>Ga0207689_10000771_pt1 | contig 30701 bp, 27 predicted proteins | sample KBSMisM52_FD_184312 | JGI IMG/M metagenome (GOLD analysis project Ga0207689, IMG submission 184312) | Miscanthus rhizosphere microbial communities from Kellogg Biological Station, Michigan, USA - KBS Miscanthus M5-2 (SPAdes) (version 2) | ecosystem: Host-associated > Plants > Roots >...
TCGTCGACCGCGCGGTCCACGACCCGTTGGGCGGATTCGCCTATCTTGCTTTGAGCGATGTCAAAGTCGTCCACGACGTCATCGCCTCCTGGACCCGTACCAGCCGGGGGGTCTCTACGGCCGGTGAGAGCAAGAGGCGAGCCAGAACCGAGGGGGCCGATGTGCCCGGTTTCGGCGACAGGCTCATGAACGCGGTGCCAATTCTCGTCCCTGGGCCGACCCCGGCATCCGGCGCCCCGTATAATGGCGTGAATGCCGCGTTGGGTAGGTTCGACGGGGTTCGCCCTGGGCCTTTGGGCGGTTGCCGCCTCGGGTCAGACGCCTCAACCCTTCCCTCGCCCCGGGGAAACCCGGCCCCAGGCACCTCGTCAGGCGCCAGCCAGCCAGCCGCAGACCGCCACTCCGCCGACACCGGCCGCCGGACAATTGGCGCCCGCTGTCGCTCCGTCGGCACCAGCCAGACCCTCGGATCCGGGTGCTCCGAAACCGGAGGAGGTGTTCTTCCCGGTGTATCCGGCGTCGCAGTTCCTGTCGGCGTACGACGCCGGCCGCGGCCAGCGCTACATCCTCTACGGCACCACCGCGACCTTCGCGGAGATCGTCGCGTACTACAAGGTGCAGTTGAACGACAAAGGCGACTTCGTGTTCCGCGAACCGCCGACGCACGTGTTCGAGGTCGGCAAGTTCCGCGAGGAGACGATGGCGTTTCCACCCGGCGTCACGGTGAAAGACTGGACGTGGGGTGGATCGCAGGGCTACCCGAATCCGAAACCGGGCGCGCAGCCCGCGCGCTATCCGACGATCATCATGATCGTCCCGCCGCCTCCCGCCGCCGCGCCGGCCCGGAGGTAGGGCGCGGCTTCAGCCGCGCCGAAGCCTTACCGCAGGAACGGGCTCCAGCCGTTCTTCGAATAGAGCGGCAGTGTGAACCCCATCGCTTCGATTTCGTGGATCTTGTCGCCGCTGATCTTGAAGATGTGCGCGGCCTCGAGATCGAACGGATCGAACGGCATCGGCCGCTGACTCGCGGAGCCGTCCTTGTTGATGATGGTGACGCTCTTTTCGGTCATGGGGTGGCGGAACATCGAGAGTCCGAAGACCAGCCCACGCTCCTCGTCCACGATCGTGACCCGGCGCAGATCGATGCTCGTGATGTAGCTCATCGCCCGCGAGTCGAGCTGCTCGGCACAGCCCTGGACAGGGCCGAACGGAGTTGTCGCGTTGGCCGGCGCACCCACACCGGCGGTGTGCATGCCGTTCTCGCGCCGGCCGCAGTCGTCGCCAAACGGCGCCACCTGGCCGTTGCTCTGCATCAGCGCGTCGTAGTACGCGTTGCCGAGGAGGAGCATGACGTTGCGCTTGCTCCGCTCGCGCGGCGGAACCACCGTGAAGAACGGCTTGCGCGGCTCCTGCAGGTTGGCGAGCTGGCCTGGAGCGGCGATCACCGCGTAGACATGCTCGGCCTCCGTGATCTTCTGATTCTCCACCTTCAGGCGCAGCGCCAGCTGCACGGCCTGAGGTCCTGGCGTGGGTGGCGGTCCACCGGCGCGCGCCGGAGGCGGCGGCACGTTCGCTTTCATCATCAGGATGACGCCGATCTGGCCGCTCACCGGATCGGCCACGGGAATCCTGAACGTCGTCGGGCCCTCGACGGCCGTCTTCCACAAGCCTTCGCCGACGGTACGCACCTGCGCCTGCTCGGTGAACTTGAGGTTCGGGGCGAGCGGCGCCTTCGACGGATCGTGCGCGACCAGCGAGGCGATGTAGGCGTCGGCGATGCGATTGAGGCAGGCGCGGTCGCACGAGCCGCCTTGCGCGAACGCCGTCGCCGCCAGAGCGGCGGATGCGATGAATCCAAGCAGCGTCTTCCTCATAGCGGCCGGATTGTAGCGCGGACGGAGTGCGTGGCTGCCGGTCAAAGTACGTGGCTGCCGGTCTTCAGACCGGCCGTATGATCGCGCCGATGCGGACTCTGACGATCGTCATCATGCTCATGGCGCTGGGGCTCGTGCCGCACGGGGCGGCCGCGGCGCAGGTCCGCGGCGGCAACTGCGTGGCGATCGGCACGCCCAAGCCGAATGTGGAATACAGCTACCAGCTCACCGACTCGCGCGGCACGTCGTCGGACTTCACCACCGTGTGGGACGACATCACGGCAACGGCCAGCCGATCGCGCACCACGCGTGGGCGCGGCCGAGCCATCGAGTCCGTCCTCCGGTACCGCGTGGCGGACGACGTCAGCGTGATCGAGGAAACCACGCAAAGCGACGCCGGCACGACGACCTTTGCGCCCGGCGTCGTCGGCGACCCGTTCGGCCGGGCGTGCGCCGGCCGCTCATGGCCGATCGCCTCGGCCACGGCCACCAACCGCTCCGCCCGCGGCACGTTCTCGACGAAGAGCGACGCCGGCGAGCTGAAGATGCTGGGCATCCACGAGCCGGTGAAAGTGCCGGCCGGCACCTTCGACACCGTGCACTACACGCGCACGACGACCGGGGCGCGCGGGGCGATCGTGGACGAATACTGGAAGTCGATCGAGCACGGCGTGGTGGTGCGTCACCTGTCCGCCGTGGCCGGCGTGAAGCTCACCGAGGAGCTGCAGGCGATTCGATAGGCCTCGGCCCCTGCGCACGGCGCGTGCACTACTTGGCCTGCTGGCGGGCCTTCGCCCGCTCGCGGCGCTCCTGCTCGATGGCGCTTTCGCGCTGCGCGGCACCCGGCAGGAGCTCGGAGCCGTCTGCGTGCACCAGCTTCTTGAAGGCCAACCGGTTCGTCCCCTCCGCGTGGGTCGGGTTGCCCGTCAGGGTCACACGCTCGCCCGCCTTGATCGAGTCTTCGGTCCACCCGTTCTCCGAGAGGTTCAACCGCCCCGCGAATTCGATCGTCCACTTCGTGACCTGCCCCTTGTCGTCCGCCACGTCGAGGTACAACAGCGCGTGCGGGTTCACGAACCGGAACTGCGTCACGACGCCGACGACGGTGACCGTGCGCTTGTCGTCGTAGACCGGGGAGAAGGCGTGGTGCGCCGCGAGCGGCGCGGCCAGCACCGTCGCAACCAGCATGGTGGAAAACAGCCGTGCCATCACTTCACTCCTCTGGTGACGCCGATCGGAATCTGACAGTCCTCGTACGGGGTAATCTTCGATTCCGGCGCCCAGCGCCAGATGCGCTTGAACACCAACGGCGCCCGCAGGCTCACGGGATCCGTGAGGGTGGCCGTCAGCGTCAACGTCTTGCCGTCGGCCGCCTTGACGAACCGCTCGGTGACGGTCAACTGGTCGCTGGTTTCGAATCCCCCATCCGTAATCGACGCACCTCCAGCCCACATCAGGCTGCGCGCGACCGCCGTCGTCTCGACGACGAGCGTGTCGCCATCCCACCGGCCGACCGAATGGCCAAGGCGGGTCGGGGCCTGGCCCCGAGGATGCGGCCGGCCGTCCATGAAGACGGTCCGCCGGGCGTCCCATTCGCCGTAGTGCAGTTCGAGCCGGTCGGCGCCCCTTCCACGAATTTCCAACTGGTGCGGCGCGAACATCTGGCGCGACAGGCCCCACGGCTCACAGCGCAGGAACGAGGGATCGTCCGCGGGATCGAGCGGAAAGGTCTTCAAGGTCAGCTCGGAGAGTCTCGATCGAAGGTACTCGCCGTGGCGTTCGCCCGCCCGCCTCGAGAGCGTCGCGAAGGGCACGGCGTCGTTGGCCGGATCGTCGAGGAGGGCGTTCATCGCGTCGATGCCGGCGTCGCTGCAGACGAACGCGCACATGCGGCCCATGATCGTCGCGGGCGGGTCGCTCCACATCCCTTCGAGGCCCCGGGCCACGGACTGCGCCCATGCCGGCGTCGCGACCGACACGGAGAGCGCCGCGAGACCCACAACCCAGCGCAATGTCCGGGCACCGCACATCGACGCCTCCTCTCGATTGGGAACGGTGAATCCTACTCTGACTCAGCCGTCGACCTGGAGCAGGGCAACGATGGCCGCGAGCTCCGCGCGAGCTGCGGGCTCTCGCACCACGGCGGCTCGCGCCATCTCCAGCGGCGTGTCGCAGTCGTCGATGCGCGTGCGCAGCTCGCGGTCCGCACCGCGCGCGAGCAGCAGCCGCACGGCATCCACGTTGGTTTCGTGCACGGCCACGTGCAGCGCGGTCCAGTCGTTGAGGCCCCGCTGATTCGGATCGGCGCCGGCGTCCAGCAGGCGGGCCATCACGTCCACGACGTCGGCACGCGCGCGGCTCCCAGCGTGGGGGTGCGTCTTGCCGAGCGCGGCGATGAGCGGCGGGAAGCCGTCGTTGTCGTGGCCGTTGGGATCGGCGCCAAGCGCCAACAGCTCCTCGATGAACCGGAGGGGACTCCAGTAGATGGCGTAGGTCAGGATCGGCCCGACCGCCAGAGGCATCACGTTGTTGGGAAAGTCAGGAGGGTCGCCGACGGCCGCGCGCAGCGCCGCCATGTCGCCAGCGGCGAACGCCTCGTCGATGCGGCGGAGGCGCTCGTGATCCATGTCAACCGGCCGCCTGAAGGTGGACCCTACTTCAACTCCTGGGCCCGCAGCTTCGTCAGCTCCTCGAGCTCCTTGTTGTTGGTGCAGTAGAACTCGAAGATGTCGCCGCTCCCGAGCGTCCACCGGCGCGGCGCCGACTTCCACGGTTTCTCGAGCACCTTCGGATCGTCGACGGTGATCTCGACCATCAGGTAGTTCTTCGACGGCCGCGTGTAGCGCTCGGTCACCTTCAACGCGTCGCTGTGGAACCAGCCGTTCGGCTGGATGTAGGTGCGCTCGTCGAAGCCGATCGACTCGACCACCAGCGTGTCACCCTCCCAGCGCGCCGCGCTGTTGCCGTGGAAGAACGGCTCCGGGTCCTTGGGCAGCGGGCGTCCGTCGAGATGAATCACGCGCCAGTTGTTCAACACCTCGTAGAGCTGCGCCATGAGCCCGGGCGTGTGCACGATGAGCGTCGTGTACGGGTTCTGCAGCCAGATGGCCGGCACGCCGCGCGGCAGGCAGTTCACCGAGCTCTTCGACAGCTCGAGCTCGGTGGGCGTCATCGACTTGATCTTCGCGAGTGCCCAGGGTTGAAACGCGGGCCGCTCCTCGGGTGTCGCCTTGGGATCGAACTGGGGAATGGCGGCGGGGTCCACGCCGAAACGGCCGCTCACACCCTGTCCCGCGCCATTGGGGAACCATTGCCCGGAGAAGTCGACGTGGCCGTCGGCCAGCCGCGGCGCGGGGCCTCCTGGCGGCAGTGGGCGGATCTTGTACGGAGTGGTTTGGGCAGCGAGTGCCACGACGAGGCAGGCCTGAAGGCCTGCAGCTACGAGGACTGCAGCAAGGGCTTTGATGCGCACCGTTCAGTCCTGCAGCTGGCCGACCTGGCGCAGCTCGCCGTCGGAGAACTTCAGCGTGCCGGCGGCCGCGGCGTTGGGCGTACCGTTCTTGGCCACGCAGCCGCGCACCCACACTTCCTTGCCGATGTTGTCGAGAAAGACCTGGCGGTCGGTGCCGTTGCGGCGCAGCGTCACCGGCGAGTACGCCTGGAAGGACCAGTTTTCGACCTTGCCGCTCGCGTCCTTCACGTCCACGAAGAAGTACGGATGCGGGTTCTGCCAATCGAGCTTCGTGAGCGTGCCGGTGAACTCGCGGCACTTCTTGCTGTCCCACTCGGCGGCAAACGAGTGGTGGGCGCGCACCGGAAGCACCGCCAAGGCAACCGCGACGAGCGCGAACAACGAACGCATCGGCATCGACAGCCTCCCAGGCAGGCCTGAAGGCCTGCAACTACGAAAGCGTGGCCTGCAGCTACGACAGCTTCTCGACGTAGATTTCCCCCGCCTTCTTGAATTCTTCGGACTTCTCTTTCATGCCCTCTTTCAGCGCGTCGACGCTGGTGAGGTTGTGCGCGGCGGCGTAGTCGCGCACCTGTTGCGTCAGCTCCATCGAGCAGAACTTGGGGCCGCACATCGAACAGAAGTGCGCCACCTTGGCGCCGTCGGCCGGCAGCGTCTCGTCGTGGTACGCGCGCGCGGTCACCGGGTCCATCGCCAGGTTGAACTGGTCCTGCCACCGGAATTCGAAGCGCGCCTTCGACAGCGCGTCGTCCCACGCCTGCGCGCGCGGGTGCCCCTTGGCGAGGTCCGCGGCATGCGCCGCGATCTTGTAGGCGATCACGCCGGCCTTCACGTCGTCGCGGTTCGGCAGCCCGAGGTGCTCCTTCGGCGTCACGTAGCAGAGCATCGCGGTGCCGTACCAGCCGATCATCGCGGCGCCGATCGCCGAGGTGATGTGGTCGTAGCCGGGCGCAACGTCGGTGGTGAGCGGCCCGAGCGTGTAGAACGGCGCCTCGCCGCACCACTCGAGCTGCTTCTCCATGTTCTCTTTGATCAGGTGCATCGGCACGTGGCCGGGCCCTTCGTTCATCACCTGGACGTCGTATTCCCACGCGATCTTCGTCAGCTCGCCCTGCGTCTTGAGCTCGGCGAACTGCGGCTCGTCGTTGGCGTCGGCAATCGATCCCGGGCGCAGCCCGTCGCCGAGCGAGAACGACACGTCGTAGTCGCGCATGATCTCGCAGATCTCGCGGAAGCGCGTGTAGAGGAAGTTCTCCTGGTGGTGCGCCAGGCACCACTTCGCCATGATCGAGCCGCCGCGCGACACGATGCCGGTGACGCGACGAGCCGTCAGCGGGACGTACCGGAGCAGCACGCCGGCATGCACCGTGAAGTAGTCCACGCCCTGTTCACACTGCTCGATCAGCGTGTCGCGATAGATCTCCCAGGTGAGATCCTCGGGGCGGCCGCCCACCTTCTCGAGCGCCTGGTAGATCGGCACCGTGCCGATCGGCACCGGCGAATTGCGGACGATCCACTCGCGCGTCTCGTGAATGTTCTTGCCGGTGGAGAGGTCCATCACCGTGTCGGCGCCCCACAGGGTGGCCCACTGCAGCTTTTCGACCTCTTCCTCAATCGACGACCGCACGGCGGAGTTGCCGATGTTGGCGTTGATCTTCACCAGGAAATTGCGGCCGATGATCATCGGCTCGAGCTCGAGGTGGTTGATGTTGGACGGGATGATGGCGCGGCCGCGCGCAACCTCGGAGCGCACGAAGTCGGCCGGCAGCCCCTCGCGCGCGCTCACGTATTCCATCTCCGGCGTGATCTCGCCGCGCCGCGCGTAATAGAGCTGCGTGCCCACGCGGCCGGTGGCGCGCCGCGCCGCAATCCACGGCTCGCGCAGCTTTGGCAGGCCCGCCCGCACGTCGTGCCCCTGCGGACCGCTGGTGTCGTACAGGCGCACCGGACCGTCGCCGCCGCTCAGCGCCACCTCGCGCACCGGTACGCGCAGCGTGACTGGAGGACCGTCGGGGGTGAGGCGCGACTCGCGCGCGTCGAAGACTTTGGTGGAATTGGGGAATGCCGTCGCGAAATCGATCATCAACTACGAGGCGGGATCCGTGAGGATCGCCGCGCTCCCTCCGCCGGTCTGAACCGGGTCAGGTTCCAAGGGTGTGTCTCAATCCCGCGCGCCCGGCCATTCGGCGATGCGCGACCGGGATACCCCTGGCGGCCTCTCGAATCATATACCCTGGGCGCATGAGCCAGGACGAGGCGACCATCGTGCTGTCGCGCACCTCGCCGGACGACATCGGCGTCCGCGAGATTTACGTCTCGATCGACGGCAAGGCCGTTGGCGTACTGCGTCCCGGCGACGTCATCACCCGGGTCGTGCCGCCGGGGCATCACGTGGTGAAGGCGACCAACACGCTGTTCCGCCGGACCCGCGAATGCGACCTCGCGCCCGGCGAAACCGCCGAATTCCTGGGCATCAACAAGGCCGGCGGCGGCTCGATGGTGATGTCGATTCTGATGGCTGTGCTTGGGGTCGGGGCGCTGAAGCTGGAATTCGATCGTATCGTCGCGCCGTGACTGCATTTCTGTTGTAATGACGATATGCGAAACCCGCTGTTGTTGAGCCTGCTCGTCGCGGCCCTCGCGGGTGCTGCGTACGAGGGCGCGGCGGCACAAAGCCAGCCCGCGCCGGCGCCGAAGCCGGCGACGCAGCAGCCCGCGACGCCGAAACCCACGACACCACCGGTCACGCAGACGCCGGCACAGAAGCCGGCGCAGCCGGCCGCACCGGCACCGGCACCGGCAGCACCGGCCGGCGGTACGGCCGCCGCTCCCACGCCGCGTCGCGCACCGGCTACGCCGCCGGCGACGTCACGCGCCGGCATGGCGATTACCGTCACCGACGCCGGCGGTGGGACGTTGGGAGGCGTGACGGTGGCGGCCGATGGGCCCACGACGCGCAACGGCGAGACGAACGGCAGCGGTCAGGTGAACTTCCCCGGGATGCTCGCCGGGGTCTACCGGCTCCGTTTCGAAGGGGACGGCGTCGTCTCGTTCGAGAAGGAAGTCACCGTGCGGCCCGGCCTGGTGCTGGCTGTGGACGTGATGCTCACGCCCGCCAAGAAGACGCCTCCGCCGCCGGCGCCCGCGCCCGTCGCAGCACCGCCGCCGGCGCCCGCGAAATCAGGGCCAGCCGGGCAGCCGCTGCAGGTCAGCGTGCCGCGAGTTCTCGAAGGCGATTTCGTGGGCAAGAACCCGCGTCGCGAGTCGGTGCTCTCGTGCAGCGGAAACACCCGTACGACGATGCTGCAGATCAACCAGCCGATGCCGGAACGGATGTACGCCGAGGCCGACGTCGTGTACTACGTGATCGGCGGCGAAGGGACCATGAGGCTGGACGGCAAGGAGTCGAAGCTGGCGCTCAACGACTTCATCTCGATTCCGCGCGGCGGTTCGCACTCGTTCGAGCGGCGCGGCAATCGCACGTTGATTCTGCTGTCGGTCCTCGGCGGCGAAGCCTGCGACGCCCCGAAGTAGCGGCCGCCAACGTAGGGGCCGCCTTCAGGCGGCCCGTTCATCACTTCACGCTCACGACCAGGGTGGCGCGGTAGTCGCCCGGCTTGATGGCCGGCAGGCTGCTGAACGGATACGGCGTGATCTCCACGAGCGTCACCTTCACGCTGCCGTAGGTCACCGACGCGCGCGACGAATCGCCGGTGTGGAGTTCGAGCGACAGCGAACTGCCGTCGCCGCTCGCCGTCACCTTCACGATGGCGTCGCCGCCGGTAATGCACACGGCGTCTCCCGGACAGCGCGAATCGCCCGTCACACCTTCGAAACGCAGCGTCACGCCGCGCCCCTGAACCGACGCCGTTTCGCCGGGCGCCAACGTGAAGCGCGCGTCCAGGGAGACCGTGGGGCCAGTGGGTGACGATTCGTCGCAGGCCGTCGCCGCGAGGAGACAGAAGACCAGTGTCGCAAGCCTCATGTTCGCTTCTCGAGCAGAGGTCATGCCAGCCGCAAGCTGCGGAGAAAGGCGGGTGCGCTGCTTAGAACTCGAACCCGAGCGAGACCTTGTTGTCGTCGTGGAGGAGGCCGTGCCCGTAGTCCACGCGAATGGACCCGCGGCGGCCCAGCCCAATGCGAAGGCCCGTGCCGAGGTCGAGGTCGCCACGGTCGCCGGGCGTCAGCCGGCGCGTCACCCTGGCCGAATCGAGGAACACCGCGATCCCGTAGCGGAGGTCCTGCCCAAGGGCGGCCAGGCCTCCAGTACCAACGGGTTTGGGATCGGCCGCGCTGGGCGCCGATCGGGCAAACCAGTACTGTCCCTCACCCGAGCCGTGCACGATCGTGCGGCCCATCATGTCGGTCCTGAAATACCGGGCGTCCTCCACCAGACCGTGGGCGCGCAGCGGCACCGGACCGGGGCGCGCATTGCCGCTGTCGCCGGCGAACCACGATTCCATCGGCAGCCCGTCGCTCGCGACGCCGGCGCCCGTGCTGGCCACGAACACCAGCCCCTCCTTCCGGGTCGACGAGCTGTATTTGGCGATCGCCTTCGCGCTGCTGAACCGGGTGTCTCCCATCCACGTGTCCACGTCGAAGCGAACCGAGAGACGGTCGTCGAGCGACGCGGCACGAGCCATCGCACCAACCATGGCGCGCGTGCCGATGTCCTGCCAGCGATCGGCGCCGCCGCGCACGGACACCTGGAAGCGCCCGCTCATCCAATCGGTCCACGCCACGCGGCCCGTGAGGCGTTCGGAGGTCTCGACCAGCGGCGAATCGAACGGCTGGCGCTCCCACATCCCCTGCACGCTCAAGACGCCGCGCCACGGGGCTGGGGCCGACAGCGTCAGCCCGAGGCGCGGGCGGCCGGGCCGGAAGCGGTACTGCACGTCGAGCCGCTCGCCGCTCCCGGTCATCGAACCGATCGAGACGCGGGGGTCGCGCTGGAAAATCGCACGCCCGCCGAGTTCGGCCAGGTCGTTCATGCTGGTGGGAAACAGGCCTCGCTCGTCGATTGCGGCCCGCACTTCGGCGCGACCGCTCGTCACGGGAACGAACTCGAGCGTGGCCGTGCGAATGGCCGGCACGTCGTCGAGGCGGCGGCGGGCGCGATTGAGAGCGCCCGGCGTCAGCAGCTCGCCGCGCTCGACGTCGATCACATGTTCGATCACCTCGGCGCGTGTGCGCCGCAACCCCGTGATCTGTACCGTGTCGACGGCGGGCTCGCCGGCGCGATTGAGGGCGGCGAGCGCGCCGGCGCGGTCGTCCTGCAGAAAACGGGCGGTGGCGAGCAGCCGCCACGCATACGCGTCGGAGGCGTCGGCTCCCACCGCGGTCTCGGCCAGCGATGCCGCGTCGCTCCAGCGCTTTTGAACCGCTCGTAATCCGGCCAGCTCGCGATACGCCGCTCCGCCGGGACATGAAAGCGCCGACGTCAGCGTGCGCTCCGAGCCGGCGTAGTCGCCGGCGTTGGCGAGACGCACGCCGTCCGCCACCAGCGCCTCGCAGCGTGTCTCTTCCGGAACCGTTCGCGCTGCGGCGACGGTAGCCACGGGGAGGGACTCGGGCGACGCGCCCGGCCGCGGCGCAACCAGAGCCATCCACATCGAGGCCGGCCGCCACCGCGCCAGGAACTCACGGCGCGGGAGCACGCGATACGACGAACGCGCGGGATCGTGAAAGATGAAGCCGCGCTCCGGCGCACCGACGACGACGACGTAGTGGTAGGCGCCCGGCCGTTCCTCGATCAGTGCCACCACGGGACGGCCGTTGCGGTTGATCTCGTCGGCAAGGCGCGCTTCGGACCCGGGGACCGCGACTGCGGCCCATCCACGTCCGTCGAGCTCACGGATCAGATCAGTTGTGCGAATGCCACCGGCGCGGCGGTCGACGAGATGCGTGAACGACTCGGCGTCCACGCCGCGCACGCCCCAGAAGCGCAGCACCATCGCCGCGGCGGCGCCGCCACAGAGGTCTTCGGATTGGGAAACGAAGGGAACGTCTAGAACGCGAAGAGCGGGCTCAGCCGCCGCGGCGCCGAGAGGCGGCGCCAGCAGCAGGCCGAGCCACAGAACGTGGGCCGCGCCGAATCGACGCGGGCGCCCCTTGCGGCGGCGCCCGCCCGAACCAACGCTGGCAACGGCAGAAAGCACATCAGTCGTCAATCAATGGCAACAACAAGCAAGATGATGACCAGCAGCGCGATGATGATCGTTGTCGTCGAGATGACGACGGTGGATGCGCCACCCGCAAGCGCCTTGTCCACCTGCTGGGCCTGCGCGGCCGCGGCCGCAAGCTCCTGCCCCTGCATCGCCGCCACGGCCGTGGATGCCGTGGTGAGATCGATGCCGACGCGACCGGCGACCTTCTTCACTTCGTCGCGGTCCAGGACCCGCAGCACCGCGGCGCGCTGGGCGGCGGTGTCGTCAACGTGCTGCTGGATGGCGGCGTCGAGCACCGCCTGCGGCGCCACGTGCGTGGATTGCGCGTGCAGGCGCGGCGCGGCCGCGGCGAGCGTGAGCAGTATCGCAAGAACAGTAGTCGGCGTTCGCATGCGTCAGTAGTCCTCCGTGTCGAAATTGTAAAGGCGTCTCTAGCGCGGCCGGCTTGCGTCAGCACGTTGTCGTGCCCTAACGTCGAGCCGGTGACCGCAAGAACAGTATCGGATTTGCTCGCGGCGTGGAACACGGCCGCCGAGGCCCGCTACCTCGCCGACCTGCGCCCGGCTGAGGTAGCGCGTGCGCTGCGCGCGCTGTCGTCGGCGTACGTCGAGCGTCGCCACGCGGTGCCAAGCGGCCTCGAAAGTGCCGGCAAGCGCTCGGCGTTCGCCCTCTATTACGCGCCGCTTCACTTCGTCGCAACCGCGCACGTCGTGACAGCGCTCGGCGCGGCGGAGCCGCCACCGCGCACGATCGTGGATCTGGGCTGCGGAACCGGCGCCGCTGGAGCCGCGTGGGCCCATCTGGCGGGCGGCGCCAGCCGCATCCTCGGCATCGACAAGCATCCGTGGGCCGCATCCGAAGCGCGCTGGACCTACCACGCGCTGGGGTTGCAGGGCCAGGCCCGCCCCGGCGACGCCGCCACGCTGCCGCCGGTCAAACCGGGCGCGGCCATCGTCGCCGCCTATCTGCTGAACGAGCTCTCGCCCGATGCGCGCCGGCGCCTCGAAGACCGCCTGCTCGAGGCCGCGTCACGCGGCGCGCGCGTGCTCGTCCTCGAACCGATCGCGCGCGCCATTACGCCGTGGTGGGAGGAGACCGCGACGCGCTTCGGGGCCGCCGGCGGCCGCGCGGACGAGTGGCACCTGCAGACCAACCTGCCGCCTTCGACGGCGCTGCTGGGCAAAGCGGCCGGATTGAATTCGCGCGAACTGAAAGTGCGGAGCTTGTACTTGGCTTAAGCGATAAGCCGTCTCACCTGCTCGAAGTGATGCCGGATGTGCCCGACGTAATCCGACATCAGAAAGCCGAGCGTGATCTGGCCGGATCCGTCTGGATCCATGGCGCTCATCCGCAGATGCTCGGCCGGCGTGCGGGCGATGACGTGGCGCAGGTGCCGATTGTACGCGGCCCACAACGACACGATGTCGGCCCACGATTCGTCGACGTACCGCTGCCGCGTCACCCACACGTCGCCGTCGTAGCCATCGAACTTCGCCAGCCCCGGCGTCTGGCCCAGGATGAAGCGGCGATGGTTGTTGCACGCCGAATCGATCAGGTGTCCGACGACTTCGCGCGCGCACCAGCCATCGGCCTTCGGGCGCTCGCGGCTGAGGGCCTCGTCGATGCCGGCAAAGAGCGCCAGCCCCTCGGCAAGCGCAGAATGAAGGTCGGCGGCAATCGCCGCCGGATCGTACGACGTAGGCTGGTGATAGGGGCTCATGACCGCCATTCTACCGGCGGTGGCGTGCTAATGTTGCTGCTTCCGCGATGACCTCGCAGGGGGATCCTACCCAAGGGCGCAGCGCGCTGCTCCCGCTCACGCTCACCGCCATCGGCGTCGTCTACGGCGACATCGGCACCAGCCCCCTCTACACGATTCGGGAGTGCTTCTTCGGCACCCACTCGGTGGAGCCGAGCTACGAGAACGTCCTCGGCATCCTGTCGCTGGTGCTCTACGCGCTCATCATCGTGGTGTCGATCAAGTACATCGCCATCGTCATGCGCGCCGACAACCAGGGCGAGGGCGGCATCCTGGCGCTGACCGCGCTGCTGCCGCGGCACAACACCCGCACCGGACCAGACGTCGTGAAGCCGGTGCTCGTGCTGCTCGGCATCTTCGGCGCCGCGCTCCTCTACGGCGACGGCATGATCACGCCGGCGATCTCGATCCTGAGCGCCACCGAGGGTCTGCACGTCGCCACGCCGCTGGCCGAACCGTACGTGGTGCCGCTCTCCGTCGCCATCCTGGTCGTGCTGTTCGTCATCCAGCAGTACGGCACCCACCGCGTCGGCAGGCTCTTCGGTCCGGTGATGGTGCTGTGGTTCGTGACGATCGCGGTGCTGGGCATCTCGCAAATCGTGAAAGCGCCGGTGGTCTTCGAGTCGATCGACCCGCGGCACGCGGTCCGTTTCTTCGTGAACAACGGCTGGCACGGGTTCGCCGTGCTCGGCGCGGTGTTCCTGGCCGTCACCGGCGGCGAAGCGCTCTACGCCGACATGGGCCACTTCGGCCGGCGGCCGATCCGCTTTGCGTGGTTCGCGCTGGTGCTGCCGGCGCTGATGCTCAACTACTTCGGGCAGGGCGCCCTGCTGCTGCTCAACCCGCGCGCGGCGTCGCAGCCGTTCTACCTGATGGCCCCGTCATGGGCGCTGCTGCCGCTGGTGGCGCTGGCCACCATGGCCGCGATCATCGCGTCCCAGGCGCTCATCTCCGGCGCGTTCTCGCTGACGCGCCAGGCCATTCAGCTCGGCTACGCGCCCCGTCTCGACATCGCCCACACGTCATCGATGGAGATGGGCCAGGTGTACGTGCCCCAGGTGAACTGGGGCCTGGCCGCAGCCACCATCTGCATCGTCATCGGCTTCGAATCGTCGAGCGCCCTGGCCGCCGCCTACGGCATCGCGGTGACCATGACGATGGTCATTACGGCGCTGCTGCTCCACGTGGTGGCCACCGAACGATGGGGCTGGCCGCGCTGGGCCACGCTGGCCGTGACGGCCACCTTCCTCACCGTCGACCTCGCCTTCTTCGGCGCCAACCTGGTGAAAGTCATGCAGGGCGGCTGGCTGCCGCTCGTCATCGCCGCCGTGCTCTTCACGATGATGACCACGTGGAAGACCGGCAGGCGCCTGGTCGCCGAGCGTCTCACCGCGCGCGCCACGCCGATCGACGTGTTCATGTCCAGCCTCAGGGCGCTCGCGCCGGCGCGGGTGCGCGGTACCGCGGTGTTCATGACCGCGCAGCCCACGGGCACCCCGCCGGCACTCGTGCACAACCTCCGCTACAACAAGGTGCTGCACGACCACGTCGTGATCATGACGGTGAGCACCGCGCCGCGCCCCCACGTGCCGCTGCAGGAGCAGGTGGCCGTCGAGTCGCTGGGCCAGGGGCTCTACAACGTCAAGCTGCAGTACGGCTTCATGCAGGACCCCGACGTGCCCGAGGCGCTGATGCACGCGATCAAGCTGGGGCTCGAGCTGGATCCCGGCGACGTCACGTTCTTCCTCGGCCGCGAGACGATCATCGTCGCCAAGCGGCACGGGATGGCAGTCTGGCGCGAGCGGCTGTTCGTGCTGATGGCCCGCAACGCCGTGCGCGCGACGGCGTTCTTCCGCCTCCCGCCCGAGCGCGTCGTCGAGCTCGGCGTCCAGGTTGAGATGTAGGGGCCACCTTCAGGTGGACCGTTCACGGGCCGCCTGAAGGCGGCCCCTACGAAGATCGCTTGCGGCCGAACCGGGGCGCCGCCACGATCTTGCCTCGCTTCGCGTACGCCTCGTGATTGCGTTCGACGTCGTCCGGCCGGTAGACGTAGTTCACCATCAGGCCGAGCGAGCGCCGGATGCCCGCCTTCGACGGATCCCCCATCCAATTCAGCCGCTCGAGGCGCGCCCCATTGGCGAGATGGAACCGCGCCACGGAGTCCACCGGGGCGCCCTTCCGCCGGGCGCGCAGCAGATACTCGACGCAGTGCCCGGTGATCTCGTCGCGCAGCGCCGGCGACACCGCCGCGACATCGGGCTGGCGCCCCTTCTGCACCGCGCCGAGCAGCACGTCGAGTTCGCGCGAGCGCGGGCGGGGATGCTCTTTCTGCCGCAGCCACTCGCAGAACCCGGGAATCGGCGAGAGCGTCGCGAACGTCCGGAGGCGCGGCAAGTCCCGCCCCAGGTCGTCCACGACCTGCTTGATCAGGAAATTGCCGAACGAGACGCCCTTCAGCCCTTCCTGGCAGTTGGTGATCGAATAGAAGATGGCGCAGTTGGCCTCGGTGGCATCGCCGATTGGCGAGCCGGGATCGAGCAGCGGCTGCACGGTGGCGCTGATGCCGCGCGTGAGCGCCACCTCGATGAACACCAGCGGCTCGTCCGGCAGCACCGGGTGAAAGAACGCGTAGCACCGCCGGTCGCCTTCGAGCCGCCGGCGCAGATCGCGCCACCCCTGAATCTCGTGGACGGCTTCGTACTGAATGAGGCGCTCGAGGACGACGGCCGGCGTGCGCCAGTCGATCCGCTGCATCACCAGGAAGCCGCGGTTGAACCACGAGCGGAACAGATGCAGCAGATCCGCGTCGATGCCGGCGCGCGCCGGATGGGCCGAAAGCGTCTTCAGGAGTTCCCGGCGCATGTCCAGGAGCACGGCGGTGCCGCCAGGCGCCATGTTGGCGCGCCGGAACAGCTCCTGCCTGGGCGGCTCGACCACCGCCTGCAGCCGGATCAGGTTCGCCGACGTCGCATGGAGACGGTAGCGCGCCGCGGCGCCGTCCACTTCCTTGGGGTCCGGTGCGAACTCGGCGGCGAGGCTGTCGAAGAAGAGCTCGCGCGCCTCGGGCCCGAGCGACTGATAGGCCGAGAGCGCATAGGCCGCGAGCCGCCGCCCGGACACTTCGCCCTGCTCCGACAGGAGCGCGTGACAGAGGGCGAGCGCGCGGCCGGCCGCCTGATTCGTCTTTGGCACTCTGGACAAGATATGCGCTCGGTCGCGAGCGACGCCATTACCCGATCGAGTGCATTACCGTCCGTTGACTCGCGGCTCTCGTAACAGCGCGGCAACTTCGGCGGGATCCGCGTCGGTCTCGCGCGGCTCGATGCCGAGCGCCAGCGCCACCGCGCGGTAGACGTTCACGTTTTCCATGGCCGGCAGCGCCGCCCCCACTTTGAACGCCGGGCCCGCGGCCACGAAGATCCCCTTCATCGTCGGCACCTCCGGCGCGTAGCCGTGCTGCCCGCCGGTGGGCCCCCGCTTCCAGTACTCGGCGAAATCGGCGCGCCGCAGCACGACCCAGCCTTCGTCGGCCACGCCGGTAATCGGCGGCACGCGCGCCTGCCCGCGCAGGTGCCACGACTCCGGCGTGTCGTCCGCCCGGTACATGCTCAGGCGCGGATGGGCATTCGCGAGCGCGCGGTACACCGCATCCAGACGCTCCGGCTTTGGAATGACCCCCAGGGTCGGATTGATGTCCGCGATCTCGATGTCGTTGAGCGACACGTAGTCGTCGACGAAAATGGTCTGACGCTGCGTCGTAGGCGCCATGCCGTGGTCGGACACCACCACGAGGTTCGTGCCGTCGAGCAGCCGCCGCGCCGCCAGCCCCTCCACGAGGCGTCCGAGCTGCGCGTCGGTGTGAACGATCGCGTCCTTCACCTGACCGGAGTCGGGCCCGTACCAGTGGCCCATCACGTCCACTTCGTCGAAATACAAGGTCACGAGGGACGGACGGTCCGCGGCCGGCGCGTCCAGCCAGGTCAGCACTTGATCGACGCGGGCTTCCGGCGGCACCGTGGCGTCGAACTCGCGCCAGTAGCGCGGCTGCATCCCGCCGACCGGCGCCTCCGACCCGGGCCAGAACATCGTGGCGGCGATCAGTCCCTGGCGCTGCGCCGTGTTCCAGATCGGCTCCCCGCCCCACCACATCGGGTTCTGCACCTCGGCGCGATCGGTGCGACGGAACACGCGGCCGGTGCCCGGATCGCGAATGACGTTGGCGATCATCCCGTGGTGGCCGGGATAGAGACCGGTGGCGATGGTGTAGTGGTTGGGGACCGTTTTCGAGGGATACGCGGGAATGAGCCCTTGGGTCCGGACGCCCCGCGCCATCAGGGCCCGCAACGCCGGAGCCGGAGCCTTGGTGTCGTAGTCCCATCGCCACCCATCGAACGACACGAGGATGGTGAGCGGCGCGGGCCGGCCCCCGGCGGCGCGCTCCTGCGCCAGGCCGAACGCGGCCGGCACCGCCAGCGCGACGACGACGAGCAACCAGGCGCGGCGGGACGGCACAGGCCTACATACTGCCAAATCGCGATGCCGGCAATGCGACATCGGCGCGTGCCCATGCCGTCTTGAAGCGCGCCTCGGTGAGCGCGGCATCGGCGGTCTTGCCCTGGGCGCGCAGCGCTTGGAGCAACCCGAACAGGGCCCAGCCGTTCTCGCGGTTGCGGCGCAGGTCCGCCCAATACACCGTCTCGGCCTCCGCCGGACGCCCGGCCTGGAGCAGCACCGCGCCGAGCGCGTGTCGCGGCGGGTAGTGGAACTCCGACGGCTCCGTGTAGACCAGGCCGTCCTCGAGACGCACGGCGCGCTCGAGGTGCGAAATCGCCTGGTCGAAGCTGCCGCGCGCCGCCGCGATCTCGCCGGCCAGCACGTCCACCGCCGGCGCCAGCGCCGCTCCCGTGGAGTTGGGCGAGAACATCGGCTGTTTCATCGACTCGTCGGCCATGAGCGCTTTCACGCGAGCCAGCTCCGCATCGGCCTCGGCCAGCCGTTTCGTGGCCGCAAGCGCCAGACCGCGCGAGTAATGCCACGCCGCGCGCAGCGGCACGCTGAACGCCGGCGGCTCCGGCTCCTTCAGCATGTCATCCCAGCGGCCGAAGCGTGTCAGCGCGTAGTAGTACGGCATGCGGAAACCGACGGTGAACGGCGCGGCCTTGAGCGTGTCGTCGTCGATCTTCTGGGCCAGTTCTTTCGCCGACTGGATCGCCAGCCGGCTCTGACCGTCGAAGGTGGCGGCAAACCACAGGAAGTGGATGTTGTGCGGGTAGTAGCCGGTCGGATACAGCCCCTGCGCGCGGCACTGGGTGATGTAGTCCACGTCGGCGGCAATCGCGAGCTGGTTGCTCTTGATCGCGTCGGCATAGCGGCCCACCCGCTGGTAGATGTGCGCGGGCATGTGGACCATGTGGCCAGCCGCCGGCATCAGCGTGAGCAGGGTGTCGGCCGCGTACTCGCCCCGCTCGGGCGTGTCGGTGCCTTCCACGAGGTGGACGTACATGTGCAGCGCGCCCGGATGCTTCGGGTTGCGCCGGATGACGTCTTCCGCCAGCGCCACCACTTCGGCGGTGCCGGCGTGCGGCGCACCGTCACGCTGCCAGTAGCCCCACGGACGCAGGTCCATCATCGACTCGACGTAGAGCGTGGCGGCGTCGAGGTCGTTGGGGAACCGTTCGTGAACTTTCTTCATCGCCGCCGAGTAGGCCTCGTCGCGCGGGCGGCGATCCTCGGCCTTGCCCGAATAGCGCTCGGCCAGCGCTTCGATATAGGCGCGTTCGCGCGCGGTGCCCCGCGAGCGGAGCGACATCGCCTTCTGTACGAGCTCGAAGGCGTTCGGCTCCTCGTTGGGCTCCATCTGCGCGTTGATGTTCGGCCCGAGCACCAGCGCCTGACCCCAGTAGGCCATCGCCAGCGTCGGGTCGAGCCGGGCCGCCTCGCGGAACGCGCGCCGCGCCTCGGCGTGATTGAACGCGTAGGCGAGGTTGAGCCCCTGGTTGATGAACAGCTGCGCCTGGCGGTTGCGCGTGGAGACCGGGAACGTGTGCGAACCCAGGTTCTGGAGCCGCGGCGCCAGCGCGCCGGAGGGCGAGGCGCCCTGGGGCGCGGCGGCGTAGTGCACGTGGCCACCCGGCGGCGATTGCGCATCGACTGAGGCGGCGAGCGCGGCGATTACGATCAGTGCGACGAGGGATTTCGCGGGCATATGCGCCTCGAAGTGAGTGTACGGCAATAGGATTTGGTTATGCCTGCCTACTCGCTGGCCGATCCGCCGGTCCTGGCTTTTCTGGTCCTGCCCGCCGCCGTCGCGATGCTGTTCGTGTGGGGCACGGCCGCGGCCTGGCGGCGCACGGGAGCCACCGCCTCCTCGGGGCAGGCTGCCGTGAAAGCGGCGTCGGGCGCGCTGATCTGGATGGGCGTGACGCTGGCGCTGGCCGATCGGGGCACGTTCCTGAACTGGGATTCGACGCCGCCGCCCTTCGCGCTGCTGGTCGTGGCGATCATCGCGCTCGGCGTCGCGATCGCGTTCAGCCCGGTCGGTGCCCGGCTCGCGCATCTGCCTCTTTGGACGCTCGTCGCGGCGCAGGCGTTCCGGCTGCCGCTCGAGATCGCGATGCACGCGCTCGTGAGCCGCGGCATCATGCCCGGGCAAATGAGCTATACGGGGCGCAACTTCGACGTGCTCACCGGCGCCACCGCCATCATCGTCGCGGGGCTCGTGGCCGCGGGCGTGGGCGGCCGGAAACTCGTGGCCGCCTGGAACGTCGGCGGCCTGCTCCTGCTCGTGAACATCGTCGTGGTCGCGATCCTCTCCACGCCGAAGTTCGCGGCGTTCGGAGCCGAACATCTGAACACGTTCGTGTTCTACCCGCCGTTCGTCTGGCTGCCCGCCGTGCTCGTGCTGGCCGCGCTTGCCGGCCACCTGATCGTGTTCCGCGCGCTCGCGCTGATCGCCTGCCTGCTGCTGTTCGTGGCTCCAGCGTCTGCCCAGCGCGCGGAGGCGGCGGGACCGCGGTTCGACGTGGCGTCGATCAAGGAGATCCAACACGACGACCCGCGACGCCTGCCGTGCGCGCTGCCACCCGTCGAGCGCTCGGGCACCCGCGTTCACATCTATCTGGCCCAACTGTGCGGGCTGATTCGCGTCGCCTACGACGTCGGAGAGTTCCAGGTGACCGGCATCCCCGAGAATCGAGGCGTCGGCACCACGAACTACTTCGAGGTCGAAGCGCTGGTCGAGAGCGGCGCCGCGCCGGGCATCGACGTGGTCCGCCCCATGCTGCGCACGCTTCTCGCCGAGCGCTTTCAGCTGCAGGTCCGTCGCGAGCCCGTGGAGATGCCGGTCTTCGTGCTCGTTCAGGAGCCCGGACGCAAGGCAACTACCCCGTGTCCAGATCTGCAGCGCGGGAGCGGCTACGGGGCCGGCCGTATCGTGAGCTGCACGCCGCCGCTGCCCATGGCCCGCTTCGCGCAGTTCTTGAGCAACGCTGCCGGACGGATGGTGCTCGACAAGAGCGGGCTCGAGCCCTTCTCGTTCGAGCTTCGCTGGCAGCCCGACTCGGCCGAGCCACAGCCCGATTCACCGCCGTCGCTCGTCACGGCCATCAGGGAACAGCTTGGGCTGCGGCTCGAGGCACAGCGCGCGCCGGTAGACAGCATCGTCGTGACGCGCGCGGAACGACCGACGCCAAACTGACGCTTGCCGGCCTTTGGCCTTGGGCCTTGGGTATAATCCGTCGCTTTTCATTCGAGGTGCCATGAGCCAGAACTTGGAAGAGGTGTTGAAGTCCGCCGGCGGCGCGGTGCAGCTGCTGCGCAATTCACAGATCGGCCCCTACGCGTTTCCGGTGGTCCGCCACGAGTTCACCAATTGGCGCGACGAACAGCGTTCCTGGCGCGAGACGTGCGCACTGTTCGACCAGTCGCACCACATGACCGATCTGTACGTGAGCGGACCCGATGCGCTGAAGGTGCTCTCCGATCTCGGCGTCAACAGCTTCAAGACGTTCAAGGTCGATCAGGCCAAGCAGATCGTGGTCTGCAACCCGCGCGGGTATGTGATTGGCGACGCCATCCTCTTCTACCTGGCGGACCAGTCGTTCAACATCGTCGGCCGCCCGCCGGTGGCCAACTGGGTGCAGTACCACGTCGAGACCGGCAAGTACAAGGCGACGGTCGAGCGTGACGAGCGGTCGGCGCAGAACCAGGGGCGCCGCAAGGCCTTTCGTTTTCAGATCCAGGGACCCAACGCCCTCAAGGTCATGGAGGCGGTGACCGGCGGCTCCGTCCCCGACATCAAGTTCTTCCACATGGGCATCTTCCCCATCGCCGGGCTGAAGGTGCGCGCGCTGCGTCACGGCATGGTGGGCCAGCCAGGCTGGGAGCTCTGGGGCCCGTGGGATCAGGGTGATCAGGTGCGCGAGGCGCTGGTGCAGGCGGGCAAGGCGTTCGGCATCCGGCAGGTCGGCGCGCGGACGTACCCGACGAGCACGATCGAGTCGGGCTGGATTCCGTCGCCGCTGCCGGCGGTCTACACCGGTGACGACATGAAGCCGTATCGCGAGTGGCTCAAGACGACCAGCTACGAGGCGATGGCGTCGCTCGGCGGCAGCTTCATGTCGTCCGACATCGAGGACTACTACCTGACGCCGCACGAACTCGGGTACGGATCGATCGTGAAGTTCGACCACGACTTCGTCGGCCGCGCCGCGCTCGAGGCCATGCCCGCGCCTCGACGCCAGAAAGTGACCTTCGTGTGGAACGGCGACGACGTGACACGCGCGCTGGGCACGTTGTTCCATGACGGCGCCAACGCCAAGTACATCGACCTGCCGCTCGCCAACTACGCGACGCTCCCCTTCGACAGAGTCGAGAAAGACGGCAAGGCGGTGGGCCTCTCCACCTACACGGCCTACTCGTTCAACGAGCGCGCAATGCTGTCGCTCGGCTGCATCGACATCACAGCCTGCCCGCACGGCAGCGAGGTGACGATCGCGTGGGGCGAAGAGGACGCCGGGCGCAAGCCCACGTCGGAGCCGCACGTGCAGACCCGCATCCGCGCCACCGTGGCGCCGGTGCCTTACGGTGAAGTCGCGAGGACGGCCTATCGTCCTCGTACGTAGGGGCCGCCTCGTACGTGGGGGCCGCCTTTAGGCGGCCCGTTACGATAGGTGCTTCGCGAAGAATTCCATCGCGCGCTGCCACGCGGTGGCGGCGGCGCTCGCGTCGTACTGCGCCGCAATCGGCAGGTTCAGCGCCGTCTCGTTCGCAAAGGCGTGCTGCGCGTGGTAGCGGTGAAACTCGTGCGGCACCTGTGCCGCCGTCAGCTTCTGGTCGAGGCCATCGGCCTGCGCGATTGGAAAGAACGCGTCCTCGATGGCGAAGTGGCCCTGGATCGGGATGTGAATCTTCGTGGCGTCGACGTAGTCGAGCGGCGGCACGCCGTACCAGACGATGGCCATGTCGGCTTCCGGCGCGCACCCCGCTGTCAGCACCGTGAGGGCGCCGCCCATGCAGAACCCGGTCACGCCCACCTTGGGGCTGGTCTTCTTCAGGAACTGCACCGCGCCGCGGATGTCCTGGGTCGCGGCGTCACCGAAGTCGAGGCCGGTCATCAGGTGCTCGGCTTCCTTGACGTCCAGGTCGGAGCACTTGCCGCGATAGAGGTCGGGCACGATCACCCGGTAGCCGGCCTTGCACAGACGATCGGCCACGCCCCGGATCTGATCGTTGACGCCCCACCACTCCTGGATGACGACGACGCCGGGCGCTGACGCACCGGCGGCAGGCTCCACGTAGTAGCCGTCACAGGTCTTACCGTCGGGACGAGGAAAGGTGATGGTCTGGCTCACGACGCGCAGTATATGCTTGGCCCGCCCCCCGGCATGTTACGCACTCTCGCTCGCCGCGTCCTACGCAGCGTCAGCAGTTCCGAGCCCCCGCCGACGAAGGCGGATGTATCAGACCGACGACGCGAGCCAACGCCTGCCCCGGCCGAGCTCAAACGCCTCGATCGGGACGTCAAGGTCCTGACGTCGGAGCTCCAGGAACTTCGACGCGAGGTCCGCACCCGCCTGGTGCAGTACAACCACCAGCTCGGACGCCTCGCCAAGGTCGTCGACCCCAAAGGTGACGGCGGCGCTGACGACAAGCTGTCCGGCCGGGCCTTGCCCCAGGACGGCGGCGACGAGCACGCACCGGAATGGGGTGTCATCGGCGACGCGCATCCGGATCCGGACGGCCGTGAGTGGTGGCTGCTCGATCGGTGCCCGGCGTGCGGCGGCGCCGAGCGCACGGTCGTCAATCCCTGGAACAAGTTCATCCTGACGGCCAAGGCTCCCGACGAGACGTCGGCGAACTACGACTACGCGGTGTGCCACACCTGCGGCGTGCTTTTCGCCGCGCGACGGCCGATCGGCTCGCGGTATCACTTCCTGCTCGAGCACTTCGGGGAAGTCACCGCGAAACGAGGGGGCGCCGCGGAAATCGCCAACCGCGTCCTGAATCCGTATCCGCTCAGCGACGCGGATCGCGCGGAACTGCGGCGCCTGGCGGAACCCGGAGTCTACGTGTCCGATCACCTCGGCGTGCGGAACAAGGACTATCTGGCGCCGCTGCTTCGCGATCGGCTCGCCAGCAGCTACCACGTGGACATCCTCGGCGCCCTGCTGGAGCCGCGGGGCGCGCGCGTGCTCGAAATCAGGTCGCGCAGCGGCGCCATCCTGGAACCGCTGCGGCGTGCGTGGGGCGCCCACGTGTATGCCATGCCGATCTGGGAGAGCCAGCAGTTCATCCTCCGCGAGATCCTGAAGATCGAGACGTCGGAGCTGATCGACTTCGAGCGGTTCGCCATTCCGTTCGACGGTCCGTTCGACCTGATCATCTGCAATCACATGCTGACGCACTCGGTGGATCCGTCGGGGCTCCTGGCCGAGATCAAGCGCTATCTGGCGCCGGGCGGGCACATCTACCTCCACAGCGAGCCGGACGACGTCGAGTTCCTCGACGGCAACCAGTCGATGTTCGCCACGTTGAATCCGCTGCACATGCAGACCTTCGATCAGCGATCGTTGATGCGGGCGCTCGAGGCGAACGGCTTCGACACCGTCTTCATCAAGTCGCGCGACCTGCACCACCTGGTGCTGGCAAAGAACGCCGGACCTCCTCGACCCGTATCACCGATGCCGGCGACGGAGCTGAAAGAGCGCGTCGATCGCTATCGGGCCGCGTTTCATCGCGCGATTCTCGGCGTCGACGAAGCGGTGCGTCCCCGCGTGTCGGCCCACTGGGCGGACGCGGTCGAAGGCGCGGTCGCGGCGGGCGTCGCGCAGTACGACGAGCGCGGACAGCTCCGCCTGGTCGCTCGATAGGCATCGCCCCGCATCTCTAAACTACTCGTCTCTTCAGCTGCCGAACCGTGCACGTTGATCGCGACCCGGCAGGACGCGCACACTGAATCATGCGTTCGCGCCTCCCGGTGCTGGTCGCCGTCGCGATCGCCGCGTTCAGCTCCGCCAGCTGCGCTCACAGAATGTCCTCGCGGGCCGTCGAACTGCACCGCGTCGTCTTCGCCACGCCCAACCCGGGGCATCCGCAAACCAGAGCCGAGGTCGAGGCCGAGATCGAGCTCGCCCGGGCGTATGCGAAGGGGCAAGGCATCAAGCGCGATGCGGCGTTCGGTTGCGGGCTCGCACAGAGCGCAGTGGCGGCGACGGAGTACATGTTCCAGGAGGACGCGCAGCTTCGCGTTCGGACGCAGCGAACGCTCGACGACGTCTGCGCGAACGTCGCCGACCGCGCGGCGGCAGAGCGACTGACGGCGTGTCCGGTATTCGGCGTGAAAGCCCAAACCCTCGATGTTGGTGGCGGGGCGCAACTGACGCTCAGCCGAACCGGGGTGCGGCTCACCAACGCCGGCGGCGTACACGATGACCTCTGGATCGCCGACTGCGGCGAAATCATCGTGTCGCCTCGGATTGCCAGGGCCACGGCGCCGCCGGGTTCGCCGTACGTGCCGACCTTTCTCGAATTCTTCCTGTGGCGTCAGATGCTGCTTGCCGACGGCACCCCTGCGCCCGGACGCCGCCTGGAATGGAAGGTGATGGAAATCGTTCCCTGGGGGCTGCCGCAAGCCGATGGTGCGGTCCTGCGAAACTATCCCGGCGAGTCCATCTGGCCGATCAGGCCGGTGCCGCGCGCCATCGCCCGCGGGGCGAGCCTGCGTCTGCTGCCGTCCGGCGCGGTGCGCTGGCATTTCGAAGGCGCACGGCAGTTCGGAGCCGGAACGGTCGGCACCCTCGGGGGACCTCCGCCGCCTTCGGGTCACGTCGCGGGCGTGGTCCGCGACGCGTCCGGCTCGGTGTTGCCCGGGGTCACGGTCCTCTTGACCGGCCCGGACACGGCCGCGACGGCGATGACCGACCCGAACGGCCGGTTCGAGATCGAAGCGTTCCTCGCCACCTCGCACGTCTACACGCTCACGACGGCTCTACCCGGATTCGAGACAACGCGCCGTCAGGTGGAGATCGCGGCTGGCAGCACCACGCCGATCGACATCGTGCTCGGGCTCGCGTGTGTCGAGGTCGACCTGGTCGTCCAGCGCGGTTTCGTCGCTGAAGCGCGCGATGCTGATCTCCTGGCGCACATCCGAATCGACTCCGTCGGCCCGGCGCGTGAATGGCGCCTCGAGCGCGGCTGCGTCATAGCGACCGAAGTAGAAGCGTCGCTGCTGGCCGACTCACTCGGGGGCAAGCCGCGGCAACTGCGCCTCCTGGTCCCGTCTCGAACGCCTTCGCGTTACAAACAGGGAGAAGAACGCGTCGCCGCACTCCACTGGGACGCCAAGGCCGAGCGTTACACCCACTGGACGACGGGCGCACTGGTGGTCAAGGGAGTGGCCACCCTCGACGATCAATCGGTGAGCGAAGGGTTCAGTCGAGAGACACCCGTTGGCCCGCTGCTGGCTCGGCTGCGACGCGGGACGCTCTGAACAGTTCGTCGGCGGTGCTGAGGATCGTCCACCGCAGGCGCTCGGGATACTCCGTCTGCCGCGCGAGGAACCCGCGCACGGTCGCGGCCACCTCGGGCGATCGATAGCCCCACAGCGTCCGCTCCATCCAGCGCGTCGGGAAGAAGATGTCCCCGGTGCGCTGGATCTCCCGCAGCATCTCGAGCGCCGGCTGGACGAAGCGCTGCCCGTGCGCGGCGCGCAGCGGGTGGTTCAGATACTGCAGGCTGTCCTGCACCCACACCTCACGCCGGCGGTTCTCGAGCAGGCGGAAGCGTTCGAACGACCGCTCGCGCTCGGCGGGATCCGCCGAGAGGGCCGGCATCACGAACGCCAGCCGGTCGCGGCGATCGGGGTTCTGCGTCCGTGCGAGCTGCGCCTCGAGAATCTCCTTCCACCGCGGCACTTCACGCACAGCCAGCTCCATCGCCAGCGTGATCTCGTCCGGCTCGGCCAGCGTGAGCCCCGGCACCCGCTCTTCCCGCCGCCACACGCGTTCGAGCCACGCCAGCCCCTCGGCCGACAGGACGGTGTCGCGATAGGCGCTGAACCACGCGGACTTCTGGCTCTGCGTCGACGCGCGCGACAGGCCGTCCCGGAGCACGGTCTCAAACCGGACGCCCCGGGCCTGCCGCTGCTCCGGCGACAGGAAGCGCCAGTAGATCCGGCCGGCATAGCCGAGGATGCGCTGGACGTTCTGCTCGTCGCTCTCGGGCGGCAGCGCCCGCAGCGCGGAGTCGAACAGTGCCGGCGGCGGGATCGCCCCCTCGAGCAGGTTGTCCCACAACGTGACCCACGCACTGCCTCGCGTGAGCGGATCCAGCAGCTGCTCGATGTGGTCGACGAGATACGCGCGGCTCACGTCGTCCAGCACGAACAGGCCGTAGCCGAGGCCGCCGCCGTTCGGCAGCACGAATCGCGGTCGCGCACGCCCTTCGACGCCCGGCACCGTGGCCGTCGCCGTCCGCATGTCCACCGGGACGGTCTTCACGTCGCCGTCGTAGCCGGCGACGACCGTGAGGCGCTGCGGCCACACGAGCCCGCGGCCCATGGAATCGCGCGACGCCAGCGTGATGGAAGCGACACGATCGCCGGCCATGCGGACGCGCGTGGTGATGGCGGGGCGGCCCCGCTCCTCCACCCAGGCGCGGCTCCACGCCGCCAGGTCGCGCGGCGTCTTCGCATCCAGCGTGCGGACGAGATCGAGCCAGGTGGCGTTTCCGAACTGGTACGTCTTGAGGTATTCGCGCAGCCCGTCGCGGAACGGGCCGGCGCCCATGATCATCTCCAGCTGCCGCATCACCACCGGCGCCTTGTCGTAGATGATGGGCCCGTACATCTGCCCCGCCTCGTCGAGATTGCCGAGCACCTGACGGATGGCGTTGGTGCCCGCGGTGCGGTCCACGCCGTAGGCCGACGGATAGTGCGCCAGCAGGAAGCGAAGCTCGTGGTTCACGGTGGGGAACGACGGGTTCACGATCTTGTCCGCCATGAAGTTGGCGAACACTTCCTTCATCCACACGTCGTTGAACCAGCGCATCGTCACGAGGTCGCCGAACCACATGTGCGAGGTCTCGTGCGCGATCACGTTGGCGCGATCGAGCATCTGGTTCTGCGTGGCCGATTCGTCGAGGAGCAGGCTCGACGCGTTGTAGAAGATGGCGCCGGCGTGCTCCATGCCGCCGAAGGTGAACGCCGGAATCGCCACGATGTCGAACTTCCCGAAAGCGTACGGGATGGCCGTGTAGTCTTCGAGCCAGGCGAGGGCTGCGGCGTGCAGGTCGAAGATGGCGTCGCGGTTGCGCGCCACCTTGGCCGCGTCGGTCTCGCGGTGGAACAGCCGGAACTGGCGACCGTTGCGCTCGGCCGTCTCCACCGAGAAGCGGCCGGCGGCGAACGCGAAGAGATAGGTCGGCAGCGGCTGCGTCTCGGCAAACACGACGGTGGAGGTACCGGGGCCGCGCGCCGCGTCCGCGGTCCTGATCGCGCCGCCGTTGCTCACGGCCTGCCAGCCGGCGGGCACCGTGAGCGTCAGCGAGTAGCGCGCCTTCAGGTCGGGCTGATCGAAGCAGGGAAACGTCAGGCGGGCCCGCGCGGGAACGAAGAGCGAGTACAGGAAGTCGTCGCTGCGGTTGAGCGCCTCGTCGCCGGCCACGAAATCGATCGCCACGTAATGCGACCCGGCCGAGGCGGACGCGATGACGAGGTGGCCGTTGACGAGCTCGTACGCCACCTCGCGGCCGTCGAGGCGGACGCCGCGGACGGCGTCCCTCGGCCTGGCAAAGTCGAAGACGACCCGCCCCAGCGCCGCCAGCGAAAACCGCGCGATGACGCGGCCGGTCACCGGCGCCCCGCGCGAAATCGGCACCTCGAGTTCGAGCTCGTAGCGAAGATCCCGCACCGCCGCCGCCCGCTCGCGCGCCAGCCCGTCGGAGATGCCGGCCTCGGGCGGCACGGCGCCGGACGCCAGCATCATGGCCAGTACAGCCGCCATCATGGAGTGACGATACCGCATCCGAATTGCCGCGGAGCCTCGCGGCTCTTCGCATACAATTCGGCCCAGTGCGAGTGTTCGGGCTCTCGTTGCTGCTTGCGCTGGCGGCGGCCGGATTGCCCACCGGAAGCCGCTCCGCCGCGCAGCAGACAGCCACGGTGCGGGGCCACGTCGTCATCGACATTCCCCCCGGCGGTCGACGTCCCTCATCCGCGTACCCCTCCCGTGCGGTGGCGCAGGCGCAGCTGGCGCCGCCGTCCGAGGTGGAGAATGTCGTCGTGTTCCTGAAGGACGCGCCTCCGCGTGCGGTGCCGCCGCGCCGGGCGGCCATCCGTCAGCGCGGCGAGACCTTCGTGCCGCGGGTGGTCGCGGTGCCGGTGGGCTCGACGGTGGACTTCCCCAACGACGACCCCATCTATCACAACGTCTTCTCGCTCTCGCGCGCGCGCACCTTCAACCTGGGGCGCTTTCCGCGTGGCGAGTCGCGTGCCGTCAAGTTCGACAAGGCCGGCATCGTCAAGGTGTTCTGCGACATCCATTCGCACATGGCGGCCTCGGTGGTGGTGTTCAACCATCCGTGGTTCACCGTGCCGGACGCCGACGGCAATTTCGAGATCAGTGGTTTGCCCGCGGGCAACCCGCAGATCACCGCGTGGCACGAACGCCTCGGCGACACCACCATCCGTGTGCGCACCGAGGGCGGGCGCGCGGCCTCGGTGGAGTTCGTGCTTCCGGTACCGGCGCAGTGAGGCAGCCGCCACGCCTCGTCACGCGAACCATGGGCGTGACCTTCATCACGGTCGCGGTGATCCTGACAGTGGTCTTCACGGTGCTCCTGGTGGACGCGCGGGACCGCGTGCGCGCGTCCGAGGCGGAGAAGCTGCAGGTCGGCGAGCGCGCGTTTTCGCGGTTCGAGGCGCAGCGGCAGCGCGATCAGCTGGTGGCGATCTCGGCGCTGTCGGAGAACTCGAGCCTGAAGGCTGCGCTCGACACCTACTTCACCGAGCCTGCCAGTGTTGCGACCGCTCGGGAGGACGCCATCCTTCAGGAGACCGTGGCCCGTGAGGTGCAGCGGCTGGCGTCGATCTTCGGCGCCAACATCGTGGCCGCGCTCGACCCCGAGGGGCGGGTGTTTGCGAGCGGCGGCCCGGCGGCGGCCCGATGGCCGCCCGGACTGCAGGTGCGGCAGACGTCGAACTCCGCCAGCAGCGGCGTCGCGATTGTGCCGAGCGGCGCCTTCCGCTATTCGAGCGCGCCGCTGCTCTATGGCGATCGGTCGGTGGGGTCGCTGGTCGTGGCCACCAGCCTCGATACGGCGTACGCCGAGGAACTCGGCCGGCTGGCGGACGCGGGAATCGTGATCACCGTGAACGACGTCCCCGTCGCCGGCACGGTTGGCGAGGCGCTCACGCGGGCCGTGGTCGCCTCGACGGGCGAACTCCGATCGACGATGGCGCTCGGCGGCGAGGAATACGCCATCCGGACCTTGATGGCCCTGGGGGCGGTGCGCATCTACATGCTGTCGTCGATCGACGCCGTGGCTCGCGGCGCCACGCGCAGCGCGCTCATCGCGCTGGGGACGATTGCGCTCTGGGCGTTCGTGCTCGCGGCCTTTGCCAGCCTGTGGCTGGCGCGGACGCTCGCCGATCCGATCCATCGCGTCTCGCACGCCATCGCCACCATGACGGCCGCGCGTGATTTCAGCCGCACCGTCGAGCCCACTGGCAAGAGCCGGGAGCTCGACGCGCTGGCCGACAGCTTCAACGAGCTGATGGGCGGGCTCACCGCGGCCGAGGCCGAGACGCGCGCCGCGTACCTCGGCACCATCCGTGCGCTCGCCGCGGCGCTCGACGCGCGCGATCCCTACACCGCCGGTCACTCGGAGCGCGTGAGCCAGACCGCGGTCGTGGTCGCACGCCAGCTGCAGCT
>Ga0207689_10000773_pt1 | contig 30688 bp, 27 predicted proteins | sample KBSMisM52_FD_184312 | JGI IMG/M metagenome (GOLD analysis project Ga0207689, IMG submission 184312) | Miscanthus rhizosphere microbial communities from Kellogg Biological Station, Michigan, USA - KBS Miscanthus M5-2 (SPAdes) (version 2) | ecosystem: Host-associated > Plants > Roots >...
CCTGGCTCGCGCGCGACTGGCGGGGTGAAGGTCCGTTCGACCTCGCCGACACACTCGTCGTCGTGCCCACCGGGCAGTCGGAGCGCCGCCTGCGCGAAGCGCTCGCCAGCCATGCGGCTAAGCATCAACAGGCCGTGTTTCCGCCCCGCGTGCTCATGCCCGTGCATCTGGCGGACTCCGACACGCCTCCGGCCGGCGCGATCACGGCCTCGGCGGCGGAAACGCTGCTGGCGTGGACGCATGCCTTGCGCGACGCCGATTTCGACACGCTGCGCGAGGTGTTCCCGCACGATCCGCCGGAGCGCACGTTTGCCTGGGCGCTGCGGCTCGCCCACGAGTTTATCCGGCTCCAGTCCACGCTAGCCGAAAACGGTCTGCGCATGGCCGACGTGGCGGCGTGCGCCGGCGAAAACTTTCCCGAGCTCGAACGCTGGCGGCAACTCGGCGAACTCGAGGCGGCTTGCGAGGCGATCCTTGCGCAACACGGTTTGCGCGATCCGCAGGCGGCAAAAATCGCCTTCGCGCGCAACCCCGTGCCGCCCGGCGGCATTCGGCGGATCATCGTCGCGGGCACGCCCGACCCGCTGCCGCTCGCGGTGCGCGTGCTGACAGCCTACGCCGCGGCCGGTCTGCCTGTCGACGTGCTGGTGTCGGGCCCGGCCGATGCCGGCGAAGCCGCCGCGCTTTTCGACGACTGGGGCCGGCCGGTTGCGGCGGCGTGGGCGACGCGGGCGTTTTCACCGGAGGATTTTTCGCAACGCGTGCGGCTCTGCGCCGATCCGGCCGCGCAGGCGGACGTCATCGTGGCGTGCGCGGCCGGCTACGCGTCGCCAGGCGGAAAACTCGACGTGGGCGTGGCTGACGCCGAGGTGCTGCCCTCGCTCGAAAACGGACTCGCGCGCGCCGGCGTGCCTGCCTTCAACCCCGAGGGACGTCCGCTGCGTGGAGGGGCGCTGCACACGCTGCTGTCGTCGCTGGCCGAGCTGACAGTGCGCGAGCCGACGTTCGCGTCGGTGTCGGCGTTGTTGCGCGGTCCCGATGTGTTGACGTGGCTCGGCGGCTCCTCGGCGACTCTGCTCGACGAACTCGACGACCTGCATGCGAACCACCTGCCGCCGACGCTTGCGGCCGCCCGGGCCGCCGCGAACCACGCCGCGCTGGTGAAGGCGCTCGACGCGGTCGCGCGGTTGCGGGCGACGTTGCTCGACGGCGTTTTCCCCGACAACGTGCGCGCCGCGCTAACGGAGATTTTCAGACAGCGACGCTTCGACCAGGCGCGTCCGGAGGATCTGCGCGCCATCGAGGCGGCGCAGGCGTGGGGCGGTGTGTTGACCGAGCTGGAGACGGCGGTGAAGCGCTTTCCCGGACTGGCTGCGTCCGAGGTGTGGGAACTGGCGTTGCGTGCGTTTGGTGACAGTCAGCGTTTCGACGAAAAACCCGAAGGCGCGGTCGAGCTGCAAGGCTGGCTGGAATTGCTCTGGGACGACGTGCCGCACCTGATCGTCGCCGGTATGAACGACGGCCGCGTGCCCGATGCGGTGGTGGGCGACGCGTTTTTGCCGGAAGGCCTGCGCGAGCGCCTCGGGCTGAAGACCAACGCGGCCCGGTTCGCGCGCGACGCCTATCTGTTGCATGCGCTGGCGGCGGCGCGGGCGGACGGACGCGGGCGGCTCGATTTGCTGGTGGGCAAGACCTCGGCGGCGGGCGATCCGTTGCGGCCCTCGCGACTGTTGTTGCAGTGCGCGGACGCCGACCTGCCGGCGCGCGTGAGGTTTTTGTTTAGTCCGGCGGAAGCCGCGCGCGACAACCCGGCGTGGCGGCGCGCATGGAAACTCAAGCCGCGCACCGACGCGAAAATCGAAAGCCTGTCGGTCACGTCGTTCCGCGATTACCTGAAGTGTCCGTTCCGGTTTTATCTGAAGCGCGGGTTGAAGATGGAGGCGGTCGATCCGCACAAGGCCGAGCTCGACGCGATGGATTTCGGCACGCTGTGTCACGCGGCGCTCGAGGCGATGGGCCAGGCGGATTCGCCGGTGCGCGATTGCACGGACGCGGGCGTGTTGCGCGAGTTTTTGCTGGGCGAACTCGAGCGGGCCGCGCGCGCGCGCTATGGTAATTCCCCCGTGCTGCCGCTGGTGGTGCAGATGGAATCGGCGCGTCAGCGACTGGCGAAAGTCGCCGAGGTGCAGGCGCAGTTGCGCGCCGACGGCTGGGTGATCGAGCGCACGGAGTGGGCGTTTGACCTTAAGATCGGCGGCCTGCCGGTGCGCGGAAAAATCGACCGCATCGACCGCAACGAACTCACCGGCGAAGTGCGCGTGATCGACTACAAGACGTCGGACAAGCCGGTGAATCCGGCCGACGCGCATGTGCGCGGACCGAAACGCTCGGAAGACACGGAGGCGCTGCCGGAGTTCGCGCGCTTCCTGTCGGGCGGGGGCGAAGCGATCTGGGTGGACCTGCAACTCCCGCTCTATCTGGAGGCGGTGGCGGAGGAGTTCGGCCACGCGGTGGCGTGCGGCTATTTCAACCTGCCAAAGGCGGCGGGGGAGACGGGCGTGTTGGTGTGGGAAGGTTACGACGCGGAGGTGCAAGCCGCGGCGATGCGCTGCGCGCGCGGCGTGGTCGAGGCGGTGCAGGCGCGGCGGTTCTGGCCGCCCGTCGAGCTGCCTTCGGAGAATTATGATTTTGGCGGACTTTTCCCGCAGGGGGCCGAGGCGAGCGTGGAGTGGACCGCGGAGGGAACCGGCGCATGAAACGGCTCGGCCACAAAATGATTCTGGCTTCGGCGGGCTCGGGCAAAACCTACGCGCTCACCAACCGGTTTGTGCAATTGCTCGCGTGCGGCGCGCCGCCGGAACGCATCGTGGCGCTCACGTTTACGCGCAAGGCGGCGGGCGAGTTTTTCGACGAGATCCTTAACAAGCTCGCGCGGGCGGCGCTGGATACGAAAGAGGCCGCGCGCATCGGCGCGGACATCGGCGAGCCGCAGCTCGGGCCGGCAGATTTTTTGAAAATGCTGCGGGCGATGGTCGGAGCGATGCACCGGTTGTCGCTCGGCACGCTGGACAGCTTTTTCGCGCGGGTGGTGCGGGCGTTTCCGCTGGAGCTCGGGCTGAGCGGTGATTTTGAGATTTTGCAGGAGCACGGCGTGCAACTGGAGCGCCAGCGCGTGCTGCGGCAGTTGTTCGCTCGCACGGGCGGCGAGCTGGACGACGCGCAGAAGCAGTTCGTCGAGGCGTTCAAGCGGGCGACGTTCGGCGCGGAGGAGAAGCGGCTGGCGGCGCGGCTCGACCGGTTCATCGACGAGCATCAGGACCTGTTTCTGAACGCGCCCGACGGCAAGGTCTGGGGGAATCCCCAACGGATCTGGCCGGACGGTTCGCCCTGGCTCGCAAAAGCCGGGGACACCAAAGGCGCCGTCGCGGTGGTGCGGCGCTGGGCGTCGGGCGCGTGTGCGAATGAAAAGCAGCAGCAACGCTGGGATGATTTTCTGGACGCGTTCGAAGCCTGGGCGCCCGGCGCGGTGCTGACCAAGCCGATGGAGTATCTGCTGCCCAAGGTGCTCGAAGTGTGGACCGTGCTCGGCGAGGAAGCGGTCGAGTTGGTGATTGAGCGCAAGAAGCAGACGCTGCCGCCGGAGACCGGTGCGGCGCTGAAGGCGCTCGTGCTCGCGGTGTTTGGCGGCGAGTTGACGCGACGCCTGGAAATGACGCGGGGCATTTACACGGTGCTCAGCGGTTACGAGGCGGTTTATCACGACCTCGTGCGGCGCGCGGGCAAACTGACGTTTGCCGACGTGCAGCGACTGCTCATGCCCGAGTCGGGCGCGCCGCGGCTGACGGCGGGCGGTGGGGCGGAGGACGGGCGGTTGTTTGTCGATTGGCGGTTGGATGCGAAATACGACCACTGGTTGCTCGACGAATTCCAAGACACGAGCCATGGGCAGTGGAGCGTGCTGCGCAACCTGATCGACGAGGCGGTGCAGGACCCCGAGGGCCGGCGGAGTTTGTTTTACGTGGGCGATGTGAAGCAGGCGATCTATGCGTGGCGCGGCGGCGATCCGCGGCTGTTTCGCGAGATTTTCGACCACTACAACGAGGTTGCGCCCGGAACGATCGAAGAAGGGCGGCTCGACCAGTCGTGGCGTTCGGGGCCGGCCATCGTGGCGATGGTGAACCGGGTGTTTGGCAATGCGGCTGCGCTGGCGCGGCTGGTTCCTGCGCCGGCGGCGGAACGGTGGACGCGCGAGTGGCGTGAGCACGTGAGCGCGCGCCCGCAACTCGGCGGACAGGTGGCGTGGCTGCACGGCGAAGACGACGAGGCGCGCGCAGCGCTGACGCTGCGGTTGTTGATGGAGATCGCGCCGCTGGAACGCGGCTTGTCGGTTGCGGTGCTGGTGCAGTCAAACGACGCGGCGACGTGGTTGGCGGATTACCTGCGCCGCGAGGGCGGACTGCCGGCGGTGGCGGCGTCGGATTTGCACGTGTGCATGGACAATCCGCTGACGACGGCGGTGCTGGCGCTGTTGCAGGCGGCGGCGCATCCGGGTGACCGGTTTGCCTGGCAACATGTGCTGATGACGCCGCTGGCGGGGTTGGTGCCGGACAGTCGGGAGGCGCTGACGAGCGACGTGTTGAGGCAAGTGCATGAGTCCGGCTTTGCGCGGACGGTGGAGACATGGCTGCGGAAGCTGGATCCGGTGGTGGCGGCGGACGATGCGTTCACGCGTGAGCGTGCGCGGCAGTTGACGGAGGCGGCGCAGCGTTTCGACGAGACGGGCAGCCGCGACGTGGCGGAGTTTGTGCAATTCGCCGAGCGGCATGTGGTGCGGGACGCGGAGACCGCGGCGGTGGTGCGCGTGATGACGATCCACAAATCCAAGGGCCTCGGATTCGACGTGGTTGTGTTGCCCGATCTCGAAGGAAATTCGCTGGCGACGCGGCGGCGCGACGGGCTGGCGGTGCAACGCACGCCGGAGCATGAGGTGGAATGGGTGCTCGACCTGCCGCCGACGCTGTTTCACGAACGCGATCCGGTGCTGGCCGCGCATGTGGAGGGAGCGAAGGCGGATGCCGCGTATGAAAAACTGTGTCTGTTCTATGTTGCGACGACGCGCGCCAAGCGGGCGATGTATCTCATTACGAAACCGGTGGGCGAAAAATCCGTGTCGGCGAATTTCCCTCGCTTGCTGACGGAAACGCTCGGTACGGCGGGACTGGCAGGCCTCGCCCGGGTCGGTGCATGGTCGTGCGACGCGGCGTTTGCCGAGGGCGATCCGGAGTGGTTCAAGGCAGTTGCCTTTGTCGAGGAAGCAGGGACGGACGTGAAAGGCGCGGCCAAGATCCAAGGCTTGGGGGACGCGACCGGAGTGGTGAGGCATCCGGCGCGCACGCCCTCCGGCACGAAGTCGGGCGTGGTGTCGGGCGCGGCGCTGTTTGGCGCGGCGAGCGCGGGCGCGGCCAGTTTCGGCACGGCGGTGCATCAGGCACTGTCGGCGGTGGAGTGGGGCGGTGTGACGCCCGGCGTGCTTGCGGCCTGGAAGGCGGCGGGGTTGGGTGAGGCGGTGGTCGCGGAAGCGCGGGCGTGTTTGGAGTCTGTTCAACTCACGGAGGTGTTCGCACGCACCGCAGGGGCGGAGGTGTGGCGCGAGCGGTCGTTTGAAATCGTGCTGGATGGCGTGTGGGTCACGGGCGTTTTCGACCGCGTGGTGCTACGGAGGGATGCGCAGGGGAGGCTGGCGACGGTTGACGTGTATGATTTCAAAACGGACCGCGCCGGATCCGACGAGACCGCGCAAGTGGCGTCGCGTTACGCCGGGCAGATGAGCATTTACCGGCGGGCGGCGGCGCGATTGGCCGGGCTTCCGGAAGCACGCGTGAGGTGCGTTCTGGTGCTCACGGCGTCGCGCCGGGTGGTCGAGACGGCGGAGGCGGGGGCAGATTGAGCTTTACAGCGCGGGGCGCAGGCTGTTTGACGAACGGTTTCTACACGAAACTTTCACTTCAAACCTGACAATCCATGGGCAACCTCAAAAAGAAACGCCGTCTCCAGATGAACAAGCACAAGCGCAAAAAGCGCTTGAAGGCCAACCGCCACAAGAAGCGCACTTGGCAGAAATAAGCCCTTGGCTTGTTTGTTTCACCTGAACTTTACCCGTTCCTTTATTGGGACGGGTTTTTTTGCGCACTCATCAAAGAAGCGTAAATGCCCATTGGCCTTAGTGCCTCGGTATAAATAACCTTGAAGTGCGTGACATCTGCTAAGAACCTGTCTCTCCCGTTCTAAAAGAGAACGATGATACCCTGTCGATAGCTGCTGCTAGGAAATTGCATATATAACCTGATTTGGACGTCCCTCAGCCCGCATGTTTTTCTCTGCAAAATCCAAAAACTTCTTCGTCGATTACGACGAACACTCCGTCTTGCTGGCCCGCACGTCCAAGCCGGAAGTTCCGTTTGTCATTGAAGAGGTCGTCGAGTGTGTCGCCGGCGACGCCGCGGCGTTTGCCGAGGCCGTAAAAACCCTCCAATCGGCCAAAACTTCCAGCGGGTATCTCCATGCCACCTGCGGGATGCATGCGCCGCGTCGCGTGGTTCGCAAGCTGACCTTGGATATCAAGCGTCTGAAGGAGCCCACCTACCTTAATGAGCTCGCCACTCAGCAGCTTCGTATCGAGCCGGATCAGCACATGCTGGCGCTGCTCAATCCGGTGCAAGGAACCGACTATGACATGGCCAAGGCGACACAGAAAGACGTGTTGATCTGCGGCGTGCCGACGGCCGACGTGAATAAATCTCAGGATGAGCTTTTGGCCTCCGGTATTTATCCTGAAACGATGGAGCTAAGCAGTGTGGCGAGCATTGGAGCCATGATCGACTATCTGGCCTTTGCTAAGGTCAAGACGCCGGTGCTGATGCTGGAAATCGAGGCCGACATGACTCACTCATTCATCGTCACCGCCTCCGGTCTTGAGGCTTCGCGCCCGATTCAACAGGGGCTCGAAGCGATGATCCCCGTCGTTCAAAAGGAGCTTGGTCTCAAGGACGAGGCGTCCGCCCGAAAGCTGTTTCTTTCCAACACATTTGATTTTACAGGCATGGGCTCGGTTTTGATCAAGAAATTGATCAAAGAACTGCAGTCATCGATCGGTTTTTACGAGGTTCAGACGGGCCAGTCGATCGGGCAGATTGCGTGCACGCTGTTGCCCTCAAAGCTGGGCTGGCTGGAGAACGCGATCGCGGCCGATCTCGGCGTCTCGGTTTTGAAGCCGGACCTGCCCGCTTGGCTGCAATCCCGGCAGATCACATTGGCGGACAACGTGCCGGTCGCGGCGCAGGACATCCGCCGTCTCGGTCTTTTTGGCCTAATGGTTCAGTTCAACAATAGTCATGCTGTCGTTCCTGAAAAAACCCAGTGACAAAACGCCGACGGGGACGGTGCCTGCCTGGCACCCGAACTTTCGTAATTTCGAGCGACTGCCCGATACGAAGGCCGTCCGCACCACGTTTTTTATCAACGGCCTGGCGGTTCTGATCGCCAGCTCGCTGATCATTTACACGGGATATCGTGAATTCGGGCTGCGCTCCTTGCAGGCCGACACCGATGCCGCCCAGAAGGTGGTGAATGCGAACAAGCCCGGGAGCGATCAGATGATCGCCCTGTTTAAACAGTTCCAAGAAGAGGAAAAGAAGGTCTTCGTCCTTCAATCATTTCTTTCCTCATCACGCGTGGTCCTGTCGGATTTCATCTTGCAGATCGGCGCCAGCCTTCCCGCTTCGGTGACGCTCAACAGCATCGATTATAAATCGAGCGCGGTGATGCTGGTGGGCTCCATTTCCGGCGCGCCCGACGAGGCGAGCGGCCTGGCGATGACCTATGTGGATCGTCTTCGCAAGAGCGAGCCCTTCTCCCAATTGTTTGAGACGATCACGCTGAGCAATATCGCGCGTGATCCGGGCACCGGGCAGATCAGATTTGCGATCGACCTTCGCTTCAAGGCTTCGGCCAAGGCGGCAACGGGAGGCACAAAATGAGTATCGATAAACGCACGCTCGTCACCGGCATCAAAAAATACCCGCTTCTGGTGGCTTCCGGCATTGTCAGCGTTCTTTTGCTGACGACCCTTTACGTTAGAAGTGATCTGTCCGACATCAAGCAGGCGGAGCTCGACCAGCTCACGGCTGAGGGTAATCGCTACCGCGCCAACATCGCCAACTCGGCGCAATTGAAGGAGCAGCTCGATTTTCTCATCCAAGCCAACAACGCGGTAAAGGAACGCGCGTTCAAGGCGGAGAGCATGGCCTTGAATCTCCAGTATTTTTACCGCCTTGAAGCCGAGACGGGGGTGAAATATCTGGACCTTCGTCCCGGCTCCAGAAATGAGCCGGGCAAGACTCCCAAATCAACTGGAACCTATATTCCGCTCAATTACGTCGTGAATGTGCAGGGTGATTTCACGCAGGTGATCACTTTCCTAAAGCGTCTTGAGCAGGGAGTTTATTTTTGTCAGATTAATTCTGCGCAAGCGACGGGTGTAGGTTCGAGTGTCACGCTTAATCTCAATCTCGACCTTTTAGGGATGCCATGAAAACCATCGTCCACAGTTTCCTATTCGTAGCGCTAGCCGCCGGACTTCATGCGGCGCCCTCCGTGGATATTTTGCCGCCTCAAAAACGCACCGCTTCGCTCGATTTGGTTAGGTCACTACTGACGACCAAGCCGATTGAAATCTCGGCGGACGCCTTGGCGAAGAACAATCCCTTCAACCCGGTTAAGCCTGTGGTGGAAGCCGGGACCGTCTCCAAAGGTCCAATCGCCCCAGGTTCGGCGCTGAACGAGCAAGACCTGCTGAAAAATCTGGCCGCTACCGTCACGCCTTCGGGCACGATGCAACTCGGTGACCAGCTCATTCTGCTCTTTGGTCAAAAAAAGCTCAAAGTCGGTGACCGTATCCCAATTGTATTCCAAGGCTCGACCTATGAGCTACAGATCAGCGCGATCGAACGCACCAGTTTCAGTCTTCGTATCAACAACGCCGAAATCACCCGGCCCATCAAACCCGTCGTAGTAACCAAGCCATGAAAACGCGCCTACTAGTATTGGCCTCCCTTGCCGTCGTCAGCCAAATGACGGCGCAGGAGCAGCCGCTTCCCTCCGACCCTGCAACGCCGACTCAGGCCGACGCCGCCGTGGTTGCACCCACTGTCCCGGCCTCCGCCGCCCCCGAGGCCGTCGCCGTTCCTGCCCCCGCTCCCGCCCCGGCCCCGGCCCCGGCCCCGGCGCCCGCCGCAAGCGCGCCGGAACCCGCCGCTCCGGTCGTGGCCCCTGTTGTCACGAAGAGCAAGGACACGCTCTCCGTTGATTTCCCAGACGAGGAAGTTCGCACAATCCTCCGTAACGTTGCCGACCTCTTTGAACTCAATCTCGTCATCCCTGACACGCTTCAAGGTCGCACTTCCCTGAAGCTGCGTGAGGTGACTTGGCGTCAGATATTCCAAGTCGTCTTGTCCCCGATCGGCTACACCTTCGTCGAGGACAGCAACATCATCAAGATTGTGAGCCAGGACAGCCTGCAGGCCGAGCCGGTTTCGACGGAGATCTTTATCATCAACTATGCGAAGGCCGACGATATCGTCAAAACGATCACCACGCTGATCGATCCTGCCGCCGGCGGAAAAATCATCGTCGATCAGCGCAGCAATGCGCTCGTCATCACTGAGCGTCCCTCTCGCATGGGCCGCATCCGCCCTATCATTGATAAGCTGGACCGTGAAACCGCCCAAGTGATGATCGAATCCAAGTTTATTGAGGTGTCTGATGGTGATACCAAGAACTTGGGTGTGGATTGGTCTTCACTGAGTCAGGCGGGTATCAAGACTCTTAGTTTCAAGGACAATGGCGTCGTGACCGGCCAGACTGCCCCCGGAAACGTCATCAACGAGGGTTTGAAGAGTCCGGTGCCCTACATCACGACCTTCAATTCCACCAACTTCTCCTTGTTCCTGAACGCCCTTCAGACGAAGACGAAGTCGCGCGTGGTTTCCAACCCTACGATCGTGACCCTCAATAATACCGAGGCCACCATCAACATCGGCCTGCAGTATCCGCTGCCTGATTACACCTATAACGCCCAGACCGGTGCGTTCGCGATCAGCGGTTTCACCTACAAGGACATCGGCATCAATCTCAAGGTCACGCCTCAGGTGAACAACCAGGGGTTCATCCGCATGGCGCTCGAGCCCGAGATCAGCGATCTTGGCGATCCGGTCAATCTCGGCGCCGGCGCCGGTGGTGCGAACATCCCGATCATCAACACGCGCAAGACCAAGACGGCGGTCTCGCTCGAGGACGGCCATACTCTGGGTATCGGCGGACTCATCAAATCCTCCAGCAAGCAATCGCAGAGCAAAATTCCGTTCCTCGGCTCCATTCCGATCCTGGGCCGCCTGTTCCGCACGGACAGCCCGTCCAACGACAACACGAACCTGTTGATCTTCATCACGGCGAAGACCATCAGCGGCAAGGACGCCAAGATTCAGGAAATCTTTGATCCGCGTGCGATCAAGGGCGCGGATCTGAAGCAGTCCGATCTGCCCGGTTTCCGTGCCAGCGAGGTGTCTTTCACTCCGGAGACGCCGGTCAAGGCCGACAAAAAGAAGTAATCGAACCGATCGGTTCGTATCAGGCGGGGGTGGCTTCGGCCGCCCCCGTTTTTTATGTCCCAATCACGGGCGTGTTCAGCGGGAGATGTCCTACCACCAGCCGGCGATGTGTCCTTGGACCGCCTTTACTGCCACCACACCGAGATTTTTGGCGGCGTGCGCGGCAATGCAGGGCAGCAGTGATCTGGCTGGATTAAACGAGGCAAAGCGCATGGCGTAAAACCAGAGCGAGGCGGTGAACACAGTGATCGTGCTAAACCAGCCTTTGGCGGCAAAGGTCCACGCAAACCCACCGTCGTCCCATTTCCACAAAAACGGATGCAGCGCCGCAAACAGAACCGACGCACCGATGACGCCTACCCAGCGCAATGTGCTTCCCTTGCCGTCAATCACGATGAATCCGCGAAAGATCAGTTCTTCCGTGAAGGCGGCCATGAGCGTGGAGACGCCGAACAGCACGGTGATGTTTGATTGTTCATGGCTCAGGCCGAGACGGATTTCCCCCCAGGTTTCACCAGCGAGAATGACGAGCGCGCCGAGCGCGGCGATCATGCATGCGTTGAGGGAGGCCGGTGTGGCTCCCGGGAGTGCGCGCGGAGTGGCCTTGCCGGAGACAAAGGCGCGGTAGTCCTGCCGCCATAGCGAAAAGGCATAGGCACCCACTGCGATCATCAGGATGAGAAAGGCGGGTTGGTCGTTCATTCTAATGGGTGAGTTATTGGTTAGCCATTTGCCGGCTCATTCCTAGCGTGCAAGGTGTTTATGTCCGCCACGACTCTCAATCCTTCCGATCCAACGGTGCCCCGCGATTTCGCCACGGTATTTGCCCGGTTGAAGCCACAGATGGCGGCGCTGGATGTTTTCCTGCGGGGACAGCTTGCGGCCTTCGAGCCCGAGATCCGGGAGATGGCCGACTACTGCATCGACACCTCAGGCAAACGCATCCGGCCGGCGCTCGTTTTTTTGTCGGGGTGGAGTGGAAACGAAACGCCTCCGCCTGATCTGGTGCGCGTGGCCGCGGTCGTCGAACTCGTGCATCTCGCCACCCTCGTGCATGACGACATCATGGACGAGGCGGACCTCCGGCGCAGCCGACGCACCGCGTCGCGTCAGTATGGGCCCGAGGCCGCCGTGTTGCTGGGTGACGCACTTTTCGCCCACGCCCTTCACCTGGCCGCGCAATTCCCCACTCCCGAGATTTGTCACGCAGTGTCAGACTCCACGCGCAAGGTGTGCGCGGGTGAGATCGTGCAAACGCTGCGTCGCGGCACGACCGACATCTCGCGGGCGGATTATTTTCGCGTGATCGATCTGAAGACGGCCGAGCTTTTCCGCATCTCCTGTTTCCTTGGAGGTAAGTTGGGCGGTTTCTCCCCGGAGTTCGTCGAGGCGGCGAGCCGGTTTGGCCGCCACCTCGGCATTGCGTATCAGATCTACGACGACCTCGCCGATTTCTTCGGCCAGGAAAAACGCATAGGAAAGACGCTCGGGACCGATTTGCAGAGCGGGAAGGTCACCCTGCCGTTGCTGGCCCTGATGGAGCGGTTGGGTGCGGAGGATCGAGGGCTGTTGGTGGACGAGATCCTGCATCGCCGTGAAGCCGACCTGCCCGGGCGCATCCGGCAGATGGGTGAACTGGGCATTTTCAATGTCGTTGCCGCCGAGGTGGAAACCGAGCTACTCCACGCCGAGGCGGCGCTCGCCCCGCATGTGACGCTGCCGCCGGTTCCGTTGCTGAGGCAGCTCTGTGACACGTTGCGCCTTCAAGTGGGGAACTTGCGCACACCGGCCGGCGTCTAGATTTGCGCCCGGGTCCTTGATCGCCCATCCTTCCTTCCGTGAACGCCACCACCAAAACGATCGCCAAGACGCTGGTGGCGTCCCCCGAGCGCCAGCAGGAGGCCGGGTCGGATTGGATGATTGTGCAGCGGGTGCAGGCAGGAGATGTCGCGGCCTTTGACCAACTCATTCTCAAATACCGCGAGCGTGTTTACGCGATGGTCTACAACATGACCGCCAATCGCGAGGACGCGGCCGATTTGACGCAGGACGCTTTCATCAAGGCGTTTCAGTCCATCAACCGCTTCCAAGGGCAGTCGTCGTTTTTTACGTGGCTCTATCGCATTGCGATCAACTCGGCGTTAACCCATTTGCGCCGCAACAAGTTAAGGTCGTTTTTCAGCTTCGACAAGGTTCATGAAGACGCCAAGGTCGCCGAGGTCATCAACCAATTGACCGACAAGAAGGATGTGGATCGCGAGGTCTTCGTGAACGAGCTTCAGGAAAAATTGAACGAAGCGATGCTCAAACTGTCTATCCCCCACAGAACCGTGGTGACTTTGTTTGAAATAGACGGCCTCAGCCATGAGGAGATCGCCGAGATCATGAATTGCTCGGTGGGCACCGTGCGCTCCCGTCTCCACTACGCGAAACAGCTTTTGCAGGGCGAACTCCAATCCTACGTGCGTTGATGACGACCCTGCCTGAACACTCCGAACCCAACAAGGTGACAATCGAGCAGTTGCTGCGTCTCAAGCGTGCCGAGCGTCCGTCGCCCGAGTTCTGGACTCGCTTTGAACAGGATCTGCGCGCCAAGCAGCTGGCGGCCATCATTGAAAAACGTCCGTGGTGGATTTCTCTGCGCCTGCCGCAGGCCGGCCGCATGCTGGCCTGTTTTCAGGTTCCGGTGGGCGCCGCTGCTGTCCTGGCCCTGAGTTTTGTGGTGGTGCGCGAATATCGTCCGGCGGCGTCCGTGCCCGGAGACGATACCTCGGTCGAGGTGGCCGCGACTGTGCCGATGGCGCCCGTTCATGAGCAAGTCGCCCGGGGTGTTGCCGTGACCACAGCCAAGTCGGCTCCCTTGGTGGTGTCGTCGCGTGTGATGTCCGAGGCTGACGCGGCTGCTCCAGCCGCTTCCATGAGCACGGGCGAACTGATGGCGATGATTCCTTGGGCCGCTCCCCGGTCTGATTCCCAGTCAGAGGCTGAAACTTCGCCGGTGATCGGCGAGTTGACGCAGGTCCAATTTGCTTCCGCCGTGAATCCCGGCGCCGATCACGATTTTGGCGGTCGCGTTGAGCTCGATCCTGTCGGTGTGTCGGCTGCGGTGTTGGTCTCCGACGAGGGGAATGCCCCGGTCCGGGTGTCACCGGTCTCGCCACGCGAGGTGCGCCGCAACCGCATTCTTTCCACGCTTGTGGTGGCCGACAACTCGTCCGAGGCCGAACCCACCCGCATGGCCCAGGTTCGCGAGGTGATCGCGAGCTCGCTCGACGAGGATCGTCTCTACGACAGCGTCCGTCGGATCGGCATGGGCGGCGACCGGCTCACCCTCAAATTCTGAGTCCGATTGAATTTTGAATTCCAAGCCGTGCGAAGCCTTCGCACGGCTTTTTTGCTTTTGAGGGCCGCCGCGGTTAACCTCTGCGCATGAGAACGGAAAAAGATTCCATGGGAGCGATGCCCGTTCCTGACGACGCGCTTTACGGCGCCTCCACCCAACGCGCGGTGTTGAACTTCCCGATCAGCGGACGTCCGATGCCCGATGGTTTTATTCGCGGACTTGGCCTCGTCAAAATCGTCTGCGCCCGCGCCAACGAGGAACTGGGCAAACTCTCACCCGAGAAGAGCAGACTTATCCAGCAGGTCGCCCGCGAGGTGGCCGACGGCAAGCTCTCCGCGCATTTCCCCGTCGATGTGTTCCAGACCGGCTCCGGCACCTCGACCAACATGAACGCCAACGAGGTCATCGCCAACCGCGCGAGCCAGCTTTTCGGCGAGCCCATCGGTTCGAAGAAACCGCTTCATCCCAACGACGACGTCAACCTGGGCCAGTCCTCCAACGACATCATACCGACCGCGCTGCACGTGAGCGTGGCGCTGGCGTTGAACAATCAACTTCAGCCTGCGCTCAAGCACCTGCATGCCGCGCTCGACGCCAAGGCGCGGACCTTCGACGCCATCATCAAGATCGGCCGCACCCATTTGATGGACGCCACGCCGGTCACGCTCGGGCAGGAGTTTTCCGGCTACGCCATGCAGGTGGAGAAGGCGGTCGAGCGCACCGACCGGGCTATCTTCGCCCTGTGCGAACTCGCCGTGGGCGGCACCGCCGTCGGCACCGGCATCAACTGCCACCCCGAGTTCGCTTCGAAAGTCGTGCGCATTCTCAGCGAGGAGACCGGCATCGATTTCATGGAGGCGCGCAACCACTTCGAGGCGCAGGCCGGACGTGACGACGCGATCGAGGTCGCCGGACACCTTGCGACCATCGCCGCCAGCCTCACCAAGATCGCCAACGACATCCGCCTGCTCGGGTCGGGTCCGCGTAGCGGTTTGGGCGAACTCCGGCTGCCCGCCACGCAGCCCGGTTCCTCGATCATGCCGGGCAAGGTGAACCCCGTGATGAGCGAGATGCTCGTGCAGGTCTGCATCTACACGCAGGGCCTTTCGCAGATGGTCGTGATGTGCGGGCGCGACGGACACTTTGAACTCAACGTGACCATCCCGCTCATCGTCTATGCGCTGCACGAGGCGATTCATGTGCTCGCCAACGGCGCGCGCCAGTTTGCCGACGCCTGCGTGGCCGGACTCGAGGCCGACGAGGCGCGTTGTCGCGAATTGGTTGACCGCTCACTCATGCTGGTCACCGCTCTTAATCCGCACATCGGCTACGACGCGGCCGCCGCCGTGGCGAAGGAGGCGCTCGCCACCGGGAAGACGCTCAAGGAAGTCGTGCTGGCGAAAGGCCTGATGACCGCCGCCGCGCTCGACGCGGCGCTGGACCCGCGTTCGATGACGAAGCCGGGCGAGAGCGCGCTGGGTGCCGGCGGCGGATGATTTTGTTTTTACAGGAGGAAACGGAGGGAACAGAGAATCGATCCGATGCGCATCCTCGGTTATCTCTGGTTTCTCCTGTAAAAATGTCCGTCCACCAAGCCACGCTCACATTGCGCACGTCCGGTCAGGGCACGCAGGAAATCACCTCGGCGGTCGCCCGCGAAGTGGCGCGCAGCGGTTTGAGGGTCGGCGTAGTCACGGTGTTTTGCCAGCACACGAGCTGTTCGCTGGTGATCATGGAAAACGCCGATCCGTCGGCGCGGCACGATCTCGAAGGCTGGCTCAACCGCCTCGTGCCGGAGAACGACCGGCACTTTGTTCACACGCAGGAAGGTTCGGACGACATGCCGAGCCACATCAAGATGGCACTCACGCGCACGAGCGAAAGCGTGCCCTTCGCGGAAGGCCGCCTGTTGCTCGGCACCTGGCAGGGAATTTTCCTGTGGGAACACCGACGAGCCCCGCACACGCGCCACGTGATCGTGACGGTGATGGGGGAGTGAGCGGGCGCGCGGGCGTCGCGCTCAGGGCTTCGCGGGCGGCAGGGTGCGCCAGCTCAGTTCCGTGCGCAGACCGTCGTCCTCGAATTGCATGGCGACCGTGGCGTCGGCGATGCCGTCAAAAATGCCGAACCGGGCCTTGGCGTCATAGGCGGGCAGGCGCGCCTCCCAGATGTTGCCAAAGTCGGCGTGTTCCAAAAGGCCGTCCTTCCACATCAGGTCGCCGGCGGGTAACTCAGGGGTAAAGCCGAGCGTTGCCGTGGTGTTGCGGACGGCGTCGGCGGCGGGCTGGCCCAGCGCGAGCATCCACGGATAAACATGACCGATGCCGGCGAACGCGCGTGTGCGTTCGGCCTGTTTCGCCGAGGCAAAGTCGGCCGGCAGGCTGGTGGCGAGCGCCTGCGGGTGGAAGGCGAGCGCCGCGCCCGACACGGCGGCCGGCTTGGTGGTCTTCACGTGGAGAGGCGCGCCGAAGGGGTGGTTGGACACCACCAGGTAGCGGCCTTCGATGCGCAGGGAAAAGTCGATGCTGGCGAGACCCATCGGACGAAGGCTGAGTATCCAAGCCCGGTCGCCGCCTTGGCGGAAAAATTCAACGCGCATCCAGCGATCCTGCCCGTGGGCGGGTTGCGCGTAGGCGTTTTCCAAAAGCTGCGCGGCGCGTTCGGGATTGGTCAGCTCAATGGCGATGTGCGTGGGGCGCGTGAGCAGGTTGAGAAGGATCGGGATGTAAACCAGAGAGCTTTCGACGCGATTGCCGCCTCCGCCGCCGAACGGGGAGAAGACGCCGGCGAGTTCTCCGGTGCCGAGTCGGATGATCGGGTCGCCGTCCTCGACGGCCACGTGCAGGGACGGTCCCAGCAGATCGTAGAACTCGGGGCTCACGCCGACGTAGGACGCAAAGAAACGGGATTGGTCGCGGGCGAGCGCACGCCAGGTTTTTTCGGGAAGAACGAGATCGAGCTGGGCCACCGGATCGCGGTCGAAGACGGGCACGAGCACGGGCGACTTGGAGGCGGCCGGCGGCAGCCATTCGCGCAACTGGTTGTAGGTGGTGTTCTCGACCAGCGGGAGGATGAAGGTGGTGAGCGTCTGGCGCTGGTCGGGCGCGGTGTCGAAACGCAGCGCGATGGGATCGAAATACTGGCGCCAGAAACGCGTGTAGTTTTCCAGGTAGCTCGCATAGGCGGCGGCTTCCCGGGGCGTGACCGTGGTGATCGTCGCGTTTTGTGCGGAGAGCGGCTTCATGCGAGCCAGCGGGCCGAAGACGGCGGAGCTGGCGGTGCGGTCGGGATTGAGCGTCAGGTCGGGGGACAGGTCGGCGGGCGTGAGGTAGCCGAGCTTGGCGAGCGTTTCCACGGGCGCGGGTGCGCCGCCGACGTCGAGCTGGCGAAGCAGGGAGGCTCCGACGAGGCGCTCCATGGCGATGCGGGCGTTGACGCGGCGCAGCTGGGCGATTTTCACCGCCGGGCTCACGAGCCGGCGGATGAACGGATCGGAAAAATAGACGTAGGCCTGCGTGTCGGGAGAGGGTGGCAGCTTGTGGAGCATGTAGCGGAACTCGTCGCTGCGCCCGAGGCTGCCTTCGCCTTTCTTGTCGAGGAGGGCGAGCGAGCGGGCGAGTTCGTCGCGATGCGTGGAAAGGAACCAGAGGTCGCCCTTGATCGCCCAGCTGGCGGTGTCGCCGGAGCCGGTCGGAACGGTGTAGACGCCGTTGCTGTTCGCGAGCGGGGAGAGCAGGGGCTTGAGGAGTTTGGCGAGCAGGTTGCCCGAGCGCACGCGGACGATCACGGTCACGTCGGTGCCGTCGGCCAGGAAGAGATCGGGCGTGAACACGGCGCATTCGGTGAGCAGGCCGCCGTCGAGGAGCGCGTCGGTGAGCGGCCGCGAGAGTCCGAGATCGGCGGAATAGCGGTCGAGCAGGTCGTAGCCGATGCCGTCGGCCACGAAGGCGCCGAGACGTTGCACGAACGGCGAGTCGGGGGCGAAGAGCTGGGTGAGCGCCTTGCCACGGGCTGCGTGGAAAAAGGCGCGGTCGGGCGGGACGAAATCGGCGAGCGCGAGCGTCGGGGTGGACTTGCCGCGCACCATGTCGGCGAACGGGTGTGACTTCACGGTGACGCCGGGGATCTGGGTGATCGGCACGGTCGCCTCGGTGGGAGTGGCCGGACCGTTGGAGGCGATGAGCTGAAGCTGCAGGGTTTCCTGCACGGCGGCGCGTCCGCCGAACAGTGCGAGAAGCGAAGGCGGTGTGCGTCCCTGGCCGTTGTTCATCCTGGGATCAGGGCCGTCCACTTGTGCACCGTAGAGCCGGTTACCGCTGTCGAGCCAGGTGCGCAGCAGCGGGGCTTCGCCCGCGGCGACCAGGGCGGACCATTCGCCAGCGCGCAACGAGGCCCAGGTCGAGAGCAGGGCGCGGTTGGCGGGGGCGGCGGCGGACCAGTCCCAGGTCACGGTGACCGTGCGGTGCGCGAAGGTGTCGGTGAAAACGAGTTTGGCCGGTCCGCGGGCATCGCGGGCGACGCTGCCGTAAAGCTGCAGCACCTGCTCGGTCGGGCGCGGGGCGACGGTGTTGTTGATGACGTTCTTCTTTGAGAGGACGAGGCCGAGGGACTTGAACAAGGCCGCATCGACAGGGACGCGTTGCGTCGATCCGTCGGTGTAGAGGATCCAGTGCTGGCCGTCATCGACGGCGGGGGCGAGTTCCAGCAGCAGCGGATTCACGGGCAGTCTTCCGTTTTCATCCGGCTTCAGGTCGGCGCCGGGCACGAGACCGGTGTTGGCGATGGATTTGCGGAACTGCTCGATCTGTTCGGCCTCGGCTTTGGTGTTGCGGGGGCGATTCGTCTGGTTGGGCGTGCGCGGATTACCGTAATTGGCGACGAGATCAAGCAGGGCGGGATCGTCGAACGAAACGGGACCGCGGTTGTCGTGCTGACGGGCGTAGTTTTGGAAAAGATTCTGATGCGAGGCCAAGGACCAGCGGTCGCTCTGGATTTTTTGTTCGATGCGATTGGCGAGATCACGCTCACCGTCGCCGCGCAGCGCCTCCCAGTTGGTGATCCGATAAAACACCTGGCGCAGGCCGGAGGCGGGATCGGGCTGGGCCAGCGTCCAGCTGCCATCGGCCGGCAGCCGGGTTTCGCCGGAGATGATGGTGAGACCCAGTTGAGTATCCTCGTGGCGTGTCGTCGTGGAGATATCGACTGCGAACAACACCGGTGAAGCGCCAAGCAGCAAGAGGGCAACGAGCAGACGGGGCAGGGGTTGCATAGGGGTAAATGCAAGGACGGGGCGCCATCGGGCGCGATGCCAATTTGCCAGAAGTAGGCGAAATGGATGCGCGCTGTCGGGACACTAATAAGCCGTCCCGGAATAACGGGACGGCTTGGGGCGAATCGGGCCGGCTTTAGCCGGGGACGGAATCAGGCCTTCGCTTTTTCGGCGGCGGCGGTGACGCCGCCGGGGAGGCAGGCGCCGCAGCCGTTCACGAAGAAGTCGTTGCCCTTGTCGTCCACGAGGATGAACGCGGGGAAATCGACGACTTCGATCTTCCACACGGCTTCCATGCCGAGCTCGGGATATTCGAGGACTTCGACCTTCTTGATGTTTTCCTTGGCGAGGATCGCGGCGGGGCCGCCGATGCTGCCGAGGTAGAAGCCGCCGTATTTTTTGCAGGCGTCGGTCACTTGTTTGGAGCGGTTGCCCTTGGCGAGCATGATCATCGAGCCGCCGAGCGACTGGAAGAGATCGACGTAGCTGTCCATGCGGCCGGCGGTGGTCGGGCCGAAGCTGCCGGAGGCGTAGCCCTTCGGCGTCTTGGCCGGACCGGCGTAGTAAACGGGATGGTTCTTGAAATAATCGGGCAACCCCTGGCCGGCGTCCACGCGCTCTTTTAATTTCGCGTGGGCGATGTCGCGAGCGACGACGAGCGGACCGGTGAGGAGCACGCGGGTCGTGACGGGGTGCTTCTTCAACTCGGCGAGGATGGCGGGCATCGGCTGGTTGAGGTCGATGCGCACGACCTTGTCGTCTTTGATGGTGCGCTGGCTCGCGGGGATGAAGCGGCCGGGATTGGTCTCCATCTTCTCCAGCCAGATGCCGTCCTTGTTGATCTTGGCCTTGATGTTGCGGTCGGCCGAGCAGGAGACGCCGAGGCCGACGGGGCAGCTCGCGCCGTGGCGGGGCAGGCGGATGACGCGCACATCGAGGGCAAAATATTTGCCGCCGAACTGGGCGCCGATGCCGCTGTTTTGGGCGATCTTAAGGACGAGTTTTTCGGTCTCGAGGCAGCGGAAGGCGCGGCCCTCGGCATTGCCGGTGGTCGGGAGGTGATCGAGGTATTTGGCGGAGGCGAGCTTCACCGTTTTCAGGCAGGCCTCGGCGCTGGTGCCGCCGATGACGAGGGCGAGGTGGTAGGGCGGGCAGGCGGCGGTTCCGAGGTAAGAGAGCTTGTCGGTGACGAACTTTTCGAGGCCCTTCGGATTGAGGAGCGCCTTGGTTTCCTGAAAGAGGAACGTCTTGTTGGCGGAGCCGCCGCCCTTGGCGACGAAAAGGAATTTATACTCGGAGCCCTCGGTGGCGTAGAGGTCGATCTGCGCCGGCAGGTTGGTGCCGGTGTTGACCTCGTTGAACATGTCGAGCGGGGCGGTCTGCGAGTAACGGAGGTTTTCCTTGGTGTAGGTCTCGTAGATGCCCTTCGAGATAAACTCGGCGTCGTTGGCACCGGTCCAGACCTGCTGGCCTTTTTTGGCGACGACGGTGGCGGTGCCGGTGTCCTGGCAGAAAGGCAGGATGCCCTCGGCGGAGATCTCGGCGTTTTTCAAAAGCGTCGTGGCGACGTAACGGTCGTTGGCCGAGGCCTCGGGGTCGTCGAGGATGGCGGCGACCTGCGCGAGGTGTTTCGGGCGCAGCAGGAAGGACGTGTCGCGCATGGCCTGCTGGGCGACGAAGGCGAGGGCGTCGGGATCGACCTTGAGGATTTCACGACCCTCGAAGGTGGTGGTGGAGACGCCTTCCTTGGAGAGGAGGCGATACTCGGTGTCGTCGGGACCGAGGGGGAACGGGTCTTGGTAAGAAAACGCGGGCGTGGCCATGGCGACGAATTAGCCACATGGGGCGCGCCGGGGACGACGAAAAACGCCCGGGCGCGCAAAAATTAGCAAGAATTGCGGAGGACGTTAGGCGGACTGAAGACGGCCGCCGACGCGAGGCTCAGACGATCTTCAGCTTGGGCAGGTCCTGGCCATCGACGAGACCGGTGGGTTTGCCCTTGGCGTCCACCACGATGAGGTCGTCGATCTTGTGGGCTTGGAACAGGCGGAGCGCGTCCACACCGAGCGCCTCTTCGGCGACGGTCTTGGGCGAGCGAGTCATGAAGGTGGTGACGTTTTTCTCCAAAAAGTCCGGGCCGGTGAGCGCGCTGCGGCGGAAATCCCCGTCGGTGAAGATGCCGGTGAGCTTGCCCGACTTCGGGTGGACGATGGCGATGCTGCCGCTCTTGGCCTTGGTCATCGCGAGGATGGCCTCTTGTGTGGTGGCCTTTTCGGTGACGATGGGCAGACGGGCGCCGCTGCGCATGATGTCTTTCACGCGAAGGAGGAGCACGCGGCCGAGGTTGCCGGCGGGGTGGAACTTGGCGAAGTCGTCGCGGGTGAGTCCGCGCTCATCCAAGAGCACCATGGCGAGCGCGTCGCCCACGGCGAGGGCGGCGGTGGTGCTGGCGGTCGGGGCGAGCCGGAGCGGGCAGGCTTCGCGCGGGACGCGATAGAGCAGTTGCAACTCGGTGTTCTTTGCGAGGTCCGAGTGCGGGTTGCTGGTGAAGCCGACGGTGCGCAGGCCGAGGCGGCGGAAGCCGGGGATGAGGCGGAGGATTTCCTCGGACTGGCCGCTGTTGCTCAGGAGGAAAACGAGGTCGCCTTCGCTGCACAGGCCGAGGTCGCCGTGGAGCGCCTGGGTGGCGTCGAGAAAACAGGTGGAAAGGCCGGTGCTGTTGAAGGTGCCGACGAGCTTGTTGGCGATATGGGCGGACTTGCCGATGCCGGTGAAGATCAGCTTGCGGCCGGCGGCGTTGGTGGCGTGGACTGCGCGGGCCACTTCGACGAACTTGTCGTCGAGGCCGCGGGAGGTGGCCGTGAGGGCCTCCTGTTCGATTTTGATGGCGGCGCGGGCGCGGCCGAGGGTGGTTTTGGAATCGAGGGCCATTTAGGGTTTGAGTCGTCGGACGGTCTGCGAGACTTAGGAGCAACTTTTTCCCGTTCAAACCATTTCACCCGCCGCCGATGAGGTTCCGCTTCCTTCCGCTTTGTCTGTGTGCGCTCGCGACGCTGTTGTTTGTCGCGGGTTGCGGCCGCTACGACTCGTCGCCGTTCACGGCCGAGATCGACGAGCCCAACTACCGCCGCGGCAAGGATCTGCTCCGCCAGGGTCGCAACCAGGAGGCGCTCGCTTCGTTCCTGAAGGTGGTCGAAAAGCGCGGTGACGATGCGCCCGAATCGCACCTGGAAGCGGGCATTCTCTATCAGCAGCACATCAAGGATCCGATTGCCGCGATCTACCACTACCGGAAGTTCCGCGAGTTGAAGCGCAACTCTCCGCAGTCCGATCTCGTTCGCCAGCGCATCGACGCAGCCACGCGTGAATTCGCCCGCACGTTGCCCGCGCAACCGCTCGAAAACCAGATGGAACGCCTCGATCTGCTGGAGAAGATCGACCAGCTCCAGCGCGAGAACGCCCAGCTCAAGGACCAGCTCATCGGCGTGCGCACGCAGGCCATCAACACGCCTCGTCCCAGTCCCTCGTCGCCCCCGGCTCCGTCCGTCGATGCCGGCGAACCGCTGGCCTCGCAGGCCATTGATCCGGGCGAGTCGCCCATCGCCGCCGCCCCCGAGCCGCCGGCGGCTCCCGTGGTGGTGACTCCGGCACCTGCGCCGACGCCTTCGGTGTCGGGCATCCGTCCTGCGCCGACCGCGCCAACGCCCCCGGCTCCGACCGCGCCGGTCGCACCCGCGGCGCCTTCGGGGCCCGGCCGCCGTTACGTGGTGCAGAAGGGCGACACGCTTTTCGCCATCGCCAAGCGCCACTACGGCACCGCGAGCAACGTCCGCGTGCAGGCCATCCTCAACGCCAACCGGGCGGTGCTGCCGAGCGCGGCTGCGCTGCATCCGGGCATGACGCTGGTCATTCCCCAGTAAACTGCGTTCGCCAGCCCCGCCGTCCGCTTCCATGCCGCGCACCTCCCGCCGCACGTCCGTCTTTACCGAGTCGCTCATCCGCGAGATGTCGCGTGTCGCCGCCCAGCACGGCGCGATCAATCTGTCCCAAGGTTTCCCCGACGGTGATCCGCCCGCCGCGCTGGTGCTGGCCGCCCGCGACGCGATGGACGCCGGTCGCCACCAATACGCGGTGACCTGGGGCTCGCCCGAATTGCGCGATGCGCTGGCGGCCAAGCTCACGCGTTTCACCGGCCTGCCGGTCGATCCGCAACGCGAGCTGGTGGTTACCTGCGGAGCGACTGAGGCGATGCTCGCCGCCATCATGACCGTGTGCGATCCGGGCGACCGCATCGGGATGTTTTCGCCGTTCTACGAGAACTACAACGCCGACGCCATTCTCAGCGGGTCGGTCGCGGTGCATGTGCCGCTGCACCCGCCCGGCTACGGTTTCGATCCGGCGGAGCTGCGCGCGGCCTTCGCGACCGGCGGCGGGTTGAAGGCGTTCATCCTCTGCAATCCGTCGAACCCCTGCGGCCGAGTGTTCACGCGCGAGGAATTGCTGCAAATCGCCGCGCTCGCCGAGGAGTTCGACACGTTTGTCATCACCGATGAGGTCTATGAACATCTCGTGTTCGACGGGCGGAAACACGTCTATTTCGCCACGTTGCCGGGCATGGCGAAGCGCACGTTGAGCGTATCGTCGCTCTCGAAGACCTTTTCGATCACCGGCTGGCGGCTCGGCTATTTGCACGCGGCGCCGGAGATCATCGCGCAGGCGCGCAAGGTCCACGATTTTCTCACGGTCGGCGCGGCGGCTCCGCTGCAACACGCCGTGGTCGCCGCCCTGGGGTGGGGGCCTGAGTATTACGCGGGGCTGTGCGCCGAATACCAGGCGCAGCGCGATGTGTTGCTCGGTTATCTCGACCGGACGGGACTCGCCTACACGAAGCCGGAGGGCGCGTATTTCGTGATGCTCGACATCTCGCCGTTCGGCTATGCGAGCGACGTGGAGTTCGCGCACTGGATGGCGAAGGAGATCGGCGTCGCGCCGGTGCCGGGCTCCAGTTTTTTCGCCAACGGAGAGAGCCGCTACGTGCGGCTCAACTTCGCCAAAAAACCGGCGACGTTGCACGCCGCCGGCGAGCGCTTGCTGAAGCTGAAGCGCGGGTAGTCTCAAGCTCATGCCCGCTCCCGTCATCACGACCCTCACGCTCAATCCCGCGATCGACCGCACGGTGACGATCCCCAACTTCACGGCGGGCGCCGTCAACCGCGACGAGAGCACCAGCGACCGCCCGGGTGGCAAGGGCATCAACGTCGCCGCCGCGCTCGCCGAACACGGCCACGCCGTCACCGCGCTGGGTTACCTCGGACGCGACAACGAGGACGTTTTCAAGGAGTTTTTCGCCGCGCACCGCATCAAGGATCGCTGCCTGCGCCTGCCCGGTTCGACCCGCGTGGGCATCAAGATCACCGACCCGGCGCGGAACGAAACGACCGACATCAACTTCCCCGGGCTCACGCCGAGTCCCGCCGATCTCACCGCCCTGCGCGCGCAAATCGCCAAGCTCTCCGACGGCTGGTGTGTGCTTGCCGGCAGCCTGCCGCCCGGCGTGTCCTCCAGCATCTACCGCGAGTTGGTCGACACGCTCAAAACCAGCGGCGTGCATACCGTGCTCGACTCCAGCGGCGAGGCGCTGCGGGAGGCGCTCAAGGCCGGCCCCGATTTCATCAAACCCAACGTCCACGAACTTGAGGCCCTGCTCGGTCGTTCGCTGCCGGCCGAAGCCGACGTGATCGCCGCCGCCCGCGAACTGGTGGCCGGCGGCGTGGGCCTCGTGGTCGTCTCACGCGGCGCCGACGGCGCGTGCTTCGTGACCGCCGATGAAATCGTCACCGCGCGTCCGCCCTCCGTCACCGTGCGCAGCACGGTGGGCGCGGGTGACGCGATGGTGGCCGGCGTGGTCGCCGCGCGGCTGAGCGGCCTTTCGCTCGCCGACACCGCCCGCCTCGCGACGGCCTTTTCCCTTTCCGCGCTCACCCGCACCGGCACCCGCCTGAACCTGCAGGCCGAGATCGAGGCGTTCGCGAGTCGCGTGCAGATCACCCAGCCGAACTTCTGATTCCGAAATGTAGGAGCGGCTTTACGCCGCGATTCCGGAGGCGTGCCTACGCACGTCATCGCGGCGTAAAGCCGCTCCTGCAAGAACCTCCTCCAGCTACTCCCGACGCGCTCTTCGCCACCTTCGCCTACACCACGCAGGACAAGGTCGCGATCATTCCGCTGCAGTCCACGCTCGGCGCCCACTACAAGGGTCTGCTCCCCGGACGTCCCGACGACCGCACCGTGGTCTTCGTGACTTACGGCGGTTTCAGCGACGCCTACTCGGATGAACTGGTGGCCGGCGGCGGCAGCCCGGCGGACTATGAGATGGTGATCGAAGTCGGCCACCGTGTGCAGCTCACCAAATGCGCCTACATCCAGCCCGACGTGCAGTGGATCAGGCATCCCGGCGGCACGGGCAAGATCGACGACGCGGTCGTCCTGGCGGTGCAGTTCGGCGCGAGTTTCTGATCCGTTCGAGTCCTCAATTCTCCGCTCTTCCCGAAGCCGCGCCGCTCAAGGCGCGGCTTCTTTATTGGTGAGGCACGCGCAGTGATGCCGGACAATCTCCATGCGGGCGGCCGGGGTCAGCGACTCGATCCACGCCAGGCGTTCCCGGACGGATTTGGTTCGCACGGCGTGCAGCGGGCAATCGGTCGGGTTGTCCTGACCAAACGGGCAGGCCAAGACGAGCCTTGCGATGTGCGCGTGCAAGGAACCGGATGCGGATCCGACGAAGGGTTGGGAGGGTTCCATGGAACATGACCAGACCACGACGACGCGCGTTTCATACTTGGGCCGGTCCATGAAAAACGTCGAAGAGCGTGAGAACCTTAACGGATTAAAACGTGCGGGACAGTCTTATGCCGAGTCCCTTCAGATCGCCCTCCAAACCGACCTGCCATCCGTCGTAGGGTTTGGTGAAAAGGTAGCTGCTCAGGATGCCGATGGCCGCGCCCGCCACGACATCCCGCGTGTAGTGCTGGTCCGATTCCACGCGGCTGTAGGCGACGAAGGACGCGGCGACATAGGCGGGCACGCCATACTCCCAGCCGTAGCGCTTGCGCATGAACTCGGCCGAGGCGAACGAGGTGGACGTGTGGCCCGACGGGAACGACTGGTCGCCGCCATTGGGACGTTGGGCGTTGATCGTGTATTTGAGCGTATAGGTGACGCCCAGTGTCGTTGCGAACGACTCGCCAAATTGCAGGGCGCCGTCGCCATCCTTGTGGCCGATGGTCAGACCGATGGCCGTGGCCGGCAAAACATACTGCAGGATGTCACCAGTGGTTCTAATACTGTCCGAGGCGGCGAGGGGGCCGCATCCGAACGTCGCTAAAAAGGCGACGGCGGTAAGGAGGGCGCGGGCGACGGAGGTTCTTTTCGCGGAGTGCGGAGGACGACTGAAGAGGTCCGTGGTTTTCGCTCGTAGAGCTGCATGCGAGTCCTGTCCGACGGCGGTTTTTTTCAGGCTCGCGAGGGCATGGGGTAATGCCGTCTTCATGCCCCTAATTAAGCCCGTTTCGGCGGGGCTTCGCAACGGGGAAGTCGCTGGTCTGCGTGACGAGCCGGTGGCTTTTTCTGGTCAGCCGCCGAGGTAGGCGGCCTTGAGGCGCGGATCCTGGCGAAGGTCGCGGCTCGCGCCGGCGCAGGCGATCTGGCCGGTCTCCAGCACGTAGGCGTGCGAAGAGATTTCCAGGGCGAGGTGGGCGTTTTGTTCGACGAGGAGGATGGCGATGCCCTGCTCGCGATTGATCTCCACGATCTTCTCAAAAATCGTCGTCACCAGGCGCGGGGCGATGCCGAGCGAGGGTTCGTCGAGCATCAGGAATTTCGGCTGGCCCATGAGGGCGCGACCGATGGCGAGCATCTGTTGTTCGCCGCCGGAGAGCGTGCCCGCGGTTTGCTTGAGGCGTTCCTTCAGGCGCGGGAAAATCCCGAACACATAGTCGCGGGTGCGGTCGATCACGGCACGGTCGCGCTGGAGGTAGGCGCCCATGGTGAGGTTTTCGGCGACGGTGAGGTTGGAGAAAACGAGGCGGCCTTCGGGCACATGGCAGAGTCCGCGGGCGACGATCTCGTGCGGGGCGAGCCGGGTGATATCCTCGCCGGCAAAACGGATGACGCCGGCGGCGGGGCGGACGAGTCCGGAGATGGTCTGGAGCGTGGTGGTCTTGCCCGCGCCGTTGCCGCCGATGAGCGTCACGATGGCTCCGGCCGGTATCTCGAAGGAGATGCCGTTGACGGCCTTGATGGCGCCGTAGGCGACGGAGAGGTTTGAGACGGAGAGCATTCGGAGGAGTTGAGATTTGAGGGCTGAGTGACGCTCAATTCACTCCGCTTTGAGCGGAGCGTGCTCTTCGCCGAGGTAGGCTTCGATGACCTTCGGGTTGCTTTGGATTTCGGCGGGGCCGCCCTCGGCGATCTTCACGCCGTAGTCGAGGACCGCGATGTGTTCGCACAGCGTCATAACGACCCGCATCGAGTGCTCGACCAGCAGGATGGTGAGGTTGAAACGCGTGTGGATCTCGCGGATCAGGCGGATGAGCTCGACCTTTTCCGACGGGTTCATGCCGGCGGCGGGTTCGTCGAGGAGGAGCAGGCGCGGCTGGGTGGCGAGGGCGCGGACGATCTCCAGCCGGCGCTGTTCGCCGTAGGGGAGCGAGGTGGCGCGGGTGTGGCGGAAGCGGTCGAGGTTGAACAGGACCAGCAACTCGTCGACCCGGGCGGCGATGGCGGCTTCGTCGGCGCGGAAGGTCTTGCCGCGGACGAGCGCCTGGAATGGCGAGGTGGCGCGGTGGAGGTTGCAGGCGACGCGGACGTTGTCGAAGACGCTCAATCCGGGGAAGAGCCGGATGTTTTGGAAGGTGCGGGCGATGCCGAGCGCGGTGATCTGGTCGGGGCGGAGGCCGGCGAGGGGCTTCCCGTCGAAGGTGAGCGCGCCGGAGGACGGGGCGTAAACGCCGGTGATGAGGTTGAACAGCGTGGTTTTGCCCGCGCCGTTGGGACCGATGAGCCCGTGGAGTTTTCCGGGGACGAGCGCGAGGTCCACGGCGTTGACCGCGGTGAGGCCGCCGAAACGGATGGTGGCCTGGTCGAGCTGGAGAAGCGGGGGCACGGTATCGGAGTAGGCGGAAGAGTTACACAGAGGGCACAAGAGGTGGCACAGAGGTCACAGAGGAAAGGCACTGTGCGATGGAGGCGGTAAATGTGCGCGAGGAGATAAATGTGGTCTTGAGGGCCTCCCTAAACTCCGGGCCGGACTCTGTGTTCTCTGTGTAACCGGATTGGGAAATCATGTTTTACGGGTGAGGTGGAAGTTGAAGAGACCTTGAGGGCGCATGAGCATCAGCACGATCAGCATGAACGAATACAGAATCATGCGGTATTCGGCGATGGGGCGGAGCACCTCGGGCAGAAGCGTGAGCAGGATGGCGGCGAGGATCACGCCGACGGTGTTGCCCATGCCGCCGAGGATGACCATGACGACGATCTCGATGCTCTTGGTGAAATCGAAGCCGGAGGCGGTGATGCTCATCTTGAAGTGGCCGTAAAGCCCGCCCGCGATGCCGGCGAAAAACGCGCCGATGACAAACGCGGCAATTTTGTAGCGCGTGGTGTTGAGCCCCATCGCCTCGGCGGCGATCTCGTCGTCGTGGGTGGCGAGAAAACCGCGTCCGTAAGTGGAGCGAACAAGGCAGCAGACGACGAAGACGGTGAGGGCGGCGAAACCGAAGGTCCACGCGACCGTGGTGTAGTTGGGGATGCCGTTGAGGCCGAGCGCGCCGCCGAGCGGCTCGATGTTCTGGAAGATGACGCGGATGATTTCGCCGAAGCCGAGGGTGACGATGGCGAGGTAGTCGCCGCGCAACCGCAGCGAGGGCACGCCGACGAGCAGGCCGGCGAGGGCGGCGCAGAGTCCGCCCGCGAGCAGGGCAGCGAAGAAGAGGGCATTTTGCGCCCACACCGAGCCGCCGTCCTCGCCGAGCAGGGCAGGCCCAGCGAACAGGGTGACGGCGGCGGAGAGATAGGCGCCGACCGACATGAAGCCGGCGTGGCCGAGCGAGAACTGGCCGGCGTAGCCGTTCACGAGGTTGAGGGAGACGGCGAGGATGATGTTGATGCCGAGGGTCGTGAGGATGTCGTTCGCGTAGGGATCGGTCACGAGGCGCGTGAGCGTGACGCTGGCGATCAACGCGGCGAGGAGCGCGAGGTGGGGGGACGAGAGGGAGCGGCGGAGCGGCGTCATACTTTCTCGATGGTGCGGCGGCCGAGCAGTCCGGCGGGGCGGAAAACCAGGATCAGGATGAGCAACGCGAAGGCGATGGCATCCTTGTAGGTGGAGAGCTGGCTGCCGCCGACGAACGTCTCGATGGTGCCGATGAGCAGGCCGCCGAGGGCCGCGCCGGGGATGTTGCCGATGCCGCCGAGCACGGCGGCGACGAAGGCCTTGAGCCCGGGCATCACGCCCATGAGCGGTTCGACCGACTGGTAGTTGAGTGCGTAGAGGATGCCGCCGGCCCCGGCCAGGGCGGAGCCGAGGGCGAAGGTGAAGGCGACGACGACATCGCGGTTGATGCCGACGAGCTGGGCGGCGCGGGGATTGAGCGAGACGGCGCGCATGGCGGTGCCGATGCGGGTGCGAAAGACGATGAACTGGAGCGCGACCATCAGGACGAGCGCGACGCCGATCACGAGGAGCTGGTTGCTCGACAGGGTGAGGCCGCGCACCTGCCACACCACTTCGGGAAAAATCTGGGGGAACGCTCGCGGGGCGGCGCCGAAGACGTGCTCGTTTTGGAAGGTGTATTCGAGCAGGAGCGACACGCCGATGGCGGTGATAAGGACGTTGAGGCGGGGCGAGGCGCGCAGGGGGCGGTAGGCGAGGCGCTCGATCAGCATGCCGAGGAGGGCGCAGACGATCATGGCGCCCAGCAGGCAGGAAAGGCCGCCCCACCAGGTGCCGGCGGGCAGATATTTACCGAGGAAGCAGCCGGTGACCGCGCCGACCATGAAGACGTCGGAGTGCGCGAAGTTGATGAAGCGCAGCACGCCGTAAACCATCGTGTAGCCGAGTGCGATGAGGGCGTAGATCGCGCCCAGAGAGAGCGCGTTGAGGAGCTGCTGGATGAACTCGGTCACCGGGTTTTCGTCTGTCCCCTTACGGCGCCACGCTTTGGAAGAACTTAAAGCGGCCGTCCTTGATCGTCACGATGACGGCGGCCTTGGTCGCGTTGCGGTTGGCGTCGATTTCGGTGTGGCCGGTGACGCCGGCGAAATCCTTGGTGGCGGCGAGGGCGTCGCGCACGGCGGCGGGATCGGTGACGCCGGCGCGCTTGATGCCGTCGGCCAGGAACACGGCGGAAT
>Ga0207689_10000776_pt1 | contig 30612 bp, 20 predicted proteins | sample KBSMisM52_FD_184312 | JGI IMG/M metagenome (GOLD analysis project Ga0207689, IMG submission 184312) | Miscanthus rhizosphere microbial communities from Kellogg Biological Station, Michigan, USA - KBS Miscanthus M5-2 (SPAdes) (version 2) | ecosystem: Host-associated > Plants > Roots >...
GACAGGAGCAACACCACCTGCATCGCCTACAGCCAATGTTGCTACCACCAGTTATAGTGCAACCGGTCTGACAGCATCTACCTTGTACAACTGGTATATAGCACCAAGAAATGCAACCGGTGCAGCAACTACCTGTGCTGCCGCTAATACAACAACGTTCACTACGGCAGCCATACCGGTCCCTGCCTGTGTTACCAATACATCGCCTGCTAATGGAACCACGATTGCTACACAAACAACAGCAACACTGACCTGGCCGGCTGCCGCTACTGCCACCTCGTATGATGTGTATATCTGGACAGGTGCAACACCACCTGCATCACCCACAGCCAATGTTGCTACTACCAGCTATAGCGCTACCGGTTTAACAGCATCTACCTTGTATAACTGGTATATCGCGCCAAGAAATGCAACCGGTGCTGCCACCACCTGTGCAGCTGCTAACACAACAACGTTTACTACGGCAGCCATTGCGGTTCCTGCATGCGTTACCAATACATCGCCTGCCAATGGAACCACGATTGCTACACAAACGACAGCAACACTTAGTTGGCCGTCTGCGGCTACTGCAACATCGTATGATGTATATATCTGGACAGGTGCAACACCACCAGCATCACCCACAGCCAATGTTGCAACTACCAGTTACAGCGCAACAGGGCTGACAGCGTCTACTTTGTACAACTGGTACATAGCGCCAAGAAATGCAGGTGGAGCAGCTACTACCTGTGCTGCCAGCAATACAACAACGTTTACAACGGCTGCGGCTGTAGTACTGCCTGCCTGCGTTGTGAATACATCGCCCGTAAACGGCGCTACACTGCCTTCGCAAACATCAGCAAGACTTATATGGCCTGCTTCAAGCGGTGCTACCTCTTACGATGTATACCTGGCAGCAGGGAATGCAATACCCACGTTGCTGGTAACAAATACCACTGCGTTGACTTACTATGCAACAGGTTTAACAGCCAATACATTGTATAGCTGGTATATAGCACCAAGAAACGCCAATGGCGCCAATACAGCGTGCGGTTCTACCAATAAAACAACGTTTACAACGGCAACAGCAACAGGAGGCGGTAATCTGTCGCCTGTATCCAATAGCGGCGGTAACACAGCTATTACATTACCCACCAGTTCCGTAACCCTGGATGGCACCGCTTCTTATGACCCGGATGGTAGTATTGTAGAATATTACTGGTTCCAGGCACAAGGCCCTGTTTCGTCTGTGATAGGCAATAATTTCTCAACAATTACCACTGCTTCCGGTCTTACGACAGCAGGCACCTATGTATTCGGTTTGCAGGTAAAAGACAACAGCGGAGCGCTGGCATATTCTTACAAAACAGTTACTGTAAATCCTGCACCCACAACGGTACCGGCATGTGCGGTGAACAGTTCACCTGCAAATGCAAGTACGCTTACGTCACAAACAACAGCAACACTTGTATGGGGATCCGTTGCCAATGCAACCTCTTACGATGTATATCTGTGGACAGGAGCAACAGCACCTTCATCGCCAACGGTCAATGTTACCACTGCCAGCTATAGTGCAACAGGATTAACAGCCGGTACATTATACAACTGGTATGTGGTTCCGAAGAATGCAGTAGGTCCTGCAACGGGTTGCAGCACCAGCAATAAATCAACCTTTACAACAGCGTCAGCGGTAGCAGTTCCTGCATGCGTAACCAATACATCGCCTGCCAACGGAACCACTATTGCAACACAGACATCGGCAACGCTTACCTGGCCGTCTGCGTCCGGTGCCACATCCTATGATGTGTATATCTGGACAGGAGCAACTGTGCCCACCACGGCAACAACAAACACCACATCGTTGACGTACACACCCACCAACCTGAATCCGGGTACTGTATACAACTGGTATATAGCTCCTATTAATGCCGGTGGCGCCAATACAACTTGTAGTTCTACCAATACAACAACGTTTACAACGGCTGCGGCAACAGTTCCTGCATGCGTAACCAATACATCGCCTGCAAACGGGGCTACGCTTCTCACGCAAACCACCGCCACACTTACCTGGCCGTCTTCATCCGGAGCCACATCCTATGATGTATACCTGTGGACAGGTGCAACGGCGCCGGCAACACCCACCACCAATACAACTGCATTGACCTACAGTGCAACTGGTTTAACTGCCGGAACATTGTACAACTGGTACATTGCACCAAGAAATGCCGGTGGGGCTGCTACTACCTGCGCAACCGCCAACAAAACAACGTTTACAACGGCAACAGCAACAGGAGGTGGAAATCTGTCGCCTGTATCCAATAGCGGCGGCAACACAGCTATTACATTACCCACCAGTTCCGTAACACTGGATGGCAGTGCTTCCTATGACCCGGATGGCAATATTGTACAATATTACTGGTACCAGGCACAGGGCCCTGTATCGTCTGCGATAGGTAATAATTTCTCGCAGATTACCACCGCTTCCGGTCTTACAACAGCAGGCACCTATGTATTCGGTTTGCAGGTAAAAGACAACAGCGGAGCGCTGGCATATTCTTTCAAAACAGTTACTGTAAATTCTGCCGGTGGGCTGGTAACAACGGTTCAGTCCGACACCGTGACAACGGCTACTGCTACCACTACAACCCTGAGAATAGCTACCACCCTGCCCGAACTGAGTTCAACCCAGCCCGAGTTGAGCTCAACGGTGAGTCCCAACCCTGTTGCCAGCGGACAAATGGCAAGACTGGTAATCAACAGTGACAGAGCAGGTACAGCAGCAGTGGCTGTTGTAAATATCAGCGGTAACATAATGGCAACGCAGAAAGTAAAACTGGTTGCAGGTGCAAATACCACCATGCTCAGTACTTCGGCGCTGGGCCAGGGACTGTACATTATTAATATAAACGGTGGCCGTAAACCGCTCAATGTTAAGCTAATGATACACTAGGCATCCTTATTATAATTTACATGAAAGAGGTCATTTTATATGGCCTCTTTTTTTTGTTCAATGAAAAAGACCGGCAAGCGTATCCGGCAGTATAAAACGGTTGTTTTTCAGGGATAACGCGCTTTCCGGGCCTTTCAAAAAAATACGACCAAACTGTTATTTTAATAGCCTTTACCCTATTTTTGCATCCCTGAAAATCAATCACAGACAACAAAAAACACTATGGACAAATTGTTTTACTTAGTTCCGGCAATGGGTATTATTGGCCTGTTGTTTACCGCCGTGCGAAGTGCCTGGGTATCTAAACAGGATGCCGGAAATGAGCGCATGCAGGAGATTGCAAAGTATATCGCCGAAGGCGCTATGGCTTTTTTGAAAGCCGAGTATAAGATCCTTTCGTATTTTGTTGTTATAGGCGCCATATTACTGGCTGTAATGGGTTATTCCAACCCTAAATCGCATCCTGCCATTGCCATCGCGTTTATTATTGGTGCTTTTTTCAGTGCCTGTGCCGGTTTTATTGGTATGCGCATCGCTACCAAAGCCAATGTACGCACGGCGCATGCTGCCAGAACAAGTTTATCAAAAGCATTGGCGGTTTCTTTTACTGGCGGCAGTGTAATGGGTTTGGGTGTTGCAGGCCTTGCTGTTTTGGGACTGGGCGGTTTATTTATTATCCTGAAATCAATTTTTGCGCCCGGTTCGGGCTATAGCGCCGAAGAAATGGAGCGGACCATCGAAGTGCTTACAGGTTTTTCACTGGGCGCCGAGTCCATTGCACTGTTTGCGCGCGTGGGCGGAGGTATCTATACAAAAGCGGCCGACGTGGGTGCGGATTTGGTGGGTAAAGTAGAAGCCGGCATACCAGAAGATGATCCCCGTAACCCTGCAACCATTGCAGACAATGTGGGCGATAATGTAGGCGATGTGGCTGGTATGGGTGCAGATTTATTTGGGTCTTATGTGGCTACTGTATTGGCTACGATGGTGCTTGGCAGGGAAACAACTGCATCGGGCGATGCATTTGGCGGACTATCGCCTGTCTTATTGCCCATGCTGATTGCTGCGTTGGGTATCATTTTTTCCATTGTGGGAACTTTTTTTGTACGTATTGCGGAATCAGCCGGCAATAGCACTGCCGCGGTACAGAAAGCACTGAATATGGGCAACTGGGGCTCGATTGTGCTAACGGCTGTTGGTTGTTATTTCCTGGTAAATTATTTACTGCCCGATACCCTGACATTGCGTGATCATGAATTTACAAAGAACGGCGTGTTCGGTGCTATATTGGTAGGTCTTGCTGTAGGTACGCTGATGAGCATGATTACCGAATATTATACGGCCATGGGTAAACGACCTGTAAAAAGTATAATTCGCCAATCCTCAACCGGTCATGCCACCAATATTATCGGCGGACTGGCCATGGGTATGGAAAGTACTTTCCTGCCAATACTGGTACTGGCCTCTGGTATTTATCTGTCGTTCTGGTGTGCAGGTTTATACGGTGTGGCGATTGCCGCAGCCGGTATGATGGCTACCACCGCCATGCAACTGGCTATTGATGCTTTCGGACCAATAGCCGACAATGCCGGCGGCATTGCTGAAATGAGCGAGTTGCCAAAGGATGTACGTGAAAAAACAGATATCCTGGATGCTGTAGGTAATACTACCGCGGCTACTGGTAAAGGCTTTGCCATCGCTTCTGCAGCGCTGACCGCGCTGGCACTGTTTGCTGCATTTGTTGGTATTTCCGGCATTTCAGGTATCGATATTTATAAAGCTCCTGTTTTGGCAGGCCTGTTTGTAGGCGGTATGATACCGTTTATCTTCTCATCGCTTGCCATACGTGCCGTGGGTGAAGCCGCTATGGCAATGGTGGAAGAAGTAAGACGGCAGTTTCGCACCATTCCCGGCATTATGGAAGGAACCGGCAAACCGGAATACGACAAATGCGTGGCTATCTCAACACAGGCTTCTATCAAAAAAATGGTATTGCCCGGCGCCATTGCTTTATTATCTCCTTTAATTATTGGTTTTGCTTTTGGCCCTGAAGTGCTGGGTGGTTTTCTTGCGGGCGCTACTGTTAGCGGTGTACTATTGGGTATGTTTCAGAACAATGCAGGTGGTGCCTGGGACAATGCCAAGAAGTCTTTTGAAAAAGGGGTAGAAATAAATGGCCAGATTTATTACAAAGGTTCTGATCCGCATAAAGCGTCTGTAACCGGCGACACCGTAGGTGATCCCTTCAAAGACACCTCCGGACCATCTATGAATATCCTTATCAAACTAATGTCAATCGTTTCATTGGTTATAGCACCTACCCTTGCGGTAATGCATCATACCACCACTTCGGCCCTGGTTACAAAGGAGAAGAAAATTGAAATGAAGATTACTACAGACGGTAAAGCGGATGGGTCTGAAGTAAAGATTTCTATGGATGGGAACGATGCAAAAGACGAGCTGAAAAAACTGGTGGATGCATTGAAGGCCGATAAGATGGATGACCATGGCAATCTTTCGGTTGAACTAAAAAATGGTGAACTAATCATCAATGGTAAAAAGCAGCCATCAGACATATTGAAAAAATACGAACAGTATTTAGGTGAAAAAAAAGAATTGAATTTTTCAATCAAAATTGAAGAAAAATAATATATATTCGCATTGCATTAATTAGGTACATAATACCGATAAGCCCGTTGTTTCTACATCGGGCTTATTTTTTTTATTTCTCCTTTATCCGGCTGCAGTTGCCACCTGCTTTACACTTCCTCTTTTTTTGTTTGCCGGTCAAAATAAGATCCTGAAACTGAATGTTTTTGTAATGCAATGCGCAGCGATTCCAAACTGTTTTTGACTGCCGGTACGCTGCCTGTTTTCCACGGATGCGGCGGAAATGTTTATTGATGCGGGCCACCATTTACTATCTGCGGTCTGCAACATTTTTTCCTTTCATGCGACTTTCCAATACCCTATTCACAACGGTGGAAAAAGATATGTTTTTATTACGAAAATGATCGTATATTAGTGCCAAAGTCAATGTTATGTCAGCACCAAAATATGTAAGACCTACCGAAGGAGAATTGGAAATCCTGCGGGTTATTTGGGAAAAAGGGCTAGCCAGTGTAAGAGATGTGCATGAAGAACTGGCCAAAACAAAGGATGTGGGTTATACTACCACCCTTAAGCTGATGCAGATAATGAACGACAAAGGCCTGGTAAAAAGGGATAAATCTACAAGGGCCCATTATTACACGGCCGCTGTAAGCAAAGAGAAAACACAGAAACACCTGGTGGGCAGAATGATTGACGGTTTGTTTGGTGGCTCCCCGGGCCAGTTGGTTATTCAGGCACTTGGTAATTATAAAGCCAGTGAAGAAGAAATTGAGGAGATTCAGCAACTACTCAACAACCTAAAAAAATAATCGTATGTCTTTTTTTGCTGCTTCCCCTTTCCTGAAAGCATTGGGATGGGGCCTGTTTCACAGCTTGTGGCAGTTTGCTGTTTGCTGGCTTATATACCGCACCCTTGCCAGCGGTATAAAAAAAATGACAGCGCCTGCGCGGCATACAATGGCAGTACTATTACTTTTTGCAGGCACAATCTCTTTTATTGGCGGGCTTTCATGGAAATATTATGCCGATACCTCCACTACCGGTTATCCCGGTATTACGCTTGCAAATACTTCTTATTATACACTGTGGCATTCAGCAGACAGAGCAATAGATGTATTGATGCCCTACTGGTCGCTGTTATACCTTCTTTGTGTAAGTTTTCTTCTTATTAAATTCTGTCTTTTTGTGCAACGCGCAGGCAACCTTCAGCATAATGGCATTACAAAAATGGCTGCCTCATGGAGAACATATGTACAAAATATTGCCACACAGTTAGGCATTCACAGAGAAGTAAAGGCGCTGCTTTCTGTGTATATCGATACACCACAGGTCATTGGCTTTTTTAAACCAGTTATCCTGCTGCCTGCAGCCTGCCTGGTTAATTTAAGCACCGAACAACTGGAAGCGGTTTTACTGCATGAACTGGTGCATATAAAACGGAACGATTACCTCGTAAATGTATTTGTGACCAGTATTGAAATTCTTTTCTTTTTTAACCCATTTGTTAAGCAACTGACGGCTAGTATCAGAAAAGAACGTGAGTTCAGTTGCGATGATATGGTAATACAATTTCAATACCATCCGCATAACTATGCATCGGCCCTGCTTACACTTGAAAAAAGCAGGTTGTTGCCTGTTACCACCTATGGCATTGCTGCAAGCGGCCGTAACCACCAGCAACTGTTAACCCGCATTGAACGCATTATGGGTATAGAAAACAGGCAAACCGGCTTCTATAGGCTGGGCGTGTTCCTGGTGGCCCTGCTCCTGCTGGGCTTTGTTGCCACCATTAACCCGGCAAAAGTGGCTCCCGGCAATTTCGCCCCCATACATGCCGCTATGCTGTTTACAGACGATGATAATAATACAACGCCTGCCCCTGTAAGCAATGAACAGGGCAAACTCCTTATCACAGGCAATAGCAGTCCGCGTATTACCATAAAAATGGAAAACAAATTAGTGAAGCTTGCCAGCCCGGCAAACGTTTTGGCAAAAATTGACCGGGCTTTTAATGCAACATTGCAACTGAAAACAGTAGCGGCGGAAGACAACGATGAAGACGAAGAAGATCAGGCTCAAAACATCGCCAGCCGGGAAAATATAGACTTTTCACTGCCACAAAAAGAAACACCGGTTGTTCCGGAAGCAGCGCTGACCGGTGACATACCAGAGCCCTATGTGCCTGCCAGCAGTTTCTCTTTTCAGCTTACACAGGATACTTTCGTAGCAAAATACAAAGGTGAAACCTATAACGAGCGCATGGCAAAAGACGCTTTTTTAAAGGTTCAGAAAGCCATGCAGCAAATTAACTGGCAGCAAATTGAGAAACAATTTAAGTTTAACCGGAAAGATATCGCCAAACTGAAAAATGAACTGGCTTTGCAGATAAAAAACCTTAACTGGCAGCAAATAAATAATGATGTAAAGCTGCAGGGCAACCTTGACCAAATGGCAAAACTCCACGAGACGCTGCAACAAAATGAAGCTATTAAACAATACCGGCAAACTGAAGCCTATCACGAAGCACTGGCCAGGCAGCTTACTGAACAGGAGCAGCTTTTAAAAGAGACAGAGCAACGCCAGGAAGAAGCCCGGAAAGCTGCCGTGTTGCTGCAACAAAGAGTGCAGGCTGAAATGAAAAAAAGAAGGATCATTTACCTGTAAGAATACACTGTTAGCGCCCCATATTTTCTATTTTTTTGCACAAAATTTCCGGTGTCTGCCCCGGAACGAATGATAATATACATGTTTGTATTTATTCTCCTACATTCGTGCTAATTACAAGCTAGTATGAAATTAGAATTGCTGGATTTTATAGAACTCGAAAACTACCCCTCTGGCTCTGGTATAGAATTTTATGATGACAAAATATATATTGTAGGCGAAGAGTCGAAGGATTTACTGGTTATGGGCAAAAAATGGAATAAGCCCACGCTTATTGGTCTTTTTGACACAACGGACAAAAAAAATCCCCTGCCGGCAAAATCAGACCTGGAGTCAATGACCGTTTTGTCGGTTGAAAAAAAGCCCCACCTGCTGATTATAAGTTCCGGCTCAGCCAATACTGGAAGCAAGGCACTGCTGCTAAATCTTAAGAACAATTCCATGCGGCCAATAGATCTGGGCGTTTTTTACAACCGGATTAAGGCTGCCACTTCAGCGCCCCTGAATATTGAAGGCATTGCAGAAGTATATGATTACCTGGTAATGGTTAACAGGGGCGGCAGCAACAGCCCTACCAATCACCTCATTATAACAAAACAGGATTTTTGGAAAGACCAGGAGAAAGCCAGCCTGCAGACAATTGTTGTTGATTTTGAAAATGTAAAATTAATGCCCGGCAAACAGGGTATTTCGGGTTTAACCTATTCAGACAAGCATGAGGACCTTTTTCTTACCATTTCTACAGACGATAGCCAAAATGAGGGTGGAAAATCCGGGAAAAATTACCTGGCCGTTATTGAAAATCTGTACCGTAAAATTGGCCGCGAAAAGGGTAAAATTAAATTAAACCAGCTTATAGATCTTTCTGAAGCCGATAAAAGGTTTGACGGGTATAAAATTGAATCTGTTTGCGTGCAATCATCCAAAGATCACAGTATAAAACTGCAACTGGTAGCGAATGATAACAACGGCAAGACATCACTTTTTAAAGTCTTTTTAAGCTGGTGATTTTTTTACCACGGAGCCAGGGTGCATACTATTGTTCGCGGCGACATTGAGGCAATACACGGTGATTGCTTCGCAATGGTTATCCCAATAATCCCAGTTCAGACAATTGGCGGCTATCACGCTTCATTCAGCATAAAAAACTCCTGCTCCAGTGTAAGGGAGTGGGCATACAACATATCAATAAATTGGCTGCCCCATTTTGCATAATAAGGCATAAAATTCTCTATGCGTTCCTGCAAACCATGCTGTGGAAAGAGTGCCGATTTTACAGCATGTATCTGCCCTGACTGGTCTTTGTATTTTCTTTTTTCGGCCCGTAGCATTTTCTTCTCCAGCTCGTACAAAGGTCGTGTGGCTTTTGCCCGCAACGCTTCTATATGCTGTTCCAGGGTGGTATCGATGGCGCCTGCCTTTATTTTCAACTGGCCATAAAATTTCTTTACATCTTCCAGCTCATCCTCAAGTTTTAAAGCGCCTGTTTTATTATGGGTAACCAGGGCTGTCAGCAATTGCTGTTCGGGCTTAAAAAAATCAGCTACGCCAAACCCCAATCGTTTAATTTTATCCTGCCATTTTTTCTCCACTATCAAAAACGAATTGCGCAATACCAATACCGGGTAAGGCACTTTATAGTGTTCAAATATGTTTTTTAGTTCCAGCCAGTAAGCCAGTTCTCCCCCGCCACCCACAAATAAAATATTGGGTAAGATGGTTTCCTGGAAAAGTCCGCGCAATATTACATTGGGGCTAAACCTTTCGGGATGTTCATTCATCTCCTGCAGCAGGGTTTCTGGTGTAAACCTGATATCTGTGTTCACTACGCGCCATCCATCGCCCTCTTTTTCAAAACGCTCCCTGATATCGCCTTTTAAATAGAAAAGGTTAATAGCTCTTGGATTGGCCTGCACCTTGTAGTGTGCGGCCAGTGCTTCAATGGTCTTTTCTGCTATACCTGCGGCTGTCTGGTTAAAAAGATCATCTTCAAAAACAGGCAACAATAGTTTTTTTAAACCAGGGTTGTCAGGAATCAAAACAACCAACCCGAAACGCGCAAAAAGCGCGTCAATTAATTTGAATGTGGCCGTTTGTATATCCGGGCTGTTTATGTAACAGTCCTTTAATAGTTGCAGCAGTTCTTTGCCATAAGGCTGAACAGACAATTCTCCTTCTATCCGTGCAATGATTTTTTCCAGTCCGGCTGTTTTCATCCTGCCTACGGCCCCTGTTTGTTGCGTATCCCAAACAATTTTTTCATTGTTCAGCCAGATACTTCCCAGTTCGTCCAGGTCGGCGTCTTCGCTGCCCATATAAAAAACCGGTACAAAATTGTACTGGGGCAATTGCTCTTTAAATGATGCCGCCAGTTTTATGACATGTACTATTTTATAAATGAAATAAAGTGTGCCGGTAAAAATTACCGGCTGGTGCGCGGTAGTGATGGTGAAAGTAGTATCATCGGCCAATAAGCGGATATTGTGTTTTACCAATTCGCTTGTTTGCAGCAGAGCATACTGCTTTTCCAGTTCTGCCACCAGCGTGTTGCGGTGACTGGTGGTTTTTTTTCTTTCTTCAATGGCTGCTTTAACCCCGCCCATATCAACATGGTGTTTGTAAAAAGGCGTGATATCCTTTTTTTGCTGCAGGTAATCTGTAATAATGGTGGAGAAAAAGCCGGTATCGGTATATGGTAAACGTGTTGAAGTACAATTCATAATAATTACAAAATGGTAACCCCTTTACAAAAAAAAGGGCGGATTGTTTATAAGAGCTATCAAATTGCCGTTTTTCCGGCTGGTGAGGACACCAGCCGGGGCTTCGAATTATGTTTATAAGACCTGCCAAATTATAATTCGTCATTCCGTCTGGTGAGGACCTGCCAGTGATTTTGAGAAACCAGCCGGGCTTTAAGTTAATTGTTTATAAGAGCTGTCAAATTATAACCCGCCATTCGTTCGGTGATGACACCAGCCGGGGCTTTGGTTAATTGTTTATAGGACAACTCAGAAATTACATCCAGCCCCAGGCACTACTTCAACGAATAAGCAGCAATTGAATTCTTAAAAAAAGTTGGTACATAGACCGTCCTGCTTTTTGGATCGTAGCCAATATCGGCGGTATTGCTTTTTTGTTCGCGTGTATCCAGCAATACCTGCGTTTTGCCATCGGCTTTTACATAATAAATAACCCCATTCCAAACAGAAACAATGAACTCATTGTTTGCTACCTGCTCTATTCCATCTGTAGCGGGTTCCATGCCCTCTGCTATCTTTATGCCCTTTGTACCGTTGCTTATTTTCCAGAGGGCACCGGCGGCTACCGCATATACATCGGACCCAAGGGCCAGCACACCATTTAATCCCTTGTAGTCCTGCGCAAACAAAACAAACTTATCCTGCTGCAGCAAATAAATTTTGCCGGCTTTGGAGTCTGTTACATATACTTTTCCATTCTTATCAACAGAAATATCATTGAGGCCTTCTGCATTCTCTACCGGTATCTTTTTTATGATTTCGCCTTTTGCAATATCAATCACCACTACATTGTCTACATCGGCGGCATACAATGTGTTCTTAAACATACCCAATCCCTTTGGTGCGTTAAGACCGGTTACCCAGTCTACGCTGATTATTTTTCCGTCAACCCCAACTTTTCCGATTGAGCCTTTGCCATCTTTTTCCCAGGGCTGCCCATCGATATTTGAAACATACAAAACTTTTCCCGCATCGTCAAACAATACAGATTCAGGCACTTTCAGCAAGGTATCTGTCTGCCATAATTTTACCAATGAATGTTCCTGCGCCATTAATCGTTGGATCGGCAGGCAGCAAAAAAGAATAACAACAGCAGGTATTATTTTTTTGTACATGGATAAAAATTTTAAGCGTTAATGATGTTTATTGTCTTTTATATGGCGGATTGAAACCATGGTGCCATTGTGAAGTACAGAAGAAAGCTGTGTAAATTATGTAAAAAGCTGTCAATATAATTTAGCCAAATCTTTCAACTGCAAATGGCTGCATATCCATGCTAACCGGTTGCTCATTCATTATCTCACTTACCAGCTTACCCGTTCCGGCACCCAAACTTAAACCCAGCATCGAATGACCGGTAGCTACTACCACATTTTTCCATTTTTTTGTGCGTCCTATATAAGGCAATCCATCTGCTGAGCAAGGCCGGTAGCCATACCATATTTTCCCCGGCTCGGGCATGGGTATATCAAATTCAGGAAGAAATTGTTTTACCGCGTTCAATATGCCCTGCACGCGGTTCATGCGCGGCGGTGTATTGGTGGCAGTAATTTCCATAGTGCCGCCAAACCTGATTTTGTTGCCATCCATTGGCGTAACCGCCGTTCTTCCTTCCACCAATATGGCAGGGTGGTTTATTTTATAAGGCGAATCTTCCAGTGTAAGCGAATAACCACGTCCCGGCACCAAAGGTATTTTGGTTTGTAACAATGCGGCCACTTCACGGCTCCACGAACCGGTGGCGATGACTACGTAATCTGAGGTGTAGGCATTCCTGTGCGTTATTACTTTTTTTATTGCTCCCTGGTGTTTTTCAAAATCAATCACTTCTTCGCCGCTTATTAATTTTACGCCACGCTGTTGCAATAAGCTTATTAAGCCCTTCATTAATTTATTGGGGTACAGGTGCGCGTCACACCTGAAATAAATAGCTCCCAAACCGTTGATCTTTATATCCGGTTCCAGTGCAGTCAGTTCATCAAAACCCAGCAGATCCACATCAAGGCCCAGTTGCTTACCCTTTTCTACCGTGTGCCTGGCATGTTCTGCCATCTTTTCGGTTTGAAAAATTTCCAGCAGCCCCTTGTGTTCATACGAAAAATCAAACAAGGGTATCCTGGCCCATTGCTCATATTCATGCTGGCTGATAACTGCAATATCTCTTAGTGGAATTGCTGCAGCTTCCACTTTTTCGGGCGTTGCGCTGCGCATAAATTTCAGCCCCCAGTCAATCAGGGCCCCGTTTAACCTGGGCTGCACATAAAAAGGGCTTTTGGCATCGAACATCCATTTCAGCCCCTGTTTTACAATACCCGGGGTTGCCATGGGAATAAAATGACTGGGGCAAACGTAGCCGGCATTGCCGTAAGAACAATTATTCAGGAAATCATCTTTGTCTAGAACCGTCACCTCCCAGCCCGCCAGGTTTAAGTAATAGGCTGAGCTAAGACCCACAATGCCGCCACCAACTATAATTGCATTCATCAGTATATTTTAATGCTGCAAATATACAGGACGAAGCCTTGCGGTGGATTGAATTTAACGGCACCAGCCGATTGGGTTGAGTGCGCCATAAGCCGCGTTGCCGCAGGCGGAGTTTTGATCCGGGTCAGTTTCCGCCAGACGCCGGTTATTATTTTATAACTTTATTACCCGATTGTGGAAAATATATGGAAGCCTACGGTAAAATATTATTGATTGCCATGCCCATTTTTTTGTTGCTGGTATTGTTTGAAAAATGGTGGGGATGGCGTACAGGAAATGATACTGTCCGGAATATGGACATGATCAGCAGCCTGGCTTCGGGTGTTACCAATGTTACCAAAGATGTGCTGGGCCTTAGCCTGGTGGTTATTTCTTACCAGTGGATGGTCAACAAAATGGCCCTTGTACATATCCAGTCTTCTTTTTGGGTATATTTGATTGCATTTATAGCGCTGGATTTTGCCGGCTACTGGACACACCGGGTACAGCATGTAGTTAATTTTTTCTGGAATGGCCACATCATACATCATAGCAGCGAGGAGTTTAACCTGGCCTGCGCCCTTCGGCAAAGTATATCAGCGGTTACCAAATTATTTATCGTTTTTTTACTGCCTGCCGCCTTACTCGGAGTGCCTGCAAAAGTAATAGCCGTTGTGGCGCCGCTGCACCTGTTTGCGCAATTCTGGTACCATACGCAACACATCCGCAAAATGGGCTGGCTGGAGAAAATCATTGTAACACCTTCTCACCACCGGGTACACCACGCTATTAATAAAGAATACATTGATAAAAACTACGGGCAGATATTTATTTTCTGGGACAAACTTTTTGGCTCCTTCCAGGAAGAATTACCGGGGGTAAAACCTGTGTATGGCATTACACGGCCGGTACGCACCTGGAACCCCGTAAAAATAAATTTCGCTCATGTATGGCTGTTACTAAAAGATGCCTGGCATACGCAAAGCTGGAAAGATAAATTTCGTTTGTGGTATATGCCCACCGGATGGCGCCCGGCAGATGTGGCTGAAAAATACCCGGTGTATAAAATTGAAGATGTATACCATTTCGATAAATATGCCGCTACCATTGCCGCCGGCGGTTTTACCGTATGGATATGGGTACAAATGATCATTTTACTGCTGTTTGTAAGCTATCTTTTTGGGAATATTGCCATCATCGGAAGCCCGGGTATGTTTGTATATGGCGGATTTATTTTTTTATTTGTTTATGCACTTACAGAACTGATGGATGGCAGCAGGTACGCGATCGTCTGGGAGCTGGCAAAACTGCTGCTGGCAACAGGTATGTTGTATACAACAGGCGATTGGTTTGGTGCAGGTGAAACTTTTGCCCCGGTAAAATATATACTCCCGGCTTATTTTATTTTGTCAATCGCTGCAACCGCGTGGTTTACCAAAAATGGCAACACACAAAAAACCGCTACGCTTCCGGTATAGCCATCCCCCTTATACATCAGCTTCAATACTGCCATAATAGAAGCGCTGGTATTTTATTTTATCCTTTTGCCAGTGCTGCACAAATGCTTCGTAAAATTTCTTTTTGCCGCCAATTTTACTGTTAAACCTTACAAACATTTCGCCCATCACTTTTTGTTGCGGTTCATCTATTACCATTGAGGTAATGGTAAGATCAAAACTGTACACTTTTTCAATACTCGCTTTTTCCAGTTCCAGTAATTTATTTTTTCCGGTTACCGGTGGTTCATTGTTTTCAATTTGTACGATGTCATTATCATAAAAGCGGTTAATGACGGCGATTGAATCTCCGTCATTAACCATTTTCCGGTATTCATTTATCAGATCTGAAAATTTCATTTAACAGTTTTGCTACCAGTAACCGGACAGTTTACACTACGGCCTTTGTAACTTCATTATTGACGGTTCTCCAGATGCCCAGCGGATTTTCATTTTTTAATTCATCGGGCAACAAGGCATTGCTCCAGTTCTGAAATGCTATGGGCCTTGCAAATCGCTTAATGCCATCTGCCCCTACCGAAGTAAACCTGGCATCGGTTGTGGCAGGGTAAGGGCCGCCGTGCTGCATAGCCAGGCATACCTCCACCCCGGTTGGTACGCTGTTTAAAATAAACCGCCCACAAATATTTTTCACTTCCTCTATCAGTTCGTTGTTGCCGGTAATATCATTATCTGTAGCCATCAGGGTGGCAGTTAACTGACCTTCCAAATGCTTTACTACCGCAACCATTTCGTCCATACCGGCACAGCGGATTACCAGGGAATAAGGGCCAAACACCTCCTGGTGCAATACCGGGTTGTTCAGGAAGGCATGACCGGTTGCAGAAGCAAGTGTGGGGGCACCTTCATTTTCCTTTTCTTTGGTATCAGACTCAGCAATGGTGGCTACCTCGGCCTGCATCAATGCGGTTTTCTTTTTCTCCGAATAAGCTTTGGCAATGCCGGGGTGCAGCATTTTACCGGGTGCTATCTTTTGTATTTCAATGCCCAGGGTGGCAATGAATTGTTTCAGCGCGTCACTTTCAATACCTATAATCAATCCCGGATTGGTGCAAAACTGGCCAACGCCCAATGTAATGGAACCGGCATACATTTTTGCAATGTCTGCGGCCGCCTGGCTTAATTTCTCCGGCAATAAAAAAACCGGGTTGATGCTGCCCATTTCTGCAAACACCGGTATGGGTTCTTTGCGGGTGTTGCCCCATTCAAACAATTGTTTACCGCCGGCTGTAGAGCCGGTAAAACCAACCGCTCTGGTATAGGGATGTGTTACCAGCGCCCTGCCTACTTCAAACCCACTGCCATGCACATGCGAAAATATACCCGTGGGCATCTGGCATGCGGCGGCAGCTTTTAATATGGCGGCGGCTACTATTTCAGATGTCTGCGCATGCGCGGGGTGCGCTTTTACAATCACCGGGCAACCGGCGGCAAAAGCACAGGCGGTATCACCGCCGGCGGTGGAATAAGCAAATGGAAAATTGCTGGCGCCAAACACCACTACCGGGCCCAGTGGCACCAGCATTTTGCGTATATCTGGCTTGGGAGGTGTTTTGTCTGGTATCGCCGTGTCTATCCTTGCCTCCAGCCACTCTCCTCTTTCACATGCATCGGCATAACTGTTCAGCTGAAAGATGGTACGGGCCCGTTCTCCACGCAGCCTTGCTTCGGGCAGGTTGGTTTCCTGCATGGCTGTTTGAATCAATGCATCGCCTGTGGCTTCCAGTTCAGCAGCAATGGCATGCATAAAAGCGGCCCTTTGCTTTAACGAAAATTTTCTGTATTGATGAAATGCGTCCCATGCCTGTTGCATTATTTTGTCTATCTCAACTGGTGTAGCGTCTGTAAATGCCATTTTGTTTTTTTTTAATACAGGTTTTAAATTTATTTTATCGGCTGGATTTTTTCTGCCGGTGCGTCAATTCTTTGTTGTTCACCAGGTAGGGGGCTGCAAGCTACGCGCTTTATGTAAGGGCCGCCTGTATTAACATATTAATCAGGCCGCCTGTTCAATAAACGCTGGTTACCGATCAATTTGGTAAATCACTTCCGGTACACAAATTTTCAAAAAAAATAAGTTCCGCCTGCATATGTTTCCATAATCGAATACAAGATAAGGTAATCCGTTAAAAATGTTTGTCTTATACCCCTGTTCTGATTTGACCGGGGCACCCGGGCATGGATTTGGTTATTATTTAGCCGGATTTAATAATTCCCGGAGCTTTGCAAGATACCCCTTAATGATGTACCGGTGGACGGCCCCGCCCTGAATCTGCGGTGGCATTTGCCCTGGCAAGTAGTAATTTTATATCTTGTATAACACAGCAGGTATGAAAAGGAATATTAAAATAGTATTGTTCTGTACACTTTCTGTATTGTTTATTGGTTGCGACCAGGTAACCAAGGAACTGGCCAAAGTACATTTGAAGGATAAGCCGATGATGTCTTTTTATCATGATACGTTCCGGCTGGACTATATTGAAAATACCGGTGCCTTTTTAAGTTTGGGTGATGACTGGCCACCAGCTGCCAGTTTTTGGCTCATGAATGTGCTTCCTCTTTTATTCCTGGTTGGCCTTTTTGTATATGCTATCAGGAAAACAGCCACTGCCGGTCTTATCCAGATCTTTCCATTTATGCTGATTTTTGCGGGTGGCCTGGGAAATATTATTGACCGCATGCTGTATAACCGGCATGTGACCGATTTCATGAACATGGGTATTAATAACCTGCGCACCGGCATTTTTAATGTAGCCGATGTGTATGTAACCACAGGTGTAATTATGCTGTTCGTATTTCAATGGAAGAAAGGGCGCGCCGAAACCACAGCTGAAGGAACTACTGCTTAGCTGCCGGCATCATTCAATGAGTACCGTTACAAATTTCGAAAAAAGGATAGCATTTATTTCATCTGAAAAACTGATGAGCTCGATGGCTTTGCCACTTCTCAGTTGAATATTTACAAAATACCTGGCCCAGGACAGGGGATTTGTTTTGTTATCGGTTACCGCTACCGCGGGGCAGTCTTCAAAATAATATTTAACGGGCTGCGGTGTAAAACTGGCCGTGGCCAGCCTTCTTAGGAAACTCCTGTTTTTAACCAGTATGTATTTATTGAGCAGATCAAATTCAATGATATTAATGTACTGGTAATCTGCCCAAAAAATAATATAGGCCATCACCGCGTAAAGAAATACTATGGGCAGCACGGAAAGGCTGCCTTTTTGCTGGGAAAAATACATTACGCCCAATATGGCAATCACCAGGTGCAGGATGATACCGGAGCTAAATAAATTGTCCCTGACAATAATTTTTTTACCGGTCAGCTCCATACCAATGCCCAAAGTTTTAAGATGTTCTTTGAGGTGTTGTACAATTTCGTCTTTTGAATTTAGCATAGAACAGTTTCTCGTTGTTAATAAATGAAGCCGTACGCATCAGGCCGAATTTCTTCCTGCATTGATAATGCCGAAAGAACAGCGTATCACTATCTTTTCATAATTTTCTTTAATGGGGTTATTGGTGATATGTTTTTCTTCCAGTAACCGCATTTTTGCCATGGCATACTGCTGAATAGTAACCAGCGGCAACACAATCCTTTCGCGCATCTGTATAGACAATTGCTCCACAGGGTAGTCGGCCATCAGTTCAGTATTTCCCGATAACTGCAATACATATCGTTTGGTTAGCTCATATTCACCGTTGATCTTATTCCATATCTCACCATAGACCGGGTGGTCTGAAAGATATTCAGTAAGCGGAAAATAGGTCTTCTTCATGGCCATCTCGCAGTTATCCATAAGCGTTTTAAAGAACAGCGAGTCTTTATACAATGCTTTCAATGCCGGAAACCTGCCCTGTTTTTCCAGTTCTTTTAACGCGGTACCCACTCCATAAAACCCCGTTACATTTTGTTTTAGCTGGCTCCAGGCGCCCACAAAAGGGATAGCCCTTAAATCTTTCAGGTTAAGTTTGGCGCCCCCGGCACGTTTGGCCGGTCGGCTGCCAATATTTGTTTCTGCATAGAACCGGAGTGGGCTGATATGCGCCAGGTAATTGGTAAAATCCGGATGGTTTCTTAAATCCATATAAGCTTTAAAACTCTCATCTGCCAGGGACTGCAATAAATCTTCTTCCTTTTTTTCAAAGGTGATTGACCGGGTGGAAAATAAATCATTGGAGATGCCTGCATTGAGCAATTGCTCAATATTAAACTGTGCAGAATCGATTGTTCCGAAATTGGAGCTAACGGTTTGGCCCTGTATGGTAAGCTGTATTTCCTTGTTGGAAATATTTTTACCCATACTTGCATAGAATTTATGCGTTTTACCACCGCCGCGTGCGGGCGGGCCTCCACGACCGTCAAAGAACACTACATCTATACCGTATGTTTTTGATATGCTGGTCAATTGCTCTTTGGCTTTATAAATACCCCAGTTGGCCATGAAATAACCACCATCCTTGGTACCGTCTGAAAAACCTACCATGATGGTTTGAATATGATTTCTTCTTTTTAAATGGGCGGCGTAATCTTTGTTTTCATATAAAGTACGCATAATTTCTGATGCTGCCTGCAGATCATCAATGGTTTCAAACAATGGTACAATATCAACGGTCAGCGATTCTTTTTTCCATCCGGTTAAAAGAAACAGACCAAATACTTCTATTACGTTCAGCGCACTGTTGCACTGGCTAATGATGTAGCGGCTGCAACCATCCTGCCCGTTGTATTGCTGTATTTCCCTGATGGCGCCGGTACTGTTCAGCGTGTCGCGCATAATCGGATCTTCCAGTATGCCGGCATCAACGGTCTTTGTAACCGCCAGCAGGGCATCTATTTTTTCAGGGTTGGATAATGAGCTGTATCCCGGAGGCAATGCATCTGATGCAGCGGCAATGGCATTCAATGTTTTGGTGTGCATGGTGCTCTCCTGCCTTATGTCGAGCGAGGCAAAATACAAACCAAATACACTTACTTTACTGATCAGGTTTTCCAGCGTTTCAAGAAAAAGACTGTTGTGCTGGTAGATAAGTATCTCCCTGATTTTATTCAGCGGTTCGATGATATCATCTTTTTTCAATGCTGTGCGGTGGCCCGGTACAAATATGTTGTTGTAAAGCGTTCTCTCAAGATCGGCCAGTATGGTTTCGGTGCCTTTAAAAGTAATCCGGCGTTTCAGCCTGCGTACATCCGAATAATAACACCGTATAATGCTAACCCGTAAAGAATCTGCTACTTTCAATGTAATGTCGGATGTTACATTCGGATTCCCATCCCTGTCTCCGCCTGGCCAGAAGCCCATAGTGATAATTGGGTTGTCGGGCGATAGTGACTGCGGAAACTGGTTTTTTAAAAAATTGATGATGCGGCCGGAGGCTGCGTAAAATACATTCTCCAGGTACCATATCAAACTTACGGCTTCATCAAAAGGCGTTGGCTTGATATGCTTAAAAAAAGGTGTTTTACCCAGTTGCTGTAGCAGCAGGTGAACCTGCGCAGCATTGTTTTCAGATAAAGACTTAGACAAATCATTTATTATACCCAGCACAGAACCCGGATAAAATTGGGTAGGATGTGCTGTCAATACGAGCCTGATGGCAAAATGTTTTAATTTTTCTGTCAGCTTATCCTGGCTGCCTGTTTGCAACACTTCAGATTCCAGGTGTTTTAAGGATCCTGCACCATTTACATCGTTGATCTCTTTGAAAGAGGCGTCTTCAAGCGCATCAAACAATACTACCTGCCGCTCTGTATATTGAACAAAACGAAACAGGAGATCAAGCCTTTCCCGCTCGTTTAGCTGCGGGATATGCTTGGTAAAAAACTCATCCAGTATCTCTGAAGGGCTCTGCTTTTTTTTATAGCCGTCTTCACAATCAGAGGTTAGCAACGACAGCAATATGCCCGTTTTCTCAATACGGTGAAAAGGCAGGGATGTAAAAAGACTGTTGTACAATTGAAACTTAATTCCAACGTAATTCTTGAATTGCTGCAATCCCCGTGAAGACTGATGATCCATTGATGATGAAAATTTTAAAGGCGTTAGGCATAATTATAGCAAGCAGCAAATCGTGCAATGAAAATACGGTAAAAAATTAAACCAAGCGTTCAAAACAGAAAAATGGGTCTGCCATGAAAAAGGGAAAACAAGGGAAAGCGATTAAATTACACCAGGACAAGATGCAAAACAGGGGCCGTTTTTAAGCCGCGCCCATGTTGTGATCATCATTTTGTGTTGCACGCTTCGCGGTATCCTTATGACCGGCAGAAGGCTTATTGTTTAACCGGTTTTTACTGCTATCCGATTGTAAGGTTGTTTTTCAGGCATCAGTGTCCTTTTTTTCATCATTTCATTTTTTTTCCTTCCGTCCCGAAACTAACGATTGTTATATCAGATACGGTTATTACCTTCGGCGTCTTAAAAAAAGTGGTACCAGCAAATAATCATATTATTTTTGCCTCCGGTTCTGTAGCTCCAACAGCTACCTTGTCATCTGTTATTATTACCACTACAACAACCCGTCAAGGGTTGTATATTTCCATATAAACCATTGGGCCCGCTGGCTGATAGCATACAAAATCTGTGTATTCTATCTCAACAAATCAATTCTAATCATCTAATAAAAATATATGCAGGTTATAAAATTTGGCGGTAGTTCCGTAGCAAACGCCGAAAATATCAATAAAGTGGTTGCTATCGTGGAGCAGGCGTTGAAAAAAGACAAAACAGTCGTGGTGGTATCGGCATTGGGCGGTGTTACAGATACACTTATCAGCAGTGCGGCCACGGCGGCAGAGGGCAATGAAAAATACAAAGAGATATTAACGCAGATAGAACAGCGTCACCTTGAACTGGTAAAGGGCCTTATACCGGTTACCCAGCAAAGCAGCGTACTCAGTATGGTAAAAAAATATTGCAATGAGCTGGAAGATATTTGCAACGGTATTTTTTTGCTGCGCGAACTATCGGCCCGTACAAAAGACAGGGTGGTTAGTTATGGAGAGCTGATGTCTTCGCAAATTATTGCCGCCCGCTTTAAAACAGTGGTTGCAGACAGCACCTGGAAAGATGCCCGGGAAATGATTGTTACCAATGCTGACTATGGAAATGCGCCGGTTGATTTTGCCGCCACCAACCAGAAAGTAGCGGCTTATTTTGCTGCTGCAACACCCTCCCTGTATATTTTGCCCGGGTTTATCGCCGCCAGTGCCGAAGGTGTTACTACCACGCTGGGCCGTGGCGGATCTGATTATACAGCAGCCATTATTGCTGCGGCGGTTAATGCTGCGGCTGTAGAGATATGGACAGACGTAAGTGGTATGATGACAGCCGACCCCAGGCTGGTGCCAACCGCAAAGGTAATTCCGCATATCTCTTACCAGGAGGCCATGGAGCTGTCTCATTTTGGCGCCAAAGTAATTTATCCGCCTACCATACAGCCGGTAATGAATAAAAGCATCCCGGTTTGGGTAAAAAACACGTTTGCCCCGCAGGACTATGGAACTGTTATAGAAAATGCTGCTATCAAAAATGGCAACAGCATACGGGGTATTTCCAGTATCAACAAAATAGCGCTGGTAAGCCTTGAGGGAAGTGGCATGGTAGGCATACCGGGTTTTTCCAAAAGATTGTTTGAGGCGCTTGCCGGTGCAGCTATCAATGTTATTCTCATTACACAGGGTTCATCAGAACATTCAATCTGTGTTGGCATAGATGATATACATACCGCAAAAGCCAAAGAAGTAATCGACAAAACCTTTGCCTATGAGATTGAAACGGGTAAAGTGGATCCATTGGTGGTAGAAAAACAATTGTCTATTATAGCGCTGGTAGGCGACAACATGAAAAGCCACCCCGGTACCAGCGGCAAAATGTTCGGCGCACTGGGCAGAAACGGTGTCAATGTAAGAGCCATCGCGCAGGGTTCATCAGAAAGAAATATTTCGGCTGTTATTGCAACCGGCGATGTAAAAAAAGCCATTAATATACTGCACGAAGAATTTTTTGAAACTACCTATAAACAGGTAAACCTTTTTGTAACAGGTGTAGGCAATGTGGGCAGTAAACTGATAGCGCAGTTGCAGCAGCAACAGGAATACCTGCAGCACCATCTGCGGCTACAGGTAAGAGTGGTAGGTATTGCCAACAGTAAAAAAATGCTGTTCAGCGATGAAGGCATTGATCTGAAAAAATGGAAGGATCTTTTAAAAGATGGCGACCCAATGGATCTGCAGGTCTTTGTGAATACCATCGTATCCAAAAACCTGCGCAATTCTGTTTTTGTTGATATCACCGCCAATGATTCGGTGGCCATGATCTATGACCAGTTATTGCAACGCAGTATTTCGGTGGTTGCCTGTAACAAAGTGGCCTGCTCCTCACCTTTTGCCTATTATACAAAATTAAAAGATCTTGCCCGCGAACACAATTGCCTGTTTCTTTTTGAAACCAATGTGGGCGCCGGTTTGCCGGTTATAGGCACATTAAACGACCTGTTGCGAAGCGGTGATAAAATAAATAAAATAGAGGCTGTACTGAGTGGTACGCTTAATTTTGTTTTCAATCATTACAACGGGCAGCAAAAATTTGCCGATGTAGTGAAACAGGCGCAGGATGAGGGCTATACAGAACCAGATCCGCGTTTGGATTTGAGTGGTACCGATGTAATGCGAAAAATAATGATACTGGCAAGGGAAACCGGTGAGCACCTGGAAATGGATCAGATTAGCAACAAATCGTTTATGCCTGCTTCCTGCATGACCGGTTCTGTGGATGATTTTTATGCTGCCATGGCAAAAGAAGAAGATCATTTTAAAAAAATATACGATGAAGCTGCCGCCGCCGGCAAAAAACTGAAGTTTGTAGCTTCTTTCTCCCCTGCGGGAGCCGGTGTTGGATTGCAGCATATTGACCCGCAAAGCGATTTTTATCACTTGTATGGAAAAGACAATGTGGTATTGTTTTATACAGAACGCTATCCCGAACAGCCACTGGTGGTAAAGGGAGCAGGGGCCGGTGCTGAAGTAACTGCCTCCGGCGTGTTTGCAGATATTATCAGGGCCGCAAAAATGTAAATGTTTTATACAAATGACGAGCATTAAAATTGTAGCACCAGCAACGGTAGCCAACCTGGTTTGCGGCTTCGATGTGCTGGGTATGGCATTAAACGATCCACAGGATAACATGGAACTGCGCTTAAGCAATGAACCCGGTATCCGCATCAGGCATATTGATGGATATGATTTGCCCACGGAGCCGGCAAAAAATGTGGCGGGCGCCGGCCTGATTGCTTTGATGGATGAATACGCGGATAAGAAAATTGGTTTTGATCTTACAGTGGATAAATGTATCAAACCCGGTAGCGGACTGGGTTCCAGTGCAGCCAGTTCTGCCGGTGCCGTGGTGGCCGCGAATTACTTATTGGATAACCATTTTTCAAAAGAAGATTTGGTGCGTTTTGCCATGAATGGCGAGAAACTGGCAAGCGGTGTGAAGCATGCCGACAACATAGCACCCTGTATTTATGGCGGCGTTACATTGATTCGCTCTATTTTTCCACTGGATATCGTTCAACTGAGTGCGCCTCCTATGTATGTAACCGTGGTGCATCCGCAGATTGAGGTAAAAACATCCGATGCGCGTCAAATATTACGTAAGGAAGTGCTGTTGAAAGATGCCATTAAACAATGGGGCAATATTGCGGGATTGGTGGCCGGTTTTATGAAAGGAGATTATGGATTGATCAGCCGTTCGCTGGAAGATGTAATTATCGAACCCGTGCGCAGCATCTTAATTCCGGGTTTTGATGAAGTGAAAAAGAAAAGTAAAGAAGCCGGCGCACTGGGCGGTGGCATATCTGGCTCGGGCCCTTCTATTTTTATGCTGAGCAAAGAAGCAACGGTAGCGCATGAAATAGAAAAAATAATGGTATCCATTTTTGAAAAAGTGGGTATCGATTTTAAAACCTATGTAACAACGCTGAATAACGAGGGCGTGAGGATAGTCGGGAGTTGCTAGTCAAAGTCGATAGTCAATAGTCGTTGGCAGATATATCAGACATCAGACATCAACGCATCAGACATCAGTCATTTAACACATCAGACATGAACTATTATAGTCTCAATAAACAATCCCCTGTTGTTAATTTTAAAGACGCCACCATAAATGGCCAGGCGCCCGACAAGGGCTTATATTTTCCTGAACAAATTCCGCAGGTAAAAAAAGACCTGGTCGACAATATTGAAAAGTTCAGCAACGAAGAAATTGCTTTCAGTGTTATCAGTCCGTATGTAGGGAATGCCATACCGGAAAAGGATTTGCAGCGTATCGTTGCAGAAACCGTCAATTTTGAAATACCACTGGTACCTGTAACCGAAAATATCTGCTCACTCGAATTATTTCACGGGCCCACCCTGGCGTTTAAAGATATTGGCGCCAGGTTTATGAGCCGCTGCCTGGGCTATTTTGTAAAAGGCAACAATAAAAAAGTGACGGTGCTGGTGGCCACTTCCGGCGATACCGGCGGCGCAGTAGCCAATGGTTTTTACGATGTGGAAGGCGTGGATGTGGTAATTCTGTATCCGTCCGGCAAAGTAAGCTCAGTGCAGGAAAAGCAACTGACTACCCTGGGTAAAAACATACGTGCTGTGGAAGTATACGGTACTTTTGATGATTGCCAGCAGATGGTGAAACAGGCTTTTACCGACGCCACTATCAACGGGAAGTTATTTCTTACTTCGGCCAATTCTATTAATGTAGCCCGGTGGCTGCCGCAGCAGTTTTATTATTTTTTTGCATGGAAACAGTGGAGCGATAAAAAAAATCCACCAGTTATTTCGGTACCCAGCGGCAATTTTGGAAATATCTGTGCCGGTATACTGGCGCATATATCCGGCTTACCGGTAAAACATTTTATTGCTGCCTGCAATGCCAACAATACCGTGCCTGAATTTCTCCGCACATCTGTCTATGAAGTTAAGAAAGCAGTGGCCACTATTTCCAACGCCATGGATGTAGGCAATCCCAGTAATTTTGTACGGATACTGGAACTGTTTCACCAGCAACTGGGCGATCTTAAAAAAGTGCTCAGCAGTTATAGCATCGGTGATGACCAAACAAAGGCAGCGCTGAAAAAAGTGTACGATGCTCATCATTACCTCATGGATCCGCATGGATCTGTTGGCTATATTGCTTTACAGGAATATTTGCTGGCGCACCCCGGCAGCAAAGGAATGTTCCTGGAGACAGCTCACCCCGTAAAATTTTATGATGTGGTAGAGCCTATTATTCATACACCTGTACCCATCCCGGCATCTGTAAACGCTGTTTTACAAAATACAAAAGTTGCACATACCATGGCCGCAGATTATGCGCAGTTGAAAGAGTATTTGATGGCATAAGTTATATTGGCGAAGAGGGATTCTTTGTGATCCCAACGATGGAGCGCTTTGATCATCCCAACGCTTTGTCATCCCGACGCTTTGTCATCCCGACGAAGGAGGGATCTGCGATCCAGGCAGCAACAATTTAGGGCAACGAATATATATCTATTCATTAAATGTGCTTTTTATTGGGTTGCTTTTACGCCTGCCGCTCAGATGCTTCGTTCCTCAGCATGACAAAAACGGTGCTTCGTTCTTCAGCATGATTAGGATGATTTATACCGGATCAATATCCGGCACTACCTGTACGCTCCTGAATCTTTTATCGGCATGCATCATGGCCGTGGAGGTATTAATTAATTGCTTGGCCTGCTGGATAGTGCTGCTGTCTTTGGGCAATTTCAGCATCAGCTCCATTAAAAATAAATTGCGCACCTTGTTTACCACCGGTTGCGCGGGCCCTATCATATAGCCAGACAAATAGGGCTTCATCTGTGCGGCAAAAAACAAAGAGGCCGCATTTACCGTGTCCGCATCTTTATGCCTGAATAAAATATTGATGATGCGTGAAAAGGGGGGATAAAAAAATTGCCTGCGGCCTTCTGCTTCTTCCTGGTAAAAACTGGTGTAATCGTGCTGCTGTACTTTTAATAAGACGGGATGCTGGGGATTGCGTATCTGCACCATTACCTTGCCCTGTACGTCTTTTCTTCCGGCCCTGCCACTCACCTGCTCCATCAGCTGAAAACCCCGTTCATTAACGCGAAAATCAGTAAAACCCAGAATGGCATCGGCATCCAGTATGCCCACCAGTTCAACATTTTCAAAGTCAAGCCCTTTTACCACCATTTGGGTACCCACTAAAATATCGATCCTTCCCTGTTCAAATATTTGTATCAATGCATCGTGACTATGTTTGCCCTTTATACTGTCGGCATCCATACGCGCAATCTTTGCCTGCGGAAAGGATTCCTGCAGGGTTTCCTCAATTTTTTCAGTTCCAAAATTTTGCTGGGCAAACAGGTGATTGCCACAGGCTTCGCAGGTATGCACCAGCGGGTATACCGTACCGCAGTAATGACAAAGCAATTTGCCTTTTGTTTTATGATAACTAAGTGAAACATCGCATTGGCTGCAATGTGGTATCCATCCGCAGGTCTGGCAAACCTGGTAGGGCGAATACCCCCTCCTGTTCTGGAAAAGTATCACCTGTTTATTATGTTGCAGGCTCAGGCTAATGGCTTCCTGCAGGGTTGGAGAAATAATTACTTTACTCCTGTCGGGCATTTTAACCTGGCGCGTATCAATTATCTCAATGGAAGGCATGGGCACATTGCCAAAACGTTCGTTCAGCGTTACCAGCGCATATTTGCCATTAACAGCATTGAAATAACTTTCTACAGATGGTGTGGCGCTTCCCAGCAGCACTTTAGCATTAAACAGCGAGGCAAAATATACTGCTGCGTCGCGGGCATGATAGCGGGGCGCGGGATCCTGTTGCTTGTAAGAAGCGTCATGCTCTTCATCGCAGATAACCAAACCCAGCTTGTGAAACGGCAGGAACAAAGAAGACCTGGCGCCCAGTACAATCCTGGCTTCACCGCTTTTTACTTTATTCCATATCTCTACCCTTTCATTCTGGCTGAATTTGGAATGATAGATAAGAATATAGCCGCCAAAATGTATCTGCAGTCTGCGTATAACCTGTGCCGTTAGCGCTATTTCCGGCAGCATATACAATACCTGTTTGCCCTGCAGCAGTGCCTCCTCCATCAGTTTCATGTATAGCTGTGTTTTACCGCTGCTGGTAACACCATGTAAAAGGCAAACATTTTTCGTTTCAAAATTCCGGCGCACCTGCTGCAGGGCGTTTTCCTGTGCAGCACTCAAAACAAAACCGGTATTGATATGCTGTGGCAGCTGCTTCAGCCGGTCGACCGATCTTTTTTCTGTTAACAGTACATTTTTTTCCGTCAGCCCTTTTAATTGCGCTGCAGACGCGCCTGATTTTTTCAGCAACGCCGTTTGTGTTACCTCTCCTTCAGTTTTTGAAATATGCAGGAAAGCCAGCAGCAATTCCATTTGTTTGGGCGCACGGCCCCAGTTATTCAGCAGCTCGCTCAAAGCTTCGTCGGTATTGTATTGCGGGTTCAGCGATACATAGGTTTCTTTTTTTTCCTTGTAATTATTTTTCAGTTCTTCCCATACAAAACAAACACGTTTGTCTATCAGCCTTTTGATAACGGGATAAACATGGGTAACATCCAGCAACTGCTGCACTTCGGCCAGTCTTAGTTCTTTTTTAATCAGCAGCGCTTCGGCCACCAGGAATTCATCGTTATCAAGATGGCTGAAATCATCGCCTGCTTCTTCGTTGTAAAGCAAAATGGTTTCACTGCTCAGTTTAAAATGAGCAGGCAATGCGGCCTGCATTACTTCTCCTTCACTGCATAAATAGTAGTTGGCTATCCATTGCCAAAGGCTTTGCTGTTGCGGAAAAACAACGGGCTCTGTATCCAGCAGGTTAAGAATTTCCTTGGGTTCAAATGCAGCGGGCGCTTCTGTATGCAAGCGTTTCACCAGGCCGGCATATTTTTTATTTTTCAGCGTTACTTCTACCCTGCAGCCCGGCTTTACCAGGTCCTGTAAATGTCCCGGTACCGACCATGTATAATTGCGCGGTAATGCCAGCGGAATAATTACTTCCGCAAACAGTTTGCTGGCAACTTTAAATAATTCGTTTGTATGGCCGGGTTCTGTCATTAATGGTGTTTCTCCTGTCTTATCTTCTTTTTGATCATAGACAGCAATTGCTGGTTGGTGGTTGCGGCTTCTTAAGGCTGCTTTTCATACATACACGCTGTTTAACAGATTAAAGCAGTCAGGGTTTAATATATTGCCAGGACACTCACTTAGGATTCAATAGTTGCCAGGTACGCAAAAAGAAATCCCGCAATCACTAAATCCCGGAATCAGCCATCTCTTTCAAGGTTGCTTCCATTAAACCAAACACTTTCTGTTTCAGCCCCGGCAAATCCTTAATGGTTAATCCTTCTGCTGGTATCGCTTCTAAAAAAACAGCCCTGCACTTACCCGGTGTAAAAGAAAGTGCACTGCTATAGTGCAGGCGTTTTACCGTATCGGGAAAAACGACCGGTAATATGGCGGTTTGTGTTTCTATCGCAATCCGGAAAGCGCCATCATAAAATTCTTTTAATGCCATACCGGTTTCATTAAATGTGCCTTCGGGAAAAATAAAAACAGAAATGCCTTTTCTGAGCACCGATTTCAACTGCAACACACTTTTTTTACGGGCATCTGCGCTGCTGCGGTCAACCATAATGGCGCCATAACGGTACAAAAAACCAAACAAGGGTATTTTAGCTATCTCCACTTTTCCCAATGCCCGTACTGGTTGCCGGATGGTTTTCACTATCATGGGCACATCCATATAAGAAATATGGTTGGCTACAAAAATGTACCGGGCATCTTTAACCGGCGCATCCGTTAGCTTAATTTTCTTTGCCCAAATGCCAATCAGAAAAAACCATATATCGCTCCATATACTGCAAATACGGTAAATAATATTGCCGCCTTTTATTTTGCCAAAAGGAGAAGCCAATAATACAAATGGAAAAACAGCCAGCAACAACAGCACAAAAATTAGTATTGCATAAACACTATACAGCGCCTGGCTAATTCTCAATAATTGCTTCATAAATGGCAGAACAATGTTTTAACGCTCGTGTTTGTTACCATCTCCGGGACAATGACATTCAAAATCGGTGTCCAGGTCAATACAGGTCACTACTTTGGTCTTATAATCGCATTGGGCAAATACAATCCGCAGGTGCTGTTTTTCCGGGGAGTAACCTTCCAGTGCATACGTGGGACAAGGATGGCCCCGGGCCTCGCTTTTGCGGTAATTGATTTGACCGTTTTGTAAAATGTATTTCACTTCATCCTCTGTAATATGCCGGCAATCCATCCGGCATTTGGCATGCTGGGTATATTCAAGAAAGCTTACCCTTCGATCCAGGCCATTGTTGCGGTTAATATTGTCTGTGGTAACCGTGCTAGTTCCGCCGCCTCCCTTATTACAACGCTTGATCAGCAATGCAGCTACTACCAGTAATGCAAGAAAAATATAGGGGAGCGCTTTTCTGTTCATCTCAATTTTTAATTTTCAAAAAATATAAATATTTGCTTATAATCAATATATTATAATATATTATTTCATTCTGAATTGATACATTTTTCGACTTAGACCAAAGCAATAATGGA
>Ga0207689_10000778_pt1 | contig 30607 bp, 30 predicted proteins | sample KBSMisM52_FD_184312 | JGI IMG/M metagenome (GOLD analysis project Ga0207689, IMG submission 184312) | Miscanthus rhizosphere microbial communities from Kellogg Biological Station, Michigan, USA - KBS Miscanthus M5-2 (SPAdes) (version 2) | ecosystem: Host-associated > Plants > Roots >...
TACCGACCGCCCTCGCCGGTCAGCGAGCAGAAGCTGCAGCGAAAGTTGCAGTTCCGGCTCGACTCGACGTAGCCGACACGTCCACGGCCGTAAGGCAGGTCGAAGCGCGGGAACACCTCGCGCGCAACGTAGTCGGAACCGAACGTCTCGCGCACGACTTCACCCAGTTGCTCCAGGTCGCCGGTGCAAGCGTAGTCGAAGAAGCGCCTCGACAGAAGCGGCAATGCCCGCACCGGCGGCCCGCCTGCGGCGACCACAACCTTCGGATTCAATGTTCGCGCATAAGCGGTCAGTTGCTTCATGCGATCGAAGGACGTGTTCAGACCGGTAAGGACCAGCAAATCCGGCCAACCAAGCAGGGCAGCATCGGTAAGCAAGCCGCTGTACTGCTCGTTGTAGAGGCGGATGTCCCAACGCTCGGGTGCGAAGACGCCGGCGAGATAGGGCGGCCCCATCGCACGCGGGACACGATGCGGACTCCCATGTGTGCGGCGATACTCGTCGATGAACGCATTTACGATCAACACCCGCTTCATGCTTGGCCCCGTAAAGGTGTGTGCAGACGGTTTGCTTGTGCGTTCTGACACACTAGTAGCGCCTGGGCCGCAACTGCCTAACGGATCGCTAACACCGGGATTACAGGGAGAAGGAGGGGAGATCGCAGGGAGCAGGTCGCACGATGCCGCTTATTGTGGCACCTTCAGCAGTTGCTCGTATACAGCGTTGGTTTCCGCCGCGGGGTCGATCTTCAACGCTGCAGAGAGTGCCCTGGAGCATCGATGATAGACCTCGATGGCTTCTGCCCTGCGACCGTGCTCTTGATAGCAGATCATCAAGCGCCGATAGAGGCCTTCGGCAGCCGGATCCGCCTCCAGGCTCCTCTCGTAACAGGCTGATGCGGCCTCCCAGTTACCGGACTGCTCCCAGAACCTGCCGATCTCACTGACCGTGCGGACGAACTTGTTCCGCACTCGATCGCGGGTGGCGAAATACGAGGGCTCATCCGTTTCCCCGGCCATGAATCCGCCTCGATACACCGAGAATATCCGCTCGGTGAATGCGGTCACCTGTTCCGGAACGAAGGAGTCGTGCAGCCCTTTGGGGCCTGAGCGCAGTTCTTCGGCCGCATACTCGAAGGCCCAGATATCGACCCACCAGTAACGTCGATCGAGGCTGAGCTTCCCTTCGCGCAACACCAGGGCTTTGTCCTGACCAAGCAACTTGCGCAGCCGGTGGAGTGTGGTGGTGAAGGAATGGTGTGCCGAATCGCCGTCGATGCGAGGCCAGAGCGCGTCCGTGATGCGATCCTCGGCGACTTCGTGACCGCCATAAGCAATGAGGACCTTCAGCAGTTCCAGTGGCCGTCGTTGCGCTTTGCTCCCGACTTCGAGCGCCTTTTGGTCTTTCAGAACCTTGAACTGCCCCAGCGTAAAGACTTGATATGCCCACGGCCATCCGCTGGTGCCGAGCGATGAAGCATCTGGAATCAATCCGCGGGTCTTGATCAATCCCCTCACATAATCGAACTCGATGTTTGCCTGCAGCGCCCGTACCAACAGGCGACTTACGGCTTCCGGCCTCCACCAGAGGACATGTAAGTAGCCCGACCTCCTGCCCAGCGCGAGGGCGTACCCCAGGGCCCTGAGTCCCGATCGCAAGCGTCCGTGTTCGATGGCGATCTGAGCGTATCCGAACAGAGTCGTGAATTCGATGAGCCGGTTCCTCACCAGCTTCTTATGCACGAGTTCACGTACCTGGCGGAGCTGAACGCCTGCCCGGGCCTCTTCCTTGCACGCATACAAAACCTGCGCGGATGCAAGACGGCAGAGCACCTCCCAGAACGGGCAGCCGACCTCGATGGCCATCCTGAGCGCCATTTTCTGTTGCTGATACGCGCGCAACTTGTCATCGCGCAGCATAGCGTCCCAGGCAGAGAAATAATGAAAGAAGCACAGCCCAAAACGTCCCGGGGGCTGAGGATGCGTCTCCATCTGCTGCAGAAATTTCTCCGCCATGTCGAGGTCTCCGGCGCCAAGCGCTCCCGCGGCGCCGTTTGCCAGGAGCTGATAGCTCCAGATATGCACCCCGGTCGAATGGGCAATCTCCAGACCATCGCGCACGGCCTTCAGACAGGGCTCGTAGGCACCGCTCAGCATGTAGTACATGGACTCGACGTTGCACAACGTCGTCTGGGCGAGAGGCGACACCTCCGGGGAGCGCGCCAGTTCCCGAATGGACTGAATGACCGTCATGGCTTTCGGAAAGTGGCCCGCGTAGAGAAATCCGGTCGCGACCACTACTTCGACTGAAATGCGCAGGTTCGGGTCGGGCTGTGTCTGTGAGAGCGTATACGCCCGGTCTCTCCACTGTTCGAGGTCAGGATGCTCTGGTTGTCGCATCATCAGGGCCACGAACATGCTGCAACTCACGCGTGCCTCCAGTCCTTTGGATGGGAAGCCGCTCAGTGTCTTAAGGACGGTGTCGAGCGATTCGATCCATTTGTCGAGCAGCGCGAAATCGTCCCATTCGTACAAGATTGCATCGATCGCTCCGGAACACGCAAGCAATTGGCCCTTCACATCGACGGGATTCTCAGTGCTGAACTGCATGAACGCCTGCTCATAGAGCTGTCGGCTCTCTCGAGGCGCATAAGCCAACCGACTTGCGCCGAGCCAGTAAAGCGCCCAGGGCTTGCGATGCAGGACATCCGGCGGCATCGCCTCCAGCCATTGAGCCAGGGTCTCCCCCCGACCGCTCTCGACCAACGAAGCTGCATGCGTGTTGACCGTTTCCATCAACAGCGCCCAATCGGGGATGTCACACAGAACGCGGATTGCATCCTCCAACTGTCCCGCCTTCTCGAGGAGGATGGCGGCCGCGCGCTGAAGGCCTTCTATGTTCTTGCGCTCGAAGGCACCGCGGACGCGCGAACGTAAGAAATCCCGGAATAGCGGGTGTACTTGATACACCAGTTGTGGGCTCGTCCGACGCAATGCTACGAAGTAGTTGTTCGCGTGCAACTCGGAAAGAATGGCGGCAGCGTTCGACTGTCCGGTCAACTCCTCCGCCATCTGCGCAGTCATGAGAGAAAGAAAGGACGTCTTCAGCAGGAGCTCGCGGGTGGATGCATCGGTCTTTTGAAGCACTTCACCAGCGAGGTAGTCGAATACTAGTTGCGGGCTCGTGAGATCGTGCACATCCGCCGCCACGGCGCTGCCCTTGGCTTGCTCGAGCATCAACACCAGCCCCGCGGCCCAACCCTGCGTTCTTTCGAACAGTCTGGCCAGGGCTGGCTCCGGCAGATCGCGACCGCGCAGTTTCACCATCGCGTCCGATTCGGCTCGCGTCAGACGCAGTTCGTCCCACCCGAGTACCTCCAAGGTCCGATTGGCTCGTAGCCGCACGAGCGACGCAGCGGGATCGCTGCGGCTGATGATGAAAACGTGTCCGTCCGCCGGCACTTCGGACAAAGCGTCACGCATCACGTCGTGGAGGGCGGAGTGCGATGCGACTTCGTGGTAGCCGTCGAAGACGATCGCGAACGGTGGACGCAGTCGGGCGAACAGCGCCTGGAAGAATCGGCGAGTGAAGGCTGCGACGCCGTCATGATACTCAGGCGTAAACAGCGACAGTCCCGTCGACTTGCCCTTGCCGAATTGTGCTGCCGCCGATCTCAGGTAGTAGAAGAACGTGGCGACATCAGAGTCGCTCTCATCGAGTTGATACCACAGACATGGCCACGCGCGGTTCTCGACGTAGCTGGAGACGAGGGTGGTCTTGCCCGATCCTGGCGGTCCGGTAATCCAGGTGACCGAGCTTTGGCGATCCTCGTCCAGAAAGGAGAACAGCCGATCTCTCGGCAGAACGCCAGCCAGGCTCGGCCGCGTGGTCTTGGCAAGGGAAACTAACTTGGGACCCGCGTCGCTGCCCTGCTCCGAACGAGCCATGCCACACCCTCCGCGCCATCTCGCCGGTTATGCAAATGTCACGTACACGCAACTCTGGCCCCCTGACGAGGAGCTTACTCCCAAACCGTCCGAACTGTGCAACGGGTCAATTGCGGCTGGATCTCCTGCTCGGTATCGCGTTTGGCCGTTCTAGCCATACAATCAACGGTTGAGGCAGAAATACATAACAAACCTGGCAAACAGGAGCAAACGCATAATGGAAAGTCGAACCAAGCGACGTACTTTCATCAAGGGTGCCGGTATGGCAGCACTGACGGCCGCAGGCTGGATTCCCATTCGCGATAGCCTAGGGGGCGAACCGGTGCCTTACTCATCAGGCACCGAAGCACCCAAGCTCAAGGTGCCAGCAAATGCCTGCGACTGTCACATGCATATCTACGACAGCCGCTTCCCGATTGCACCCAGTGCGACGTTGCGTCCGCCGGATGCTAGCGTCAGCGACTATCGCATGCTGCAAAAGCGGATCGGTACGGCGCGCAATGTAGTGGTCCAGCCATCAACTTACGGTACTGACAATCGCTGCACTCTCGACGCCGTAGCCCAGATCGGCCCGACCGCCCGCGCCGTGGCAGTGGTCGATACGACGGTCTCGGACGCCGAACTGCAGCGACTGGCAGGACTCGGCGTACGTGGAATTCGCTTCAACCTGGTGCAGGCGGGCGCCACGACGATCGACATGCTCGAACCCCTCTCGAAGCGCGTGAACGAGCTGGGTTGGCATGTGCAGATCCACATGCTGGGAGATCAGATCGTGCAGATCGAAGATATCCTGCAGCGGTTGCCCACACCCATCGTGTTCGATCACATGGGTCGCCTACCGCTGCCGGCCGGGGTTGACCACCCCGCGTTCCGAGTTATTGGCAAACTCCTGGAGAAGGGCAATACCTGGGTGAAGCTTTCCGGTGCATACATGAACACGAAAGTCGGGCCGCCTACCTACGCGGACGTGCGCGAACTGATGCAAGCGTATGTCAAAGCCGCACCCGAGCGGATGGTATGGGCGACCGATTGGCCGCACCCGACGATCAAGGAGAAGGAGAACAAACCCGACGATGCGGTAATGCTGGATCTGCTCCTCGCCTGGGTGTCGGATGAGCGCACGCGCAATGCAATCCTGGTCCGCAATCCAGAGGTCCTGTACGGTTTTTCAGCCTGAGCCGTAGCTGCAACATTCGGCGAACCACATCGCCGAATAATGCGTAAACTTGGGTCTCCCGCGTTGTTCTTGTGTTACGGCGCGCTATGTTTTATTCGCGCGTCGGCGGGAGCTTGTTGTTACGCTGCAGGTTCAACTCCGCGCTCGTAGTATCCGCGCGGCAATACTAACGCTCGGGACCAGGTGCCAAGCCTGGGGAAAATCCATCGAGCCCGGAGGATCACGATGCAAACAGGATTCACCCTCGAACAGCAACGAAAAACCATACTGAAGGTCTCCTGGCGGCTGCTTCCGTTGATCGTCATGAGCTACCTGGTGGCATACATCGACCGCACCAATATTTCCTTCGCAGCGCTTACCATGAACAAAGATCTCGGTTTCAGCGCTTACCTGTACGGCTGGGGTGCGGGCATCTTCTTCTTCGGTTACGCCTTGTTCGAGGTGCCCAGCAACATCGTGCTGCAGCGGACCAGCGCGCGCTTGTGGATCGCGCGGATCATGATCACCTGGGGCATCATCTCCGGCCTGATGGCGACGGTCCAGGGACCCACAAGTTTTCTGGTGTTGCGCTTTTTGCTGGGAGTGGCTGAAGCGGGGTTTTTTCCGGGCATCATTTTCTATCTGACCCATTGGTTCCCCGCGACCTACCGCGCTCGCGCGATATCGATTCTGTATATCGCGGTCCCCGTGTCGAACGCGGTGGCATCAGTGGTGTCCGGCGCCATTCTCGGGATGGACGGGACACTGGGCCTTGCCGGCTGGCAATGGATCTTCATCATCGAAGCGATCCCGGCAGTGCTGCTTGCATTCGTCGTCCTGCGCTTGATGACCGAGCGACCGGCGATTGCAACATGGCTCAGCGCGGAGGAACGCGATTGGCTGGAAGGCGAACTTGCGGAGGAGCGCCGCAGAATCGAGGGCGCCGGCCACGTCAGCGTGTTGCAGTCATTCACCGATCTGCGTGTAGTGGCGCTTTCGCTCATCTACCTTACCAGCGTGACGGCCAGCTATGGCGTCGTCTTCTTCATGCCGCAGATCATCAAAGGTTTGGGCCTCACCAACATGATGACTGGCCTGGTGACTGCAATCCCCTATACCATCGGGACGATTGGATTGATATTGTGGGGCCACTCGTCGGATCGCAAGAATGAGCGACGCTGGCATCTCATCGTGTCGACCACGCTCGCCGCGATCGGAATCATGGCGGCAGGCTGGTTCAGCCACTCTTATCTAGCGGTGGTCGCGATGTCGGTTGCCGTGGTGGGTATCTATGGTTCTCGCCCCTCGTTCTGGCCGATGCCTTCGTTGTTCCTCACGGGTGCGGCAGCGGCGGCCGGCATGGCATTCATCAACTCGATTGGCAACCTCGGTGGTTACGTAGGTCCCTTCATCGTGGGTTGGATCAAAGACAGTACGAAGAGCTTCGAAATGGCGCTGTATTTCCTGGCCGCGTGCGCTTTGCTGTCCGCGGTGATCACATTCTTTGCCACCCGGGCAACCGATACCCGGAAAGCGACTGGACGACAAGACGCTGCCGCACGCCTAGCTGAGAGGTAGCCAAGGGTATGACCGACATTCTCGTCGGCCTGATCGGGGCCGGTATTCAAGCATCACGCACACCGGCAATGCATGAGAAGGAAGGAGCCGAGCAAGGCCTGCGTTATGTTTACCGGCTGATCGATCTCGAGACCCTGAACCTGGGTGCAGAGGCACTGCCGAAACTGATGGATGCGGCGGAGCGTGAAGGATTCAGTGGACTCAATATCACGCATCCATGCAAGCAGAGCGTAATTCCGCTGCTGATTGATTTGTCAGATGATGCGCGCGCACTCGGTGCGGTGAACACAGTGGTCCTGCGCGACGGAACGCGTTTCGGTCACAACACCGACTGGTGGGGGTTTGCCGAGAGCTTCCGGCGAGGGCTTCCGCATGCGGCGCTTGGGCGTGTGGTTCAGCTGGGTGCCGGTGGCGGCGGCGCCGCAGTGTCACATGCTGCCTTGACCTTAGGCGTGGAGCAGCTGACCCTATTCGACCTTGCGCCAGGCCGGGCACAAAGTCTTGCCACGGCGCTGGGCGCTCGTTTCGGCAAGGGCAGGGCAGTGGCAGGTACTGATGTCCGGAAAGCCATGGCGAGCGCGGACGGACTGATCCACGCAACGCCTACGGGCATGGTGAAGTATCCTGGTCTGCCTCTGCCTGCGGAGTTGTTGCATCCCCGGCTCTGGGTTGCGGAAATCGTTTATTTCCCGTTGGAAACCGAGTTGCTGAGGGTCGCGAATCGGCTGGGTTGCAGAACATTGAACGGCGGGGGGATGGCGGTGTTCCAAGCGGTAGAAGCATTCCGGTTGTTCACGGGCATCATGCCAGACGCCGACAGGATGCAACGGCATTTCGCGTCGATGGGAGCACATTAGCAAGCGGAGGCAATGAATTGACATCAGCTCAGCAAAGCCGTCCTCCTCTCCCGCCTTTTACCCGGGAGACCGCCGTGCAGAAGGCGCGTATGGCCGAAGATGCGTGGAATAGCCGCGACCCGGAACGCGTATCGCTCGCCTACACAGTAGACAGCACATGGCGAAACCGCGCTGAATTCCTCTCGGGACGCCCGGCGATCGTGCAGTTTCTCCAGCGCAAATGGGCAAAAGAGTTGGACTATCGCCTGATCAAGGAGATATGGGCCTTTCACGAAGAGCGTATAGCGGTGCGATTCGCGTACGAATGGCACGACGACTCCGGAAGCTGGTTCCGCTCCTACGGAAACGAAAACTGGGAGTTCGATGAGTTCGGCCTGATGCGACGTCGCATTGCGAGCATCAACGATCTGCCCATCAAAGAATCGGAGCGCAAATACCATTGGCCGCTAGGCCGGCGTCCGGATGGTCACCCTGGATTGTCGGAACTGGGCCTCTGAATAGCAACACCCGCCTCAACGCAGGGTGTTCTGTCTCGAATTCAAAAGCAAGACCCGGAGTGCTTGCGGTCTGCGTCGCCCGCATCATTGCGCCATGGCGAGTCGATCGGCTCGCGACCTATTTCTAGGAGGCGCAGTATCATGTTTACCATGGCGATTGAAAGCAAGTCTGCTGCACCGGCCTTCCGCGGCGACGAGGAACGCTGGGATGCGGTCGTGCACCGTGATCGTACGGCCGACGGCCTCTTCTACTACTCGGTGCGGACCACGGGCGTCTACTGCCGGCCGAGTTGCGGTGCAAGACTTCCACGACGAGAGAACGTGGCGTTTCACGCGAGCCGTGAAGATGCCGAACGCTTAGGCTTCCGTCCCTGCAAGCGGTGCCGGCCGGATCAACCTGCGCGTCAGGATCAGCACGCGGCAGCGGTGACCAAAGCTTGCCGATTGATCGATGCGGCCGACGAAGTTCCGAGCCTGGACGAGTTAGCTGCCGCGGCGGGGATGAGTAACTTTCATTTCCATCGGGTCTTCAAGACCATCACGGGGGTGACGCCCAAAGCATACGCGACAGCGCAGCGCGCACAGCGAGTTCGAACGGAGCTATCTCGCGGCGGCAGCGTGACAGAAGCCATTTATAACGCCGGGTTCAACTCGAACAGCCGCTTCTACGCTGCGTCTTCCGATGTGCTCGGTATGAAGCCTGGGACTTTTCGGGCTGGGGGCGACGGTGAAACCATCCGTTTCGCAGTCGGAGAATGCTCGCTGGGTTCCGTGCTGGTTGCCGCTACCGGGCAGGGTGTATGCGCCATCCTGCTCGGTGACGATCCAGATGCGCTCGTGCAGGATCTCCAGCGTCGTTTTTCCAATGCGCAATTGGTTGGAGGCGACGCGCAGTTCGAGCAACTGGTCGCCAAAGTTATTGAGCTGGTCGAGTCGCCCGGGCAGGGCTGGAATTTACCGTTGGATGTGAGGGGCACAGCTTTCCAGCAACGGGTTTGGCAAGCGCTTAGAGAAATACCTCCGGGATCTACTGTCAGCTACTCGCAAGTTGCAGAACAGATTGGTGAACCGAAAGCAGTGCGCGCGGTGGCGCTAGCATGTGCTTCGAACGCAGTGGCGGTGGCAATTCCTTGCCATCGCGTCGTGCGGCGCGACGGCGGGCTGTCCGGCTACCGCTGGGGAATCGAGCGCAAGCGTGCACTGCTCGAACGCGAGGGCAGCGGTAAGTGAACGCACCCGGCATCAATCCATACCAGCAAGGGCACAGGCCGACCCTGTCCGATCGGCTCGCCGCTCTCGACTGGTCGCGTATCGCGACCGATCTCGACGCCGAGGGTCGCGCGATTGTTCCCGGCATGCTCTCGGCGGAAGAATGTGCCGCGCACTCGTCTCTATTCGCGCAGCAAGAACCCTTTCGCAGCCGGGTCGTGATGGCACGGCATGGATTCGGTCGCGGAGAGTACAAGTACTTCGCGTATCCATTGCCGGATCTCGTCGCCACATTGCGTGCCGCGCTCTATCCGCCGCTGGCAGAAATCGCGAACCGGTGGAACGAGGCCATGGGAGTCGAGACGCGCTATCCCGACGACCACGCAGCTTTCGTCGATCGTTGCCATCGTGGCGGACAAACGCGGCCGACGCCCCTACTGCTGCAGTATGGCGAGGGCGACTACAACTGCCTGCATCAGGATCTCTACGGAGAGCATGTTTTTCCGTTGCAGGTCGCCTTTCTGCTTTCGACACCGGGGGTCGACTTCACTGGCGGCGAGTTCGTGCTGACCGAGCAGCGGCCACGCATGCAGTCGCGCGCGGAAGTGGTGTCCTTGGATCGGGGCGATGGAGTGATCTTTCCGGTCCACCACCGCCCGGTGCGAGGCACGCGAGGCTACTATCGGGTCAACCTACGCCATGGCGTGAGCAAATTGAGATCCGGTCATCGTCACTGCCTAGGCATCATTTTTCACGATGCCAAATGACGAGGCACTCATGGCCAAACGATCTGGTGCTCTTCGATGAAGATGGGGTCTACGCCTTCGACGTAGTTTTTCAGATCCGCGAGCAGGATCACGCCTTCGGGACTGCTGAAAGCCGCCTCGAAGTCCATCTGTGAATCGAACCAGAGTTCCGAGAAGCCGTCGTATCCGAAGTGAGGGTAGCGCGCCCTGTCGATCACATTGATCGAGTATCGCCGCAATTTCGGCAGTCGTTTGGCGAGCGGCGCATGGACGTTGACCCAGTGAGCGACGAATTGCTCATGGGTAAGATCGGGTCTTTTACGCTGAAGTCCGATACGTTTGAAGCCCTTCATCTTCGTTTCCCCTAAGCTAGCAATTGAATGGCTCCAAACCACCGTCGAAGCGGTGAAGCTCGAGCTTAATCGGCTTCAGGATATATTCCTCCCCGTTGATCAGAACGGGGGGAAGTCGGATAACGTATCTCGACGCGTCTCGCGTCCCCAGACTGCTCTCGATGAGCAGGCGCGTGCTGGGATTCTCCCCGGTATCTACGGCTTTGATCGCAGTGGCGAAGGGTACTTTGAGCCTCCAAGAGACAAGCATCGGACCCATGCGATCTTGCCGTATGTCACCCGTCGCCAGATCGGTGAAGCGGATCTCGGGGCCGGCAAATCTCCATCTCGCCACGTCGTTCGTGGTCAAAGTGAGTTCACTGCTGAATGGGGTGTTTGTTTGAACGTCCCATACCCAGAATCGCCCCGACAAGGTGAAACTATCCAAGGTAAGCCTTAATCCCTCCGCATCGTAGCGCGCGATATCGCCGCATTTTCGTTGCGGAGTCTCGGTCCGACATTTCGCAATCCGCTCCTCCAGCGCCTGCAGATACGGTTTCGTTCGATAGACGCGAGAGCTGTTCGTGCGTGAATCGGAAAGCAACTCGATCGGCGAAGGCAGCATCGACGTACTGTCCTGGGAGATGGCTGGCATTTGCAGCGATACTGTGTCAGGCGCAAAGGCCTTGAGGTTTGGAACAGACAAGTGGGCTGCGGTGATCGGGTGTTCCGGATTGCTGGTGGCAAAGTTCCGCGCGACCTGTGCGTCGGTCGGGCCAAATTGCTCGATGTCCACCCAGTTGTCGATGCCGAGCTTGAACGATGTGTTTAACGAGATATCGACGGAGATACGATGTCCCGTTCCTTCCAATGACTCGGCCAGTTCGAAGCCCTCGGCCAGGAACTGCAGGCGAGTACCCGCCGGGATACTAATCCTGATTCGAAGGCGTCGCTCTTGTTCCGAATCGATTCGAAGTTTCGGAGCGCTGACGCTGACGATCACTCCCTCCGGGGCGCTGAAACTCAGCGTCGAGGGCGGTCCAGCTTGACCACCGCAATACTCCTTGCTGAGTGTCGCCGATGGATCTGGATAGGATGGTCTGTAGTAGGCGCCGTAGGGCGCCGGGATGCAGCCACCCAATACGAAGCACAGCGCCGAGCCCAGAAATAGCTGGATCGATTCCTTTCGCGTACTCATAGTTATCGCAAGTTTCTCCAATTGCACATCATCCCGCGAATGCTAACATCTCCTTCCGATATGACTGTTTGCCTCTTCACGCTGTTCGATACGCCCGTCGGCTCGTGCGCCATCGCTTGGACCGAGCGAGGCGTCGTCGGCATTCACTTGCCAGAAGGGCGAGAGCGCGACACCTTGGCTCGCGTTCTTCAACGATTTCCGGACGCTCGCGAAGCGGTGCCGCCACCCGCAATTCAGTGCGCTGTCGATGAGATAATCGCGCTGCTGTCCGGGGAGGCGAGCGACCTGTCTACGGTGGTGCTGGACATGGAACAGGTATCGCCGTTCCATCGGCGTGTCTACGAGGTGGCGCGCGCGATTCCACCAGGCGCTACCAGCTCGTACGGCAACATTGCTGCCCGGCTCGATGCGCCCGGCTCGGCGCGCGCGGTCGGGCAAGCCCTCGGGCGCAATCCGTTCGCGATCGTCGTGCCGTGTCATCGCGTGCTCGCGGCGGGTGGCAAGCTCGGTGGATTCTCCGCCAACGGTGGCATTGTTACGAAGCTGCGATTGCTTTCCATCGAAAGCGCTAGGGCCAAAGGCCCGTCCCCCATGTTCGAAGGTGACGGCGAATTCGGATTCGATACTGCGCTCGCGGTCGCCCATTTGCGCGGCTCCGATCCGAAGTTGGCGCAATTGATCGACTCAGTGGGTCCTTTTCGCATGAGACTGAGGAGGGCGCCAAGCGTGTTCGGCGCTTTGGCGGAGGCGATCGTCTACCAGCAACTCAACGGCAAGGCGGCCGCGACGATCTATGCACGTTTGTGCGCGCTGTTTCCGCATGCGCACGAGGGCCCCACACCCGCTCACATACTGCGCGCCTCGGATGAGAAACTCCGATCCGCCGGACTGTCCGGCTCCAAACTTCTATCGTTGCGCGACCTCGCGCGGCGAGCCGGAGACGGTGGACTTCCTGATCTCGCCGAGATTCATCGCCTGGAGAACGAAGAGATTGTGGAGCGCCTGACGCAGGTGCGTGGTGTGGGCAGGTGGACCGCCGAGATGTTCTTGATGTCGCGACTCGGTCGCCCTGATGTGCTGCCCGTGGACGACTTCGGTATTCGCAAGGGCTTCGCGGTGGCTTTCAAGAAGCGCGAGATGCCGGCTCCCAAGGTTCTCGAGAAATACGGCGCGCGATGGAAACCGTATCGCACGGTGGCGAGCTGGTATCTGTGGCGGGCCGCGGATCAGGCGAGCGAATAGCCGGTGTTAAAGGATTCCCGATGCGCGCCGACGCAGAAAGAATTCGCCGCGTACCTTCCAGCTCTTACCTTCATCCTTCGATTCTCGGTTAGTCCAGTGAAACGACCCTGCGCTGATCTCGGTGAAGAGCCATTGGCAGAGTGTGCCGTCGGAAGCGCGATACTCCTGGACAATGTCATTGCCGACTTGATTTCCCGTCATACGATTGAACGCTTGTCTGACAGGATCGATCCAGGTGATGTGCCAGAGATCATTGTCCGGATCGTAGACGCGAAGCGTGGTGCCGTACATCAGGGGGCGCTCTGTCACAGTCCGGGTGTGCCGTGCAGGCGAGATCCACACGTCTTGAACAGCCCGCCCCTCGAGCGCCCAGTCGAAGTGGACTTCCGCCGACGTCTCGCGTCGCACGCCTTCAGCATCCTGGTACGCCAGCGTTCCGTCCCATGATCCGACGAATTGTCCGTAGAGCATCATTCGATCAGCACGATCGGCAGCTGGTCCTTCTGCATGCAGGGCATCCAGCATGAGAGATTGATTGTGGGTCACCTTGGAGCCCCTGAATCGTGGCAACTTTGAGCTGTCTTATCGTATCGGACGTGCAATAGGTAAACTTGGAGAATATTGCCGTATCTCGCACAGGTTCTTGGGTTGCTGTGTCTCGCTGGCACAGCTAAAATTAACCGGCAATGTCTGCGACGACTATTTTTGAAAACGAATCGATCACCCTGGTCGACTACCGGTGCAATGCCGGGCCGACGGATGCGCCGTTCGTCGAAGTGCATGGCGGTTACTCGATCTCCTACGTCCGGAAAGGTAGCTTCGGCTGCCACACTCGCGGTGAATTTTTTGAATTGGTAGCAGGGTCGATCTTGGTCGGTCATCCTGGTGACGAGTTCATGTGTACGCACGACCATGTGTGTGGCGACGAGTGTCTATCTATTCAACTTGCGCCCGCGCTGATCGATGCGATATCTAAGGATCAGGAGACGTCGCACCGTAGGATCTGGCGGACGGGGTGCGTGCCACCTTTGCCTGAACTGATGGTGCTGGGCGAACTTGCGCAGGCCGCTGTCGACGTCGAAATCGACATCGGTCTGGACGAGATCGCAATGTTGCTCGCGGCTCGCTTTGTCGAGATCGTCTCGCAGCGCCGCAGCAAGCCCGTGAAGGCGCGCTTGCCCGACCGGCGCCGCGCAGTCGAGGTGGCGCTCTGGATGGATACGCATTCCAATCAGCCGATCGATCTGGAGAGTGCAGCGAAAGAGGCCGGCCTGAGTGCATTTCATTTTCTGCGGCTTTTCGCAAGCGTGCTCGGGGTTACGCCGCACCAATACCTGGTCCGTTCGCGGTTGCGTCATGCGGCGCGTCTGCTGGCGGACCAGACCAGGTCGATCACCGACGTAGCATTCGATGTTGGCTTCGGTGATCTCTCCAACTTCGTACGCACGTTCCATCGCGCAGCCGGTGTTTCGCCTCGAGGCTTCCGGCAAGCGGCTCGAGGCGATCGCAAGATATTCCAAGATCGGCTTGCCACCCCGCACTAGGATGATTCCTCTTTGACAGGAGGTCATCATGTACGACCATGTGGGGTTGAAGGTTAAGGATCTGGATGCGAGCGTGCGTTTCTACACATCCGCGCTGGCCGCCCTTGGCCATGAACTTTGTTCCCGCGACAATGCGGGCGCCGGATTCGGTCCACCAGGCGCGCCGGCGCTGTGGCTTTACTTGGACAAAAGTTCTACGTCGTCAGGTGTGCACGTCGCTTTCAGCGCCAAAGATCGAGCCTCGGTGGATCGATTCCATGCAGGCGGTCTGAACGCCGGCGGGCGCGATCACGGCAGACCCGGTTTGCGGGCCGACTACAGTCCTAGCTACTACGCGGCATTTCTACTCGATCCGGATGGCAACAATGTGGAAGCGGTCTGCATGAACTGACTTGCAGGATTGAACGGGTTGGGCGCATAAGCACCGGAAAGTGTAGGGGCGGCATATAGGGCTGCAACGGACCAAATCTGCTACGCTGAAGCGAAATATCCCGATATACGGGTTAAGCTTCACGCATGCGTGCGCGCGCCAGATTCATCGCCTCGAGGTTTCTTCGGTCGTCTCCCCTTCGGCACGAACGCTTCCGGCTTTTCTATGCCGGCTCCGTAGGCACGGCACTCGGTTACACCATGCAGGCGACCGTGGCGGCCTGGCTGATGGCCACGTTGACGACCTCTGCGTTGATGGTCGCCCTGGTGCAGACGGCAAGCACAGTGCCGTCGTTGCTGTTCGGATTGTTCGCAGGCGCTCTGGCGGACATCGTCGATCGGCGCCGCGTGGTCATGCTCACCCAGATCCTCTTGTTGAGCGCCACGCTCGTCCTGGGGGTCGCGACTTTGGCCGACTTTATCGGGCCGATTTCGCTGCTTGCGCTGACCTTTCTAATCGGGGTGGGATTCACCTTTTACATCCCTGCACAGCAGGCGCTGGTCAACGATCTGGTTCCGCGGGCGGACTTACCCCCCGCGGTGGCACTTGCAGCGGTCGCGTTCAATGTTGCACGTTCCGTCGGTCCGGCGTTGGCGGGGGCAATCGCCGCCTGGCTGGGATCGGGTGTCGCTCTGATGGTCAGCGGAGTGTTCTTCTTCGCGATGATCTTTGCGTTACGAGGGTGGCCAACGCAGGAGCGCGCCATCCCCGGTGTTCCCGAGACGGTCCTATCCGGCGTGCAAAGCGGGCTGCGCTATTTGCGGCACTCGCCGCCGCTGCGCTCCTTCGTGATTCGCAACTTGAGCTTCACTATATGCGCCAGCTCCCTCTGGGCTTTGCTTCCGGTGATCGCCCGCGATCAGCTGCAACTCGGGGCTGGCGGTTTCGGCGTGTTGCTGGGTTTTTTTGGCGCCGGAGCGATCGTCGGTGCGCTGTGGATACCACGCCATTTGCGCAAGATGTCGTTGAACGCCGTGGTGACGGGAGGGGTACTGGTGTGGGCCGTTGCCGCGCTGGCCATCGCTTTTGCTCCCGACCTGTTCGTCGCCATCGCGGGGACCTGCGCTGCGGGCGCTGCCTGGGTCAGTGTGATGGCGAGCTTGTCAGCGGGAACTCAGAGTTCGGCGCCTGGTTGGGTGAGGGCGCGGGCGGTTGCGACGAACCTGGTGGCGATGCAGGCAAGCTTGGCGTTGGGCAGCGTGATCTGGGGCGGCGTCGCGGCGACGGCTGGAACCAAGGTCGCGCTGAGCGCATCGGTCACCGTAATGATGTTGCTGTTCGTGCTGAGCCACCGTGTGCGCGTTGCGTTGGGCAACGAGGCGGACGTTACCATGGGTGTGCAGCCGCCGGAACTTTCCATCGCGGTCGAGCCCATGCCCGACGATGGTCCGGTTCTGATCCAGGTCGAATATAGAATCGATGCCGACGATCGTACGGCATTTCTGCGCGCGATCCGTGCGATCGAGGTCATTCGTCGACGCAATGGAGCGAGCAGTTGGCGAGTCTTCCGAGATCTCGAGGACGACGGTCGTTTTGTCGAGCGATTCGTGATCACCTCGTGGGCAGAATACACCCGGCAGCGCCAGCGCATGACGGTATCGGACCGGGAGTTGCAGGACCGCGTGACGAGGTTGAATCTATCCCACGTACCGATCCGCGTTTCGCGTCTGATCGGCGTAGGTCCCGACAGTATTCCGGACGAAGACACAACCCCTAAAGGCCGTGATTCGTGACTCGTGATTGGTGGTTCGCGTTGTGGGGAAAGCGCAAGACGCGAAGCATCAGCCTCCCAGGGCTCCCTGCGTGTTGACGTAGAGCGAGTAAACGCTCTTACTGGCGGCCATGAACAGGCGATTGCGGTGGGTGCCTCCGAAGCAAAGATTGGCGCAGCGCTCAGGCAAATTGACGCGGCCGATGAGCCGTCCGTCCGGGTTGTAGATGTTCACGCCGTCCAATTCCGCGTCTCCCATTCCCCATCCCATCCACAGATTGCCGTCCACGTCGCAGCGCATGCCGTCGGGTGTTCCGGCTCCCACATCGATGAGCTTGCGTTTGTTGGCGATCCGCTTGCCTTGATCGATGACATCGTAAGCATAGAGGTTGCGCGGTGATCCGCCCGATTCGATGAGGTAGAACTTCGATTCGTCGGGCGAGAAGCACAGTCCATTGGGACGATTGACGCCGGCCTCAACCACCGTAATCTCTCCGCTCGCGCCATCGACCCGATACACGTTCATCGGCAGCTCCTGCGCGGCGACATTCCCCTCGTAGTAGCCGAACAGACCGAATGGGGGATCGGTGAACCAGATCGAGCCGTCCGACTTGACTACCACGTCGTTCGGGGAATTGAGTCGTTTGCCATCGTAGCTGTCGGCGATCACCGAGATCGTGCCGTCGTACTCAGTGCGGATGACGCGTCGACCACCGTGCTCGCAGGTGATCAAACGACCTTGCCGGTCGCGCGTATTCCCATTCGCGAAGTTTGACGGCTTACGAAACACGCTGACGGCACCGGTTTCTTCCTCCCAGCGCATCATCCGATTGTTCGGGATGTCGCTCCACAAGAGGCAGCGACCGTCCCCGAACCAGACCGGGCCTTCCGACCAGCGGAATCCGTGCGCGATCCGCTCCACCGAGGCGAGATTGAGGCGATATTTTGCGAAGCTTTGATCGAGAATCTGAACGGCGGAGTCCGGGTAGCGTTGGCTGGGCTGCCAGGGCACTCCAGGATTTTCGGGTTGCATGTCTATACCTCGTTCAGGCACGATAAAACCAAATCGCGCCGGTCATGGCGCATCCAATAGCGTAAAGCATCCACGTCTCGGACACGAACCAAGGATAGATCATGAGCCCGAGACCGAGAAGCATAGGGACGATCAGTGCCGATTTCTTACCGTATCGAAACGCGACTAGACCAATCACGCCGAAGATGAGTGATCCAAAGAGCGCCGCCGGAGTAGGCATTGGTCAGTCTAGTTGCCTATCACGTCCCCGAACCTTACCCACTCTTTGCCGTCGAATCGCTGCAGCTGCACCTGTCGGATGACGCGATAATCGGTCGGACTGGTGTTGATGCGTATGCCTGGGAGCAGCAGCGGAAACGTGAGGTCTTTGAGATTCGCCGCATGCTTCATCACGTTTTCGCGCGTCAGGTCATCCCCGCACCGCTTCAGCACTTCCACCAGCGTTTGAGCGGCGGCATACGCATACACGTTGTACCAGTCGGTCAGGTCTCCCTCCGGATAGTACTTCTTCATGAAAGCGCGCCATTCTTTCATGGCGGTATCGTTGTTCCATTGCGGATCGGTCGGATCCTTGACGAATCCAACGGTGATCACACCGATTCCCTTCTCCAGGCCCGCCGGCACCATTACCTGACCCACTGATGATCCCGGCATCGAAACGAATTGAAGTGGTTTCCAACCGATGTCGTAGGCTTTGCGAATCGCCTGAGCGGAAAACTTAGGCGTTCCGATATTGAAGAAAGTGTCGGCTCCGGAAGCCTTGAGCGACACCATCTGCGAATCGACAGTGGGATCGCTCAGCTCGTAGCTGGCTTCAGCGACGATCATCGTCTTCGCTTTGTCTCCCAGTTCGTCGTGCAGCCCATTCAAGTAATCCTTGCCGAAATCGTCGTTCTGATAGAGCACAGCAATCTTGGCTTTGGGATTATGTTGAAGGACGTAGTGTGCGTACGCTCGGGCTTCGCTGTAGTAGGTCGGCAGCCAGCCCATGGTCCAGGGGAAATTCTTCGGGTCGGAAAATTTGCTCGCCCCCGACGAAAGAAACAGCTGGGGAACTTTCTTGGCATTGAGGTACTTCTGGACAGCTGAATTCGCAGCCGTGCCGTTGGAGTTGAAAACCACCAGGACTTCGTCCTGTTCGACCAGCTTGCGCGTTTGTTCCACCGTCTTGGGTGGAGTGAAGGCATCGTCCAGGGAAATCAGTTTTATCTTGCGTCCGTTGACGCCGCCTTCCGAGTTGAGCTTTTCGAAAAAACCAAGCTGGACCCGGCCGGCGGAACTGTAGGCGGAAGCCGGACCGCTATAGGGTTTGGTCTGTCCGATCTTGATCTCGGTATCGCTGGCGCCTGCGTCATACTTCTTCTGCGCCACTGCCGATACGACCGCGGCCGTAAGAGCGAGGCCAACAATAATCCTAAGGAGATGGCGGTGCGTGCACATACGCGTGCTCCATGGCGGTTTACTGATTCGCCGGTTTGCTTGATTCGAGATTTGCAATACAGCTATTGCGCGCCTTCGACAACCCGCTTGAGGCTCTCGAGCCCAGCCCTGTAGAGACCGTTGTACCGATCCGTCAGCGACTTGTCGTCCTGTCCCTCCGGAGGTGGATCCACCCAGTAGTCGAGCCGCTTGAAGCGTGCACTCCACTCGACGACGCTGGTCCCGTGGTCACCAGCCTTGACAGTCAATACCGGGAAATAATCGCTGGCCATTACCGCGCCGTCCACGTAGGTGTACGCCAGGCGCATGCCGTATGGGTCGTAGTCGAGCAGCCGCTCAGAAACTTTTGTGCCATTGCGTCGCGTCACCAGACGGATCGCGCCGATCCGGTTGTTGGAGCCGACTACGATCTCACTGTGTTCGACCAATGGCAACCAGCGCGGCTGGCCATTGAAGTCTCCCACTACGGCCCACACCGCTCCTGGCGGTGCATTGATGCTGATCGATTGTCGAGCGGTCAACTCGTTGGCGTCTGCTGCGCAAGTTTGAGCTGCTATCCAGACGAGTAATGCTAGCGCGGTATTCAGTACAGTCTTCATCGATCCGCTCCTATCCCACTACAGGCAGTCCTGCGTCCAGCGGGTTTCGCTTTATCTGCTTCATCATATCGTCGCTGGCGACTGCCACCAGACGCTCTGCTGGAGTGCCTTCACGCAGTCCGTTCCAGGTATCGTAGACGGCCTGGACTGCCGCCATGAACGGCTGATATCCCTGCATGCAAACGGACACGTCACGCTCGGTGTACGCGAGATACAGGATTTCCTTGCGGAAAGGGCAGGAAAGTACGGAGTCTACCGGGGAAATCATGGAGCGTCAGAGGTGCGAGCAGGCTCGACGTGCACCATCCTAAACGCCGGAGTGCACAGGGATGCACCCCAGTTGCACACGACGTGGGCAGGTACTATCGGTCTTGCAACAAGCCTCCTGCGGCCCAATCGTACTGACCGGACGAGGTTCGTTGGGATCCGCCGCCGACGGTGGTGTATTCACCGATCGCGTGGTTGTCGAATCCTCCAGCCACGTTGCCATATACACCACTGGCGGTATTGAAACTGCCGCCGCTGATGCTTGCGAAGGAGCCTTCTGCCCGGTTACGCGCGCCACCACCGATCGATGCAAACGGCGCACTCATGGCATTCTCCATCCCCATTACTAACCCACCCCAACTGGAGTAGCTGTTGAAATCGCCGCCGATGATATTGTGAGAACCGCTTTTGTGGCTCTGGGCCCAAAGGCCGTGGTTTGCCTGACACGTCGCCGCGGACTCGGTAACTCCAAGCGAGCAGATGAAACTGCCGACGCTGGGTCGGTTGTAACCGACGATCAGGTTACCCGTACCGGTCGCGGTCTGCGTCTCGCCCGTTCCATTCACGATCTGCACATTTACTCCGCGGAACAATGCGGTCGGATAGCCACTCGAGATGTCGAAGGTCAGGTAGCCGTTCAGATCCAGAACGCTGTTGCTTCTCAGTCCTCTGACCTCCGTTGACAACGCTTCCATCTGCCGCTGAATGGCGCTGAACTGAACCTGCAGGCTTTGCCGAGCGGTATTTGCCGCAGTCAGCTCATTGCGTGCAGCAGCGAGTTGCTTGCGCAGTGTCGTGACCTGCTGACGCACGGCTCGCAGCTCGGCGTCCGAAGGCGCGGCCTTCTCCTGTGCCCATCCGTGTGTCGAGGCTGCGAGCAGCCCGGCGAGCACAATTGCCTGTCTTCGTCTCATTGCGACCATCTCATCTCGCTGAAGTGTGCTTGTACTATCGTCCCGACTCGGCTCATGTTGAGGAGAAAAGCGAGTACTCGCCAAAATCATTCGGGTTGCGCGATATCCAACAAGCGACTACGCGGGCAGGATTACACCCTTGCCGGAGGTCTGGGCATCAAATAGCTGGTAGGCCTCTTTCGCCTGGTCAAGCCGCCAACGGTGCGTAAACAGGCGGTCGATCACGATCTTCCGATCGGCAATGTAGCGTGCACAATCGGCCTGGCCGACTGTGGAGAAGGTCCAGGAACCCATCAAAGTGACTTGCCGGCGCAGTAAGTCGTTGCTGACATCCAGCGTGACCGTGTCGCCCTCTCCGACGAAGCAGACCTTACCCCACGTGCGCACACATTGTACCGCTTGTGCTCTCGCAGCCGGCGAGGACGAGGCGTCCAAGGAGGCGTCTGCCCCGCGACCGTGCGTGAGGTCGCGAATAGCTTTCACCGGATTCTCGGTAGTCTTGGGGTTTATGAGGACATCGGCCCCGAACTCCTTGGCTCGGGTGAGCCGCTCATCGCTGGTATCCAATGCGATTACACGCGCGCCCATTTCCGCCGCCAGCAGCGTGGCGGATAGACCCACCGGGCCCTGGCCGAATACGGCGATGGTGTGATTGCCTTGCAGGCCCAGCCGATGCAATGCTCCCCAAGCGGTTCCGGTCCCGCATGAAATCGCCGCTCCGGCTTCGAACGTCAGTTCGTCGACAAGCGGAACCAGTGTGCGGGCTGGACATTTCATGTACTTGGCGTGCGCTCCGTGACCCGTCACGCCATACACCTCCGCGACGCCATCGACGCAGAGTTGCATCCAGCCGGTCGAGCAGTGCTCGCACACGCCGCAGCCACGGTAATGATGCTGCATGACGCGCATGCCGACCCTGGCCTGCTTCTCGGATACCCCGGGACCGATCGCCACCACGACACCGCAAGGTTCGTGGCCTGCGATATTCGGTTCGCCCTTCCCGCCCAGGCCGAGCGACGAGGCGCCGCCAGCCGCCCGGTAGAACTTCAGATCGCTTCCGCACATGCCGGAGGCCTTAATCTCCAGCACAACTTCGCCTGGACCTGGCGTCGGATCGGGAAACTCGCGGATTTCCAGCTTGCGCTCGCCTGTGAACACTACGCCCTTCATTCTCTGTTCTCCTCTCGGTTCAGGGCTAGTGCCGCACGCCCATGTTTCGTTCTTTCGCTCGCACCAGCGTGCTAACCGCCGTATTCCAGGGTGCTGCCACGCTACAAGCCTGCGCTGCAACCGGTATCGCACCGTTAATTGCATCGATCTCCGACATCCTTCCGGCCAGATGATCGAGCAGCATAGAAGGCCGTGCCTGCGGAATCTTCATGCCGAAGGCGCGCACGTACTCGACCGGATCGTTGAAGTCCAGCCGTATGCCACGTGCCTTTGCCACCGCGAACGCCTCCTGCGCGCAACCCGACGCGCAGGCCCAGGCATCCACATTCTCGATCACCTGAATGATCGTGCTGTTCATGATCGTGCAGGTGCCGGAGTAGCAGACGTTGCAGATAAGCTTTTCCCACACCAGTTGATCGATGTCGTCGAAGCACTTCACCTTGAACCCGCCCGAACGCCAAACCTCCGCGATCTTCTCGAGGCGCGGACTGATCGGTCCGCTCAGTTCGCCCAATCTGACCAGTTCCCAGCCGTTGTGGTGCGCGTGCCCCGGCCCGCGCATGGACGCTCCGAAGCCTCCGACGACCCCAACGAGGACCCGATCCTTTCCGAGTACCTTGGCCGCAGTGTCCGGACCGCCGAGCCCGTTCTGGATCGATAGAACCACTGTATCCGGTCCGATTAGAGGCGAAGCCGATTGCGCTGCCTGCTCCACGTGCATCGCCTTGGTCGCAACAATCACCAAATCGCAACGCCCTGCTTCGGCAGGATTGGTCGTTGCGTGAATAGGAACCGTTCGGTCTCCCGACGGACCTTCCAGGCGCAGGCCTTTGCTGCGCATGGCTTGCACGTGCTCGCTCCACGCGTCAATGGCCCACACTTCGTGTCCCGCAGACGCGAGCAACGCTGCGTACACGCTGCCCATTGCACCGCAGCCAAGTACGGCAATCTTCATTGTCCTGTCCCCTGCATACTAGCCTTGAGCCTGGCAATAGATCTCGAGACAATTGCCTTCCGGATCCAAGATGCGGAAAGAATTGAATTCGCTACCCGGTTTGATTTCCATCCCGAACTTCTTCGCCCACTCCTTCAACGCTGCCATGGATGGTGCTCGCATGCCGATGTGCAACTCCGGCGAACGGTTCAGAGGTTCACCGGCCTGAAAGGCGATCAACACTCCCGGTCCACGCACAACGTGACGCTCCGCCTTCAGTCCGAACGTCTGTTCATACCAGCGCGCGAGCCCCTCTGGGTCGCGGGCGGGCATATTCAGGTGATCGAGCTTCAAACTTACCTCGGGCATTCGAGTCCTCCTCCGTCCAGTACAGGCGAGCGTGTGCGTGTCCGGCATGCGAGTTCGGAATGCTACACCTGCTTGCACAACTCGTTTTCACCCAATGCTATAGTAACCGCCGAATGCGGCCGTGGGCGCAACGCCAAGGCGACCGCTTATCACCGCGTTAGCGCGACCCGCTGAGCATATTCGGAGCCGGTGGGCATCTGGTAGGAGGGGACGATGAGAATCAAGGCTCGCATCTGGTTGTGTGCCTGCACAAGTTTCCTGACGATGGCCATGTTGTCCATCGTTGCGTCTGTGGTGGCGGCTGACGATGCGGATCAGTCTTTGCTCGAGCGAGCGCGTGCCATGTTCAAGCCCTTGCCGGAAAACGCCGGCACGCCGGAGCGCCCGCTGACTCCCGAGCGGGTGGCGCTGGGTCGTGCGCTGTTCTTCGAGACGCGTGTCTCCACGGATGGGAAACAAAGCTGCGCGAACTGCCATCAGCCCTCCTTTTATGGAACCGATGCGCTGCCTCGGTCCGTGGGCAATCAAGGGAAAGTGCTGCCGCGCAATGTGCCTACGATATTCAATACTGCCTTGCAGTTCGCACAGCATTACGGAGGCAATCGTGCGGACGTCGAAGAGCAGGCCGTCAAGGCGCTGGTGAGTCCGCTTGCATACGGCAACGCGGACTATGCGGCGGCGGAGGCGCGGTTGCGCGCGCTGCCCGGATATCGGGCCATGTTCGAGAAGGCGTTCCCGGGTCAATCCGAACCCGTAACCGCGGAGAATTGGGGCAAAGCCATCGGAGCTTACGAGCGCGTGCTGCTGACTCCAGCGCCATTCGATCGCTATCTGAAAGGCGATGCCGACGCCCTGAGCGGCCAAGCGAAACACGGCCTGGAAAAATTCATGAGCTTCGGTTGTGCCGGTTGCCACAGCGGAGTGACCGTCGGCGGGCAGATGTACCAGAAATTCGGCGTGACACAGGATTACTGGGTGCTGACCGGAAGCAAAGAAATCGAACTGTTCAAAGGCCGGGACAAGGGCCGCTTTCAAGACACGAAGAACGAAGCCGACGCCTTCATCTTCAAGGTTCAGCAATTGCGCAATGTCGCAGTGACCCCGCCTTATTTCCACGATGGTTCAGTGGCCGAACTCAGCGATGCCGTACGCATCATGGGCAAGCTGCAGTTGGGCCGCGACCTGAGCACTTCCGACGTGTCGGATATCATCGCCTTCCTGCAGAGCCTCACCGGCGAGGTACCGCTGCAATTCTCGGAAGTGCCGAATCTTCCGGCTGCGCCGTACAGAAACTGAGGAGCTTCGCTTCCAAAAATCGGCACGCGAAGTCGTTGTCGGACGACAGCGAATTGCCGATGTCATTCGCACGCCAGGGTTCTGCGCGCGAGTTTAGCCCGTAAGAACAGCCGCCTGCATCCGAGCTCTCGGATTGTGAACTGACCACCGTGTGCCAGCCGACGCTGGCCCGTGCGTTGCGTGATTTCACGATAGAACGGCGCGACAGCTGCATGCAACTGTCGCGTCCTCACCTTCGCCCACGCTCGCAGGGGGACATCGCAATGCTCGAATCACTCTATCTTTGGCCGGACAAGCCTTTGCCATCGCTGCTCGTTCTATTGATCCTGGCGATGCCGTTCATGTATCTGGGACGGGAACCGGTTCATACCTTGCTCCACCGCATCAGTCGCGCAATTGCGCGCCCGCTGCGCCTGAGCGCACGGTGGTTGGGCGACGCCGCGGCACGGTTGCGCACACGCAATCGCGAAGTGCTGTTGGCGCACGGATCGCGCGAACAGCGCCTCGCCATCGAGCGCGAACTGGAGCGTGTCAACACTCTGGTCCAGCGTGACCTCGAAGGTTACCCCGCCCTCCAGCGTAAGCTGATGGAAGAAATCACCCGCATCGAAGAGGACTACAAACGCAGCGGTGAAGTGCCGCCGCCCTCTCCGGAATGGGTCAAGGCGATCGAGGCGCTCGCTGTGATCAAGGCGACCGGCGACGGGGTGGTCGAGCGCATCCTGGGCGACATTCGCAGTTCGCTGAACGACATCTATCAGAAGGTCATGGCGGAGTATCGCGGCGCGTATCAGGAACGCCACAAGATTCTCAGCAGCTTTCTGCCATTCTGGAGATCGGTCAGTCAGACGCTCGGCCAGGTGGAGCGCAACATCACGAGTCTGCACGACAGCGCAGCCAAGATCGACGCCAACGTCGCCAAACTGGAAGGCATCCTCGCGCGGCGCGCAGAAGTCGAGAACACGCTGACTTCTTCCGCTTCGACGCAGTTCTTCATCTCCGCGTTGGTGATGTTGGTTGCCTTTGGCGGGGCCTATGTGAACTTCAAGCTGATTTCTCTGCCCATGTCCGCCATGGTCGGAGGCGGAGACTACGTTACCGACACCCTACGTGCGTCTGAGATCGCCGCCTTGGTAATCGTTTTCTTCGAAGCGCTGATGGGTCTATTTCTGATGGAGAGCCTGCGGTTCACGACCCTGTTCCCGTTCGGCAACATCACGGAAAAGATGCGCAGACGGTTGATGTGGGCTTCGTTGGCGATTCTGCTGGTGCTGGCTGGGGTCGAAGTCGCCCTCGCGGTCATGCGCGATTCGATTATCGCGGCCGATGTCGCACTCAAGCAGAGCTTGGGGACCGCGGCGGTGCAGGTCGACTCCGGTTGGGTGACGCGTATCCCGACCTTCGGCCAGATGATCCTCGGCTTCACGTTACCGTTTGCGCTCGCGTTTGTTGCAATCCCGCTCGAGTACTTCGTGGCCTCCGGCCGCATCGTTCTCGGTGCGAGCTTGACCCTGTCCCTTCGCGGGTCTGCGTTCTTTCTGCGACTGGCCGCCAGCTTGTCGTATGAAGCCGGCAAACTGGCGACGAATTTCTATGATGTGCTGATCTTCGTTCCGCTTGCATTCGAACGCTGGCTGCGCGCGAAGCGCGGTACAGTTCTGCCAACCAACGAACTGCGTCCGCCATCAGCGTTCTCGGAGCCCGTCACCGGTCGCGAGGAGGTCGTATGAGATTCGCTTCTTTGCTCACTGCGTCGACCGTCTTCGTTGGCCTGCTTGCCGGTTGTGGGTCGCAAGTCAATCACAGCCAGTCGGTCTACGTGCTGGTGGACACCTCGGGTACTTACGTCAAGGAGGTCTCCAAGGCGCAAGCGGTGGTGAACTATGTGCTCGGCAATCTGGAGCCCGGGGACTCGCTCGCGGTCGCGTCGGTGAAGAGTCGCAGCTTCAGCGAGAAAGACATTGTCGCCAAAGTGAGCCTGAGCAAGGATCCGATCCAGGTCAACGCCCAGAAGAGACTCTTCAGCGAGCAGATGGCGGAATTTGCCAAATCGACGAAGAATGCGCACGGCACTCGTTACACCGACATTACTGGCGGCCTGATGCAGGGTGCTGAATTCTTGAACGAAACGGGAGCAGGCAAGAAGACCATCGTGATCTTCTCCGACATGCAGGAGGAACTCGATTACAAGACTGTGCGCGACTTCCCGATCAAACTGGACGGCATCGCCATCATTGCGCTCAATGTCACCAAACTCGATACCGACAACGTGGATCCGCGACGCTACATGGGTCGACTCGAGTGGTGGGAGAAGCGTGCCCGTGCGGCTGGCGCTACGGATTGGCGGGTAGTCAACGACATGCAGCACCTGGAAAGGGCGTTCGCTCGCCGCGGCTGACGCCATCAGCTTCGGTGATTGAGGCCATCAGGCGAAACAATTGGAGTGAAAGCGATCCGGGTCGAATAATGTCCTTGATGAGGAAGGAGGCTGGAAGCATTGCTCAAGGTGCTTCCACGCAATCCAGCCGATGCTCTCAAGGAGATTTTCCATGGATACGTTCAAACGCAATTCAGTAATCGCAGCCCTTGCGGTGCTCTTCGCCATAGCGTTTACCCCCGCTCCGGCGAGCTCGAGCGATACGGCGCCCAGACGGGTAGACGACAGCGCGGCGCAAGCGGCGCATGCCTCCCACGCCGAGCTGATGGAATTTCTCATGCAGCCCGTTGCGGATAGCGCAGAGTTCGAAGGCAAGCGCGTCGCGATCGTGTTGAACGACGGCGCTAGCGCCTTCGAAGTCGAGACCACCAGAGACTATTTCATGGATCGCGGAGCGAGGGTGCACGTCCTCACGCCGCGGCCCGCCGAACGCGATTACCCCACAGGCTTGGCCAGCTTTGTACCGCCGACTGAGCTTCTGTCGACCGTCGATTACGCAGGCAACGAACGGGTCGTCGCGGTGACGTGGTATCTGGACCAGGTCAAGCCCTCGGACTACGACGCGGTCTACGTACCGAACAACCTGCGCGACATGCAGCGCCTGCGCACCAACAGCCAAGCAATCCGCTTTCTGCTGAGTGCCAATGCAGCGGCACGTCCCATCTTTGTGTCGGGCAACGGCAAGACAGTCGTCCCGGGACTGGCGTTTGCAGTCGATATGCAGTCGGAAGGCGGCGTATTGCAGCCAGGGAAAGTCTATGTCGGCCAAGGGGCGTATGACATGCCCAAGCTCATCGAGGTTTTGGCTGTGGCGCTGACCAACAAGGCGCCCGCTTCAGCGAACTAGTCGTCGCTAAATTGTCGTGGGATACGCTGATTAAACGGCGTATCCCATTTGTTTCCAACGCTGCCACCAGCGTTGTCTAGGCCTGCGATCGAACCGTTTTCACCCGCCGTGCGCTCTTCAGGTTCAGCCAGGTTGCGGTGAATACGATCACAGCGCCAACTAAGACCCAGATTTTCAGCGCTTCGCCGTAGAACACAAAACCGACGACGGCGATCAGAGGCAATCGCAAGAAATCCATCGGCACGACGACTGACGCGTCGGCAAGCTTGAACGCACGCGTCATGCAGTAGTGCGCCGACAGCGACGTCACGGCGATCACGCAGACCCATGGCCACGAGGCGGCAGAGGGCCATACCCAGCCATGTAGAGCCGGGAGCAGTCCAAGCGGCAGCTGGATGACGGTCATGTAGAAAAGGATAGTCAGCGGCGTCTCGGTAGCGGACAGACGCTTCGTCAGGACGTGGGACATGGCGTATCCCACCGTACCTCCTAGCACAGCCAAGGCCCCGGGGCTGACCGATGCAACGCCTGGCCGCAGGATAACCAGGATACCCACGAAGCCCAGAGCGATCGCGACGGCACGCAACGCGTTCATTCGCTCGCCGAGGACAATCGTAGCCAGAATCGCAGTCCAAATCGGCACGGTGAATTCGATCGCGAAGACCTCACTCAACGGAATGAGCGCGATTCCGTAAAACCAACCGTACTGCCCTCCGTAGTGAACGACGTTGCGGATCAGGTGTGTGCCGAACTTCCGGGTCTTGGCCTGCGTCCATCCCGAGCGATGCAGGACCGCAGCAACGACGAGAAGACCAACCAAGCTGCGGAAGAACAAAATCTGGAAAGTGGTCAACTCCGTCGAGAGTTGGCGCCCGGCGATCGCCATCGCGGTGAAAGATAGCAGAGCTCCGAGCATCCATAGCGCTGCACGGATCGCTGGCGAATAAGCATCTGAAGACATTTGCAGCTTATCTTGTGTCGCTGTCGAGGGGAGAGGTACAAACAGGACATCGCACTCTACACTAGCGCTTCCCTAGGCCGTGCCGGTGCATGACGGGTCACGAGTTTAAACTCAAGGGTTCAGTCAGTAACGAGGGGACCAACATGAAAATCATCGACGTACAGGTTCTGCAGTTGGCGGGACCAGAGTTGCCCAAAGTCATGAAGCCAGCCTGGGCACCTGGCAGCCAGTGGCGGCGCTGGGGTGGCACCATCGTGAAGGTTTTCACCGACGAGGGGATCACCGGTCTGGGTTCGCCGGGTTACAACATCTCTCCGCTGATCGAGTCCTGGATCAGGCCGCAGCTGATCGGCCAGGACCCGTTTGCGCTGGAGCGGCACGCCAGAATATTTCGCAACGCCGGTGCGGGTTGGGGCGTCGAGATCGCCCTCTGGGACATCATCGGCAAGGCATGTGGTCAGCCCCTGTATAAGCTGTGGGGTGGATTTCGCGATCGTGTACCAGCCTACGCCTCGTGCATCGAAGTCGGCACGGCGCAGCGACGTGGAGATGACGTCCTACGTTTGCAGGCGGACGGTTGGCGGGCGGCCAAGCTCCGTATCCACGACTGGACCCTTCAGGCCGACATTGCGCAGATCGAAGGGGTGCGGCGCGTCGCGGGTTCGGATTTCACCCTGCTCGTCGATGCCAATCAGGCACAGCTGCCCGGCACACTGCAGCCCGAGCCTGGCCCGGTATGGAGCTACGAGCGAGCGCTGAATACAGCGCGCGAATTGGAACGCCTCGGCGTTTACTGGCTCGAAGAACCGTTGGACCGTTACGACTTCGACAATCTCACGCGACTTGCTGCGGCGGTGGACATACTGATCGCGGGTGGCGAGAACAACTGCGGTATGCACGAGTATCGCTGGCTGATCGAACGCAATTGCTACGACGTACTGCAGCCTGAAGCGATGGTCGGCGAAACGATGTCGCAGATCAGAAAAGCTTGCGCACTGGCGGAAATGCATCACAAGTTGTGCGCTCCGCATCATGGTGGCGGTGGGCTAGGCTTTGTGGCGCATCTGCATTTATGCGTGGCTATCCCGAACTGTCCGTTCGTCGAGGTCTTCCACGATCTCCCTGGGTTCAGCAGCGACATCTTCCAGTGGTATCTCGCGGAACCCATCGCGCTCGATCCCACGGACGGTTGCATGGCAGTTCCGCAAAAACCTGGGCTGGGCGTCGAACTCGACGAGGACAAGATTCGGCGCTACGCTAGCGTCCTGTCCCACTAATTCATGGCCGAAAACCCGACGAGAATCGGTGTCATGCTGCGTTACGAATCCTCGCCAGGTGTTCAACCTGGCTGTGGTTCGCGTCTTGCCTGACGCCGATTTCGCGGATTTTCCAACGGTAGCCGTGTGCCAACCAATCGTTGCAGCATTAGCAGTTCTCGTGTGCGAGAGTTCTCCCACGAATTAGTGGGACAGGACGCTAGCGCCGACTGACACGGAGGGGCGCGACATGAAGAAAGTCGTCTGGGGCGTATTGAGCACGGCGAAGATCGGCCTCGTGAAAGTATTACCCGCCATGCTCAAGAGTCCATACCTGGAAATCCGCGCGATTGCGTCGCGCTCGAAGCCGGGGGCGCGCAAAGCCGCCGATGCACTCGGGATCAGAGACGCCTACGGCTCCTACGAGGAGTTGCTTGCCGATCCCGAGATCGAAGCGATCTACAACCCGTTACCCAATCATTTGCACGTTCCGCTCACTCTGAAAGCAGCCGAGGCTGGTAAGCATGTGCTGTGCGAGAAGCCGATCGCGCTCACTGCCGAAGAGGCGCGACGCCTGCGTGCGGTCGCGGGCAAGGTGCTGATCATGGAAGCCTTCATGGTGCGCTTCCATCCGCAA
>Ga0207689_10000779_pt1 | contig 30598 bp, 21 predicted proteins | sample KBSMisM52_FD_184312 | JGI IMG/M metagenome (GOLD analysis project Ga0207689, IMG submission 184312) | Miscanthus rhizosphere microbial communities from Kellogg Biological Station, Michigan, USA - KBS Miscanthus M5-2 (SPAdes) (version 2) | ecosystem: Host-associated > Plants > Roots >...
AGGCTTGCGTACGAGAGGCGGCGGATGTTGACGTTCATCGTCCGCCGCCTCCTTCTCGCCGTGCCCGTACTGCTCGGCGTGGTGTTCGTGGTCATGCTCACGGTCGATCTCTTGCCGGGCGACGCGGTGACCTTGATGCTCGGCGAGCACGCCACGAAGGACGCCGTCGCCAAGCTTCGCGACCATCTCGGGCTCGACAAGCCGTTCCTCGTCCGCTATCTCGAGTACGTCGGGCGCGTCGTGCGCGGCGACCTGGGCCGCTCGATCCAGCAGAACCGGCCGGTCGCCGCGGAGCTGGCCGACGCGTGGCCGGCGACCCTCGAGCTCACGATCGCCGCGCTCGTGCTGGCGGCGGTCGCCGGCATCGTGGCCGGGGTCGCCTCGGCGGTGTGGCCGAACTCGATCTTCGACGCGCTTGCGCGCCTCGGCTCCTTGTTCGGGCTCTCCATGCCGATCTTCTGGACGGGCCTGGTGCTGATCGTGGTCTTCTCGCTCTGGCTCAACTGGCTTCCGGTCGGCGGCGCGGGATCGCTGACGCATCTGATCTTGCCGGCGGTGACCCTGGCGCTGCCGTCGGTGGCGATGATCTCGCGGATGACGCGCGCCGCGGTCCTCGACGTCTTGCGCGAGGACTACGTGCGGACCGCGCGCGCCAAGGGGCTGGGCGAGTTCTGGGTTCTGGCCCGGCATACCCTGCGCAACGCATTCATCCCGATCCTCACCCTGGTCTCGAATCCCACGCCGGACGATGTAAAGGCGTTGCTGGCCGCCGGTGCCACCGAAGTGATGGACGACAAGGAGGTCGAACGCCTCCGGCAATTCCTCAACCTCGTATTGCCTCCGCTTCCGGTCTTGAGAGGACGCGTCCTGGTCGTGGAGGATGATGTTTCTGCCGCGGAAGAAATTGCCAATGTGCTGCGCAGCCTGGGCCTCGAGGCGAGTCTGGTGTCCGATCCAAACCGTGCGCTGAGGCAGATCCGGCAGCAACCGATCGATCTGCTTATCAGCGCAACGATGCTCCACGCTCCTGTCACCGGCGCAGCCTTGGTCCGGGAAGTGCGCACCCTACCCGGTTCCGATGGGCGTACACCGATTCTGGCGATCGTGTCCCAACTCGATCCTGTGCGCAAAGTGGAGGTACTGCGCAGCGGCGCAGACGACGTGATCGCCAAGCCCGTCCTCGCCGAAGAACTAACCGTCCGGGTCGAACGTCTGTTGCGCAGGAAGCGCCGTGAGGAAGAGAACGAGGCCCACCGCGCTACCTTTGAAGCACTGGCACTGACCGATCCGCTGACGACCCTGAACAATCGTCGCTTTCTGGGCGAGATTGGGCCGATGTATCTGGCGGAGGCGCGTCGCCATGGCTATCCCCTGTGCTTGATCGTGGTAAACGTCGATCACTTCGAGCACATCCTAAGCACCTACGAATCGGCGATCTCCGACGACGTGTTGCGCCTCATCGGTCGTCTGCTGCGCAGTGAGTGCCGACGCGGCGACGTGGCGGTGCGCTGCAAAGATGATCAGTTCATGCTGCTGCTCTCACACTGCAGCACAGCGGACGCGCACGTCAAAGGCGAGACTCTGCGATCGCGCATCGCGGGACTGCGTCCCTGCGGGGTCGATATCACCGTGAGCGTCGGTGTGGCGCAGGCGAAGGATGCGCGCGAAGAAGGCTTCGCCGAAGTCTTTGCGCGAGCCGGACAGGCAGCGCAATTAGCATCGCAGGGTGGACACGATCGAGTGATCGTGGCGGAGGCCTAGCAGTCGCCTAAACCTTCACGTCGAAGCTTACACAACCCTCACGCAGGCTGAGCCGCAGCTGCTACGCCTTCCACCAAGTAAGTCTTGAGCGGTTCCGATTTTCCCTTGACCGTGAGTGCAGGCATTGCCCGCAATTGGAAGCGGGTGTCGAGTTGCGCGCGCACTTCTTCAGTGATCAACAGATCCACCGCGAGTTCACGGGTAAGTCGTTCCACTCGCGATGCGACGTTGATCGTATCGCCCACCACGCCGAATTTGCTCAGCTCCTCATTCCCCATTACACCCGCCAGCAATTCTCCGCGGTGGATGCCAATACCAAACTCCAGTTCAGGCATCGAGCGTAAGCGCAAAGTGTGGTTGTACCGAACGAGCGCCTCACGCATGGTAAGCGCGCCCAGCACGGCATCCTGCGCCTGCCACGGATTGGGCTCGAGTGCACCGAACAATGCCAACAGCCCATCGCCTGTCAGCTCAGTGACTCGGCCATGGTGTGCAGTCACGGCCTGGCTCATCTCACGAAAGTAGCCGTTGAGGATCTGCAGCATCAATTCGGGGTCGAGGTGATCGCACATCGCCGTGAATCCCTTCAGATCGGCGAACAGCACGGTGACCATACGCCGGCTCGCCATCAAGTCTCCGGAAGGCTCGGTGAGTCGCTCGACCACATCGTCCGGTGCGAAGCGCGAAAAGTGTATTTGCAATCGTTCGAGCCGGGCATGGGTATCGTCAAGCAGCCGCTCGATCTGGCGGATCTGTTTGCGTTGCTTCAGCAAGAAGGCCAGCAGCCCGAGGAAGGCCGCCAAGATGAACAACCAGAGCAGCATGGGCGGTGTTATTCCAGCAACATCGCAGTGCGCACGGTGGAATTGGCGAGCGCGGCAGTGCCCACGGCTTCGAGCATTGCTTCTGTGCCGATGACCTGGGACAAGGCGCGCGTGCGCTTTTGGATCTGGCTCGGCTGGTAGCGCACTGTCTCGCGTACCCAGGCGAGAATGGCGCTTTCCTTTTCATCCAGCCTGGGCGAACTCAGCGAAGCCAGGCATGCATCGGTTTCTTCATCGCTGAATCCCTCCGCTCGAAGCAGAGCACGGCTTTCCGGCAGGCAGAAACGGCACTCGAGCATCCGAGCGACGACCCCGAACATAAGCGCTTTGATGCGGCGGGAGAGTATCGGGGAGTCGAACGCGCCGTTCAGCGTTCGGTCGAGCAAATAGGCTGCGGGAAGGCCCGCAAACGTGCCGGTGATGCGCGCGAACGGCGCGCCCTCGGGGGCTGCGAAGTCCGCGGGAAAGGGAATCGACTTGCGATTCGCGGTCGCGAGGATCGGGCGCAACAATCGGCCGAGGAAGCTGCGGCCAAGGCGCTCGTACGTCACCTCTGGCGGGCATGCAAGGAAGGTCGCCACCCGATTTTGGAAGCAGTGATTCACGATCAGAAAAGTGGCTTCCTTGATCTCCAGCTGGGTAAATCCCAGTCGGATCAGTTCATCACGTTGCGCGTGTGCCGGCCGCGGATTGCTGCGTGCCAGGTTGCGACAGAAGCGGATGAATGCTTGATCCTTCTCGTTCAACTCCGCGAGTTGGACTTGCCGCTCGATCTGGCTGATGACCCGCTCTGAATAGCCAAGCATCCGCATGTGTGCGCGCGCGGCACCGTAGCAGTAGCGACACGCGTTCTCTTGAGAAACGACGAGAAACATCAGGTCTGCGAGGCGCACCGGCAACTTGGTGCGCGGGCACAGCATCCATGAAGCGCAGGTTTCTCGCAGCCACGGCACAGGCGCGACTCGGCGCAGATAGTCCGAAGAGCGGCCATAACGTTGTTTCGCTTCCGTCTCCCATTCGGGCATCAGTACCGCGGGAACAAGAGGAGCGTCCCACTCGATTTCGTTGAGCAACTGAGCCATTAGCTGTTCCTGAGTGGAGGAGAACGTAAACCCTCGACGCAAAGGCGCGAAGGCGCGACGTGATTCATGACTAGGCTAATTCGCGCGCTGGATATCGCGGGTTTCGATGTCCTATGCGTGACGGCACTCTTGCGATATCGAAGATCCGGGTCTAAATCCCCTTGCATTGGGTTCCTTGCGCCGAAGGTTTACCAAATACTCTACGCCGCTACTCGCGCGGGCGGAGCCGCTGCCGTTGCCAAGAAGTCCAGCGCAGCCTGCACGCCGCCCTTGCGTGCGCCTATGCCTGCCAATTGAAGCCCCATCTCCACACCGCAAAGTGTGCCGGCCAGCATCAAGTCGTTGAAGTGTCCGAGATGGCCGATACGGAAGATCTTGCCTTGCATCTTCCCCAGTCCGGCACCGAGCGACATGTCGAAGTGTTCGAGAATAATCTTGCGCACGTGGTCCGCGTCGACGTTGTCCGGAGTTACCACTGCGGTGAGCGAACTGCTGTATTCGTTCGGGTTGACGCAGAGAACTTCCAGGCCCCACGCGCGCACTGCCCGTCTCGTGGCTTCAGCGTGGCGGTCGTGTCGCGCGAAAACATTCGCCAGGCCCTCTTCCTCCAGCATGTCCAACGCCTGGCGCAGCCCGAACAGCAGGTTTGTCGCCGGCGTGTAAGGGAAGAATCCGTTGCTGTTGGAAGCCAGCATTTCGTCCCAGCTCCAATAGGAGCGCGGCAGGCCCGCCCGCTTGGAAGCAGCGAGCGCTTTAGGACCAACTGCGTTGAACGAGAGACCCGGGGGCAGCATCAAGCCTTTCTGCGAGCCACCTACGGTCACGTCCACGCCCCACTCATCCATGCGGTAATCGATGGATGCCAGCGACGAGATGGTATCGACCATGAAGAGCGCGGGATGGCTTGCACGATCCATCGCACGACGAACTTCTCCGACGCGCGTTACGCAGCCTGTGGATGTCTCGTTGTGCACCACCGCTACGGCTTTGATAGCGTGTGTGCGGTCTTCGGACAGACGCGCCTCGATCGCAGTCGGATCGGCACCGTGGCGCCAATCACCGGGCAAAAATTCCACCGTCAGACTTAACCGTTCGGCCAGTCGCCGCCAGAGTGTCGCGAACTGACCGGTCTCCGCCATCAGAACGCGATCACCAGCCGACAGAGTGTTCACCAGGGCAGCTTCCCATGCTCCCGTGCCCGACGCCGGATAGATCACAACCGGGTGGACTGTCTTGAACACATGCTTGATTCCACTCAGGACCCGGTTGCCGAGTTGGGCGAACTCCTGGCTGCGGTGATCAATGGTGGGCTGGTCGATGGCACGTAGCACCCGGTCGGGCACGTTGGTGGGGCCCGGAATCTGGAGAAAGTGACGGCCAGTATGCTGGGGCATGTGCGTGTCTCTAAGGTGTGCTTAAGCGTTCGAGACTACCCCAACCAAGAGGCCGCCTCAAGCGGCGGTACATCTCGCCCATTTAGCATCCGACGTCCGGGTTACCTCCGGACGCCGGTGACTTTCTCTTGTTCGGCCAAGAGAAAGTCACCAAAGAGAAGGCCGCCCCGGTGTCGCGCGTTGCGCGTTCCCAGTGCTGCCTGCTTGGCCTCGGCGGCTGTGGAACTCGCTCACAGGGGCCCCGAAAACTGCGTAATGCCGCTGCACACCTGCTCGAACCGTAACGAAATAAGTGGATGAAGCGTCCTATTGTTCAATCAACCTACGGTAGACGTCTCGCCCCGCTGCTGTATTATCAGGCCACGCGGCTTCGCGCCGCCGCGCAAGACTGACTATGAACGCCCCTGCGGTACCTATCCGCTTTCACCCGCCTTCTGCCTCTCAGAGCGCACTCGAGCGCCGCCTTCGCACCGAGGTCGATGGCGAGGTGCTTTTCGACGCCTTCAGCCGGGGGCGCTACAGCACCGACGCGTCGATCTACCAGGTCGAACCGGTGGGCATCGTCGTACCCCACAGCGAGGAAGCGGCCCGCATAGCGCTGCAGATTGCAGTGGAGTCGGGGGTGCCGATTCTCCCGCGCGGGGCGGGCACTTCCCAGTGTGGCCAGACGGTCGGCGCGGCGCTCGTCATCGACAACTCGAAATATTTGAACCGTGTAGTCGAGCTCGATGTTGCTCGTCGCGAGGTCGTAGTGCAACCGGGGGTGGTGCTGGATCGCCTCAATGCCGAACTCAGACCGCACAAGTTGAGTTTCCCGGTGGACGTGTCCACCGCCGCACAGGCTACGCTCGGGGGGATGGCCGGCAACAATTCCTGCGGCTCGCGCTCCATCCGCTTCGGCAACATGGTGCATAACGTGCTGGGAATCGATGCCTGGGTGACCGATGGGAGCGAACATCGCTTCGGCCCTGGCGAGGACCTGCATAACGCCCCCGCAGCGACCCGCCAACTTGCGGAAGCAATCTGCGCAATCGCGCAGCGCGAAGCGCCTGAAATCGCAACACGCTGGCCGAAAGTATTGCGCCGTGTGCAGGGCTACAACCTCGACATGGTGATGCCAGGCCGGAGCCACAACCTCGCGCATCTGCTGGTTGGTTCCGAAGGCACACTCGCCTATTTCAAGCGCCTGCGGCTGCGCCTGGCCCCGATTCCGCCACATAAAGTCTTGGGTGTGTGTCACTTCCCAACCTTCCGCCAGGCGATGGACAGTTCTCAGCACATCGTCAAACTGGATCCGGATGCGGTGGAGCTGGTGGATCGGACCATGATCGACCTGGCGCGCGGCAACGCGACCTTCCGGCCGATCGTGGACAAATTCCTCAAGGGGAAACCCGACGCGATCCTGCTGGTGGAGTTCGCGGGCGAGGATAAGGACGCACAAGTGCGCAAGCTCAAGCAGCTCGGCGAGCTGATGAGCGATCTGCAGTTGCCCGGATCTGTCGTGGAGATCGTCGACGGCCCGCTCCAACGCGATGTGTGGGAAGTGCGCAAGGCCGGATTGAATATCATGATGTCCATGCGCGGCGATGGCAAACCCGTGTCCTTCATCGAGGACTGCGCCGTGCCGCTGGAGCATCTGGCCGAATACACCGACCGGCTTACCCAGGTGTTCGAGAAGCATGGCACGCGAGGCACGTGGTACGCCCACGCGTCCGTGGGTTGCCTGCACGTGCGCCCGGTGCTGAACATGAAGACCGATGGCGCCCTGAAGATGCGAGCGATTGCCGAGGAGGCCTGCGACTTGGTACGCCAGTTCAAGGGCGCCTTCTCCGGCGAACATGGCGACGGGCTGGTGCGCTCCGAATGGATCCAACCTCTGTTGGGTGAACGCCTCACGCGCGCCTTGGGCGAAGTCAAACGGCTTTTCGATCCGCAGGGGTTGATGAACCCCGGAAAGATCGTGCGGCCGACGAAGATGGACGACCGCAGTCTGTTCCGCTTCGGACCACGTTACGTGCCGGTGAATGTCGATACCGCGCTCGACTGGAGCGAGTGGGGCGGTTTTGGCGGTGCGGTGGAGATGTGCAACAACAATGGTCATTGCCGCAAATTTGACGCAGGTAGCATGTGTCCGTCCTATCGCGTTACCGGCGACGAGCGGGATCTCACGCGCGGCCGGGCGAACACGTTGCGCTTGGCACTTACGGGTCAGCTCGGACAGGGAGCGCTTACCTCGGAGGCGATGTACGAGACATTATCGCTGTGCGTGAGTTGCAAAGGCTGCAAGCGCGAATGTCCCACCGGCGTGGATATGGCGCGGATGAAGGTGGAATTCCTGCATCACTACACGCGGCAGCACGGGCTGACTGCCCGTCAGAGACTCGTGGCGTGGTTGCCGCACTATGCGCCGTGGGCGTCACGCTTCGCGCCGGTGATGAATCTGCGCGATGCTCTGCCCGGCGCCGCGATGCTGTCGGAAAAGTGGCTGGGATTCTCCGCGAAGCGATCTCTTCCGAGATGGCGCGCGGATACGTTCTTGCGAGGCACCGTCCGCCCTTCGAGGACGAAGGCGCACGGCGAAGTCGTACTTCTCGCCGACACGTTCAACAACTACTTCGAACCCGAGAACCTGCGTGCCGCTGTGCGGGTACTTGAGGCGGCTCGTTATACGGTGCACATCGCTTATCCGCGTGACGGCGGCCGCCCACTATGCTGCGGCCGGACCTTCCTGTCGGCGGGCCTGATCGACCAGGCACGTGCCGAGGGCAGACGCATGCTCGACGCGCTCAAGCCTTACGCCCAGCGTAATGTGCCAATTGTTGGATTGGAGCCGTCTTGTCTATTCACTCTTCGCGACGAATTTCTCGCCTTGTTTGATCGCGATGAAGTCAGTTCGCTCGCGGATCAAGCGATGCTGTTCGAAGAGTTTCTCTCGCGCGAGGCGCAGGCGGGCAAGCTGAGGCTGGATTTACGGCCTCTAGATACGCCCAAGGTATTGCTGCACGGTCATTGTCATCAGAAGGCCTTCGGCGTCATGTCGCACGTGGAGCGGGTGCTCAAACAGGTTCCGGAGTTGTCGGTCGAGACGATTGCGTCGAGTTGCTGCGGCATGGCTGGCGCGTTCGGCTACGAGGCCGAACACTACGACGTGTCTATGCGGATGGCGGAGGCAAGCCTTCTGCCTGCTGCGCGCGGTGCAGATGCAGATACGCTGCTGGTCGCCGACGGTACGAGTTGCCGCCACCAGATCAAGGACGGTGCAGCTCGTGAAGCCTTGCATGTGGCGCGCGTGCTCGAGCGTGCACTGGTGCAATGACCGTATGACGCGTGTCAAACGTTGGCTTGGACTGTGGTTACCGGCAGTATGCAATCTCGGACTGGCGGCGTACCTGTTGTGGGAGTTTCTGCATGTACCGGCGTACGAGAGGCATCTCAGTTTCAAGATGTTCGCGTGGTTCTACGCCGTTGGCGGACTGGTCATCGCTCTGTCCTTTGTCACCGTGATCCTGCTGCTGGTCTCTGACAAGCCGGTGCAGCGCGGACAACTGGCGCTGTCCTTGACCAATACCGTGCTGCCGACACTATTCATGCTGCTACTGTTTCAACTCAGATAAGAGCGTCGACCATGAGCGAAGAGACACCGAGCTGGAAATACCGCGGCGTGCGCGTGGTAAAGGCCACGGAGCTGGATGTGAACACGGCGCAGACGCCCGGTATGAACCGCGCAGCGGCTATCACCAATGCCAGAATGGGTGCCGAAAAGCTCTGGGCTGGCACCGTGGTGATTCACCCCAAGGCGAAGACTGGTGCGCATCACCATGGGCCGGTGGAGAGTGTGATCTACGTCGTAAGCGGCAAGGCGCGCATGCGCTGGGGTGACAAGCTGGAGTTCACCGCCGAAGCGGGTCCCGGAGATTTCATCTATGTTCCGCCCTTTGTGCCGCACCAGGAGATCAATGCGAACGACGAAGAGCCGCTTTCCTGTGTACTCGTGCGCAGCGGTCAGGAGCCCGTAGTGGTCAACCTGGACATTCCGATCGTTGAGAAACCCGAGGAAGTGCACTGGGTAGATAGCATCCACCCGGCTCCAAAGCGCTGACGCACGCTTCAACCGTGAGGCGGTGCGGTGATCGCCCGACGGACCGCTGCAAGCGGAGCGTCGTCATCGAACACGACTTGACGGCGCACCAGCTTGACACCGAGCGCCCGCCACATCGCATCTAGATCCACGTCGACTGGCGCTGCTCGCATCTGCTCATACAGCTCGATCAATACCGTCTGGCCGACAGCCTCGTCGCCGGTCTGCAGGGCCAGCTTGATAGGCCAGATGGTTTGAATGTTACCGCCACCGGCCAGCACACCGCGCAGGGCATCCTGCAAGCCGTACTGGTTGTTGGTGCGCTCGCGAATCTTGACGTCTGCGAGCAGACAGAACAGCGCGCCGCCCCAATAGGTGCGCCCCCAGGTGGGCGTGAAATCCAGGCCGCGGTCGCCGGCCCGCGGCAGCCCATGCGGCAACCCCTCGATCAGATCGAGCCAGACGCGTTGCGAGGGAAGCTGTCCGGCTTGTGCGCGGGCGATAGGTTCGACATAAGTAGCCAGGCCCTCCTCGATCCAGTGGTGTTCCTGAGGTACACGGGGGAAAGCCAGGTGCACCATCTCGTGTGTCATCATCCAGTCGCGCGGGAAATCTTCCGCGACAGTGGCGCGTCCAACGGACATGCGGATGGTCGGCGTTGCGAAGCCGAACGTCGTTCCCGATTGCGGACCTTGCCCTTCCGTGGTTTCGATCACCACGTTTACGTTGCGGACTGGGAAGCGACCGTAGTACGTGTCCACCGCCTGCGCGGCGTTGGACACCCAAAGTTGCAGGTCTGCCTGGGCGCCTGGCGTCTCGCGGGGCGCGCTGATGATCTTGATCAGGCTGTCGTAGATATGCAGCTCCAGCGTGCGCTGCTTGTAGGCCTGGAGCGGTGCAACCCCTGCTGGATCGGAAGGGTGTGCGGCGCAGCCGGCAATCAGGCTCGTCAACGCCGCAACGAACATCCCCTGCCTGCTGCGCAAGAGGTTGCTTCCGATGTGCATCAATGGATCTCAGGGTCAGGCGTGGGTGCGGTTCCCTCGAGGAAGCGGAAGTCGCAGCCCTCGTTCGCCTGCGTGATGTGTTCTGAGAATATCGCTCCGTAGCCGCGCTGGTATTTTGGTTTCGGCGCTGTCCATGCCGCGCGTCGCCGCGCCAACTCCTCGGCGCTCACCTTGAGATCGAGCCTGCGTCCCGGTACATCCAGCTCGATCAAATCGCCACTCTTCACCAGCGCAAGCGGCCCGCCGACAAAGCTTTCGGGAGCGACGTGCAGCACACAGGCTCCGTAGCTCGTGCCGCTCATGCGCGCGTCGGAAATGCGCACCATGTCGCGCACGCCTTGTTTCAGCAATTTCTTCGGGATGGGGAGCATGCCCCATTCGGGCATGCCGGGTCCGCCAAGTGGACCGGCGTTGCGCAACACCAGGACAGAAGACGCATCCACATCCAGATTCTCATCATCGATGCGAGCCGCCATATCGTTGTAGTCGTCAAACACCACTGCTTTGCCGGTGTGCTTCAGCAGTTTCGGATCCGCGGCAGTCGGTTTGATGACCGCGCCGTCGGGCGCGAGGTTCCCGCGCAGCACCGCCAATCCGCCGCTGCGCTGGACTGGCTGGCTTACCGGCGCGATGACTTCATGGCTGTAGCTCTTCACGCTGGCGATGTTCTCGCCCAGAGTCTTGCCGCTCACCGTGCGCTGAGATAGATCCAGATGCTCCTTGAGTTCCGCTTGCAGCGCACGCAATCCGCCGGCGTAGTAGAAATCCTCCATCAAGTATTTTCCGGAAGGGCGCAGATTCGCGAGTAACGGTACTTTGCTCGAGATCGCGTCGAAGCGATCGAGGTCCAACGTGATTCCCGCGCGGCCCGCCATCGCCACGAGGTGCACGATCGCATTGGTTGAACCCCCCAGCGCCATGAGTACGGCGATCGCGTTGTCGAATGATGCGGTCGTGAGGATGTCTCTCGGCTTGAGATCTTCCCATACCATTTCGACCACGCGGCGTCCTGACATTTCCGCCATCCGTGAGTGATTGGCGTCGACAGCGGGGATGGAAGCCGAGCCGGGCAGCGAAAGGCCGAGCGTCTCAGCCAGACTAGTCATGGTGGAAGCCGTGCCCATGGTCATGCAATGACCTGCGGAGCGCGCGATGCCCTCCTCGATTTCGCTCCATGCCTGCTCGTCGATGTTGCCGGCACGCAATTCGGCCCAGTACTTCCAGGAATCGCTGCCGCTGCCCAGCGTGTTGCCGCGCCAATTGCCGCGCAGCATGGGTCCGGCGGGCATGAACACGGCAGGCAGGTTCATCGACAACGCCCCCATGATGAGCGCCGGAGTGGTCTTGTCACATCCGCCCATCAATATGCAGCCGTCTACCGGATACGAGCGCAGCAACTCCTCGGTCTCCAATGCCAGGAGATTGCGGTACATCATGGTACTGGGCTTCTGGAACGGCTCGGACAGCGAAATCGCCGGCATCTCGACCGGGAAACCGCCCGCCTGCCATACCCCGCGTTTGACTTCTTCCGCGCGTTGACGGAAGTGCGTATGACACGGGTTAATATCGCTCCATGTGTTGATGATGGCGATCAGCGGCTTACCGGCATAGTCCTCCCGGGCAAAGCCCATTTGCAGCGTACGGGAGCGATGGCCAAAGGAGCGCAGATCCTTAGCGCCATACCATCGGTGACTACGCAGGTCTTCAGGCTTCTTTCGTGGCATATCGTTGCGTTCTCGGGATTATGGTTTTGCGGGGGCTAACGTCCAGCCTGGAACCCCATTATGACCAATCGCGAATTACGATTCACGCACTGTGGCTGAAGAGCTGCATAACAGGGCGTCTGCAACTGAAGAATGCGCGAGGCGGAGCTGCTCGTGTACTAGAGCGGTCCATCGCACAGTTTAGGAGTAGTCTTCTCCTACGAAACTACTTAGGAAGAACTCATGCACAACGAGAAGATCAAGGTTCGTGTAACCGAGACCGGCCAAACCATGGAGGTGGTGGTTCTGAGCAAGCGAGCCGACCGGATCGAGGTCGTTCTCGGCGAGGGGGTGCACAGCGTTAAGTGTGCGTTGACTCCGACGCGCACGGGAGTGGCCTACGCCGGGACCGTGATGGGCCGCGAGATCGTGTATGAGCGAGGGCGTGAGCAAGTCCAGGGCGACATCGACATACTCAACCCCAACGTTCGCAAGAGCAACCGGCGATAGTCGACCGGGGTAGTGCCCTGTCTCAAGCTCAGGACGCCGATACCAGCGCCGGCTTGCGACCGAACCAGGGGCGCGCGGCCTCGAGCTGAGAGCCGAGGCGAAATAGCGTGGCCTCGTCACCGTAGCGTCCGATCAGCTGCGTCGCCACAGGCAATCCATCTGCGCTGCCAAGCGGAAGCATCAATGCCGGCTGGCCGGTGAGATTGCACCACACGGTGAAGGGCGAGAAGTTGAAGACCCGCCGCCAATACTCATGCACGTCATCCATCGTCATGTCGATCCAGCCGAGCTTGACGGGCGCAGTCGCCAGGCCTGGCGTGAGCAACACGTCCCATTTCGAATAGAACGCTGCCATCTGGCGACCCAGCCTGTGTGCCGTTTGGGTGGCGCGCATGTAATCAGAAGCGCTGGCCTTTTCGCCTAGCTTCGCGGTCAACCAGGAGATTCGTTCGACCTCCCCCTCGCGTGCGGGTCGCCCGGTAACCGGGTGGCTCGAGAGGTTTACTACCATGTTGGTCGATGCGAGTGTGAGGAAAGTGGGCACGACTGCCGCACCGTCGATTTCGGGATTGCTCTCCTCGACGTGATGACCCAAATCGGCACAAAGCTTGACCGTCTCGGCGAGCGCTTCCAGCGATACCGGTTCGACCTTTGCGCCGTTCGGTGCCACGGCAGTCCACGCGATGCGCAACTTTCCGGGATCGGCGCCGACCTCCTTGAGGTAGGGACCGGTTGGCGGAGGTGCAACGTATGGGTCCCCCGACCCTGGTCCGTGCGTCGCATCGAGCAGCGCCGCCGAATCGCGGATCGTGAGACTCACAGCGTGTTCGGTCGCCAGCCCGCCGATGCCCTCTCCGAGAAAGGGTGCAAAGGTATTGCGACTGCGGGTGGGTTTGAGGCCGACGAGACCGCAGCATGCCGCCGGTGCGCGGATCGACCCGAATCCGTCCGAGGCGTGCGCAATCGGCAGCATGCGGGCGCCGACGGCAGCAGCGGCTCCTCCGCTGGAGCCACCCGAAATGCGCGTGACGTCCCAAGGATTACGTGTCGGCCCATAGAGCTGAGGCTCGCAGGTAAGTGAGAGACCTAACTCGCAGGTGTTGGTGCGCCCGAAAATGACGAGCCCTGCGCGTTTGAGTCGCTTCACGTGTTCGCTGTCGGCGGCGGCCGGAGGCGTATCTGCAAAGAATTTGGAACCTCGCGTCATCTTGACGCCAGCAACCGCTGAGGTCAGGTCCTTCATGAGGAAGGGCACCCCGCGGAACGGCCCATCCGGCAAGCCGTCGGCGATGGCCTTCTTGCCGTGATCGTAGAGCTTGATCACTACGGCGTTGACCGCCGGATTGCGCGCCTCGACGCGTTCGATTGCCGCTTCGAGGAGATCGGATGGCGAGACCTTGTTGCGCCGTACCAGGTCGGCGAGCCCCAATGCATCATATGCTTCGTAGTCTGCGAAACCGCTCATCGTAAGTCCTCCGGAAGGCCGATTGTGCCATCGTCGCCCCCGGGGCGCGAGAACGGCGAGACGGAGGCAGGTTCCCCAATGGCCTCCAGATCGACACTGAATGTGTGATACCTTTTTCAAGCGAGACCGCAGCAGTTCTCGCAGCACGCCGGATCTGCTTGGAGCGTCGTGATGTTTGTTTTCGAGATCGTGATTGCGCTGCTGCTGGCGGGTGCCCTGCTCTCGCTGTGGGCTGCTCGCCTCGCCATTCCCTACCCGGCGTTGCTTGCGCTGACCGGTGCGGCGCTGGCCTTGATACCAGGTATGCCAACGGTCGCGCTCGACCCGGAGCTGGCACTTGCTCTGTTCGTTGCACCAACCCTGCTCGATGCCGCATACGACAGCTCACGCCGTGACCTGCGTGACAACATCGCACCCATTCTCAGCCTTGCGCTCGGGGCGGTGGGATTCACCATCGCCGCGGTCGCCTATGTTGCCCACGAACTGGTGCCGGGTCTAAGCTGGGCCGCCGCCATCACATTGGGCGCGATCGTGGCGCCGCCGGATGCGTCCGCCGCGGCTGCCGTGCTGCGACGGTTGAAACTTCCGCATCGCGTCCTCGTGATCCTTGAAGGTGAGAGCCTGTTCAACGACGCCAGCGCTCTGCTGGTTTACCGCATTGCTGCAGCCGTTGCGGTGACGGGTGTCTTCTACAGCTGGAACGTTTTGCCCATGCTGGTGTTGATGTGTGGTGGCGGCGTCATCGCCGGTATCGCGCTCGCGCGCTTGTATCTATGGGTGACCGCACGCCTGCGGGATATTCCTATTGCTATCGTGCTGCAGTTCATCAGCACCTTTGCCGTCTGGATCGTGGCGGATCGCATCGGTCTATCCGCAATCATCACAGTAGTTTGCTACGCGATGACGCTCGCGCGCCATGTGCCGGCCCGCATCGAAGCGCGTCAACGCGTCGCGTCTTATATAGTTTGGGAGGTAGTGATCTTCGTATTGAATGTTCTGGCCTTTGTATTGATCGGCCTTCAGCTGCGCGCGATCGTCACGCGACTCGATCCGACCGAATGGCGCATTTACGGGTTTTGCGTAATTGCGGTCTGTGTCGCGGTGATCGTGACGCGGATCATCTGGTGGATGTCGCACAACACGATCGCGCGATGGCGGATCCGTCGATTTGGTGTGCGAGTGCCGCGTTCGATGTTCCCTCCCACAATTGGCAGCGGTTTGATCATCTCCTGGTCGGGAATGCGGGGGATCGTCAGCCTTGCGGGCGCCTTGGCCCTGCCCGCGGCCTTTCCTTACCGCGATCTCATCTTGTTGAGTGCCTTCGCAGTCGTACTGACCACGCTGATTCTTCAGGGACTGACATTGCGCTGGCTGATCGAGCGGGTGGGCGTGACTGACGATGGCGTGGTCGAACGAGAAATCGGCCTTGCACGAGCCGAAACCGCGCGCATGGCTCTGCAGGCTTTGGAATCAGATGGATCGCCGTCGTCGCTCGCGTTGCGAGAAGAATATGCAGCTCGCCTACGGTCCGCCGAACGCCAGTCCAACGGTGTCGTGAAGGAAGAATCGTCGGACACGACGCTGCTCCAGCGGCGTGTCGTCGCTGCTCAGCGCCAGGCGCTCCTGGATCTTAGAGCGCGCGACGTGATTGGTGATACGGCCTTCCAGGCTGTCGAAGAGGAACTGGACCTGCTGGAACTCGCTACCGATCGAAGAGATCCTCCCTGAACGCGCCATTCACGTCCGACTGAACCACCCATTCGATGGGACACCAAAAGATCCCGGCAGCACCCTATCGGCGCTGACCGGGAAAGCTCACCGCAAGGGCTTGCTTGCGTCTTGCGATGGATCCTAGCGGAGAAGACGAGGGTGATTCGCTAATCCAGTCTCGTCTTGGTTTTTAGCTCTGCGATCGGCGGGTGATCAAGGGACTTTGTTTGACTAAGATCAATCCAGCCTAAGGGCCTTGCCGTAATCTAACCATTGAAAGTCTGCTCATGTTTGCGCCGTGCTCTTCCGAGAGCTCTGGTAGCAGACTGCAGTACTGGCCAAAGGAGGCAGCTATGTTTCCGCCCCACATGGAACACTGTACTGTCTGTAAACAGTACGTGCGGATGGACCGGACGCAGGAGGAGTGCGCCGAAGAGCATCAGTGCGAGCGCTCCCACTGCCCATTGCGGGAATATTTCCATTTCAAGCGGACTCCCACAATTATAGGTAAGAAGAAAGAAACGCCTTCGGGCGGGCAATAGATACCTTCTTTTGAAGAGCCTTGACGGAAGAGCCTCGGCGCGCGTGTCGGGTCGTCGCTGCTACGTCGGCTACTTCGCCAGCAGACCACTGCAGGGAACGACGGCATCGACGACGCCGTGCGGCCACACCATCCATGAGTGACCTCGCAACGCTTGGGCGAGAGACTGCCACCGATCAAACGGTGGCCTACTTCTCCATGGAAATCGCTTTGGAGGAAAAGATTCCCACCTACAGCGGTGGGCTGGGTCTGCTGGCGGGAGACACGCTTCGGTCTGCAGCCGACCTCGCTATCCCGCTGGTTGCCGTGAGCTTGGTACATCGGAGGGGATATTTCCGGCAGCGGCTGGACCCAGCCGGGAACCAAACGGAGGAACCCGCCTCCTGGGTGGTCGGCGATTTGCTGAAAGAGGCCGATGTGCGCACGAGTGTGGAAATCGAACAGCGCAACGTCGCGGCAAAGCCCATCCCCGTGATGCTCAGGCGAGTGATCATCCGTCGCGCCTCAAGCGGGCCGTCAAACATGACGGACTCTTGAGCTTCAACTTTCCTCGCTGTCGTTGAGCCCCGCGCGTTCCTTCTGGCGCCAGGTCGGTTCGTGGCGTTTGATGTCGCCACGTTGCTTGTGTGCGTATTCGTCCAGCTGACGCTTGGCGGCATCGAAAGCATCGCGCAGCGCCACGTATACATCTTCGTGCAGATCCCGGTTCACCACCAACTCACTCCCCGGGACACGCACGTCGACTCGCACGTTGAAGAGTTTGCCTTGGTGCTTGTGTTTGGCCGGCATCTCCACAATTACGGTACAGCCGGTAATGTTGGGATGGAATTCCTCCAACTTCGCCGCTTTGTCGCGAATATGGCCTTCGAGGGCGTCGGAGTGATCGACGTCGCGAAATGTGATCTGCACGGCTCTCTGCATTAACGTCTCCTCGATCGTTCAAACGGGATTGTTCAGACGGCACCGCATGCTCTTGGCACGCATTCGCTCGATAGCGGTCTGCAGGGCGGCACATCCGTGCGCCGCACTGTATCCACCGGCAGCAGGTATACGTCCAAGGCCGGTCGCTGCAATTCCGACGGTCAGCTTATCCTGGACACGCCATGTCCATATGCAGAGGATAAGAAGCTCGCCACGACCAGCATTTGATGCAAATCAACCGAAAGAGGACGCGAGAGAGGAGCGGAAGGCCGCTTTCAGGCCGCCACCGTGGACCCGTGGCCGCGGTCGACCTCATCCGCGAGCGCTCTGAGCCGGTCGGACACGGTGACCGGATAGAGGGGGACCGGTTCGAGCGAGCGCAGTGGGTCGGGTAGACGACCCAGCTGCGCCTGGCAACGCTGGCGTGCATCCGTGAGTGTTCCCAAACCAGGAAGATGCTTGCCGGCGCGCATTACGGGTTTGAGCATGGGCTCGCCCATGGCGCGTTCGGTCTCCAGCGCAAGCAGGTCGCCGCTCATGCGCGAGGCGCTGTCGTAGCTGCGAAAAATCTGCTTGCGGCCAGGCCAAGTAGCTTTGCCTTCGGAGCGCTTCCGCCGTGGTCGGCCGGCGTATTCCTGCAGCTTGTAGGCGCAATCCAGAGTCGGCACGTCATAGGAAGCATCCATGCCGCTGCCGATGCCGAAGCCATCGATCGGCGCTTTCTTCACGTGAAGCAGATCGCGCAACTCGAACTCGTCGATGCCGCCGCTGGCAAAGATCTTCACTTCTTGGAGGCCGCCGTCGTCAAAGATCTTTCGGACGTTTCGAGCATGCTGGGCCAGATCGCCGCTATCGAGACGCACAGCGCGTATGCGGATACCGTCGCGCCCGAGCTTCGGAGCGAGCTGCACGACTTTTCGCGCCGCCGCTTCGGTGTCGTACGTGTCGATCAGGAACGTGATGTTCTCCGGATGGCTGCGCGCGTAATTCTCGAACGCGGCCATCTCGCTGTCGTGCGCCTGAATAAAAGAGTGCGCCATCGTGCCAAATAGAGGTACGCCATAGAGTTTGCTCGCCAGCACGGTGGCCGTACCAGCCATTCCGGCAAGATAGGTGGCGCGGGCTGCATATAGACCCGCTTCTGCGGCATGCGCTCGACGCAAGCCGAAATCCACCAGGACTTTGTCGGGCGCTTGAATTGCCGCCCGCGCGGCCTTGCTGGCGATCATCGTTTGAAAATGCAGGATATTCATTACCCGCGTTTCCACCAATTGAGCAACCGGCAACGGCGCCACGATGCGAATCATGGGTTCGTTGGCGAAGAACACGGTGCCTTCGGGTATGGCGTCCACGTCGCCGGTAAAACGCAAGCTCGCCAATCGATCCAGCGTGTCCTTGGTGAGGCGATTCTGCGTTGCGAGCCATTCGATCTCCTCGGGCAGAAACCGCAATCCCTCAAGATACTCGACCACTTGCTCGAGTCCCGCGGCGACAAAGAAATTGCGAGCTTTCGGCGGGAGCCGCCGAAAGAACAGCTCGTACACAGCGGTTTCCGTCATCCCATGCTCGTAGTACGTCTGGAGCATGGTCAGCTGATAGAGGTCCGTCAGGAGCGCGCTGGCGCCGGGATCGCGAGACTGCATGTACCGAAGTGTTGGCTTGTCGTTCGAGGAGCAGCGATCATATCACGCTGTTTCTAGCGCCCTAGCGCAACCACCACGAGCGGATACTCGGATGTGAAGCCGCTCGCGTGCGTGAACGGCTGCGTTCGAGTTACTCGTCCATCCGTGCTTTGGCTCGAATTTCGGCGTCGGAATCGGAGAATTGCTGCGCGATTGCGCGGAACTCCGACTCCAACTCGACGAATCCGGTCACCAAGTCCGGGTCGAAGTGGGCTCCGCTGCCTTCCACGATGACCGCCACAGCGTCATCGTGGCTCAAAGGTGCCTTGTACACGCGGCGGCTGATCAGCGCGTCGTAGACGTCGGCTACTGCCATCAACCGCGCGGAAACCGGAATGTCATCGCCCGACAACCCCTCCGGATAGCCGCTGCCATCCCATTTCTCCTGATGCGAGTAGGCGATTTCGCGCGCCAAGCTCAGAAACGAGTTGGAGACGTCCAGGCGCGCCTCGGCCGCGAGTATTGCGTCGCGCCCGAGTGTGGTGTGGGTCTTCATGATCTCGAATTCTTCCGGTGTAAGTTTGCCTGGCTTGAGCAAGATGCGGTCGGGTATCCCCACTTTGCCGATATCGTGCAGCGGCGCTGATTTGTACAGCAGCTCGATGGTCTCGTCGGTGAGTACATCGCGAAATCGCGGGTGCGTCTGCATCTGCTTGGCCAAAACCCGCACGTAGTTCTGCGTACGCCGAATGTGGTTGCCGGTTTCGTTGTCCCGCGTCTCGGCCAGCGACGCCATGGCGACGATGGTCACGTCTTGGATCGTCTGGACCTCGCGAGTGCGCTTGAGAACCTCCTCTTCCAGAAATACCGCTTTGTCCACCAAGAAGTCGCGCACTGCTTTGAGCTGCAGATGGGTTTCCACGCGCGCCAGCAGAATCGGCGGACTGATCGGCTTGGTGATGTAGTCCACCGCACCCGCCTCGAAGCCGAGCGTCTCGTCCGCTTCCTCGGCCTTGGCCGTGAGGAAGATGACTGGAATGCCGGATGTCTTTCGATCTGCTTTCAGTCGCCGACAGGCTTCGTAGCCGTCCATCACCGGCATCATGATGTCGAGCAGCACCAGGTCCGGTGGCGTGCCGGTAACTGCGACCTTGAGCGCTTTTTCGCCGTTGGTGGCGATCTTCGTGCGGTAGCGGTCTTTGAGCAGATTGGTGATCAGCGTGAGGTTGTCGGGTGTGTCGTCCACCACCAGGACGGTGGGCTTGTCGACGAAATCGAGCGCATCGGACATGCGGTCCTCCGGTTACAGTTGGATGCCAAGTGACGGAGCCAGGCCCTCGATCTGGGACATGGCGTCATCGAATTCGAAGGCCTGGATGGCGCGCGCCAGGCGGTTCGCATCTTCTGGCTTGATCGCGTTTTGCAGAACGGCTCGCATCGACTCGAAGTAGTCGACCGCATCGCCATCGTTGTCCCGCAGGTAGTCTACAAGTTTGACGAGCATCGGTTGGAGGGTAGCCTTATCCGCTGGTGTGCCGGTGCCGGCGGTTTGCGGCCGCGGCAGCGCGTTGTCGATGGCAATCGTCACAGCCTCGAGTTCCCCGATCAGTACCTCGAGCATCGAATGCAGATCGGCGGGCGCGGCGCCGTCCCGGATGGCAGGTTCCAGCTCAGCTGCGACCAGCTGCACCGAACGCGCGCCGATATTTCCCGCGACTCCTTTCAACGTGTGAGCGAGCCGCTCTGCCAGCGCACGATCGCCCGCGGTTAGGGTACGGCGGATCTCCTCGGGCGTCTGCGATTGTCCGCTGGAGAACTTACCCAGCAGCTCGAAGTACAGTTTGCGGTTGCCGGCCACGCGACGCAGACCGCTTTCGACGTCGATTCCGGCGATAGATGCCAGAGTGGCGTCTTCGACGACCCCGCCCGAAGCGGTGGCCGGTGTTACAGGCGTGCCGGACACGCTCGCCCGAGGCGTCCTCCGTGTCCAACGCGCCAGCGTGCTGAAAAGGGCGTCGGGGTCAATCGGCTTCGAAATGTGGTCGTTCATGCCCAGATCGAGGCAGCGCTGGCGCTCCTCTGGCATAGCGTGCGCGGTCATGGCGAGAATTGGAAGCGCGGCGAAGCGGCTGTCGCCGCGGATCTCCCGGGTGGCGCCGAAGCCATCCAGCAAAGGCATCTGCAGATCCATGAGCACAGCGTCGAATCTTTCCGGGCCGGCGGATAACAGCTTACCCACTGCCTCGCGACCGTTGTTCGCAACGTCGACGACAACGCCCACATCTTCCAGCAATTCCACCGCGATCTGCTGGTTGATCTCGTTGTCCTCGGCGAGCAGAACGCGCGCGCCCTGCAGTCCCCAGTCCTTCACACCTTGTCGTGCCTCTGCCACGGCGGACTCTCTCGGTCCGGGCGCGAGCAGTTCCACCAGCGTATCCACCAGAGCGGACTGGTGCACGGGTTTGACCAAGAATCCTTCCACACCGGCCTGCTCGGCTTGCTCGCGCACTTCTTCACGGCCGAACGCGGTGACCATGACGACGGCGGGAATGTGGCGCAGGGTGGCAGATTGCTTGATACGGCGCGTGGCGGCGATACCGTCCATCCCGGGCATTTTCCAGTCCATCAACACCAATCCGAACGGGGTGGTCGTGTCGCAAGCTTCGATGGCCGCCAGGGCTTCTTCCGCGGAGGCGACTGCGTCTACGGTGACCGGCAGCGAACCAAGCTGTTCGGTCAATATTTCGCGCGCCGCTGGATTGTCGTCCACGACCAGCACGTGCAACCCGTTCAAGCGTTCCGGCATTACACGGCCCACCGATCGCTTCACCGAGCCAACGCCGAACCAGACAGTGAAGTGAAATGCGCTGCCTTCTCCGGGTTCGCTCTCGATCCAGATCTGACCCCCCATCAGTTCTACCAACCGCTTGCTGATGGAGAGTCCGAGGCCGGTCCCTCCATACTTCCGGGTGGTCGAGCCGTCCGCTTGCGTAAAGGGTCGGAACAACCGCGCCTGCTGCTCGGGCGTCATGCCGATGCCGGTGTCGCGCACCTCAAAGCCGAGCTTGACTCGAGCCTCGCTGTGCTCCAGCAGCTGAGTGCGAACCTCGATCTGACCTTGCTCGGTGAACTTGACCGCATTGTTCACCAGGTTGATCAGGATTTGTCCCAGGCGCAATGGATCGCCGACTAGGTCCTCGGGAATTCCGGGTGGCGTGTGGAACAGAAACTCCAACCCTTTCTCATGTGCCTTGTTGCCGGTGACGGTAGACACGTTGTTCAGCACGCTTTCGAGCGAGAAATCCACCTCTTCCACATCGAGCCGACCGGCCTCGATCTTGGAAAAGTCGAGCACGTCGTTGATGATCCCGAGCAGCGAAATGGCCGCGTTGTGAATCTTGCTCACATAGTCGCGCTGCTTCGGCGAGAGGTCGGTCTTGAGTGCCAGGTGCGACATGCCTATGACGGCATTCATCGGCGTGCGGATTTCGTGGCTCATATTGGCCAGAAATTCGCTCTTCGTCCGGGTCGCCTGCTCCGCGACTTCCTTAGCTGCGTTCAAAGCATCTTGCTGCATCCTGCGCTCCGTGATATCGCCCCAATAGCCGTTGAAAACCATGCTGCCATCGGGCTGTGGGGCGGGGCGACCTATTCCTTCGACCCACTTTACTTGTCCGCCCACCTGTACCCGGAAATCGAAGCGCCAAGGCTCTGCTGCCGCTACCGCGCGCTCGATGCTCTCACGTAGCGGGACTTGATCCTCCGGCAGAATATTGCGAAAGCGAGTTGTGGGGTCGCGCAGGATGGTTTGCGCATCGACTCCGAGCACGTGGATGGCGCCCCGGCTGATGAACGTGAAGTGTGGCAACGATTTGCCGGGCGTGAACACCGACTGGAACAGACAGCCTCCAATCAAGTTGTCGGTCACGTTGCGCAACCGCTCGTCGGCCTCCCGCACGCGACGCTCGGCCTCGCGCTTCTCGGTCATGTCTCGCAGCAGAGCGAGCATGCGTGTGCCCTCGCCGTGCGCGTCGGTCAACCGGGCCCAGCTGACCTCAGCGGGAAACTCCGAACCATCTCTACGTTTGCCGATGAAGTCGACCGGCGCGTTTGTGGGTGCAGCGCCGACCGCTGACGGCTGCGCGGCGAGAAGCCGGGCAGGTTCGCCGAGCAATTCCTCGCGCCGATAGCCAAATTGTTTCTCTATGCGAGAGTTCACCATTTCGATCCGGCCCGCTGCGTCGACGACCGCGATACCGTCGGGCGCCGCCTCGAACATCCCGCGCAGCGAAGCTTCGGCGTTCCGCGCCGCCTCTTCCGCCCGCTCGCGCTCGTTGACCTGGTGCTTGAGTCGACGATTGGCGCGCATGGTCAACAAAACGATCGCGAGAACCGCGACCAACAGCGGGACTGCCACTTGCAGGATCCTGACCCACGGGATCGGCGTTTGAATTTCGTGCGAGAGCCAGGTGCGTCGGGCGGCACGGCGCGTCTCGTTGGGTATTGCGGCAAGCGCCTGGTCCAGGATTGCCGCGAATTCCGGCCAATCCTTGCGCACGGCGAACGACAGAGCCTGTTGATGCTCCGGGATCACGCTACCTATCTTCAGGCGGCCCGCGTAGGATTCCGCCAGCGTATCGACGGCGATAGCGAAATTGTTGATCGACGCATCGGCTTCTCCGCGAACGACCATGTCATACCCCGAGCGCTGATCGGGGACGGTTGTAACGCGAAGCGTTAATCCGCTGGCGTCGATCTCGTCGAAGACGGAGCGGCCCTCGAGGACGACCACATGTTTGCCAGACAAGTCGGATAAGTCGCTGATGTAGGGCGTACCCGCCCGCACTACGACGGCGAAGGGAAACGTCGCATATGCTCGCGTGAAGTTGACGAAGGATTCGCGTTCAAGGGTCCGACCGACGCTGTCGAGCACGTCCACACGCCCCGCCGAGATCGCCTGTAACCGCTCGCTTGCAGGCAGCGGGACAATCTCGAACTGGATCCCCAGCGCAGACTCGAGCAGCCGCGCATAGTCGGCAGCCAGTCCACTGTAACGGTTTCTGTCGTCGATGAATGAGATCGGCTGATAGGTCCGATCCACGCCCAGGCGCATGCGCGGGTGCGCCTTGATCCAGGTTTGCTCGGCGACGCTCAGCGCAATTGTGGGCCGCGCCAACTCCTCAGCCGGCCACGTTGCAGCAGGTATGCAAAGCTCGACCGCGAGCGCGAGCGGCAGCCAGAGGATTGGTAACCGGCGTCGAATTCTTGGGCTCGGCTTCGACGCAAAATCACGCACGCCGCACTTCGAGCGCCAGCGTCATCTCGCTGTCGCCCGAATCCACCAGCCAGGACAGCGTGAGCGTCACAGCTTGCATCACTTTTTCAAAACCCTCCTCGGACTGGGAGACTGTGTGGTGCGGTCGCCCTTCGAGCAGCACGGGTTGGCTGGACAACAACTCCAGGGTGCCACCCAATACGCCGTCCTCTAGCTGCAGAGTGGTCATCGCATCGAGTTTCAGCGGCGCACCGAAACCACCTGGAATGCCGCCTTCGAACACATAGCGACCGAGAAATCCGTCTGCACTCGGCATCGCCAGGTTGATCTGTGTTTCGAAACGGCAAGGCAGCACACCGTTGAATCGGTAACGAACCGAGAGCCGATTGTCGTTGATGACGATATCCTTGCCAACGCTGCCCTCTTTCAACGGCGCCTCGAATCGGGCCATGGGTCCCGGCTTCTGCGAGTCCGACAACCGGTAGACAGGCCCTTCGCCTGGCCCAGTGCCGGCCGAGACGCGGTCGACGAACAAACTGCGGGGACGCGTATCCGGTTCAATGTCTGCCGGTTCGATCGGATGCTTGAAACTCACGCGATCGTGGGCGGACGCGATGCCCTCGGTGTGAAAATGATGCTGCTCGCCCAGATGCATCTTGCGGTAATAGTGTTCCACTCGCCGGCATAAAGTGTCGCCAAAGTTATGGCGCAGCGAATAGGAGTCCAACTCGATCACTGCGGCGTCGCCATCGCAGCGAACCACCGCTTGCAGAATGCCGTTGTGAAGGAACAATTCTTCGACACCGTCCATGTCGGCATCGCGCTGTTCACGCGGCGGACGTGGTGATGCCAGGTCGAGCCCGGCCTCCAGCTCGACCAGGGCGTTGTATACCGCGCGCCGAAGGTGCGGCAGATAGAGCCCGCCAAACAGTCCGTGCCAATACGCATCGTTGGCTTGTGCGATATACAGCAGGTCGCGCAGCGCCGGTGGGCGCTGTGCTTCAGGCAGCGCATCCAGTCGCGCCGACATTTGCAGCATGCGCTTATGCATCCAGTTGGATTCACCGTAACGCGACAGAAAATTGCGCCAGATGCCACCGCGCAGGAACGCCTTGTCGCGATCATAGTGGCCGTGATCGCGTTCCTGCTTCACGAGGTCCGCATAGACGTGGGCGCGCGGCGCCGGCAGCGTCCACTCGTTCATCTCGATATAGGATGTGGTCGGCAAGTAGACTACGCCCTGCGTGGAATTCGCCGAGCGATACTGATCGAAATGCAGCGTACAGATCGAGCTGGAGGCGAGCACGCCTTCGATAAATTGCCGCAGCCAACCTTTCTCATACACCCACTCGTAGGTCTCGGGCCAGATTCCGAACTTCTCGATGTCGTCGAAGTAGATGGCAGCCGCCCCCGGGCCGCTCGTGGCCAAGCCCTCGACGAAGGCCACGGTCTCGTTTGCTGGAGAGAACGGAATCCGATAGCGCAGCGCTTCGGAGATGGGAAAAAGCTCGAGCTCACGCCCGTCCTCTTCGGTGCTGTAGAAGCCGCTCAACTGCTCGACGGTTTTACCTGTGCACATGAAGTGGTAGTCGTCGACAGTCACGTAGCGGATGCCGGCATCCGCTAGAGCCGGTACTACGGTGCCTTCCCAGACCCGCTCGGTCAGCCAAGCGCCCTTCGGCCGGACTCCCACGAGGCGCTCCAGGCGGTCGGACAGCGCCCGAATCTGGCCGATGCGATCGCGTGTTGGGATCGAAGCCAACACCGGCTCCATGTCGCCACCGCCGAATACTTCAGCCTGGCCACGTTCCACCATCTCACGCAGCAGCCGCATGTCTTGCGGAAAGCGATCGAACAGATACTGCAGCAGCCAGCCACTGAAGTGCGCCGCGAACCGAAACTCTGGATAGCGGTGCAGGGTCTCTAGAAATGGCTTGTACGAAAGTTGATGAGCCTTGTCCACCACTTCCGGGAAATTGCCGGCGGGCTGATGGGCGTGCACGCCAAGAAGCAACGATACGGTGTTGGTCATCTATCTGAGACGGGTTACGCGGCACGGCGCATGGCGCCGGTGGTGTTGGTGGTAGCGGCGCCGCGGCTTACGGGTTCGTCGAGTTGCGCGGGCGCCGGCAACTTGAGCAGGCGATAGAGACTGGCCAAATTCGCGCGGTACAGAAGGTCGAACTTTTCCACCGACTCGCGTGGGTTGTAGTCGCCGAACCACCAGCACCAATCCGAGCCCTCGCATACTGCCAACTGCGTCGATGCAGCCTCCATTTCCTCTTGCGACAAGCGGCCGCTACCCATCACCAGATCGTAGCTTTGCTTGGCCACGCACAGCAGATCCCATGCGCGATTCTTGTCGGCGGAGCCGATCCACGTGGAGAGGTTGCCGTACACCCAGCTGCCGGTGACAAGTTCCGGCAACGGACGGTACAGCGCTTTGCTAGCTGGATCCGCCAGCAGTTCCGCGTAGGTCGTAGTCTGGATGAAGGGATGAGATTCGAGCGCACGGTAAAGGTCGCGCAGGAAGTAATACGCGTTGTAAGGGTAGTACTCCCAGGCATTTTCACCGTCGAGGATGACGCTCACGACGGGCGTGTCGCTGTCCGGCGTGGCAGCGTGGATCTCCTCGAGCTGGGCGATGAAGTGGTTGGCAGCATCCGCACCATGCCAGTCTTTGTACTCGAAGCCGATCAAGTCGGACAGCCGGTCGTCTCGGAAAAAGCAGGTGATTGCGCGATGCGAGGATTCCACTCGATACGGCCGGTAGAGGTATGCCATCCGGTTGTCCAACGGCAGGCTGCCTTTCTTCAGCGAATTCGCCAGCACGCCCTCACCGGTCGCGGTCCAGCCAACACCGTGTTCAGCCAGGAGGCGGCAGAAAGCCGGCGAGACCGCGCCCTCTGCCGGCCACATGCCTGTCGGAATTGATCCGAAGCGGCGCTGATGGCTTTGGAGTGCGGAGTCGACATGCCATCCGGTACGCATGCGTCCCCCGGGATAGCACCCAGCCTCGGGGAGGGGCGCATCCGGCATCGCTTCGCGCGCGCACGCGAAGTCCAGCAACAGCGGACCGATCGGATGGTAATGCGGCGTAGACGACAGCTCGACCTGACCTGAAGCGGCCAGCTTGCGGTAGCGGCCAACGACGTCTGTTGTCACCGCGCCGACGGTGTCGAACACCTCCCGACGTTCCGCGACGTTGAAGCCTTCGCCCTGACTCATGAGCCTGATGATCGGTTCGTGCGCACGGCGCACCGTTTCACCGGTCCAGGACAGGTGATACCAAGTGAGCAGGTCGGCGTAATACTGCCCCGATAGGTAGCGTGACGCGTCCGCGTCCTGCTCCCGCACGAATCGATACAAATCGCGCAGGCGCTTGAAGGCCGGATACGGCTCGATCATCTTCGTGTGATTGGCGCGGAAGCACTGGTCGAGTATCAGCTCTCGATCGCGTGCGCTGAGCTTCTCCGGGTCTTCGCAGGTGAGCAAACGCAGCAGCGGGTCGCGCACGCGACCCGTAGCGAACTGTTGCGTGTAGTCGTCGAGCTGATCGAGTAACACGGGAACCAGGTTGAACACCGCCTTGACCTTGGGATGTTCCTCCAGGTGCGCGGCCATGTCCGAGTAGTCTTTCAGTGCATGCAGGTATACCCAGGGGTGGCGAAATTCACCGGAATTCTGGTCGCGAAAATCCGGCTGGTGCATGTGCCACAACAGCACCAGTTTGAGCTGCCTTCGTTCGGTCATTGCGAGACTCAGTGGTGGTAGCTGACTTTCTGGCCCATCATGTCCGGCGTGATGAGCACGATTTCCTTTTCCGTGACGTGGAAGCGACGCCGGTCCTGCTCGAGGTCGAAGCCGGCCGTGAAGCCCTCGGGGAGCACCGTTCCCTTGTCGACGATCACGCGCCGCAGCCTCACGTGGCGATTCATGACGACGTCCGGCAGTATGACGGAGTCCTCCACGGTGCAGAAACTGTGCACGCGCACGTTGGAAAAGAGCAGCGAACGGCGCACGGTCGATCCGCTCAGGATACAGCCGCCCGATACCATCGAATCCAACGCCATCCCGCGTCGGCCCTCGTCGTCGAATACGAATTTGGCTGGCGGCAATTGCTCCTGGTAGGTCCAGATCGGCCACACGTCGTCGTAGAGCGAGAGCTCCGGGGTGACATGAATCAAGTCGACGTTCGCGGCCCAGTACGCATCGACTGTTCCCACGTCGCGCCAGTAAGGACGGTTTTCGTTCATGCCCACGCAACTGTCGAAAAACCGATGGGCGAACAGGCGGTAGCGAGGCACCAGGTGGGGAATGATGTCCTTGCCGAAGTCGTGGCTGGAGGAGGGTTCGTCGGCGTCGCGTCTGACCTGCTCGTAGAGGAAGCGGGCATTGAAGACGTAGATACCCATGCTGGCCAGGGCTCGTCCGGGGTGGCCAGGGATCGCCGGCGGTTGAGCGGGCTTTTCCAGGAAACTGCGCACGCGCAAATCTTCGTCCACCCCCATCACCCCGAAGGAGCGCGCGTCGTCCAACGGGACTTCGATGCACGCCACGGTCATGTCCGCTTGCTTCGAGACGTGATACGCAAGCATGCGTCCATAGTCCATCTTGTAGATGTGATCGCCGGCCAGGATCACGACGTACTCCGGATCATTAGCCTTCAGTATGTCCAGATTCTGGTATACGGCGTCGGCTGTGCCCTGATACCACTGTTCCTGAATGCGCTGGGAGGCGGGCAGCAGGTCGATGAACTCCTTCAAGCGCCCGTCCAGAAAGCTCCAGCCGCGTTGCAGATGGCGGATCAGGCTATGGGATTTGTATTGTGTCGCCACCCCGATACGGCGGATGCCGGAATTTACGCAGTTCGACAGCGGAAAGTCGATGATGCGGAATTTGCCCCCGAACGGGACGGCTGGCTTGGCGCGCCAGTCGGTAAGCTGCATCAACCGGCTGCCACGGCCGCCGGCCAGGATAATCGCGTAGGTGTTGCGCGTCAGCTGGCTGACAAAGCGGACATCCAGCGAGGGTATGGCGCCGCTGCCGTCTGAAGAAGTGCCTACCTGTGTCATCGGTGGTGGTCCGTTCGTCGTTCAGGGCGGATTTGGTGGGAAAGCGCCGTCCCCGTGCCTATAATACGTGCGGCAGCGGACCCCCGCCACCACAGCGCGTTGCGAAGTGACTCTGGGCCCCTGCGACCGGCAGGTTTTTCCCGGGCCTCCTCCCTTTCACAAGCCAACCTCAATGCTTTCCGGCTCACCCGATTTGAAGGATCCCCTTGTCGAGGCGTTGCTCGCGGCGCGCCTGCATGACCCGTTCCGGTTGCTTGGACTGCAGCAAGCGCCGGAGGGCTGGCGTCTGCTTGTATTCAATCCGCGCGCAGACGCCGTGCGGCTTCGTATAGCAGGCGGCATAGTGCCGCTCGAGCGTATCCACCCCGCTGGGCTCTTCGAATGGCGCGGTATCAAGCCACCGGGTTCCCCCTACGCACTCAGCGTTACCGAAGATGGAAGGGTGCGTGAAATGCACGATCCTTACGCCTTCGCACCGGCGCTCAGCGGCCACGATCTGTACCTGTTTAACGAGGGGCGTCTGCGGCAAGCGTGGCGCATGCTTGGTAGCCACGCGCAGCAGCGCGATGGGATAGCCGGAGTGCGATTCGCGGTATGGGCCCCAAACGCAGAGCGTGTCAGCGTCGTCGGGGAGTTCAACGGCTGGGACGGTCGCGTGCACCCGATGGGAACGCACGGATCCAGCGGCGTATGGGAACTCTTCATTCCCGGACTGGCGGGTGGCGAGCTGTACAAGTATGAGATCCGTAACCGAGCCAGCGGCGCCATTATGGTGAAGACAGATCCGTACGCGCAGACATTCGAGCATCGACCGGGTACAGCGGCCCGCACTGCTGTTGCCAGTCGTCACCAATGGCGGGACGGCACGTGGCTGGAGACACGCGGCCGATGGGATTGGCAGCACGCGGCGATGAGCGTGTACGAAGTCCATCTCGGCTCCTGGATGCGTCACGCCGACGGCCGCTACTACACCTACCGTGACCTGGCCGAACACCTGGTCGCGTACGTGCGAGACTTGGGCTACACCCATGTCGAATTGCTGCCGGTCAGCGAACATCCGCTGGACGAATCGTGGGGCTACCAGACCACGGGCTATTTTGCTCCAACCTCCCGCTTCGGTTCGCCGGACGATCTGCGAGCTTTGATCGATGCCTTTCACCAGGCCGACATTGGTGTGTTCCTCGACTGGGTGCCGGCGCATTTCCCTCAGGACCAGTGGGCGTTGGCGTGGTTCGACGGTACCGCGCTGTATGAGCACGAGGATCCAAGGCTGGGACTGCATCAGGATTGGGGCACGCATATCTTCAACTATGGGCGCAACGAGGTGCGCAGCTTCCTGCTGTCTAGTGCCCACTATTGGCTCGAAGAATTTCACATAGACGGGTTGCGGGTCGATGCCGTGGCTTCGATGCTGTATTTGGACTACTCACGCAAACCGGGCGACTGGTTACCCAACCGGTTTGGTGGGCGCGAGAACTTGGAAGCAATCGAGTTTCTGCGCGAACTCAACGTCTTGGTGCACGAAGAGTTCCCCGGTGCCCTTACGCTGGCGGAGGAATCGACCGCGTGGCCGATGGTGTCGCGCCCGACTTACCTGGGTGGGTTGGGATTTTCGCTCAAGTGGAATATG
>Ga0207689_10000784_pt1 | contig 30501 bp, 27 predicted proteins | sample KBSMisM52_FD_184312 | JGI IMG/M metagenome (GOLD analysis project Ga0207689, IMG submission 184312) | Miscanthus rhizosphere microbial communities from Kellogg Biological Station, Michigan, USA - KBS Miscanthus M5-2 (SPAdes) (version 2) | ecosystem: Host-associated > Plants > Roots >...
CGGCACGGCCGTCGTCGCCACTGCCGTCAGCACGGGCTGGGTGCTCGCTGCGGCGGGCGAGGCGATCGCGTTCATTCCGAACGAGCTCGGCCGCGCGCTCCTCTACAACGAAAGGATCACGCGATGAGCCGCGGGCTGCATGCCGCCGTCGGCGTCGCCTTCGCCCTCGTCGCGACGGCAGCGATGGCCGGGCGCTCGTGCGAGGCGCGGCCGCCGACCGCGCTCGCGGTGACGCGGGCGATGGACCTCGCCGAGCGCACCGCGACGCGGCTGACGCAAAGCGGCGCCGACGTCGTCGTCATCGCCCGCGCCGGCCAGAACCTGAGCGAGTACGGCATCCGCTACTCGCACCTCGGCTTCGCGTACCGCGAAGGCGAAGGAAGGACCGCCGTCTGGCGCGTCGTCCACAAGCTCAACGAGTGCGGCACCGCGCACGCTTCGCTCTACCGCCAGGGGCTCGGCGAGTTCTTCCTCGACGACCTCTGGCAGTACGAGGCTGCGGTGGTCGTCCCGGCACCGCGAACGCAGGCGCACCTGCGCGCGCTCCTCGTCGACAACGCCGCGGTCGCGCGCCTCGACACGCCGGCGTACAGCGTGGTCGCTTACCCGTGGTCGTCGCGCTACCAGCAGTCGAACCAGTGGGCGATCGAGACGCTCGCGCTCGCCGAGGATCCGGCCGCGGCGACGCGCGAGCGCGCACAGGCCTGGCTTCGCCTGCACGGCTACGAGCCGACGACGCTGCACCTGTCGGCGTTCAAGCGCCTCGGCGCGCGCATGACGCGCGCCAACGTCGCCTTCGACGACCACCCGAACGAGAAGCGGTTCAGCGATCGCATCGAAACCGTCACGGTCGACTCGGTCTTTCGCTGGCTCGAGCGCGACGCCCTCGCCGGTTCGGTGACGGTGATCCGTTAGATTGCCGGCAGTGCCGACCGGCGCGCCACGGGAGTCCCCGCCTTGACCACCAACGCCGACCTCGCCGAGCCGCTGCCCGAAGCGCCGGCGCACGCACACCCGAACCAGTTCGCGCTGCTCGGGCAGCGCCGCTTCGCGCCGTTCTTCTGGACCCAGTTCCTCGGCGCCGGCAACGACAACCTGTTCAAGTTCGCGTTCACCGTCCTCATCACCTACCAGCTGCAGGTGAGCTGGCTGCCGCCGGCGCTCGCCGGGCTCGTGATCGGCGCGCTCTTCATCCTGCCGTTCCTGCTCTTCTCGGCGACGAGCGGCCAGCTCGCCGACAAGTACGACAAGGCGCGGCTGATCCGCCTGGTCAAGTCGCTCGAGATCGCGATCATGGCGCTCGCCGCGTGGGGCTTCTTGCGCAGCGACCCGGTCGTCCTGCTCGCGTGCGTCTTCCTGATGGGGCTGCACTCGACGCTCTTCGGCCCCGTCAAGTTCGCGTATCTGCCGCAGCACCTCAACGAGCGCGAGCTCACCGGCGGCAACGGCATGGTCGAGATGGGCACCTTCGTCGCGATCCTGCTCGGCAACGTCGCCGGCGGGCTGCTCGTCGCGGTCCCCGGCGGCACCCACTACGTCGCGGTGGCGTGCATCGCGGTCGCCGTCCTCGGCCGGCTGACGGCGCAGGCGGTGCCCACGTCGCCGTCGACCGACCCCGGGCTCGTCATCAACTGGAACCCGGTCACCGAGACGCTGCGCAACCTGAAGCTCGCGCACGGCAATCTCGTCGTCTTCCGGTCGCTCCTCGGCATCTCCTGGATGTGGTTCTTCGGCGCCGCGTTCCTCACCGAGTTCCCGGCGTTCGCGAAGGTGGTGCTGCACGGCGACGAGCAGGTCGCGTCGCTGCTCCTCGTCGTCTTCTCGATCGGCATCGGCGTCGGCTCGTTGCTCTGCGAAGTGCTCTCGCGCCGCCACGTCGAGATCGGCCTGGTGCCGTTCGGCGCGATCGGCATGAGCGTGTTCTCGGTCGATCTCTACTTCGCCGCGCGCGGCCTGCCGCCGTCGGCGGGCCACACCGTGGCGACATTCCTCGCCGAGCCGCGTCACTGGCGCGTCATCGCCGACCTCGCGCTGCTGTCGCTCTTCGCGGGCCTGTACAGCGTGCCGATGTACGCGCTGATCCAGATGCGCTCGGCCCCGACCCACCGGGCGCGGATCATCGCCGCCAACAACATCCTGAACGCGCTCTTCATGATCGCGAGCGCGCTGATCGTCGGCGTGCTGATCTCGCTCGGGCTCACGATCCCGCAGGTGTTCCTGACGATCGGCATCCTCAACGCGGTCGTCGCCGGCTACATCTTCCTGCTGGTGCCGGAGTACCTGATCCGCTTCTTCGCCTTCGTCGTCGCGCGGATCGTCTACCGCTTCAAGGTGCGCGGCGACGAGCACATCCCGACCGAGAGTCCCGCGATCCTCGTCTGCAACCACGTCAGCTTCATCGACCCGGTGCTGCTGATGGCGGCGAGCCCGCGGCCGATCAGCTTCATCATGGACCATGAGATCTTCCGCATCCCGCTGCTCGGCTGGTTCTTCCGCCTCGCCAAGGCGATCCCGATCGCGCCGCAGAAGGTCGACGCGCAGACCTACGAGCAGGCGTTCGCGCGCGCCAAGGAGGTCCTCGACGAAGGCGACCTGCTCTGCATCTTTCCCGAGGGCGCGATCTCGCGCGACGGCGAGCTCGCCGAGTTCAAGGGCGGCGTCATGCGACTGCTCGCATCGAACCCGGTGCCGGTCGTTCCGATCGCGCTGCAGAACGTGTGGGGATCGTTCTTCTCGCGCGCCGAAGGGCGGGCGATGACCAAGCCTTTCCGGCGCGGCGTCTTCAGCCGCGTCGGCCTCGTCGCCGGCGAGCCGGTCGCACCGCAGGCGGTGACGCCCGAGGGGCTGCGCGAGCGCGTCGGCCGATTGCTCGCGAGCTGACCGCGCCGCCGCCCTTAGACCGCGGCGGTCGTGAATCCGGGCTCGGCCTCGATCACGGGGCTGCGGCCGATCCGCTCGTACTCGGAGATCACCTGCGCGCCGAACAGCAGCAGCGTCGCCGCGAGCTCGAGGCTCAGCAATACGACGATCGCCGTCGTCAGCGAGCCGTAGACGATGTTGACCTGCGACAGCGTCGCGAAGTACCAGACGAGGAGGTGGCGCGTGATCTCCCAGAGCACCGCCGCGGTGATGCCGCCGATCAGCGCATGCCGCCACGCCAGCCGCCCCGCCGGCATGACGAGATAGACCGAGGTGAGGACGAAGACCTCGCCGACGAATCCGAGCAGGTAGAGCAGCAGCCCGGAGAACCCGCTCAGCGACCACTCCCGGCCGAACAGCTCGACGTTCTCCTTGCCGACCGCCTGCAGGCTGCCGGCGACGAGCGTGACGAGCAAGAGTCCGGCGCCGAGCGAGAGGATGTAGGCGTACGGGATCAGCACCGAGAAGATGAAGCGGCGCTTGCGAGCGACGACGCGGTGCAGAAAGATCACCGACATCGCGTTCTCGAGGACGGTGAAGGCGAGCGAGCTGAAGAAGACCATCGTCGCGAGCAGCAGCCAGCCGACGCCCTGTCGCTTCTCGAGGAAGTTCGCCAGCTCGTTGACGATCGGGCGCGACTGGCTAGGCACCAGCCACTCGAGATAGCGGCCGATCGTCGCCAGCAGCTCGCGCTGGTCGATCAGCTGCGACAGCGCGATGACGGTCAGGATCAGGAGCGGGACGATCGACAGCAGCGCGTAGTACGCGACGGCGCCGGCGAGCAGCAGCCCCTGGTTGGCCTTGAAGCCCTTCAGCGTCTGCAGCAGGAACGCGCCCGGATGGCGCAGGACGTGCTGCGCCGCCGGGCCGATCAGGCGATCGCCCAGGTAGCGTTGCGCTGCCTTGTGGAGACGGTCGGTCAACGATCGGGCGTCGAGATCTCGCGCAAAGTTTCGTCGGTGTGCGCCGATTGTCGCGTCGCCAGGTCGCCGAGCGCCACCACCCCGACGATCGCATTGTCGGCGTCGAGCACCGGCAACCGACGCACCTGGGCGTCGCCCATCTCGGCCATCACCGTCTCGATCGAGTCGTCGGCGCGGCAGCAGCGGACCTCTTCGGTCATCACATCGGCGACGAGCGACTCTTGCGCGACCATGCCGTCGGCGACGCCGCGCACCGCGATGTCGCGGTCGGTGACGATGCCGACGATCGCCTGGCCGTCGAGGACGGGCAGCGAGCCGACGTCCATGTCGCGCATCCGCTGTGCCGCGGCCTGCAGCGTCTCGTCGCGCTGCACGGTGGCGACGCTCCTGGTCATGATCTGGGCGATCGTGGTCATGGCAATTCCCTTGGCAAGGCTTCGTCGCCAAGGCTAGGCGCGCCGGTGGGTGCTGGGCAGGAGGCGACCGCCCGCGCCGGTGTCGGCGCGACGCGGCGTGCCGAGTCGGCGCCGTCCGACGCGTCAGACGCCGCGCAGGCGGTCGGCGCGAAACCCAGCGGCGAAATCTGCGAAGCGGCCGGCGGCGAGCGCTTCCCGAACGCTCGCCATCAGGGTCACGTAGAAGTGCAGGTTGTGGACGCTCGCGAGCATCGGCGCGAGCATCTCGCCGCAGCGGTCGAGGTGGTGCAGGTAGGCGCGCGAGAAGCGCGCGCACGTCGCACAGGCGCAGGTCGAATCGAGCGGCTGCTCGTCGGCCTTGTAGCGGGCGTTGCGAATGCGCAGGTCGCCGAAGCGCGTGAAGAGGTGGCCGTTCCTGGCATTGCGCGTCGGCATCACGCAATCGAACATGTCGACGCCGGCGGCGACGCCGTCGAGCAGGTCCTCGGGCGTGCCGACGCCCATCAGGTAGCGGGGCTTTCCAGCCGGGAGCCGATGCGGCGTGTGGGCGACGATCCGCTGCATCGCCTCCTTCGGCTCGCCGACGCTGACGCCGCCGATCGCGTAGCCCGGCAGATCGAGCGCGGCGAGCGCGGCGATCGACTCCTCGCGCAGCGACTCGAACATGCCACCCTGGACGATGCCGAAGAGGGCATTCGGATTCTCGAGCCGCGCGAACTCGGCGCGCGAGCGCGCGGCCCAGCGCAGGCTGATCTCCATCGAGCGGCGCGCATCGGCCTCGGTGGTGATGCGGCCGTCGACCTCGTATGCGGTGCACTCGTCGAACTGCATGACGATGTCGCTGTCGAGCGTGCGCTGGATCTGCATGCTGACCTCGGGGGTGAGCAGCATGCGATCGCCGTTGACCGGCGAGCGGAACGCGACGCCCTCTTCGCTCACCTTCGCGTTGGCGCCGAGCGACCAGACCTGAAAGCCGCCGCTGTCGGTCAGGATCGACCGCGTCCAGCCTTCGAAGCGGTGCAGCCCGCCGAAGCGCGCGACGACGTCGAGCCCGGGCCGAAGCCAGAGGTGGAACGTGTTGCCGAGGATGATCTCGACGCCCATCGCTTCGAGCGTCTGTGGCCAGACGCCCTTGACGCTGCCGTAGGTGCCGACCGGCATGAAGACCGGCGTCTCGACGGTGCCGTGGCGAAGCGTCAGGCGGCCGCGGCGCGCCAGGCCATCGCTGGCGAGGACCTCGAATGCAAGCATCAGCGGATTGTCGTTGCCGGCGCGCTCGCAGCCGACGCGGCAGCGTCGTCGCGCGTCAGCATCAGCAGCGTGCGGTTGCGGTCCTCGACGACGAAGAGGCGCCCGACCGAGTCGACGAAGATCCCGGTCGGCGCGCCGAGCGGCCGCACGCCCTTGACCGCGTTCCAGCCGCCGATCCAGACGCGCGGCGCACCGCTCGGCCGGCCACGCGCATCGAGCGCATACGAGACGACGCGATGGCCGGCGGCGCGGTAGCCATGCCAGGCGACGACGATCTGCCCGGCAAAGGCGTTCTTCGCCGACGCCGGCACCGCGAGCATCTGCAGCGGCGCGACGTGCGCCGGCCAGAGCATCGCCGGTGCCGTCGTCTTGGCGCAGTCGACGCGGCCCTCGTAGCCGCGCGCCGGCTGGCGCGCGCCGACGCAGCCCGGCCAGCCGTAGTCGGCGCCGGCGACGAGGACGTTGAGCTCTTCCGGCGGCGCGCTCTCGTCGGTGTAATCGATCGAGTTCTCGCCTTGCAGCAGCACGCCCGGGGCGACCCAGGCGAGCGCGAGCGAGTTGCGCAGGCCCGTCGCAAACGGCTTCCACGTCTGCAGCGTGAGCGCGGCGCCGCCGAGCGTCGCTTCGTAGACGGCGGCGCGCGGCTTGGCGCCTTGCGTGTCGGGGCAAGGAAGCGGCAGCGCGCCGGCATCGTCGCGGCACGCGTCGCTCGACGAGCCGACGTTGACGAAGAGCTGGTTCGCTGCGCCGAAGACGAGCTCCTTCAGCGGGTGCGCGCCGGCGGCGGAGAGGCCCTCGATCACCGTCTCGGGAGCGATCGGCAGCGTCGCGCGCGTCCGCCAGATGCGCGCCGCCTCGCCGACGTAGACGCGACCGTCGCTGCCGACCGCGATGCCGTGCGGCCGGTCGAGCTTGTCGGCGACGGTGCGCAGCACGATTGGCGGCGCCGCGCCGCGCGCCGGCAGCTCGAGCTCGAGCAACCGGCCGCGGTTCGGCTGCCAGCCGCCCATGTCGACGATCCAGAAGCGCCCCGGCGCGACTTCGACGATGCGGCGCGGAAAGACGAGGCCGCTCGCCTGGTCGGCGACGAGCGCGACGCACCAGCCGCGCGGCACTTCGAGCGCAACGCGCGGGAACCCCGCGCACGTTCCTGCCGTCTGGTACGGCGTCGCCGCGACCGTCGCCGGCGCCGCGAGCGCTGCCGCAGCCGCGACGACGAGCGAGCAGACCCCGCGCACGATCACGTCGCCGCCGCTTCGGCGTCGCGCGCGAGCAGCATCGCGTCGCCGTAGCTGAAGAAGCGGTAGCGTTCGGCGATCGCGTGCGCGTAGAGCGCGCGGATGCGCGCCGTGCCGGCGAACGCCGAGACGAGCAGGAGCAGCGTGCTCTTGGGCAGGTGGAAGTTGGTGAGGAGCAGGTCGACGACGCGAAACGGGAAGCCGGGCGTGATGAAGAGGTCGGTCTCGCCGCGTGCCGCCGTGATCGATTCGTCTTGATGAGCGCGCAGCGCCGCCGATTCGAGCGCGCGCAGGCTCGTCGTGCCGACCGCGACGATGCGGCCGCCCGCCGCGCGCGTGCGCACGATCGCCGCCGCCGTCGCCGCGCTCACCTCGTAGCGCTCGCTGTGCATGACGTGCTCGGCGAGGCGCTCGGTGCGCACCGGCTGGAACGTGCCGGCGCCGACGTGCAGCGTCACCGCGGTGCGCTCGACGCCGCGCGCGGCGAGCGCGGCGAGCAGATCGGCGTCGAAGTGGAGCGCCGCAGTGGGCGCCGCGACCGCGCCCGGCCGCTCGGCGAAGACGGTCTGGTAGCGCACGCTGTCGCCCGCGTCGTCGGCGCGCTCGATGTATGGCGGCAGCGGCACGTGGCCATGGCGCTCGAGCAGCTCGAGCGGCGATGACGGAAAGCGCAGCCGGAAGAGCGATGCATCGTTGCCGGCTCGGCCGAGTACTTCGGCGTCGAACGCATCCGCGAAGCGGATCATCGACCCGGACCGCGGCGTCTTGCTCGCGCGCAGCTGCGCGACGACGACGTCGTCGTCCTCGATCCGCTCGACGAGTGCCTCGACCGCGCCGCCGCTCGTCTTCGCGCCGAACAGGCGCGCCTTGATCACCGCGGTGTCGTTGACGACGAGGAGGTCGCCGGCGCGCAGCAGCTCCGGCAGATCGCGCATCCGGCGGTCGCGCGGCGGCTCATGCGTGCCGTCGAGCAGACGCGACGCGCTGCGCTCGTCGGCGGGGCGCTGCGCGATGAGCTCGCGCGGCAATGCGAAGTCGAAATCGCTGAGAGTCAACGGCGCCGCCATGCAGGGCAAAATTCTCCCATGGCCCCCACTGCGCGCCGCGAGCCGAAGCCCGGCGCCGCGCCGGCGGCGGCCGAGCAGGCGCTCGCCAAGCTCGGCCTCGTGCGCGACATCGACCTCGCGCTGCACTTGCCGCTGCGCTACGAGGACGAGACGCGGATCGTCCCCATCGCATCGCTCGCCGACGGCGTCACCGGCCAGGTCGAAGGCGTCGTCACCGACTCGAAGATCCAGTTCCGGCCGCGCCGCCAGCTCGTCGTCAAGATCGCCGACGACAGCGGCGACCTCGTGCTGCGCTTCCTTCATTTCTATCCGTCGACGCAGAAGACCCTCGCTGCCGGCAAGCGCGTGCGCGCGCGCGGCGAAGCGCGCGGCGGCTTCTTCGGCGTCGAGATGGTCCATCCGACGTTCAAGGTCGTCGCGCCGGGCGCGCCGCTGCCGACGTCGCTGACGCCGGTCTATCCGAGCGCGGCGCAGCTCTCGCAGGCGACGCTGCGCAAAGCCGTCGCCGGCGGCCGCGCGCGCGCCGACCTCGACGAGCAGCTGCCGCCGGGCACCGTGCCGCGCGGGCTGCCGACGCTGCGCGAAGCGCTCGCGTTCCTGCACGAGCCGCCGCCGGGCCTCGCCGCGGCGGCGCTCGAGGACCGCTCGCATCCGGCGTGGCAGCGCCTCAAGTTCGACGAGCTGCTCGCGCAGCAGCTCTCGCAGCTGCTCGCGCAGCGCGAACGACAGCGCCAGCGCGCGCCGGCGATGGCGGCTTCGCACGGCAAGCTGCACGACGCGCTCGTCGCCGCGTTGCCGTTCGCGCTGACGCGCGCGCAGCGCCGCGTCGGCGGCGAGATCGACGCCGACCTCGGCCACGCGGTGCCGATGCATCGGTTGCTGCAGGGCGACGTCGGCTCCGGGAAGACGGTCGTCGCCGCACTCGCCGCGGCCCGCGCAATCGACGCCGGCTGGCAGTGCGCGCTGATGGCGCCGACCGAGATCCTCGCCGAGCAGCATCTGAAGAAGCTCGTCGGCTGGCTCGCGCCGCTCGGCGTCGGCGTCGCCTGGCTGACCGGCAGCCGCAAGGGCAAGGCGCGCGACGCGATGCTCGCGCAGGTCGCCTCCGGCGAGGCCGGGCTCGTCGTCGGCACGCACGCGGTGATCGAGGAGCAGGTGCGCTTCGCCCGGCTCGGCCTCGCGGTGATCGACGAGCAGCACCGCTTCGGCGTCGCGCAGCGGCTCGCATTGCGCGCCAAGCTGCACGGCGACGGTTCGCTCGAGCCGCATCTGTTGATGATGAGCGCCACGCCGATCCCGCGAACGCTCGCGATGACGCTCTTCGCCGACCTCGACGTCAGCACGATCGACGAGCTGCCGCCGGGACGAACGCCGGTCGTGACGAAGCTCTTCGCCGACGCGCGGCGCGACGAGGTGATCGCACGCATCCGCGACGAGGCGGCGCAGGGCCGGCAGACGTACTGGGTCTGTCCGCTCGTCGACGAGTCGGCGGCGCTCGACCTCAAGAACGCGACCGCGACGCACGCCGAGCTCTCGGCAGCGCTGCCGGGCAAGATGATCGGGCTGCTGCACGGGCGCATGCCGGCCGCGGAGAAGACCGCCGTGATGTCGCTCTTTGCCGGTGGGCAGATCGCCGTGCTCGTCGCGACGACGGTGATCGAGGTCGGCGTCGACGTCGCCAACGCGTCGCTGATGGTGGTCGAGCACGCCGAGCGCTTCGGCCTGTCGCAGCTGCACCAATTGCGCGGCCGCGTCGGCCGCGGCAGCACCGCGAGCGTCTGCGTGCTGCTCTACAGCGCGCCGCTCTCCGACACCGCGAAGTCGCGACTCAAGGCGATGCTCGAGACCGACGACGGCTTCGAGATCGCTCGCCGCGACCTCGCGATCCGCGGTCCGGGGGAGTTCCTCGGCGCACGACAGTCCGGCGCGGCGCTGCTCCGCTTCGCCGATCCGCTGCACGACGAGGTGCTCGTCGCCGCCGCGCGTGCCGCCGCCGAACGGCTGCTGGAGCATGATCCGCACGCGGCCGAGCGCCACATCGAGCGCTGGCTCGGCGGCCGCGCCGATTACCTGAACGCCTAGATCCACGAACGAGGAGGAGCCGATGAACATCGTCGAACGCGTGCCGGCAATCCTGTTGCGACCGAAGGAAACCTGGCCGCGGATCGCCGCCGAGGCGGCCACTCCCGCGAGCATCTACGGCAGCTACCTGGTCTTCCTCGCCGCGATCCCGGCGATCTGCGGCTTCATCGGCTGGACGCTGATCGGCGGCGGCATGATGGGCATGAGCTACCGGATGTCGATCGGCGCCGGGCTCGTGCAGCTGGTGGTCGGCTATCTGCTCTCCCTCGGCCTCGTCTGGGTCCTCGCGCTCATCGTCAACGCGCTCGCGCCGACGTTCGGCGGCCGCAAGGACTTCGTCTCGGCGCTCAAAGTCGTCGCCTACGGCAGCACCGCCGGCTTCGTCGGTGGCGTCTTCAGTCTGCTGCCCGCCCTCGGCTGGCTCGGGCTGCTCGCCGCGCTCTACTCGATCTACCTCCTCTACACCGGCTTGCCGGTGCTGATGCACAGCGCGGCCGCGAAGGCCGGCGCGTACACCGCGGTCGTCGTCATCTGCTCGTTCGTCGCGATGATCGTTCTCGCGAGCGTTTCGGCGCTCTTCGTCGGCTCTCCGATGGGCGTCGCAACGCGCTCCGTGGGCGGCGCAACGATGCCGGGCGTCGGCGAAGGCTCGGTGCAGATCAAGACGCCCGATGGCGCGACGGTGACGATCAACCCTGGAGCGATGGCCGAGATGGCCAAGCGAATGGAAGAAGCTGGCAAGCAGATGGAACAGGGGCAGAAGTCCGGCGACGGCGCGTCGGCGAGCCTCGGCGCGGTCCTCGGCGCGGTCACCGGTGCCGGCAACGTCCAGGCGATTGCGCCCGCTGATCTGAAGGCGATGCTGCCCGAATCGATCGGCGATCTGAAGCGCACCGCGATCGAGGCGCAAGGCGGCGAGGCCATGGGGATCGCAGGCTCGGGCGCGAAGGCGAGCTACGCCGCCGGCGACGCGCGCGCCGAGCTCGCGATCGCCGACACCGCGGGACTCGCGGGCATCGCGACGATGGCCGCGTGGGCGAACATGACGGTCGACAAGGAGACCGACGGCAAGGTCGAGAAGGTCTATAAAGACGGCGCGCGCACGGTCCACGAGGAGTACCGCAAGGACGGCAGCCACGCCGAGCGCGCGGTGATCCTCGCCAACGGCGTGGTCGTCACGGCCGAAGGCGACAAGGTCGACATCGCGACGCTCAAGCGAATGATCGAAAGCGTCGACCTCGCCAAGCTCGAGACGACCAAGCGCGTCGCGAAGCGTTAGCCCACGCGCCGGTCGCGCCGCCGGCGCCTGCAAGGGCAAGTCCGGACGAACCCGCGCAGCGCCGTGCGCGCGGCGCCGATATCCTCGCGACTCGCTGTTTCCACCCACCGAGGCCCACCGATGCTCCACGCCATCCTTCGCCAGCTCGCCCTCGCCGCGCTCGCGCTGCCGGCGCTCGCCTGCGCCCAGACGTCGACGCTCGACAAGATCAAGCAGAGCGGAACGATGACGCTCGCCTACCGCGAGTCGTCGATTCCGTTCTCGTACCTCGACGACAAGGCGCAGCCGACCGGCTTCGGCTTCGAGATCTGCGAAAAGATCGCCGACCGCGTCAAGGCAGCGACCGGGCGCAGCGACCTGAAGAAGCAGTACCAGGCGGTGACGTCGGCCAACCGCATTCCGCTGCTCGTCAACGGCACGATCGACATCGAGTGCGGCTCGACGACCAACAACAGCGAGCGCGGCAAGCAGGTCCAGTTCGCGATCAACTACTTCTACACTGGCACGCGCTTTCTCGTGAAGACCGGGACCAACGTCAACAAGCTCTCGGACCTCGCCGGCAAGACCGTCGTCTCGACGACCGGCACGACCAACTTCCAGATCCTGCGCCGGCTGAACGAAGAGCAGAAGCTCGGCATCGACCTGATCGGCGCGAAGGACCACGCCGAGTCGGCGCTCCTCGTCGAGACCGGTCGCGCCGTCGCCTTCGGCATGGACGACATCCTGCTCTATGGGCTGCGCGCCGCGGCGCAGAACCCGAGCTCGCTCGCCGTCGTCGGCGATCCGATCCAGGTCGAGCCGTACGCGATCATGTTGCGCAAGGACGACCCGACGTTCAAGAAGCTCGTCGACGACACGCTCGCCGCGATGATGAAGAGCGGCGAGTTCGAGACGCTCTACAAGAAGTGGTTCCAGTCGCCGATCCCGCCCAAGGGGATCAACCTGAACGCGCCGCTGAGCAAGGAGCTGCAGGACAACCTCAAGGCCCTGAGCGACAAGCCGGCGACCTGACTATTCAGCGGATGACGCTCACCGAGTTGCGCTACGTCGTCGCGGTCGCGCGCGAGAAGCACTTCGGGCGCGCCGCCGAGGCGTGCTTCGTCTCGCAGCCGACGCTTTCGGTCTCGATCAAGAAGCTCGAGGAAGAGCTCGACGTGCGCATCTTCGAGCGCGGCGCGAACGAAGTGAGCGTGACGCCGATCGGCGCCGAGATCGTCCGCCAGGCGCAGGCGGTCATCGAAGGCGCCGCGCAGATCAAGGAGACCGCCAAGCGCAGGAAGGACCCGTTGAGCGGCCCGCTCTCGCTCGGCGTCATCTACACGATCGGGCCGTACCTGCTGCCCGAGCTCGTCCGCCAGGCGATCGAGCGGGTGCCCCAGATGCCGCTGCTCTTGCAGGAGAACTTCACCGCCAAGCTGCTCGAGTTGCTGCGCTCGGGCGAGCTCGACGCCGCGATCATGGCCGAGCCGTTTCCCGACACGGGACTTGCGATCGCGCCGCTCTACGACGAGCCGTTCGCCGTCGCGGTGCCGAAGGCGCACGCACTCGCCAAGCGCAAGGCGATCAGCGCCGACGAGCTGAAGAACGAGCAGATGCTCCTGCTCGGCACCGGCCACTGCTTTCGCGACCACGTCCTCGAGGTCTGTCCCGAGTACGCGCAGTTCTCGCCGGCCGACGCCGAAGGCATCCGCAAGACGTTCGAGGGCTCGTCGCTCGAGACGATCAAGTACATGGTCGCGTCGGGGATGGGCGTGACGGTCGTGCCGCAGCTCTCGGTCCCGGCCGAGCCGCAGCCGCACATCGCCTACGTGCCGTTCACCAAGCCGGTGCCGACGCGCCGCGTCGTCCTCGCATGGCGGCGCAGCTTCACGCGCTACGAGGCGATCGCGGCGCTGCGCAATGCCATCTATGCGTGCGAGCTGAAGGGTGTCAAGCGCCTGACCGAGTGAGGCCTCGCCTCGGCGATGTCAGGCCGCGGCGCCGCCGTGGCGCTTGCGCAGGATCTTCGCCGCCTCGACCATCGCCTTGAGCTTGCCGACGGCCGTCTCGCGCGGCAGGTACTTCATGCCGCAGTCGGGCGCGAGGATGACGTCTTCCTTGGCGACGAACGGCAGCGCTCGCTCGATCCGCGCGGCGACCGTCTCGGCCGACTCGACCGTGGGGTCGTTGAGGTCGATGCAGCCGACCATCAGCTTCTTGCCGCCGAGTTGGACGAGCACCGAGCAATCGAGCTTGGACTGCGCGGTCTCGAGCGAGACCTGGCGGCAGCTGCATTGCGCGAGCTCGGGAAGGAACGAGTAGCCGCTCGGCCGCTCGTGAATGATCGCCGCGTAGCCGAAGCAGATGTGGACCGCGGTCGTCCCGGCGACGCCGTCGAGCGCGCGGTTGAGCGCCGCCAGGCCGTAACGACGCGCCTTCTCCGGCCGCGCCTGCATGTACGGCTCGTCGATCTGGACGATGTCGGCGCCGGCCGCGAACAGGTCCTTGATCTCGGCATTGACGGCGTCGGCGTAGTCCATCGCCGCCTCTTCTTCGGTCTTGTAGAAGTCGTTCTGCGCCTGCTGCAGCATCGTGAACGGGCCGGGCACGGTGATCTTCGTCTTGCGCGACGTGTTCCTGCGCAGGAACTCGAGGTCGCCGACCTCGACCGGATGACGACGGCGAATCTTTCCGACGATTCGCGGCACCGGGTTCGGATGCCCCGAGCGGTCGAGCGCGCTGCCGGGGTTGTCGAGGTCGACGCCGTCGAGCGCGGTCGCGAAGCGGTTCGAGTAACTCTCGCGGCGGATCTCGCCGTCGCTGACGATGTCGAGGCCGGCGTCTTCCTGGGCGCGGATCGCGATGAGCGTCGCGTCGTCCTGCGCCTCGGCGAGGTGCTCGGGAGCGATGCGCCAGAGCTCTTTCGCGCGCACGCGCGGCGGAAAGCGCCCGGCGAGCTTGGCGCGGTCGATCAGCCACTCGGGCTGCGGGAAGCTGCCGACGATGGTCGTGGGGAACAGCATGCTCATGTCTCCGAAGAAAAGGGCGATCGGCGTCAGACGCCGAGGTACGCGCGCTGGATCTCGGGGCGCGCGAGCAGGTCGTCGGACTCGCCTTCGGCAACGATACGACCTTCTTCGAGAACGTACGCGCGGTCGGACAACGAAAGCGCGATCTCGACGTTCTGCTCGACGAGCAGCACCGAGACGCCTTGCGCGTTGATGCGGCGAACCGCGTCGAACATGTCGGCGACGATCAGCGGCGACAGGCCGAGCGACGGTTCGTCGAGGAGCAGCAGCCGCGGCCGCGCCATCAGCGCGCGCGCGATCGCGACCATCTGCTGCTGCCCGCCGGAGAGCTCGCCGGCCGGGCTCGCGAGCTTCTCGCCGAGCGCCGGAAAGAGCTCGAGCGCCGCGGCGAGCGAGTCGGCGCGCTCGGCGCGCGCGCGCGGCAGGTAGCTGCCGAGCTCGAGGTTCTCGCGCACCGTCATCGCGGTGAAGAGCCGCCGCCCTTCGGGGACGATGGCGATGCCGGCGGCGCAGAAACGATGCGACGGCCACCGCGTGACGTCGGTGCCGTCGACGACGATGCGGCCGGCGCGCGCGCGCTCGATGCCGCAGAGCGCGTTGATGAGCGTCGTCTTGCCGGCGCCGTTCGGGCCGACGACCGCGAGCAGCTCGCCGGCGCGAAGCGTGAGCGAGACGCCCCAGAGCGCCGGCGCCGCGCCGTACCAGACCTCGAGGCCGTGGACGTCAAGCATGGGCGCGGCCGAGGTACGCGGTCATCACCTCGGGCCGCTGCATGACGTCGGCGGCACGGCCTTCGGCAAGCAGCTCGCCGTGGTGGAAGACGACGACGCGGTCGGTGAGCGCCATCACCGCGCGCATCACGTGCTCGACGAAGACGATCGTCGCGCCCTGGTCGCGGATGCGCCGGATCAGCGCGACCGCGCTGTCGATCTCGCTCGGCGTCAGGCCGCACAGCACCTCGTCGAGCAGCACCAGCCGCGGCCGCGACGCCAGCGCGCGCGCGAGCTCGAGGAACTTGCGCTGGTGCAGGTTGAGCTCGTCGGGCAGTGCGTCGGCCTTGGCGGCGAGGCCGGCGAAGTCGAGCCACTCCAGCGCGGCGATGCGCGCGGCGCGCGGCGTCGCGATGCCGCCGCCGAACATCGCGGCGAGCGCGACGTTGTCGAGCACGGTCATGTGCGCGAACGGGCGCGGGATCTGGTAAGTGCGCGCGATGCCACCGGCGGCAATCCGGTGCGCCGGCGTGCCGACGAGCGCCCGGCCCTCGAACACGATCTCGCCGGCGCTCGCCGCATAGTGGCCGCTGACGACGTTGATGAAGGTCGACTTGCCCGAGCCGTTCGGACCGAGCAGGCCGAGGATCTCGCCGCGTCGCACGTCGACCGCGACGCCGGCGAGCGCGCGCACGCCCTTGAAGCGCTTGTGCAGGCCGCTGACGCGCAGCAGCGGCGCTGCGCCCTCCCTGTCATCCTGAGCCGCAGGCGATGGATCTCGGTGCGTCGTGGTGCCGAGATCCTTCGCTTCGCTCAGGATGACAGCGCGCGCGGATTTCTTTGGCAGCAGCCGCTGCAGGCGCGGCAGGATGCCGTCGGGCATGAAGAGGATCGCCGCGATCAGGATCGCCCCGATCGCCGCCTTGCCGGCGACCGCGTGGTCGGCGGCGGTGAAGCTGTAGAGGAGCCCGGTGATCGCAATCGCGCCGACGGCCGGGCCGGCCCAGTGCCGCGTGCCACCGAGCACGCTCATCAGCACGACCGTGAGCGGCACCGTGATCGTAAAGACCTCGCCGACGGTGACGTACGACAGGAAGAGCGCGTGGATGCCACCGGCGACGCCGGCGAGCGCGCACGAGATCGCGAGCGCGACCAGCTTGTAGCGGTACGTCGGCACGCCCATCACTTCGGCCGCGTCCTCGTCGTCGTGGATCGCGAGTAGCCCCGCGCCGAAGCGCGAGTAGAAGATCGCCCGCGCGACGACGAGCGTCAGCGCCGCCGCGGCGAGCGCGAGCAGGTAGAACGTCGACGACTGCGTCGGACCGATGTGCGGCACCCGCACCGACGTCAGCGAGACGCCCTGGCCGCCGTCGATCGGGGTGTTGCCGACGATCGTGCCGACGACGAACGTGACCGCGAGCGTCAGCAGCGCGAACAATTCGCCGCGGACGCTTCGGACGCGAAAGACGACCGCGCCGAGCGCGGTGCCGAGAAGCGCCGCGACGGCGGCCGCGACCGGCAGCGTCCACAGAAACGGCCACTCGAAGCGCGCCAGCAGCGTGCTCGTCGTGTAGAGGCCCGCACCGAAGAACGCACCGTGGCCGAATGAGAAGTAGCCGGTCGTTCCCGACAGGATGTTCCACGACGTCGCGAGGACGATCCAGTGCAGCATCAGGTAAAGCAGCGCGTCGTAGAACGCCGGCAGGCCGGCCAGCGGCAACAGCGCCATCGCGGCGGCGACGGCAAGGATCGCGAGCGTCGTCCTGCTCACGCGGCCTTTCCGGGGCGCAGCACGAGCACGACGATGAGCAGCGTGAAGGAGACGATCGGCGCCCACGACGGCGCCGTCACCGCCATCGTCACCGCCTCGCTGACGCCGATCAGCAGGCCGGCAACGAGCGGGCCGATCGCGCTGCCGAGCCCGCCGAGCATCACCGCGGCGAAGACGACGCCGATCCAGGCATACATCTGCGAAGGCGCGAGCGTCGCGGTGAGCGCGATGCAGACGCCGGCGATCGAGACGAGCGCCGCGCACGTGCCGGCGAGCAGCAGGCCGTTGCGCCGCTGGTCGACGCCGAACGCGGCGGCGATCGGTGCGTCCTCGGCGGCGGCGCGCAGCGCCCGGCCGAGGTCGGTGTAGCGCAGCACCGCCGAGATCGAGAGCGCGAGCGAGACCGCGAGCACCAGCGTGATCAGCTCGGGCACCGGAACGAAGAGCGCGCCGAGCTTGAACTTCTGGTTCGCGTACGCCGATTCGAGCTTGCGGAAGTCGGCCGTCCAGATCGTCTGGATGATGGCCTCGACGATTCCCATCAAGCCGAACGTCAGCAAGAGCGAGTTGAACGTCGTCATCCGGAAGCGCGCCATCAGCCAGTGCAGCAGCACGCCGAGCGCGAAGAACGCCGGCACGATGCCGACCAACGTCAGCAGCGGATCGACGCCGTGCGACGCGAGCTGGAAGCAGATGTACGCGGCGAGGAACGCGAACGCGAAGTGGGCGAGGTTGATGATGCGAAGGAGCCCCCAACTGAGGCTGAGCCCGAGCCCCATCAACCCGTAGAGCGCGCCGACGAAGATGCCGGAGAGGACGCTTTGCGCGAGCAGCGTCGCGCTCGGGAGCGTGAACCCCGGCATCTCGGGTCCGTCGGCGCGCTGCGCCGATCAGTTCGCCTGCAGCTTGGCGCCGCCCGACGTCACTTCCTTCGGCCAGACGACGATCCAGTGGCCGTTTTGCACCTGCTTGATGCGCATCAGGTCGTCGCCGAAGTTGCCGGCGCCGTTGAACCTGAGCTTGCCCTGGATCGTGTCGACCCGGTTCGCCTTGAGCCAGGTGCCGATCGCCTTGTCGTCGAGGCTCTTCGTCGCGTTGACGCCGGCTTCGAGGATCTGCCACGCGGTATAGGATGCGGCTGCCTGCGTCTCGACCGACGGATCGGCGAGTCCGGCCTTGGTCGCGCGCTCGCGGTAGAGCTTGACGAACTCGGCAGCGCCCGGGTTCGACGTGAACGGCGGCTGCTCCTCGAAGATCGTCACCGAGAGCGCGTTCTTCGCCTCCGGCAGCGACACCAGCGGCCCCGGCGCCGGGTAGAGATAGAAGTGCTGCGGCGGGACGTAGTCGATCTTCTTCATCGCGTCGAGCAGCAGGTTGCCGTCGAGGCCGATCGCGCCGACCCAGACGAAGTCGGGCTTGGCGTCCTTGATGCGCGCCGCGATCGGGCCGAAGTCGCGGTTGCCGAAATCCCACTCGAGGAAGAGCACTTCGCTCAGGCCACGCTTCTTCATCACCTCGCGCGCGCCCGCGGTCATGAACTGGATCGACGGGAACTTGTTGGTGACGACGGCGACCGTCTTCGGCGGCTTCGGCCCTGCAGCGAGCGCGTCGAAGAGGGTGTTGGGCACCGTCGTCGCCGGCTCCGAGCCGAGCGACCACGCCGGGAACTGCATGTCGTACTTGGCGAGCGACGGGATGCCGAGCGTGTGGTGGACGAGTACCTTGTCGTAGCGCTGCGCCACGCCCATCGCCGACAGGATCGCACCGGTCGCGTACGGCCCCATCAGCAGGTCGACCTTGTCGGCGGTGATGAGCTGCTCGTAGAGCGTGCGTGCGAGGTCGGGCTTGCTCTGGTCGTCCTTGACGACCCACTCGACCGGACGGCCGAGCAGGCCGCCGCGCTTGTTGAGCTGCTCGACGTAGATGTCGCCGACGATCTTGTGGATCTGTGCAGTCGCGGCGAGCGGGCCGGTGAGCGCCAGCGTGCTGCCGATCCGGATCGGCTGCCCGGCGGGCGTCTGCGCGACCGCGGCCGGCAGCGCGACGGCGAGCGCGGCGGCGAGCGCGGCGCGACGGGTGAAGTGCATGGCGTTCATCGTTGCGGTCTCCTTCGTGGTGGTCGTTCTGGCTGCTCGCTCACGCCCCGCGCGCGCGGCGGCGCGCGGCGAGCTCGTTGCGGATTTCTTCGTTGTGCTCGCCGAGCACCGGGGGCGGCCGCACCGCGAGCGCGCGCTCGCCGTCGAACGAGACCGGCGAGCGGACGGTGCGAAAAAGGCCCATCGTCGGGTGCACCGCCGAGGTCTCGAGCTGCAGGTGCAGCGCCTGCGGATCGACGAGCGCCTCGCTGGTGTCGTACATCGGCGCGTTCGGGACGTCGAGCGCCTGCAGGCGCGCGCACCATTCGTCGCGCGGACGCTTGCGAAAGCGCTCGCCGAGCCGCTCGATCAGCTCCTCCTGGTGTTCGATGCGTGCCTCGCGCGTCGCGAAGCGCGGGTCGTCGAAGAGATCGGGCTCATCGATCGCCTTGGCGAGGCCTTCCCAGAACTTCGGCGGCGACGACATGTGCAGCGCGATCCACTTGCCGTCGCCGCACTCGAGGACGTACGACTGCGAGACGCGCGGCCGGCTGTAGGGGCCCATCACCTCGCCTTCCTGCAGGAAGTGCGTGAATGCGTCGAGGTTGAAGTGCGCCATCGCCTCGAGCATCGAGACCTCCACCGTGCGGCCTGCGCCGGTGCGGCCGCGCTCGACGAGCGCGCCGAGGATGCCGTAGGCGGCGTAGAAGCCGGTCAGCGCGTCGGCGATCGCGGGCCCGACGACGCGCGGGTTCTCGGGATTGACGAGCAGCTTCAAGAATCCGCTCGCCGCCTGCGCGACGGTGTCGTAGGCCGGGCGCGCTGCGGCCGGGCCGGTCGCACCGAAGCCGCTGATCGAGCAGTAGACGAGCCGCGGATTGAGCGCACGCAGCCGTGTCTCGCCGACGCCGAGCTTGTCGGCGACGCCGGGGCGAAAATTCTGGATGTAGACGTCGGCGTCGGCGACGAGCGCATCGAGCACCTCGCGGTCGCCAGCGTCCTTGGTGTCGAGCGTGATGCTGCGCTTGTTGCGGTTGTAGGTCTGGTAGTGCGGGCTGTAGAGGCCGTTGCGAAAGGCGCGGAACGGATCGCCGGTGACCGGCTGCTCGACCTTGACGACGTCGGCACCGAGGTCGCCGAGCAGCATCCCGCACGCCGGGCCGGTGATGAACGTGCCCTGCTCGACGACGCGAACGCCGCTCAGCACCGGGGTCACGTGGCGCCCTTCGTCACGTCGCCGCGCCGAAGCCCGGCGGAACGCTGCCGTCGTACTGCACCTCGCGCGTCGCCTGGTACGACAGCGCAAAGCCGATCGGCTGGCCGATCTCCTCGTAGAGGTGCGCGATCAGGCCGGCCGTGCGGGCGAGGATCGGAACGCCCTTCAGCGCCTCGACCGGAAAGCCGGCGCCGAGCAGCACCGCGGGAATCGCGCCCGAGACGTTGAGCTTCAAGGGTTTGCCGAGCACCTCGGGGACCATCTTCTCGCTCGCTTCCGCGATGGCGACGAAACGCTGGTCACATCCGGCGTCGCGCGCCACCGCGAAGAGGGCGCCGACGCGCTCGTCACGTTCCTTGTGGAGCGGATGGCCGACGCCCGGAATCGCCTTGCCGGCGGCGCGCCACGCCTGCATCACCGCGAGCGCCGCTTGGTCGATCGCTTCGCCGCTGTGGATGCGGGCGTCGATCTCGCTGTACATGCGTCCGGCGGTCTCGGAGGAGCCGAGCACGACCGAGCCGCAGCCGAGGATGCCGGCGGCGACCGCACCCTGCATCGCGTCGGGCGCGGCGGCGAACGTCATCCGCGCCGCCTGCACGCTCGGCACGAGGCCATGCTCGGCGATCGCGACGAGCGTCGCGTTGAGCACCGCAGCTTCGCCCGCGCTCGGCATGCGACCGACGAGGAGGAGAAAGAAGTGCTCTGTGAACGAGACCTTGCCGATCAGCTCCTTCGAGAGGTCGCGGCCGCGGACGACGATCGTGTGCGCATCGGACGTGCAGATCGCGGTGCGCGGCACCGTCGCCTTGCCGATCTTCACGGCTGCGGCGCGAGCCGGAAGTCGTAGCTCGCCGAGTGGTACGGCACCTTCATCTCGCGGCCGTCGACGGCCTTGCCCGGCGGATGCTTCTCGAAGTCGACGACGAGGCTGTCGCGCTTGCCGAACACGGCGTCCTCGCCGAGGTACGGGCCGTTGGCGACGAAGATGTGCGTCGTCACCGGGACATGGCCTTCGGCCGAGACCATCATGTGGATGTGCCCGGGCCGGTTGATGCCGCGGTCGGTCGCTCGCATCATGACCCCGACCGGGCCGTCGTCCGGGATCGGGTAGTAGCTCGGCCGGATCGACCAGAACCAGTAGCGGCCCTGCGCGTCGGTGCGCAAGCGCCCGCGCGCGCGCATCTTCGGCTCGCTCGAGAGTTGAACGTCGTACTTGCCGTCGCCGTCGCCCGACCAGATGTCGAGCAGCGCGCCAGGGAGCGGCTGGCCGTCGAGGTCGGTGACGCGGCCGGTGTAGAGCGTCGGCTCGCCGGGGACGCCTTCGGCGATGTCGCCGCCGAGCGCGACGTCGGGAGCGCCCGGCCAGAAGAACGGGCCTTCGACGGTCGCCTCGGTCGCCTCGATCGCGCCCTTGGTCTGGCCGCTCGCTCGCGCCTGCGCGAGCGAGACGACCATCATCGAGAGGCCGAGAACGTCCGAGAGAAGGATGAACTCGGGCCGCCGCTCGGTCGAGATCTGCCCGGTCTCGGTGAGGAAGCGCATCCCGGCGAGCCACTCGTCGGGAGTGAGGTCCACCTCGCGCGCGAACGCGTGCAGGTGCTTCACCAGCGAGGTCATGATCTCGCGCAGACGCGGATCGCTCGCCTTCGCGAACGCGGCGACGACCTCCTCGGTGAGCTTGTCCTGGTTGTACTCAGACATGGCGATTTCCCCGTCGGGCGCGCTCGCGCAGCGGCTAGCGGTCGCGGACGCGCACCTGGCCGTTGTTGTAGACGATCTTGCCGCCGACGACGGTCAGCACCGACCCGAGGGTCTTGAGCGACTCGTCGGGGACGCTGAAGTAGTCGCCGCTGAGGACGACGAGATCGGCGAGCTTGCCCTGCTCGATCGAGCCGAGCTTGTCCTCCTCCTTGCTGAACCAGCCGTTTTCGCGCGTGTACAGGCGCATCGCCTCGAGGCGCGTCAGCGTCTGCCCGGCGTTGATGACGACACCCGAGCTGTTCTTGCCTGTCGTCATGTAGTAGAGCATCAGCCACGGGTTGAGCGTCGAGATCTGCGCCGAGTCGGAACCGGCGCCGACCTTGATGCCGCTGTCGACGATCGTGCGGTACGGCGGGCCGCTGGCGGTCGGCGTGCCGGCGAGATAGCGGAAGCCGTGCAGCGCGAGGCCGCCGCCGAGCGCCTTCAGGCGCTGGATGTTCTCGGGCGTGATCGTGAGCGCGTGCGCGACGGACCAGTGCAGCGGTGCGACCGGGATCTGGGCGTTGAGCTGCTCCCAGGCCGTGATCGCCACGTTGTCCTCTGCGGACGAGAGCGTGTGCTGCTGATAGATCCAGCCCCGCTCGGCCGCCTTCTTCACCGCGGCCGGGTAATTCGACGGCGGCACCACCTGCCCGAACAGCGGCCAGTTGGTGATGAACTCGCCGAGGCCGGCGATCTTCAGCCAGTCGTTGCCGAACTCGCGGAACGCGTTCTCGACGCGCCGCGTCAGGATCGGGATCGCGTCCTGCGTGTCCATGCTCAGGAAGAAGACGCGGATCCGCACCTTCATCTGGCCGTTCCGGTGCAGGTCGAGCAGCGCGTCGTACGCCGTGTATGGATCCCAGCTCGCAGCGCCGTCGAAGGTGAACTCGCTCTCGTGGTCGGGCGAGCCCGGGATCAGGAAGCCGCCCATGTCGAAGTTCGACGTCACTCCGAGCGCGGCGGCGTAGTTCATCGCGTCGAGGGTCGAGCGCTTCTTGTCGTCGAACGTCTGGATCGAGCGCAGTGCGTTGAGCGCCGCGACGGTCGGCGCGTTGGCGGCGATCGAGCCGTCGGCGCCGACGACGATGCCGCGGCTCGCGAAGAACGTCTTGCCTGCCGAGTTCGTCACCGACGGACCGGTGAACGAGACCTGGATGTAGACCGGATTCGCCGGCGCGATCGCGTCGAGCTCGGCGAGCGTCGGCAGCCGCTTCTCGGCGAACTGGACCGGATTGAAGCCGCCGATCGTCGTCACGAACTGGCCGGCGGGAACGCCGGTGGCGATCCTTGCGCGGTAGATCGCCGCGATGTCGGCGATCGACGCCGCCGTCTCGAGGGGAGTGTGGTACCCGGGCCGGAGGCCGAGCAGGATGATGTGGTTGTGGTTGTCGACGAGGCCCGGCACAACCGTGCGCCCGTTGAGGTTGATCACCTGCTTGCAGCGGTTGTCGACGAGGCCGGCGTCTTGGCCGACCGCCGAGAACTTGTCGTTGTGGATCGTCACGCTCGAGACGACGCGGTTCTGGGCGTCCATCGTGTAGATGACGCCGTTGACGAACACGGTGTCGCGGCCGTTCGGGCAGCGATCGCTGTTGTCGTTGTCGGCCCACGCGGCGCTCGCCAGCACGGCGAGCAGGGTGGCCAGAACGCGCGCGCCCGCGCGCCGTCCGGCAGAAACTCTGCACAAGGTCATCTCGTTGTCTCCTCTTTTGCGGCGATCGGGAGCGCCGCGTGCGGGCCACGATAGGCGCGGCACGAGCTGGGGACAAATGGTCGATGCTCATCGATATGATCGATGCGGTCGATTTGCCGTCAGGGTTTCCATGGAGTTGAGGCACCTTCGCTACTTCGTGGCGCTCGCCGAATGCCTCAGCTTCACGCGCGCCGCCGACCGCGTCCACGTCACCCAGTCGACGCTGTCGCACCAGATCCGCCAGCTCGAGGACGAGCTCGGCCAGCGCCTGTTCGAGCGCATCGGCAAGCGCGTCGTGACGACCGAGGCCGGCGAGCTGTTCCTCGCCTTCGCGCAGCGCGCGCTCAAGGAGGTCGACCTCGGCATCGCGATGACGAAGCCCGGCGGCGGCGGGCTGAGCGGCGAGGTGCGCGTTGGCGCGACGCACACGTTCAACGTCTCGCTGATCCCCGAGTGCGTCGCGCTCTTCCTCGCCCGCCATCCGACGGTGCTGCTGCGCATCGACGAGCTCGCCGCCGAGCAGATCGCCAATGGGCTGCGTGACGGCGAGCTCGACATCGGCATCGCCTACCGGCCGGACGGCCCGACCGACCTGCGCTTCGAGCCGCTCTATCACGAGGAGATGGTGCTCGTCGTCGCCCACGGCCATCCGCTCGCGCGGCGCAAGCGCATCCGCATGGTCGAGCTGCACCAGCAGCGACTCGTCCTGCTGCCGCGCCGCTTCGCGACGCGCGTGCTCCTCGACGAGTGTTTTCACGCGAGCGGCGCCGAGCCGGTCGTCGTCGCCGAGATGTCGACGATCGCGCCGATGCTCGGCCTCGTCCTGCGCATGCCGATCGGCGCGATCGTCGCCACCACCGCGGTGCCGGCGGCGATGCAGGGCCTCGTCTCGGTGCCGATCGAGAGTCCGACGCCGGTCCGCACGCCGGGGCTGCTCTGGCGACGCGAGGCACGCCAGGACGCAGCGGTGAAGTCGTTCGCCGTGATCGTGCGCAAGACCGCGCTCGCCAACAGCCTGCGCGCCCAGCATGCGAGCTGAGCCCGTTTCTATCGCGGCGCTTGAGAAAAGCGATGCTGCCGCGGGCGCGCGGCGCTACTCTGTGTGCCCGCTCAACCGGAGAACGACAGCATGGCCAAGCCCCCGCCCCGCATCAACATCGGCATCGACGACGCCGACCGCGCCGCGATCGCCGGAGGTCTCTCGAAGCTGCTCGCCGACACCTTCACGCTCTATCTGACGACGCACAACTTCCACTGGAACGTCACCGGTCCGATGTTCAACACGCTGCACCTGATGTTCATGGAGCAGTACACCGAGCTGTGGAACGCGGTCGACCCGATCGCCGAGCGGATCCGCTCGCTCGGCCACCACGCGCCGGGCTCGTACGGCCAGTTCGGCCGACTCGGCTCGATCGGCGACGTCCCCGAAACGCCGCCGGCGGCGCTCGACATGGTGAGAAAGCTCGTCGAGGGCCACGAGGCGGTCGCGCGGACCGCGCGCAGCATCTTTCCGCTCGCCGACAAGGCGGGCGACGAGCCGACCGCCGACCTGCTGACGCAGCGCCTCACGGTGCACGAGCAGACCGCCTGGATGCTGCGCAGCCTGCTCGAGGAGTAGCCGCCGCCGGGCGGGCCGCGACGGCCCGCTAGAGCAGCTCGTCGATGTGCTTCGGCCAGCTGCTCTTCAAGAGCTTCGAGAGCGCGCGGTCGGCGAGGACCTTGCCGGCCGTCTGGCAGCGCGCGCAGTAGTTCGTCTCGTTGTCGGCGTGGACGATGCGCTGCACCGGCGCGCCGCAGTCGGGGCACGGCTGACCGAAGCGGCCGTGCACCGCCATCGCCGGGTGGAACGCGGTCACCTTCTGCGGCCAGTCGCCGGCTTCGCGCACGAGGCGCTCGGTCCATTCGGCAAGCGTCGTCTGCGTCGCCGCGAACAGGCGATCGATCGCAGCATCGTCGAGCGAGCGCGTCAGCGCGAGCGGCGACAGCCGCGCGCGATGCAGGATCTCGTCGGAGTACGCATTGCCGATGCCGCTGAAGAGCCGCGGGTCGGTCAACGACCGCTTGACGGTGTGGTTCTCGGCGACGAGGCGCGCTGCGAACGCGTCGCGAGTCGCCGCCATGACGTCGATGCCGCCGGCGTCGAGCGCGGCGAGCCCGGCGCGCCCCGCGACGACGTGGAGCGACGCGCGCCGCTGCTTGCCGGCCTCGGTGAGCGCGAGCGTGCCGGTGGTAAAGGCGAAGAACGCGAGCGCGTTCGGCGCCGTCGTCTTGCCGCGCTCGAGCCAGCGCAGCCGCCCGGCGATCATGAGGTGGACGACGACGAAGAGATCGCCCTCGAACGCGAGGACGATGCGCTTGCCGAGCCGCTCGACGCCGACGACGGTGCGGCCCTCGACCGCCGAGATCGGCGGCGTCACCGAGCGGAGCAGGAACGGGTGGCGGATCGAGATGCGCTCGAGGCGCTGGCCGACGGTCTTGGCGGCGAGCCGCTCGACGTAGACGGTGACGTCGGGGAGCTCGGGCATCGGCCAAGTGTGCCACCGGCCCTAGCGCCGGCCGCGCGGGTGCTCCCGCGACCACGCTGCCCGCGGTTGTACGGACAACGCCGGGCATCCGGCAATTGCGCGCCGGCGGCGTTGCCAGTACACCGTGACGGCTTTGCAAGAAACACCACAGGAGACCGCCATGACCATCGGCCTCGCCACCCTGCGGGCGCTCGCATTCGGATTGCTGTCGCTCGCGGCGACGGGCGCGTCCGCGCAAGCAGTGCGCCAGTTCAGCTTCGCGTACGACCAGCCGACGACGACCGCATACGGCATCGCCGGCAACATCTTCGACGCCAAGTTGAAGGAGCTCTCCGGCGGCAAGATGAGCATCAACCAGTTCCCGGGCGGCCAGCTCGGCCAGGAGCCGCAGATGCTGCAAAAGGTCCGCTCCGGCGACATCGATTTCGTCGTCACGTCGACCGCCAATGCGTCGACGGTGGCGCCGCAGGCCGGCGTCTTCTCGCTCCATTTCCTGTTCCGTGACCAGGCGCACCTGCAAAAGGCGCTCGCCGACCCGGCGATCGCCGCCGAGTTCCGCGCCCTCGTCAAGGACCAGGTGCAGGGGGCGCAGGTGCTCGGGCTGCTGACGATGGGAATGCGAAACATGTACAGCAAGCAGGAGGTGAAGACGGTCGACGACATCAAGGGCAAGAAGGTGCGCGTGCAGGCGACCAAGACCGAGGACACGCACTTCCCGGCCTATGGCGCGCAGACCGTCCACATGCCGTTCGGAGAGGTCTACACGTCGCTGCAGACCGGAGTCGTCAACGTCGCCGAGAACGGCATCAACGTCTACCTCGCCAACAAGCACTACGAGGTCGCGCCGGTGCTCTCGATCACCGAGCACGAGGCCAACAACAACTGCATCTGGGTCAGCGACAAGACCTGGAACAGCTTGACGCCCGAGCAGCAGAAGTGGGTCCAGGCGGCAGCCGACGAGGTCTCGCGAACCGAGCCGGCGATGGCGCTCAAGCTCGAGAAGGACTCCGAGACCAAGCTCAAGTCGATGGGCGTCAAGGTCGTCGAGAACGTCGACAAGAGCGGCTTCATGAAGGCGGCATCACCGGTGCAGGACCAGCTCGCCGCCGAGCTCGGGCCGCACGCGGTCAAGCTGCTGAAGATGGTTCGCGACCTGAAGTAGCACGCCACCCGCCGCGACGCGGACGTCCGCGGCGCGTTCTCCTCGACAACGACCGCACGATGGCCGATTACCGCGCGCTGATCCTGCAGCGCCATCGCCAGCTCAAGTGGAAGTCGCTCGACTGGCTCGAGGCGACCCTGATGGTGCTCTGCGGCGTCTGCATCTCGATGTTCACGCTCGGCGTCTTCTTCGACGTCGTCACGCGAACGATCGGTGCGCCGTGGCTCTGGCTGCAGCAGGTGACGACCGCGTTCTTCGCCTGGGGCGTCTTCCTCGGCATGGCGGCGGCGACGCGGCGGAACGACCACTTCTACCTCACCGAGATCACCAAGCGGATGACCGGCGCGCCGCGGACGGCGATCGAGATCACCAATCGGATCATCGTCCTCGTCGTCGCCGTGCTGCTCATCTGGTGCGGAACGCAGAACGCGCTGCTCGACCTCGGCAGCTTCCGGATGCCGTCGCTGGTCCCGCTCGCCGTCTACACGGGAATCGTTCCGATCGCCGGCGTGCTGATCCTCCTGTTCACGGTCGAACAGCTCGTCTGCGGCTGGCAGCACCGTTTCGAAGGGCCCGAGGACCGCGACGACTCGCGCGAAGCGGTCGAATGATGAGCGCGACCGCGGTCCTCATCCTGATGACGGCGCTCTTCCTGGGCTTCGGCTACATGGGCGTGCCGGTCGTGTTCGCGCTGATGGCCGGCGTCCTCTTGGCGAGCGCATTCACGCCGATCAGCATGCAATCGCTGGTCGGCCAGCTGTTCCACGGCATCGACTCCGAGACGTTGCTCGCGGTGCCGTTCTTCCTCCTCGTCGGAGAGCTGATGGCGTCGTCCGACGTCGCCGTGCGCATGATCCGGCTGTCACAGACGCTCGTCGGCCACCTGCGCGGCGGCCTCGCGCAGGTGGTGACGCTCTTCAGCATGTTCTTTGCCGGCATCTCGGGGTCGTCGGTCGCCGACGTCGCCGTCCTCAGCCGCACGATCGCGCGCGACATGTCGCGCGAGGGCTACGACCGCGCCTTCACCGCCGCGTTGATCGCGTCGGCGTCGACGATGGCCAACCTGATCCCGCCGAGCATCATGGCGGTCGTCTACGGCGCGACCGGCAACGTGTCGATCGGCGGGCTGTTTCTCGCCGGCGTCGTCCCCGGCGTCCTGATCGGGATCGGCCTGATGATCTACAGCTACTTCTGGGGGCCGGCCGGCGTCATGAAGAAGCGCGCCGGCCTCACCGAGGTGCTCGTCGCCGCGCGCGGCTCGGCGCTGCCGCTCGTCATCCCGGTGATCATCATGGGCGGCATCCTGACCGGCTGGTTCACGCCGACCGAAGCGGGGATGGCGGCCGCGGTCTACATCCTCGTCGTCCTGATTCCGGCGCTCAACCGCGGCCACGTCCGCGAGCTGCCGCGCGACTTCATGTACGCGGGGCTGCTCTATTCGCTGCCGCTCGCTGCGGTCGCCGGCGCGTCGGCGTTCGGCTGGATGGTCGCCTTCCTCCGCGGGCCCGACATCGTCGCCGGCTACATCACGTCGCTCGCCGGCACCAACGGCACGATGATCATGTTCCTGCTCGTCTGCGTCTTCGTGATCGTCGGCGACTTCATCGATGCGGTCCCGGCGATCATCATCTTCATGCCGATCATCAACAAGCTCACCGAGGTCGGCCAGATCAACCCGCTGCACATGGGCGCGGTCATCATCACGACGCTGGTGTTCGGCCTCATCACGCCGCCGTACGGGCTGTCGCTGCTCGTCGCGTCGAAGTACGTCGGCATCGGCTTCGGCAAGGCCGTCGTTCGCTCGCTACCGCTCTACGCCGTCTTCTTCGCGACGATCGCGTTCGTCGTCGCGTTTCCCGACATCGTCCTCTGGCTGCCGAAGCAGTTCCTGCCCGAGTCGGTCGGCTGCTTCAAGTCGCCGACCGGCGCGGGGTTCATCTGCCCCTGATGCCGAGGCCTATCCTCCGGAGCCCGCCATGCGCGCTGCCTCGACTCTTTCTCCGTTCACCGTTCGCCGCCTGACCCCGAACCTCGGCGCCGAGATCTCGGGCCTCGATCTGGCGCAAGGCGTCTCGCCCGACGTCTTTCGCGCGCTCTACGACGCGTTCCTCGAGCACCAGGTGCTGCTCTTTCCGCCGGGCGATCTGCCGCCCGGTGCGCAGGTCGACTTCGCGCGCAACTTCGGCGAGGTCCAGGTGCACGTGATGGCGATGTACCACGCCGACGGCTTTCCCGAGCTGTATCGTCTCTCGAACCTCGACGCCAACGGCAATCCCGACGGCAAGCATCCGGACAAGGGAACGCTCTACTGGCACACCGACGGCTCGTGGCGGCGCGTCACCGGCCAGGCAACGATCATCTACGGCGAGATCGTGCCGGCGAGCGGTGGCGAGACGCACTTCGCCGACATGTACGGAGCCTACGAGCGATTGAGCGACGGCTGGAAGCGGCGCATCGCTGGCTTGCGCGCGGTCCACAACCTCGACTTCTCGCGCACCCGCCGCCACGGCACCGACCTCATGACAGAAGCGCAGAAGCGCGAAGCGCCGCCGGTCGAGCATCCGATCGTGCGCCGCCATCCTGAGACCGGCCGCACGTGCCTGTACCTCGGCGACCATGCCGAATCGATCGTCGGCATGCCGTACGGCGAGGGACGCGCACTGATCGAAGAGCTCAACGCGCTCGCAATTCATCCTGACCTGACGTATGAGCACCATTGGCGCCCGCACGAGCTGATCGTCTGGGACAACCGCTGCCTGCAGCACCGCGCGACCGAGTACGACCCGAAGACCGAGCGTCGCGTCGTCCGCCGCTGCACCGTGCTCGGCGAGGAGCCGGTCGGGGTTGACGGCAAGCCCTGACTGTCGACGCGAGTCATTGCGCCACGGCGGCGCCCCGGACCGAGCGGCGATCGCGACGATACTTGCGGCGATGACCGAGCTCACTCCCGAGGTGCAACGCCGCCGCACCTTCGCCATCATTTCGCACCCCGACGCCGGCAAGACGACGCTCACCGAGAAGCTCCTGCTCTTTTCCGGCGCGATTCAGATCGCCGGCTCGGTGAAGGCGCGCAAGGCCTCGCGCCACGCGACCTCGGACTGGATGGAGATCGAGAAGCAGCGCGGCATCTCGGTCGCATCGTCGGTGATGCAGATGGAGTACCGCGGCGCGGTCATCAACCTGCTCGACACGCCCGGCCACCAGGACTTCTCCGAGGACACCTATCGCGTGCTGACCGCGGTCGACGCCGCGCTGATGGTGATCGACGCCGGCAACGGCGTCGAGCCGCAGACGCGCAGGCTCCTTCAGGTCTGCCGCGCCCGAAACACGCCGATCCTCACCTTCGTCAACAAGATGGACCGCGAAGTGCAGGAGCCGCTCGCGCTGATGGACGAGATCGAGCGCGAGCTCGGCATGAGCGTC
>Ga0207689_10000787_pt1 | contig 30438 bp, 24 predicted proteins | sample KBSMisM52_FD_184312 | JGI IMG/M metagenome (GOLD analysis project Ga0207689, IMG submission 184312) | Miscanthus rhizosphere microbial communities from Kellogg Biological Station, Michigan, USA - KBS Miscanthus M5-2 (SPAdes) (version 2) | ecosystem: Host-associated > Plants > Roots >...
CCCTCGCGCGCGCGCATCCAGTTGAAGTTGCCCTTGACGGTGTTGATCTCGCCGTTGTGCGCGACCATCCGGTACGGGTGCGCGAGCGGCCACTCGGGGAAGGTGTTGGTCGAGAAGCGCTGGTGGACGAGCGCGAGCGCGGTGACGAGACGCGGGTCGGCGAGATCCTTGTAGTACTTGCCGACCTGGTCGGCGAGCAGCAGCCCCTTGTAGATCACCGTGCGGCAGCTCATGCTCGGCACGTAGTACTCGCGGCTGTGCGTGAGCTTCAGCGCCTGGATCGCGCTCGACGCGGTCTTGCGAATGACGTAGAGCTTGCGCTCGAGCGCGTCGGGAACGATGACGTCGGGGCCGCGGCCGATGAAGATCTGCCGGATGATCGGCTCCTTCGCGCGCACCGTCGGCGACATCGGCATCTCGGCGTCGACCGGGACGTCGCGCCAGCCGAGCACGACCTGGCCCTCGGCCTTGACCGCGCGCTCGAGCTCCTGCGTGCACGCGAGCCGCGACGCGTGCTCCTTCGGCAGGAACACCATGCCGACGCCGTATTCGCCGGGCGCCGGCAGCTCGATGTCCTGACGCGCCATCTCGGCGCGGTAGTAGTCGTCGGGAATCTGGATCAGGATGCCGGCACCGTCGCCCATCAGGCGGTCGGCACCGACGGCGCCGCGATGGTTGAGGTTCTCGAGGATCTTCAGACCCTGCTCGACGATCGCATGCGACTTGCGACCGGCGATGTGGGCGACGAAGCCGACGCCGCACGCGTCGTGCTCGTGCGCGGGCGAGTACAGACCCGACGTCGCCGCCGCGTCCACTTCCTGCTGCGGGGTCCACGCCCCGTTCTCGATCTCGCCCACGACGTGCCCCGACGCTGTCACCCGAAGGCGAAGAATACCGCAGCGCAGCAATTCGACCGTGCCGATCGGCCTCAGTAGGTGCGGCCGGAAACGCGGCCGCCGCGGTTGACGGGAACGAAGCGGACCTCGACCGTGATCTGGCTCTTGACGGGCGTGCCGGCGGCGAGCCCCGGCGCGAAACGGGCCTTGCCGAACGCGTCGAGCGCGGCCTGCTCGAAGACGCCGCTCGGCTGCGAACGGACGACGGCGACGTTGTCGACGTGGCCCGTCTCGCTGATCAGGAGGCGGAGCACGACGGTGCCCTCGCGCAGGTAGGGGTCGGGATAGTCGGGCTCGATGTCGTCGAGCGGCCGCGGCCCGGGATCGAGGCGGATGCCGAGCGCGTAGTCGGGCGCCGCCGGCAACGCCGTGGCCGCGGTGCTCGGCATCGCGGCTGCTGCCGCCTTGCCTGCGGCGTCGGCGGCGTGCGGCTCGCTCGCGAGCGCGGGCGAGCGTCCCGGCGCGGCGTCCTGGGTGCGCCGCACCTGCGATCGCTCCCTTGCTGGCGGGCGCGGCTCGACCGCGGCCGGGGAGACGGCAGCGACTTCGGCGACGCCGGCGCCAGGCTGGGCGCGCTGGCCGACGGTCGGCTCGGCGAGCGCGGCGGCGGGCACGACGCGGATCGCCATCGCCCTGGCCACCGCCGCAGGTGCGACGTGACTGCCGGCCAACCCGCCGGGGCGGACCGCGAAGATCAAGGCGTGCATCGCGAGCGCGATCGCGACCGCGGCCCACAAGCGCTGCAGGCGGATCGCTCCGCCTGCAGCGTTGAGGGAGGGACTGGCCAGCGTCCCGCTCACCGACCTCCTCTCGTCACGCTATTGCGGGATCTCGCGCCAGCTGATGCGCTTGCCGATCGGCATCGGCTCGGCCGGAGTGACCCGCTTGTTCACGTTGGTCGCCTTGCCCTGCCGGAACACACCGGTGTACGTCGGATTGGTCGAGCCCGCCGGTGCCGGCAACTGCAGCACCGTGAAGCCGACGTTGAGCGAATCCGAAAGGAACTCCGAAGTGACCGTGTCGGGGATCGGCGCGCCGGTCCGGAAGTCGATCTGATTGAACCAGCTGTGACCGCCGACCGTGCACGGGACCTGCTCGGGGACGTTGCTCGCGAAGACGAGAGCGCCGAGAACGAGCTTCATCTCGACGTTGACGCGCTCGCCGGCCTCGGCGAGGTCGAGCACCCAGCCGGCCGGCGCGCCGCAGTCGGTCGTCGTGCCGGTGCAGCTGATCGTGCGCGTCGCAGTCGAGCCGGTGCCCGTCTGGTTGATCTTCATCGGCCTGAACGTCGCGCGCGGGGTCGGATAGAGCGTCGCCCCGATCGCGAGCGTGTCGCGCATGCCGTAGACCGACTGGACGTTGCTGTCGGTGACGTCGCTCGCGCCGAGCAGCTTGCCGGTTCCGAACATCACGAACGGCTTGCCGTCGAGCTCGGCGAGCTCGGGGCGGATCGTGATCGGCTGGACGTTGTTGCTCGGATCCTTGGCAGTGGCGAGCAGCGTGGCCTGCGGCGACGGCGAGAAGTCGAAGCGCCACATGTTGCCGAGCACGTCGCCGCCGTAGACACGCAGCGTCGTGTTGTCGATGGCGACGTTGTCGACGTAGTTGTTGATCTGCGCCAGGCCGCTTGGCGTCGTCCCGCTGCCGGCGCCGGTCGGGATCTTGTGAATGATCCTGCCCGTCAGCGCGTTCAGCACGTAGAGGAAGCCGCCGCCGTCCATGCCGTTCGACGCGCCGTTCACGTTGTTGTAGCCCGAGGTGACCATCACCACCCAGGTACCGGCGAGCTTGGTAATGACCGGCTTGCCGAAGGTGAGCCCGAGGTTGCAGTCGCCAGTGCGGTTGACCGCGCCGGCCATCGACGCCGGGCAATCGGTCGCGCTCTGCTTGAACTCCCACAGCGGGGTCGGCGCCACTCCCGGAGTCGTGACATCGAGCGCGTAGTAGCCCTTGCCGCCAGCGTTGAGCCCGCCGACGAGGATCGTCTTCCAGTCGCCGACGGCGGTGCACGGAGTTCCGCAGACGTCACCGACGACAGGCGTGCCATCGACATAGAACTGGTGGCCATCGCGCTTGTAGTTCTCGTCGGCGAGCTTGTACATGTTCGGCAGCACGCTGCTCGGGATCACCGCCCACGCTTCCTTGCCGCCGTTGAGCGCCGTGTCGAGCGTCGCGTAGAACGCATGAAGCATGCCGTCGTTCGCTCCGACGTAGACCATGGCGGTGCGCGAAGCGTTCGTCGACTTGAACGACGCGTAGGCGAGATCCTGGTACGCCGCGAACGGCTGCTGGACGTAGACGGGCTGCGAGTCGACGATGTCGCCGAGCACGTTGTCGCGGTGGCGGTACAGCTTGGTGAGCGAGTTGGTCTCGAAGTCCTCGTTGCCGCGCTGGCCGCGCAGGAAGTTGACGAGCTTGCCCGCCTTCGCCGCCTCTTGCTGCTGCTGCACCGTAGTGCCGGTCCCGTCGGTCATGAAGGGATACTGGCTCAGCTGCGAGATGTTCACCACGTCGAAGTACGACTTCTCGGTCGATGTCAAGTCGGTCAGCAGCGTTCCGGTTGGCGTGCCGGAGGGACAGATGTCGGTGTTCCAGGTGAAGTTGCCCAGCGCGGCGCTGCCCCGCATGACGTAGATCTTGCGGTTGTCGCACGCGGCGAACGTCTTCGCGCCGAGCAGCGCCTTGGCCGACCACACCGCCGGCGACGGTGCGCCGCTGCCGAGGTCGATCGTGCTCGCCTGCAGATCACCGTCCCACGTTCCCGACTGGTAGCTCGTCGAGTACGCGAAGTTGTTGCCCGCCACCGGTTGCAGCGTCGAGACGCCGATCGGCGCACCCGACCCGACGACGCTGTCGATCTTGGCGAGTGCATCGCCAAGGCCTTGGACGACCGAGGTCGGGTTGTTGGCGGCGAAGTAGCGACCGCGCCCGTTGACTGCGGTGTGCCAGTAGTCGTCAATGGATTTCGGGTTGTTGTAGTTGTCGGGGTTCGAGTAGTCGAGCGTCGGATCGGGCCAGAGCGGCCAGTTCTTGGCGCCGGTGCGGATGTCGGCGAAATCGCCGGTCAGCGTCGACGTGCTGCGGTAGTCCGCTCGGTACTGCAGCGTTCCCGAGACGCCGAGGCCGATCGCGAACGTCGTCATGTGCTGGTGCGGCGCGTTGTCGTCCTCGGGGCCGGGGCCTGTGCTCGGCACGATGTTCGGCATCGCCGGGCGAAGGTCGGTCTTGTAGTAGTAGTTGGAGACGTCGGCGAGCGAGTTCTCGCTGCCGCCCGCGCCGGCGACGACGGTCGTGCACGGCCACGTGCTGCAGCCGGCGATGTCGACCGGCGGCTGCGCCGGGAAGGTCTGCGGTGTCGGGTAGCAGACGCCGTCGACGGGAGTCGACGCAGTGTTCGTCGTCACCGTGACGCCAGGGCCGGTCGCGACCGTGCCGCTGAACGGCGTCGTGGTCACTGTCTTCGTCGTCACGATCGAGTACAGGTGTCCCGAGCCCGACGTCGGCGTGCACACCGTGATGACGCCGGTCGCGCCGTCGGTCCCGGCGACGCAGCCGGAATCGGCGATCGGCGCGCCGAGCGAACGCTGGTTGCACGTCACCGTCTCGCCGGGTGTCCCGGTCGGACCCGCGGTGCAGACGCCGGCGTAGTCGGCCATCGGCTGCGTCACGGTGCTGTTGCAGGCGGTCGTCGTGTCGAAGAAGGGACCCGGGTCGACCGCGCCCGCGGTGCAGCTCGCCGACGGCGTTCCAGCGGTCACCGTGGTGTTGCACGTGACTTCCGGCCCGGAGCCGGTCTGCGTCACCGGCGTGCACGATGCGGTCGGAACGTAGACGTCGCCGGAGTCGCTCTTCGTGCAGGTCGTCGTGACCTGCGTCGCGCCATCGGTCGTCGTTCCCGGCGTGCACGGCGCGACCGGCACGTTCGCGTAGTTCGTCCCCGCCGGATACGCGCAGGTGGTCGTGATCAGGGTGCCGCCGTCGGTCCCCGGCGTGCAGCTCGCGACCGGCGTCGCAACCGGATACGCGCCCGCCGGATTGGTGACGCACGTCTGCGAGTACGTTGAGGTCAGGAACGTGCCGTCCGGACAGCTCGCTGGCGAGATCGCGACCGGTGGATCGGTCGTCGCGCCGGCGCAGGTGACGTTCATGTAGTTGGGCGCCACCGGCGCTGATGCGGTGCAGAGCGGCACCTGCGTCGGCCCGGTGACGTTGCGGACGCACGTGACCTTGTCGGCGCCTTCATCGGGCAGCGGTCCGGGCGTGCAAGAGGGCGGGATCGGCGTGTCGGTGCTGACGAACCCGCACGTGGTGACGACGTAGTCCGGCGGGCCCGAGTCCACCGGCGTGCAGTCGGGGACGTCGACGGTCGGCGCCCACGGCTTCTTGTCACAGTGGGTGACGATGTAGTCGGGCGCCGGGCCGGTCGTGACTCCGAGCGGGCAGGTGGTGGGATCGACGACCGTCTGAGCCATGACCGGATTGACCGTGCACGTCACCTTGAGGAACGGCGCAGCCGTGCCCGGGTTGGAGACGCACGTCCCGGGCGGGACGAAGACATCCTGGTTGCTGGCCGCTGGCTTGGTGCAGTTGCGGGTGACCCAGTCCGGCGCAGTGCCCGCCGTGACGCCGAGCGGGCCGCATCCGGCCGCCGTCGTGAAGATGGTCTGGTTGTTGACGCCGGGCGGGTTCGTGCACGTCGTCTCGTAGTAGTCGGGCGCGCCAGTGGTGGCGCCTGCGGTGCACGTGTCGACCGGCGTCACCGTCGGACTCGGTCCGCCGGCAGTCTGCGGGCACGTCGTCACCACCGGACCCGCCGTTCCCGGCGTGCACGATGCGCTCGGAACCGCCACGTCCGACAGCGTCTGCAGCGTGCACGCGACCTTGATGTAGTTCGGACCGGTGAGGCCCGCATCGTTCGTGCACGCCGCGACGAAGTCGGTGACGGCATCCATCGACTTGGCGCAGGTCGTCGTGATGAACGAGCCATCGGTCGCTGTACCTACCGTACACGCCGGCGACGGCGTCGCCGCGAAGTTCGTTGCCGGCGGATAGCTGCAGGAAGTCGTGATCCAGTCCGGGCCCGCACCCGCTGAGCCCGTGCACGTAGCGACGGGGACCGACGTGTTGTTTGCCGCCGGCGTCGTGCAGACGAAGACGAAGTAGTCGGGCGCTGCGCCCGTCGTCGTGCCGGGTGTGCAGGTGCCGTTGAACGCCGCCGCCGCGGTGACGACGGAAAAGGTGCACGTCGTCTCCGCCCAGCCATTGCCGGAGTTCGCGGCGGTGAATCCGGGGGTGCAGGTTGCGACCGGGCCGAAGGCGCGCGCGAGCGGGCCGTCGATGCAGGTCGTCTTGACGTAGCCCGGACCCGGGCCCACGGTCGGGCCGGGACCTGTCGTGCACGTGCTCGGATCGACGAGCTGGCTGACGGTAACGTCGCGCGTCTCGCAGCGGACGCCGGGGCCGGGAACGCAATCGCCGCTGACCGGGACGCCGATCTCGTCGTCGCCCAGCTTCATGATCGTCTGGTACTGGTGCTGGTAGACCTGCTTGACGCCGAGCTGGTACTGGTCCTTCTCCATGACGTACTGCGTCGTCACCTGCACCGCCTGCGACTTCGCCGTCGTCCACTGGTCCCGCACCCGCTGGTACTGCTTCTGCACCTGGCGCGTCTGGAACGTCTGCGCCGCGACCTGGGTCGTCTGCAGCTGGTACTGCTCGGTGACCTTCTCCGTCTGTTCCTGCCACTTGACGTGCTGGTAGCGCTCCTGGGTGAAGTGCTCCTTGCGCTTGGCGAACTGCTCGGTCGACTGGAAGTCGTACGTCCTGGTGTAGGTCGTCTGCGTCGTCGTCGCGAGCGCCTGCACCTTGGTCTCGAGATACTGGATCGTGCGCTTGATCGTCCGCGAAGTATCGCGGGTCGTGCTCGTGACCTGACGCTGGGTCTGGAAGTTGGTGCGGTACATCGACGCCAGGCTGCAGGCGTTGTCGGTGTACGCGTTCGTCTTGTTGGTGACGACGTGGGTCGAGCCGGAGACGCCGTCCCAGATCGGACGCGGGCAATACGGGTCGCTCAGCGGGCACGTCGGATCGCCGTCCTGCTGGCCGACCTTCGTCGTGCCGTCGAGCTGGAGGCCGCCACCGTAGAGGCCGGGACCGGCCGATTCGGTCTGGCCGTTCCAGTAGCCGTCGGTCGTCATGATCGTGAAGTTCTGCTGGCACGCGTACTGGATCGGATCGTCCGCACCGGTCGCCGGCATCCCCGAGTTGATGCTGTCCTCCTTGCCGCCGTAGTAGCGGCCGACGCGGGCCAGGCCTTCGCGCGCAGGCGAAGCGCCACCCGCTTTCTGCGAGAACAGCTTGCTGAACCAGAGGTTCTTCTGGCCCGAGTTGAAGTCGCCGAGCGGCAGATAGCGAACCGGGTTGATCGACAGCGACGCTGGCGTGTCCTTCGGCTGGACAGTGATGAAGCCGACCCGCTTGGTGTCGTTGAGCGGGGCGAACGCCAGGCTCGCCGCGCTCTTGATGAGGCTGATACGCGTGCGGTAGTACGAGTACCAGATCGCGAAGTTCTGCTTCTCGGCCGCGGTCAGCCCGTTGACGACGACCTTCGTCCAGTTGCCGCCGCCTGTCGCGCCCCGGCTCACCCCGGTGTCGAGATCGGTGCATGGCGCGGTCGCGAAGTTGAGCGTCTGCGCGCCGGTGTACACGTAGTAGTAGGCCGGCTGCGGCGTGTCAGGGAACGGCGGCGCGACCTCGAGCGTCGTCGCGTCGTACGCGACGAAATTGCTGCTGAGGTCGGTGGTCGTGAGGTCGGGAGTCAGGTAGTAGCTGCCGAAGCCGGCGTAAGGCGCCGACGTGAACGACGGCACCGGAAAGTTGGTTCCATCGGCGCGCTTCGGCAGGAAGTACTGCTGCGACGGGTTGTAGTAGAGCGCGTTGCACTGCGACGACTTGTAGCCGACGCTCGTCGTGCCGGTCTGCGTCTCGACCTCGTCGGGCATGTGGGTTCGGGCCATCGAGCCCGACGCGTCCATCAGCACCATGATGTTGGGCTTCACCAGCGCCGCGGTCGTCGTGATGATCGGCGTGCTCGCGATGTCGGTCTGCGCCGCTTGGGCGGCGGCACCGAGCGACATCGCCAGAACGACGGCCACGGTGCGCGCGCTGCGCAGCGTGGATAAGGGTTCGACGTACTTCATGGTGGTCTCTCGTTGCGCCTGGGTCCGGTTCACTGCATCAGCACCTGGGTGTAGCTGACCGTGTTGCGCGGGCCGTCGACGCGCGTCGTGACGCGATAGAACGGGCTGGGAGCCGTGCCGGGCAGCACCGACGGATAACTGCCGCCGCCGTGCGATTCGCCGGCGTTGAGGATTGGGAAGTCGGAGCAGCGCTGCGCCGGGTCGAGCGCGCTCATGTTCGGAGTCGCGCAGAGGCGCTGGATGATGATCCGGGTCGTGTTGCCGGTTTGCGCGACATCGTCGGTCAGCGTCTTCGAGCTGCCGGCCCAGTCGAACGCCGCCGGGTCGACAGCACCCGTGCCCCAACTCGAGAGATAGCCGTCGGCGGTCGAGTCGTTGGCGGTGATGCCCGAGTTGGCGATGAGCCAGGCGCGCGCCGCTTCGGTGCCGCGGTCGGCGACCGACGTCGCGTTCTCTTTGAACGCGACGTTGCCCGCGATCGAGGTGCCGACGCCCATCTGGCGCAGCAGCGCCAGGCCGGCGAGCGTCATGATGATCAGGACGATGAGCGCGACGAAGAGGACCACGCCGTGCTGACCCTGGCGCCGGATGGATGCATGAAGGACGCGAGGCTTCATCCCCAGTTCCCCCACAGCATGTTGCGCAGTGGGATCACGCGCTCATAGACGCGATACCGGTAGTAGCGCCAGTTGTTCGGATTGGCATCGATGTCGCTGTAGCTGTCGGCGCTGCCGTCGACATTGGTCATCAGGAACTTGCGATTGACCGAGTCGCCGAAGTAGTACGGGTTGTTGGCTGACGGTGTCACGGCCGACACGCCGCTGGCCGCGCCGGCGTCGCGGTTGGTCTCGAACTGGCGGCTGCGCACCAGCACCGCGACGCGGATCGCGAGCACCCGGCGCCAGTCGGCCGGTGCGGCGGTCTGCCACTCGGCGGGCGAGATCGTGCCGTTGTTGTCGGCGTCGACGCCGTACTCCGCCTTCAGGTTGATGACGCCGTCGCCGATCTGGATCGGCAGCGTCGCGTGGATCGTGTCGGTGCGGACGAGGGCGCGGGCGTTCTGGATCGACCAGACGTTGAGCCGCGGATCGGGCCCGAGGTTGTACATCGTCCCCGAGAGCGCTCCGGGCGCGACCGCGCTGTTGAAGCGCGACGCCGTTGCCGGCGCCGAGGCGGCGTAGAAGCTCGTGAACGGCGTCGTCGTGTGGGCGACCGTGTAGCCGTCGGGGTCGGTGTCGTCGGTGATCTGGATGAGCTGGCAGCTCGCCGTCGCCGCCGACGCTCCGGGGTTGACCGCAGCCACGACGACGTCGCCCGGCTTGAAGCCGCCGCGACGGCGCAGCTTCTTGGTCGTGGCGGTCGCGTCGGTGAAGTCGCCTTCCTCGACGTAGAAGGACGAGTCGCCGTAGAGGACGCTGATCGTGTCGGGCGCGCCGCCCGCGCTCGCCGCGATCGCGACCGGGCTCAGGTTGAAGTTGAACACGCGGGCCGGCGACGTGTCGGTCGCCGCGACGTTGCAGCCCATCACCGGAGTCTGGGCGCGCCCGAAGCCGTGGCCGGCCTGCTTGATGTCGCGCTCGATGTTGAAGAGCGCGAGGGTGCCGGCGACCTGGGCATCGCCGCCCGAGCTCGTCGACGCAGTGTGCTTCGACCAGACCGCGACCGCCTGGAAGATCGCGACGATGCCGATCAGGCCGATTGCGACGCCGACCAGGATCTCGATGATCGTCAGGCCGCTCGACCGGCTGCGCGTGGTGATGTGCGTGCGCGCGGGCATGTCGGCCTCAGTTGATGTAGGTAACGAGCGTGTGCCGACGCCAAGCCGTGTCGCTCGCGGTCTTCCAGCACAGCGTGATGACGACGCGGTTGAAATTGCCGGCGGCGTCGATGAAGATCTGCTGGTTGGCCGCGGTCGCTCCCGGCATGCCGAGCGGGCCGCCGCTGGACGCGCGGTCGAGCAGCCCCTGGACGCCCGGCTTGGCGACGCCGTCGATCGCAGCGCCGCCGAACGCGCAAGGCGCAGGCGAGGTCGTCGGTGCGGGGGTCGGCTGGTGTGCGAACGCGGCGAGCGACGCCGCCTTTGTTGCCTCGGACGTGCGGTCGACGCCGAGCGCGATCTCGCCGGCGATCGCATCGGCGATGCTGCTCGCCTCGGTGCGGTACTGCGCATCGGACTGCGACGACACCGCGGTGCCGCCCATCGCGATGAGACCGAGGATCCCGAGCGCGAAGATCAAGATCGCGACCATCGCCTCGATCAGGAAGAAGCCGCGCTGCCCCGGCAGGCGCGCTCGACGCTCAAGAGCAGGCACGGCTGTCTCCTGAAGGGGCGGCGGGATCGCACGACGAAATCTGGCCACCGGGCGAGACGACGATGCGGCGGCACCGCACGGTGCCGCCGAGGTGGACGCAGGTGCCGCCCGCAGGACGGCTGAGGTCGATCTGGTACGGGGCGCCGTCGACGGTCGCGCCCAAGCTGTTGAACGGGATGCGGCCGTCGAACACCGCGGGCGCGGACGCCGAGCCGGTGACGACGATCGCCTGCGCGGCGGCGCTGCCTTCGCCTTCGCCGGCCGCCTTCACCTCGACCGCCGAAGCGAAGCCGCCGCCCGCCGACGCGGCGCGGACGACCCAGGTGCGGCCGGAGACGGCGGGAGTCAGTGCGTTCGCGATGTCGGGGGTCGACGGCGCGTCGTTGGTCAGGACGAACTCGGTGCGCACGTTGCGGCGAATCGCCTCGGCGCGCGCCATCTGGACGCCCGAGTAGTAGCTCGCGGCGACGCTCGCCATCTTCGAGCTCTGGAGGTAGCTGCTCATCGCCGGCGCGCCGAGGCCGATCAGCACGGCCAGCACGGTCAGGCCGACGAGCAGCTCGACGACCGTGAAGCCGCGCTGGGCGATCGTCAGCACGATCCGTCCCTCTTCAGCACCCAGCAGTTAGACGACAACCCCGTCCAGCCAGCGGGCAGGCCTGTGGTCACGCGGGCGTTGCTCTGGTCGATCGTGTAGGCGAATCCGGTCATCGTGTTCTGGCCGGTCGCGGTGATGAGGTACGTAGTCGCGGTGAGGCCGCTGCAGGCGTAGTTGAAGCTGACGGTGTTGGTCGGCGGCGGCGCAACCGTTCCCGCGACGCAGGCGCCGGCGTACGTGCGGTTGTCCTGGAAGAACTGCTCCATCTTCACGCGCATCCCCGAAAGCACGGAGACCGCCTCGGTGATGCGGCCGCGGCGGACATATTCCGAGTACGACGGGATGGCGACGGCGGCCAGGATCGCGATGATCGCGATCGTGATCATCACCTCGATCAACGTGAATCCACGGGGGCGTTGCATGGCAATCCTCTGGCGGGCGACGAAGTGTAAAAAGAGGGCTCCGGCAGGGGGTTTACCCAGCCGACGAACGGGAGGGATCGCAAGGCGAACGGCACCCCCCGGAAGCACAATCTCACGAAGTCCGCGGGGGCTCGCTCGGTCCCTCGAGGAAGGCCTCGATGGTCGCCGTTGCGGTCGCCGGGTCGACGGTGCGGACGGCAGCCCGCCCGGGGCCTTCGAGGACGACGAAGCGCAAGGCTCCCGCCGCCGCTTTCTTGTCCATGCGCATCAGCTCGAGCCAGCGCGCGACGCCGAGATCGGGCGCGCGCAGCGGCAGTCCGGCGGCGGCGACGATCGCCGTGACGCGCTCGGCATGGCGGCGATCGATCAGGCCGAGCCGCAGCGACAGCTCCGCCGCCATCGCCATGCCGCAGCCGACCGCTTCGCCGTGCAGCCACGTGCCGTGCCCGGTGCCGGTCTCGATCGCGTGCGCAAAGGTGTGGCCGAAGTTGAGAACGGCACGCGGTCCCGACTCGCGCTCGTCGGCGGCGACGACCGCGGCCTTGATCCGACACGACGTCGTCACCGCGTGCACGAGCGCGGCCTTGTCGCGGGCGAGGAGCTGCGGCAGGCTCGTTTCGATCCACGACAGGAACGCCTCGTCGGCGATCGCGCCGTACTTGATCACCTCGGCAAGCCCGGCGACGAGCTCGCGCTGCGGCAACGTCGCGAGCGTGTCGACGTCGGCGACGACGGCGAGCGGCTGGTGGAATGCGCCGATCAGGTTCTTGCCGCTCGGGTGGTTGATCGCGGTCTTGCCGCCGACCGACGAGTCCACCTGCGCGAGCAGCGTCGTCGGCACTTGCACGTAGCCGATGCCGCGCATGTAGCACGCCGCGGCGAAGCCGGCGAGATCGCCGACGACGCCGCCACCGAGCGCGAACACGGTGCTGCCGCGATCGGCGCGAGCGTCGACGAGCCCGTCGAAGATCTCCTGCAGCGTCTGCCAAGTCTTGAACTCCTCGCCGTCTCGAACGAGAACGATCTCGACCGTCGGGTAGAACGGCAGGAGCGCCGACGCGAGCGGCTGCGCGTAGAGCGCGCCGACGGTGTCGTTGCTGACGATCACCGCCCCCGAGCCGCGCGGCAGCCGCGCATAGCTCGGCGACGCCGCGTAGAGGCCGGAGCCGACCTGGATCGCGTAGCTGCGCTTGCCGAGCCGGACGTCGACGACCGCGGTCGAGCGCGGGTTCACGGCCCGGCCTCGGCGGAGACGCCGCGCACGACGTCGTCGACGATGCGCCCGAACGGCAGCCCGTCGGTGTCGATCACCAGGTGGGCGATCTCCTCGTAGAGCGGCGCACGCTCGGCGTGCATCTGGCGCAGCCGCGCCTGCGGGTCGGCGACCTGCAGCAGCGGCCGACGGCGGTCGTGGCGCAAGCGCTTCCAGAGCAGCTCCGACGATGCCCGCAGGTAGACGCAGCACGTCCTGCTGCGCAACAGCTCGCGATTGGCCGGGCGCAGGACGACGCCGCCGCCGGTCGCGATGACCGAGCGGGCGTCGTCGACGAGCGTCGCCAGCATGTCGGACTCGAGATCGCGGAACGCCTGCTCGCCGTTGGCTGCAAAGAAGTCTGCGATCGAGCAGCCGGCACGGCGCTCGATCGCCTGGTCGCAATCCGCGTACGACAGGGCCAGGCGCTTCGCGGTCGCCTTACCGATGGCCGACTTGCCGCTGCCGGGCATCCCGATCAGCGCGATCGGCAGGCTTGGGCAAGAAAGCGTTCTTGCGGGGATCGCCTGGGGCGATCGCGGCGCCGTCGGGAGAAGTTGTGTGGGGTACATATCCGGCCGGAGAAGAGGTCGGATCTTCCACGAAATAGTCGATCCCCGAGGGACCGACGACAAGGGGTGGCGCCGACTTGGGCGTCGTCATCGCGGTCACGGGAGCGGGCAAATCCTCGGCCCACTGCCGCGACCCTCGGCGCAGAGGACTCAGCGCGCCGCCGTACGTTCGGTGATGAGCTTGGGAGTCAGGAAGATCAGCAACTCGGTCTTGCTCGAAGTGGTCGTCCGGGTCTTGAAGAGGTTGCCGAGATACGGCACGTCGCCGAGCCAGGGCACCTTGGTGATGTCCTCGCGGTCCTGCTGCTCGAAGATGCCACCGATGACGACCGTACCGCCGTTCTCGACCAGGACCTGAGTCTTGACGTGCTTGGTATTGATCGCGAAGCCCGCGGTCGTCGCGCGGCCAACGCTGTCCTTGGTGATGTCGACGTCGAGGATGACGTTCCCCTCGGGCGTGATCTGCGGCGTGACCTCGAGCTTGAGGTTGGCCTTGCGGAACTGCAGCGATGTCGCACCGCTCGACGTCGCGACCTGATACGGCAGCTCCTCGCCCTGCTCGATCAGCGCCTTCTGCTGGTCGGCGGTGATGACGCGCGGGCTCGACACGACCTTGCCCTTGCCGTCAGCCTCGAGCGCGGAGACCTCGAGGTTAATGAAGCGAGTCAACGACTCGTTGAACAGCGACAACGCGAAGGTCGCCGGGTTGAAACCGTTCGCGCCCGTTGCCGGCAAGTTGACAAATTGGGTGTCGGTGAAGGTGGCGCTCCCTACCGCGGTCTGTCCCGTTTGTGCGCCGATTGCGTTCATGTTGCCGCCGACCCCGATCCGCGCGTCGCTGCCGCCGATCGGGGAGCCCGGAATTCCGCCCTTGGCCAAGCGCAAGTCGGCTGCGCCGAGGCGGACACCGAGCGAGCGGCCGAACTCCTCGTCGGCGATGACGAGCCGCGACTCGATCAGGACTTGGCGCACCGGGATGTCGATCTTGGCGATCAGCGCCTGCACTTCCTCGAGCTTCGACGGGATGTCGGTGACGAAGAGCTGGTTCGTGCGCGTCTCGAAGACAACCGCTCCGCGCGTCGAGAGGATCCGCGACTGGTTGCCGCCCGACGAGCCGCCGGTGCCAGTACTCGACCCGGTGAGGCCGTTCGCGATGTCCTGCACCTTGGCGTAGTTGAGCTGGAACGCCTGCGTGCGCAGCGGCTCGAGCTCGGCGATCTGCTTCTTCGCCTCGAGCTCGATCTTCTCCTTGGCGTTGAGCTCGTCCTTCGGCGCGATCAGGATCACGTTGCCCGACTTGCGCAGGCCCAGGTTCTTCGCCTGCAGGATGATGTCGAGCGCCTGGTCCCAAGGCACGTCCTTCAGCCGCAACGTCACGTTGCCGGTGACGGTGTCGCTGGTGACGACGTTGAAGTTGGTGAAGTCGGCGATGACCTGCAGCAGCGCCCGGACCTCGATGTTCTGGAAGTTGAGCGAGAGCTTCTCGCCGGCATAGCCGGCGCCCTGGACGAGCTTGTTCGGATCGACCTTCTGCGCGCGGACCTCGAGGACGAACTGGTTGTCGCTCTGGTAGGCGCTGTGCTCCCACGCGCCGCGCGGCTCGACGAGCATGCGCACGCGGTCGCCCGCCTGCGTCGTCGTGATGCTCTGCACCGGCGTGCCGAAGTCGGTGACGTCGAGGCGACGGCGCAGGTTGTCGGGCAGGCTCGAGCGCAGGAACTCGACGACGAGGCTCTGGCCCTGCTGGCGGATATCGACGCCGACCTGGTTGTTCGGCAGCTCGACGATGACGCGGCCGGCACCGTCGGAGCCGCGCCGAAAGTCGATGTCGCGCAGCGACAACTGGGTCCGGTTCAGGCTCTCGGCGAAGCGCGTCGTCTGGCCGCCCGAGCTCGCGAGCGTCGCCGGCGTCGTGTTGTCGAGCGAGACGACGAGCACCTTGCCATCGATCTGGGCCCGGTAGCCGGCCGGCGCCTTGAGGTTGAGGACGAGACGTGTCCTCTCACCCGCCTGCGCGATGCTCACCGAGCGGAGGTTGCCCTGGTTGATCTCGACCGACGACTTGCCGAGGCCGTTGGTGACACCGGGCAGGTCGATCGCGATGCGTGGCGGCGCCTGGACGGTGAAGCCGGCCGGGATCGCCGCGAGCGGCTCGGTCATCTCGATGCGGATGACCTCGGAGCCTGCCTGCTGCGAGCTGTTGATCGACTGGATGGCGTTCTGCGCGAACGCAGGAAACGCCGATCCCGCCAGGACGGCAAGTGCCAAGAATCGCGAGCGCCAGCTGGTCATTGGTTTCTCCCAAATCCTCTTCATCGCGCCTTCTCCTGCAGCTGGAGGGCGCTGCTGCGCTCGATCCACTCGCCGGCGGCGTCCTGCACGATCTCGCGGTACGCGACGTCGGTCTCGGAGATCTTGGTGATCTTTCCGTAGTTCTGACCGAGGTAGTCGCCGGTCTTGACCTGGTAGAGCAGGTTGTCGACCCTGAGCAGCGCGAACTGCTGGCCGTTCCTCATCACGCTGCCGACCATCGTCATGCTGTCCACCGGGTACGCCTCGAGCGGTTCCTTGCGACGGTTGATCTCGGCCGCGAGCAGGGAATTCGGCTGCCGCGCTTCCTGCTTGAGGGCGACCGTCAGCTTTTGTGTGCTGAACGGCTCGACCGCACCGAGCGCCGCGTATGGCTGCGGGATGAACTTCTTCGGCGGCGAGAGCGGCTCGACGTTCGGCTTGACCTCGCGCTTCTGCTGCTCCATCCACTGCGTCAGCTCGTCCTGGTCGCCGGCACAGCCGGCCAGCAACGCACCGAAGCCGGCGATGAGCGCTGCCGCACACAAGCGCGTCGACATCGACTGGCTCATGGCTTGGCCCCCGGCTTCGCCTTGACGGCGGTCTTCCGGACTTCCTCGATCTCGGCGGGATCAAGGTAGCGGTACGTGCGGGCGGTCGCTTCCATCGCGAGCACGCCGGTCAGCTCCTTGGCCGACACCAGGTTCACGTTGTGCAAGGTGACGATCCGCGAGAGGTTGGCGATGTCGGCGGCGAATGAGCCGATGTCGTGGTAGCGCCCGGAGACGCGAATCGAGATCGGCAGCTCGGCGTAGTAGTCCTTGATGACGACCTGGCCCGGCCGGAACAGCTCGAACTGCAGGCCGCGGCCGAGGCCCGCCTGGTTGATGTCGGAGAGCAGCGCGTCCATCTCGGCCTTGCCGGGAAGCTGCTTCTCGAGCTGGGTCACGTACTCCTCGACCTGGAGCTTCTGCTTGCGCAGCTCGGGAAGATTGACCGCCTGCGCGAGCTTGTTGCGATAGTCGCTCTTGAGCGCCGGCTCCTTGTTGCGCTCGGAGTCGAGCGCGTCGTGCTCCGAGGAGAGGACGACGAACCAGCCGGCGACGACGACCAGGAACGAGACGCCGAGGAACGTCAGCGCCTTCGGCAGCAGCGGCCACTGGCCGGGCTCGTTGGGGTTGAGTCCGCGGAACTGCGACGCCGCGCCCTCGAAGACCGAGTTGAGGTCGACGTGGACGGTTTTGTTCTTGGTGGCCATGGGGATCAGGCCTTCTTGGCGACGATGGCGGCCGACGCCGGCGCGCTCGCCGCCGCGGGAATGGCAGCGGCGACGCCCGCGGCTTGCGACGCCGGCGTGTCCTGCGGACGCTTGATGGTCAGTCGGACCGAGAAGTCGAACAGGCGCTTCTGCTCCTTGTTCGCGGCCTGGATCGTTGCCGCCTTGCTCTCGATCAGCTCGGGCTTGACGAGCCATTCGGAGTTGTAGGCGGTGTTGCGCAGCAGCTCGGAGACGCGCTCCTGCGTCTGCGCGATGCCGGCGACGTTGAGCAGCTGACCTTCCTGCTTGACGGCGGTGATGTAGATGCCTTCCGGAACCTGCTTGACGAGCTCGTTCAGGACGTGGACCGGAACGTTGCGGTCGATCTGCAGGTCCTCGACCGCCTTCTGACGCGCCTTCAGCGACGCGATCTCGGCCTTCAGGCTGGCGATGTCCTTGATCTGGATGTCGAGCTTGGCGATCTCCTGCGACAGGAACTTGTTGCGCTCCTGTTGCCCCGAGATCAGCTGCTGGACGACCAGGTACCAGACGCCGATGACGGCGACGCCGATGAACGCTGCGACCCCGAGTCCCGCGAAGAACGCGATCTTCTTGCGCCGGCGCCGCTCCTCCCGGTGGGGGAGCAGGTTGATCATGATCGTCACTGCACGAACCTCCGCATCGCCAGACCGCATGCGGTGAGGTACGACGATGCTTCACGGCGCAGCTTGGCTTCGCGGACCGCGGAGCCGAGCTTCATGTTCTCGAACGGATTGACGACCATCGACGCGAAGCCGGTGAGCTCGGTGACGCGGTCCTTCAGGCCGGGCAGCGTCGCGGTGCCGCCGGCGAGCATCACGTAGTGCACCTTGTGGTGCGGCGTGCTGGTGAAGAAGTACTGCAGCGCGCGCCCGATCTCCTGCGACAGGCTGTCGACGAACGGCGCGAGGAGCGACGTCTCGTAGTCGTCGGGCAGGTCGGCGGCGAGCTTCTTCTGCTCGGCTTCCTCGAACGAGAAGCCGTACTGGCGCGAGATGAGCTGGGTCAGCTGCGAGCCGCCGAACGCCTGGTCGCGGTCGTAGAGCATCTCGTCGTCGCGCAGCACCTTTAGGCTCGTCGTGTCGGCGCCGATCTCGAACAGCGCGACGAGCGCGTCGCGGCCTTCGTTCGGCAGGCTGGCGATGACGCGGCTCATCGCCAGGCGCGACGCGTGCGACTCGATGTCGAGGACCGCCGGCTTCAGGCCCGCCGCCTCGGCGAGGCCCTGGCGGTCCTGGACGCGGTCCTTGCGCGACGCCGCGATCAGCACCTCGACGTCGCCGATCGAGGTCGGGCTCGGCCCGATCACGCAGAAGTCGAGGCTGACCTCGTCGAGCGAGAACGGGATGTACTGGTTCGCTTCGGTCTCGACCTGGAGCTCGAGCTCCTCTTCGCGCAGGCCCGCCGGCAGCATGATCTTCTTGGTGATCACCGCCGACTGCGGCATCGCCATGACCACCTGGCGGGTGCGCGTGCCGCTCTTGGTGACGAGCCGCTTGACGGCTTCGGCGACCTCGTCGAACTTCTCGATCTGGCCGTCCGAGATCCAGCCTTTCTCGAAACTTTCCGAGCCGAACCGCTCAAGGACGAACTCGCCGCTACCGCTCTGGCCGAGCTCGACGAGCTTGACGCTGGACGAGCTGATGTCGAGTCCGATCATCGGTGGGTGCTTGCGCCCCAACAACGTGTCGAGAAAGCTCACGGGACCCCTTTTCCAGCGTCGCGAAAACAGCGCGCTGGAGTGTTAATAAGTTACTTCGATGCTAGCAGTAAAGCCTTTGATTCCCCAAGGAAAAGCCAGGGGTGCTAAGGCAGGCTCGTTGCAAATCTCACACGTCGCGGCTCGGCGAGTTGCGTCCATCTGCAACGCGTTTTCAGAGCTGTCGATTCCGTCACTGATCGACCCTTCGGCGGGTGTCGTCAAACGAGCCTCAGGGGTCGCTTTCTATAATGCGGCCGCTCTCTCCGAACACGTGTGACAGATTCCGATTCGAACGGCGCCCGCCCGTCGCCGCCGCGCCGCCAAACGCAGAGCGCACTGCCCGGTTGGCTCCGCGTGATCGTCAGGATCGTCCTGACGTTGCTCGGCCTCGCCGCATCGGCCGCCGTCGCGGTCGTGATCCTCGCCGGCATCGCGCTCGCGGTGTCGTATCCGAACCTCCCGGAGATCGACAGCCTCACCGACTATCGCCCGAAGCTGCCGATGCGCGTTTTCTCCGCCGACGGCGTTCTCCTTGGCGAGTTCGGTGAGGAGCGGCGCAACTTCATGCCGATCCAGCAGATCCCGAAGGTGATGCAGGACGCCGTCCTCGCCGCCGAGGACGCGAAGTTCTACCAGCACCGCGGCGTCAACTACGTCAGCGTCATCCGCGCCGGCCTTGCCAACTTCGGAGAGGCGAGGAGCGCCCAGGGCGCATCGACGATCACGATGCAGGTCGCGCGCAACTTCTATCTTTCGACCGAGAAAACGTTTACTCGCAAGATCTACGAGATGTTGCTCTCGCTGAAGATCGAAAGCCTGCTCAGCAAGGAACAGATTCTCGAGGTCTACATGAATCACATCGCGCTCGGCCAGCGCGCGTACGGATTCGCGTCGGCCAGCGAAATCTATTTCGGCAAGCCCCTGAAGGACATCACCGTCGCCGAAGCGGCGATGCTCGCCGGGCTGCCGAAGGCGCCTTCGGCGAACAACCCGATCGTCAATCCCGACCGGGCGAGGATCCGCCAGCGCTACATCATCGACCGGATGTACGAGAACGGATTCATCACCGCCGAGCAGCGCGAGGCGGCGCGCAACCAGGTGCTGAAGTACCGCGCGCCGACCGAGGTCGCGGTCCACGCCGAGTACGTCGCGGAAGCCGCGCGGCAGATGATCTTCAACCAATACGGCCCGGAGGCGTACACGCGCGGGCTGAACGTCTACCTGACGCTGAACTCGGCCGAACAGTCGCTCGCGTACCACGCCCTGCGAAAGGGCATCATGGACTACGAGAAGCGGCAGGTCTATCGCGGCCCCGAGGATTACATCGACCTGCCCGCCGACAAGGGCGAGCTCGATTCGCGGATCGCCGAGGCGCTGCAGGACTTCCCGGACAACGACGAGCTGCGCGCTGCGGTCGTCACCGAGGCGTCGGCCAAGAAGGTCGTCGCGATGCTGCAGTCCGGCGAGTCGATCACCGTGACCGGCGATGGCCTGAAGCCGGCGACCTCAGCACTGTCGCCGAAGGCGAACCCGAAGACGCAGCTCAGGCCGGGCGCCGTCGTGCGCCTCATCCGCGGCGCCAAGGGCGACTGGTCGATCACGCAGCTGCCGGAAGTCGAAGGCGCCTTCGTCGCGATGGACCCGCGCACCGGCAGCATCCGCGCGATGGTCGGCGGGTTCGACTACTCGAAGAGCAAGTTCAACCACGTCACGCAGGCGTGGCGCCAGCCGGGCTCCAGCTTCAAGCCCTTCATCTATTCGGCCGCGCTCGAGAAGGGCTTCACCCCGGCGACGGTCATCAACGACGCGCCGCTCTTTTTCGACGCCGGAACCACCGGCAGCCAGCCGTGGGAGCCGAAGAACTACGACGGCACCTACGACGGTCCGATGACGGTGCGCCGCGGGCTCGCGAAGTCGAAGAACATGATCTCGATCCGGATCCTGAAGTCGATCGGGCCGCCGTACGCACAGCAGTGGATCAAGCGCTTCGGCTTCGACGCCGACAAGCACCCGGCGTACCTGCCGATGGCGCTCGGCGCCGGCGCGGTCACGCCGCTGCAGATGGCGTCGGCGTACAGCGTCTTCGCCAACGGCGGCTATCGCGTCAATCCGCTGCTCATCAGCCGCATCACCGACACCAAGGGCCACGTCATCAACGAGGCGCGCGTTCCCGTCCTCGACGAAACGGCGCGGACGATCGAGCCGCGCAACGCGTTCATCATGACCAGCCTGCTGCAGGAGGTCACGCACACCGGCACCGCGGCGAAGGCCGGCGGGGCGCTGAAGCGTCCGGACATCTACGGCAAGACGGGAACGACCAACGACTCGCATGACGCCTGGTTCGCCGGCTGGCAACGAAACGTCGTCGGCGTCGTCTGGATCGGCTACGACGAGCCGCGCAAGCTCGGCGACAAGGAGACCGGCGGCGGCCTCGCGCTTCCGGTCTGGATCGACTACATGTCGGTGATGCTGCGCGGCGTGCCGGTGCAGGAACCGGCGGCGCCCGAAGGCGTCGTCAACGTCGGCGGCGAGTGGTACTACGACGAGTACGCGCGCGGCGGCGGCGTCAGCAGCCTCGGCCTCGAGGACAAGGCGGCGCCGACGCCGCCGAGCGACGAGGAACGCAACAGCATCCTCGACCTGTTCCGCCGTTGAGGCGACTCAGGGCGCGAAGCGGAGCGGTCGCCCGGCTTGGGTGCTCGCGCACTCCGAGAGGACCTCGAACAGCTCGCGTCCTTCGCGATCGATCCAGCGATCGCCGACAGCGCGGAAGTGAAAGCCGCCGGCGCCGGCGGCGAGCCAGAGCTCGTGCAGCGGCGGCTGCGTGTTGAGGACGACCTTGCTGCCGTTCGGGAACTCGAGCTCGAGGAGGCCGCCGGTGCGGCTGGTGTCGATGTCGATCACCTCGTCCTGCAGGAAGCGGTCGCTTGCCGCCTCGACCGCGGCGAGGACGGCGCGCGCGCGGCGGTCGTACTCGGCGTCGCTGAGGTCGTCGTGGCGAAGCGGTGCGGAAGTCACGGTCGATAATCGCGCCATGTCGAGGCGCTACGGCAGTGTAGTTCCGAGCGCCGCAGGCGCGCTCGGCGCGGCGGCGCTCGCCCTGCTGGCAGCGTGCGGGCAAAAGGGCCCGCTGGTCGGCGTCAAGCCGTCGCCGCCGCCGATCGCCGCCGACGTGGCTCCCGACAGCGCGACCGCGATTCCCGCGGCCGTCCCGACATCCGCGCCGGGGCCGCGGCCATGACGCTTCCCGGCGCACCCGAGATCGCCGAGCGCGACGGCCAGCTCTTCGTCGAAGGCGTCGCGGCGGTCGACCTCGCGCGCCGCTTCGGCACGCCGCTCTACGTCTACTCGAGCGCGGCGATGGCGCGCGCGTTGGCGTCGTACCAGCGCGCCCTCGCCGGCCGCGACCATCTGCTCTGCTACGCCGTGAAGGCGAACTCGACGCTCGCGATCCTGCAGTGGTTCGCCGAGCGCGGCGCCGGCTTCGACATCGTTTCCGGCGGCGAGCTCGAGCGCGTCCTCGCCATCGGCGGCGACCCGGCGCGGATCGTCTTCTCGGGGGTCGGCAAGACGCGCGCCGAGATGGCGCGCGCGCTCGCGGCCGGCGTCCATTGCTTCAACGTCGAGAGCGTCGGCGAGCTCGAGCGGCTGAGCGAGGTCGCCGTCGCGGCCGGCGCGCGCGCGCGCGTCAGCCTGCGCGTCAATCCCGACGTCGATCCGATGACGCATCCGTACATCTCGACCGGCCTGCGCGCGAACAAGTTCGGCATCGCCCACGGCGACGCGCGCGCCGCGTACGCCCATGCCGCGCGCCTGCCTGCGCTCGAGGTCGTCGGCATCGATTGCCACATCGGCTCGCAGATCGTCGACGCCGATCCGTACCTCGACGCGCTCGACCGGCTGCTCGACCTCGTCGACGCCGTCGAGGCCGACGGCATCGCCCTCGCCCACATCGACGTCGGCGGCGGCCTCGGCATCCGCTACCGCGACGAATCGCCGCCCGACGCCGGCGAGTTCGTGGGCCAGCTGCTCGCGCACATCGATGCGCGCGGCCACGGCGGCAAGAAGATCGTCCTCGAGCCCGGGCGCTCGCTGGTCGGCAACGCCGGCCTCCTGCTCAGCGAGGTCCTCTATCTCAAGCACGGCGAGGAGCGCAACTTCTGCATCGTCGACGCCGCGATGAACGACCTCGTCCGTCCCGCCATGTACGACGCCTGGATGCAGATCGTCGAGTGCCGGCGGACGTCGGCGCCAGCGGCGACGTGGGACGTCGTCGGCCCGGTCTGCGAGTCGGGCGACTGGCTCGGGCGCGACCGCCGCCTCGCCGTCGCGCCCGGCGACATCGTCGCCGTGCTCTCGGCCGGCGCCTATGCGATGAGCATGGCGAGCAACTACAACACGCGCCCGCGCGCCGCCGAGGTGCTCGTCGCCGGCGGCGAAGCGACGCTGATCCGCGAGCGCGAGAACATCGCCGACCTGATGCGCGGCGAGCACCTGCTGCCGCGCGGCGACCGCCGCACCTCCTGACCGCCTGTCCGCGAGCGGGACTAGATCCGCCGTTCCTCGACGGCGTGGCAGGCGACGCGAACGCCGTCGATCGAAAGCAGCGCCGGCCGCTCGACCCGGCATCGCTCGTTGGCGTGCGGACAACGCGGATGAAAGGTGCAGCCGGGCGGCGGTTGCAACGGATTCGGCACTTCGCCCTGCACCGGCGTGCGCGCCCGCCCGCTCATGTGGACGTCGGGGATCGCGTCGAGCAGCATCCGCGTGTACGGATGGCGCGGCCGCGCGAAGAGCGTCGCCTTGTCGGCGAGCTCGACGATGCGGCCGAGGTACATGACGCCGACCTCGTCGCCGACGTGGCGGACGACGGCGAGGTTGTGCGAGATGAAGAGATACGTGAGGCCGCGCCTCGTCTGCAGCTCCTTCATGATGTTGAGGACCTGCGCCTGCACCGAGACGTCGAGCGCCGAGGTCGGCTCGTCGCAGACGAGGAACTCGGGCTCGGTCGCGAGCGCGCGCGCGATCGAGATGCGCTGTCGCTGGCCGCCGGAGAACTGGTGCGGAAATTTCTCGGCGTCGGGGGCGGCGAGCCCGACCGACCCGAGCAGCTCGCCGACGCGCTCCTCGATCCGTTGCTGCGCGTCGCGTCCCGTCGCGGCGCCCTCGCCGGCGAAGCCGTGCTCGCGCAGCGGCTCGGCGACGATGTCCTTCACCTTCCAGCGCGGGTTCAGGCTCGCGTACGGGTCCTGGAAGATCATCTGCATGCGGCGCCGGATCGCCGCCGGGCGCCGGCCTCCGCTCGCATCGACGCCGTCGAAGACGACGCGACCGCGCGTCGGCGCGTGGAGGCCGACGAGCAGCCGCGCGACCGTGCTCTTGCCGCAGCCCGATTCGCCGACCAGCGCGAGCGTGCGGCCACGCCCGATCGTGAACGCGACGTCGTCGACGGCGTGGACGAACTGGCGCGGCTTGCGTTCGGCGACGCGGTTCAGCCACGGCGGCGAGACGTCGAACGTCTTGGCGAGGCCCTCGACCTCGACCAGAGGGTGGGTCACGCCGCCGCCTGCAGCGCCGGTGCGTGCAGCCAGCAGGCGGCGCGCGTCGCGCCTGCCGTCATCAGCTCGGGCCGAGCATGCGTGCACGGCTCGAACGCGCGCGGACAGCGCGGATGGAACGCACAGCCGGGCGGAATCGCGTTCAGGCGCGGCATCGCGCCGTCGATCTGCAGCAGCCGCGGCCGGTCTTCGTCCATCGCCGGGATCGATCCCATCAGTCCCGCGGTGTACGGATGGGCCGGCGCGTGGATGACCGCAGCGACCGGTCCGATCTCGACGATCCTGCCGGCGTACATGACGGCGACGCGATCGCACGTCTCGGCGATCACTCCCATGTCGTGGGTGACGAGCATCACCGCGGCGCCGTGCTCGCGGCAGAGGCGCTTCAGCAACGCGATGATCTGCGCCTGGATCGAGACGTCCAGCGCAGTCGTCGGCTCGTCGGCGACGATCAGGCGCGGCTCGCCGGCGAGCGCGAGCGCGATCACGACGCGCTGGCGCATCCCGCCCGAGAACTGGTGCGGGTACTGGTCGAGCCGCGCCTCGGCCGCCGGGATGCCGGTCTCCTGCAGCAGCCGCACCGCGCGCCGGCGCGCCTCGGTGGCGTTGAGCCCGAGATGCGTCTGAATCGTCTCGACGAGCTGCTGGCCGACGGTGTAGAGCGGGTCGAGCGAGGTCAGAGGATCCTGGAAGATCGCGCCGATCCGCCGGCCGCGGAGCTTGCGCATCTGCTCGTACGGCAGGTTGTCGATGCGCGCACCTTCGAAGCGGATCTCGCCGCCGGCGATCCGCCCCGGCGGGTCGAGCAGGCCGATGATCGCAGCACCGGTCAGCGACTTGCCCGCGCCCGACTCGCCGACGACGCCGAGCACCTCGCCCGGTTCGATCGAGAACGAGACGTCGTCGAGCGCCACGAGCCGGCCGCGGCGGCCAGGGAACTCGACGCGCAGGTGCTCGACTTCGAGGAGCGGCGCCGGCATCGACTCGCGCTAGCCCTTCGCCGGCGGCGGCGTGCAGCCGCCCACCGGTTCTTCGTAGTCGACCCTGACGGTGAAGTCGGAGTCGAGGCGGTTGTCGCGCACCGCGACGAGGTAGTAGCGCGTGCACGGGCGCACGTCGAGCGAGAACTCGCGCTCCTCGCCGAGGCGATAGGCGCCACCGTGCGGGCCCTGCACGGTGATCCGGCGCAGCCCCGGGTCGACCAGGACCGGCCGCAGCGTCGTGTCCTTGCCATCGACGCGAACGATCGTCACCGGATAGGTGTCGAGCGGCGTCTTGTAGTAGCGCTGGCCGTACAGCTGCGAGTAGTGGTACTCGGTGCTCGCGCACGCGGCGAGCGCGACGACCCCGAGCGCCGCGAAGGCGCGGAACAAGGAAGTCTGGAAGAGGCGCATCGATTCGGCTCCTTGCGGATGGCGCTCGCCGCGGGGATCAGCGCAGGCGCGGGTTCAAGGCATCGCGCAGCCAGTCCCCGAACAGGTTGATGCTGAGCGCGATGAGCACGAGTGTGGCACCAGGAAAGATCACAAGCCACCAGGCGCCGCTGAAAAGCTGTTTGTTGCCCTCGTTAATGAATGTGCCGAGCGAGGGCGATGTCGGCGAGACGCCGACGCCGAGGAACGAGAGCGTCGCCTCGGCGATGATCGCGACCGCGACCTGGATCGTCGACAGCACGAGCACCGGGCCCATGACGTTGGGCAGGACATGGCGCAGCATGATGCGCCAGGGCGGCACGCCGATGACGCGGGCGGCCTGCACGTACTCCTTGTGGCGCTCGACCATCGTCGAGCCACGCACTGCGCGCGCGTACTGCACCCAGCCGGGCAGCGCGATCGCGACGATGACGACCCCGAAGGCGAGGAGATCGTTGGCGTTCGGGAACAGCGCGTGGCCGACGCCGGCGAAGAGCAGCGCGATCAGGATCGAAGGAAACGACAGCATGACGTCGCAGATCCGCATGATCAGCGCGTCCACCCTGCCGCCGGCGTAGCCCGAGAAGAGGCCGAGGCTGACGCCGATCACGAGCGACAGCAGCACCGACGCGCCGCCGACGAAAAGCGAGATCCGGGCGCCGAACATCAGCGCCGAGAGGACGTCGCGACCCTGCTCGTCGGTGCCGAGGAGGTACTTGGTCGTTCCGCCCTGCATCCATGCCGGCGGCAGCATCGAGTCGCTCAGCTCGAGCGTCGCCAGGTTGAACGGGTCGTGCGGCGCGATCACGTTGGCGAAGACCGCGGCGAAGAGGCACAGGGCGGCGACGGCAGCGGCGGCGATCGCCGTCGGCGAGCCCCTGAACGAATGCCAGACGTCACCGTCGAGAAAGCGCGCCCAGCGGCCGGGCGCCGGCGCGACCGCAAGCGCTGCCGGCGCGACGTCGCGGCGCACCGGGGCGGCGTTGCTGCCGGCAGACGCGAGCGCGCTTGCGTCTCCTACTTGGGGCTGGACTTCTGCGTGATCCACTTGAAGTACATGTAGTTGTTCGGCAGCTGCGTCAGCTGCACGCTCTTTGCCGTCGCCCAGGCGAGCGCCTGCTGGTGCAGCGGGATGTGGCCGACGTCTTCCTGGTGGATCCGGAACGCCTCGCGGATCATCTCGTTGCGCTTCTTCTGGTCGGTCTCGGACTGGACCTTCAGCGTCAGCTCGTCGACCTTCGCGTTGCTGTAGGCGCCGAGGTTGAACTGGCCTTGCCCCTTGTCGGTCGGCGTCGCCATGATCGAGCTGAGGACGTCGTGCGAGTCGACTGTGATCGGCGTCCAGCCGAGCAGGTAGAAGCTCGTGTCGCGGCGCAGGATCTTCGGGAAGTACGTCACCTTGGTCTCGGTCATCAGGTTGACCTTGACGCCGATGCGCGCGAGGTTGGCGGCAACGGCCTGGCAGATCGCGGCGTCGTTGACGTAGCGGTCGTTCGGACAGTTCATGCCGACCTCGAAGCCGTTCGGATAGCCGGCTTCGGCGAGCAGCTTCTTCGCCGTGTCGGGGTCGTACGCCGGACGCTTGTTCATGTCGGGCTGGAAGCCCCGCACCGCCGCACCGACCATCTCGCCGGTCGGCGACGCGGCGCCGCGCATCACGCGCGACTTGATCGTCTCTTCGTCGATCGCCTGATAGAACGCGCGGCGGACGCGAACGTCCTTGAACGGATTCTTGCCCTTCACGCTGCTGAACTGGAGCTCGTCGCGCTTCTGGTCCATGCCGAGGAAGATCGTCCGCAGCTCCGGCCCCTGCAGCACGTTCAGCCCCGCGGCCTTGATGCGCTCGACATCCTGCAGCGGCACCGGCTCCATGACGTCGACCTCGCCCGAGAGAAGCGCGGCGACGCGCGTCGCGTCGTTGCCGATCGGCGTGAAGACGACCTCGTCGATGTTGCCCTCGCTCTTGCCCCACCAGTTGAAGTTCTTGACGAGGACCGTGCGCACCGACGGCTGGCGCTCCTTGAGCCGGAACGGGCCGGTGCCGTTCGACTTGAAGCTCGCCGTGTTCTCGATTCCCTTGCGGCGGTCGACCGGACGCTCGGCCTTGTTCTCCTCGCACCACTTCTTGCTCATCATGCCGAGCGTCGTCAGCGTGTCGGGCAGGATCGGGTACGGCGCGGTCGTCTCGATCTCGACGGCGAGGTCACCGACCTTGCGGACCTCCTTGATCGGGTTGGTGTAGCCCTTCATGTCGGAGCCTTCGCCGGCAGCGCGCTTGAACGTGAACACGACGTCGTCGGCCGTGAACGGCGTGCCGTCGTGGAATTTGACGTTGGGGCGCAGGTCGAACCGCCAGACGGTCGGGCTCGTCTGCGTCCACTTCGTCGCCAACGCTGGCGTCAACCCCATGTCCTTGCCGCGCTCGACGAGCGACTCGTAGACGTTGCCGGTGAAGCTGAGCTGCAGGCTTTCGTTGAGCGAATGCGGGTCCATCGACTGCACGTCGCCCTGGTTGGCGACGCGCAGCGTGATGGCCTCGGAAAGCGGCGCGGCGAGCGAGAGCGTCGCGGCGAGCAGCCAGGGAGCGAGTGCTTTCATGGGTTCGTTTCCTTCTTGACAGCGAATCAGTGCGCGAGGCTCGTGCGCTCGACGCGCAGCCTCGGATCGACGGCGAAGTAGAGGAGATCGACGACGAGGTTGATGATCACGAAGATCAGCGCGATCAGGCACAGGTAGGCTGCCATCACCGGGATGTCGGCGAACTGCACCGCCTGGATGAAGAGCAGGCCCATGCCCGGCCACTGGAAGACGGTCTCCGTGATGATCGCGAACGCGATCAGCCCGCCGATCTGCAGTCCCGTGATCGTCATCACCGGCACGAGCGTGTTCTTCAGCGCGTGGCGAAAGTAGACGGCGCGGTCGGAGAGCCCGCGCGCACGCGCGAACTTGATGTAGTCGGCGCGCAGCACCTCGAGCATCTCCGAGCGCACCAGCCGCATGATCAGCGTGAGCTGGAAGACGGCGAGCGTGATCGCCGGCAGGATCAGATGGCGCCAGCCGTCGACGCTCGTCATGCCGGTCGTCCATGGGCCGAACGCCTCGACCTCGCCGCGGCCAAAGCTCGGCAGCCACTTCAATGTGACCGCGAAGACGAGGATGAGCAGGATGCCGATGAGAAATGTCGGCAGCGAGACGCCGATCAGCGACGCCGTCATCATCGCCTGCGACGCGAACGTTCCGCGCTTGAGCGCCGAGTAGACGCCCATCGGGATGCCGATCGCCAGGGCGAGGACGGCGGCGAGCAGCGTCAGCTCGAGCGTCGCCGGCAGCCGCTCGGCGATCAGTGACGAGACCTTCCGTCCCTGGCGAAGGCTGAGCCCGAACTCGCCGCGGACGGCATTGCCGACAAAGCGCGCGAACTGGACCGGAAACGGGCTGTCGAGACCGAGGTCGGAGCGCAGCTGGCGCCGCTGCTCGGGAGTCGCGTCCTGGCCGAGGATGTTCGTCACCGGGTCGCCGACGTACTGGAACAGCATGAAGGCGATGAACGCCACCGTCAGCATGACGAGGACGGCTTGGACGAGTCGGCGAAGGACGAAGGCGAGCATGGGAGCCGGGGACTCGATCGGACCGAGGCTCACTCCCGGGAGCGGCGCCCCGCCCGGGGCGCTGCTCGAGCGATTCGGGCGTCGTCGTTGCGCGGCCCCATGATGACAGCAAAACGCGCAGCGAGCGTCAAAAGGGATTGCCCGGATTGGCCGCCGCAATGAAAAAGGCCGCCCGGAGGCGGCCTTCAAGATCGGGAACTCGCTCGCGCGAGCGCTGGATCAGAAGAAGTGGCGGATGCCGAGCTCGAAGCCCTTCGACTTGCCGCCGAACTCGCCCACGCCGGTCGGCGCCGACGTCCCGCCGGCGAGACTGGCGCGCGCGCCGTCGCCGTTGTCAAGCAACGCGACCGTGCCGTACATGGCCGTCCGCTTGGACAGGTTGTACTGGTACGTTGCCATGTACTTCTTCTGCTTGTTGTCAATGAGCAAGGGGTTGTCCAGGTCAAGCTTGCTCTGGGCGTAGCCGAGGTGGATTTCGCCCTGGCCCATCGGGATCACCCCGCTGATCGACCAGCGGTCTTCCTTGCCGGTGTTGTCGCGCTTGTCGTGAACGTAGTAGCCCATCAGCTTCGCGAAGCCGAAGTCGTAGGCACCGCCGATGTTCCACGTGTCCTGATCGGTGTTGGGGCCCGCCGCGGTTCTCTGTTGCGCGTAGGCGAACGCCACGTCGAACGGACCGGCAGCGAAGCCGACGCGGCCGCCGAGGTAGCGACCGTTGTTGCTCGTTTGACCGGCTTGGCCGGCCTCGGAGGTAGCGCCCATGAACTGGCCATAGAACCCGCCGATGTTCGCCGGCAGGAAATAGCCAATCGAGTTGTCGGCGCGGACGAACGTCGTCGTCGCCAGTTGGAGGATGCCGGCCGTCGAGTCGCCGATACCGTTGGTGCCGAACGCGTCGAAGATCGTGTTGTTCCAGAACGTCGGCGTGTAGTCGCGGCCGAGGCGCAACTCACCGGCGTTGCTGAAGAGGCTGACCGTCGCACGACGCGTCCAGAACTTGCCCGAACCCGTCGCCGACTGGCCGGCACCGATGTCGCCGGAGTCCGCGCCGACGCTCGAAAGGAGCAGGAAGCCCGCCTTCAGGCCGCCACCGAGGTCCTCGATGCCGCGGAATCCCAGCTGGCTGCTGTTGATGCCGTCACGGCCCATGCTATAGCGATGATCCTCGCCGGACGTGACGTCTTGCTTGAGATACCTGGCGTTGAGGTCGACGGTACCGTACAGGGTGACCGACGACTGAGCCGACGCGACGCCCGCATAAGCGCCCAATACAGCGAGAGCGAGCAGAGATTTTTTCAATGCAACTATCTCCTAGGTTGAA
>Ga0207689_10000788_pt1 | contig 30435 bp, 30 predicted proteins | sample KBSMisM52_FD_184312 | JGI IMG/M metagenome (GOLD analysis project Ga0207689, IMG submission 184312) | Miscanthus rhizosphere microbial communities from Kellogg Biological Station, Michigan, USA - KBS Miscanthus M5-2 (SPAdes) (version 2) | ecosystem: Host-associated > Plants > Roots >...
CTTCAGCACAACACTGTTCCCAGCTACTAATGCAGTCAGCGATTCAGTTGCAGGGATTGAAAAGGGGTAGTTCCAGGGAGAGATAATTCCGACTACTCCGTATGGCTCGCGCAGCAAGGATCCCCGCTTGGTTTTCATGGCTAAATTGCCATGAGGAACGGCTTCATCGCGCAGGAATGAATAGCTGTTGTCGACCAGGAACCGTGTTGCATCGAGCACTACCATCACTTCGGTAAGCAGTGCTTCCACGTAAGGCTTGCCCGCTTCCCGCGTGATGGCCTGTGCCATAGCGGTCATGTTTTCGTGGAGCAAATGCTGAAACTCGCGCAAGATGTCAATTCGCTTACGAATGCCAAGTCCATTCCAATCGGTCTGAGCATTGCGGCTACGCGAGACTGCATCTCGTAGTTCAAATTCCTTGGCGCAGGCAAAGGTTTGCAACTCCTCGCCGGTGGCGGGATTCACCGAGGTGATTTTTCGTTCGGCAATGTCCAGGTTGGTTGCCATTAATAGTCCACACTTACAAGGTACAGTCCACTCGCCGGCGCGGTCGCACCGGCTACGGAGCGGTTATGCGCTTCGAGAATGCGATTGATTTCCTCTGGCGCTATGGTTCCTTTCCCGACCAGCAAGAATGTGCCCACCAGGTTGCGCACCATGTGATGCAGGAATCCGTTTCCACGAACGCTGTAGACGAATTCGTTGTCCTCCCGATTCCATTCTGAGGAGGAAATCGTCCGCATATTCGAGACTTCATCGTCCCGACCGCGCTCAGGATCAACCGCAGCAAACGAAGTGAAATCATGCTCTCCGATAACGTTCTGAGCCGCTTGTGTCATAGCAGCCTCATTCAAAGGATAAGGATAGTGCCACACATAGCGCGTGAGAAAGGGAGGGCAAACCGCACCGCGGAACATGCGATAACGATATGTCTTGCCCATCGCTGATTTCCGCACATGAAACGAAGCCGGAACCTCACTCACATCGAGCACGCGAATCGAAGGCGGCAGGTTGCCATTCAGCGCTTTAAGAAAGTTCTCCGTTGGGATCGAGCACTCGGTTGAGAACGATGCGACCTGTGCCAGGGCGTGCACGCCGGCATCGGTCCGTCCAGATCCTTGCGGCAATACCTTTTCCCTGGTCAGCTTTTCAATGGCTTCGGCCAGAGTTCCCTGAATGGTTGGCGCGTCAGGTTGGATTTGCCATCCTGCGAACTCCGTCCCGTCATAGGCCAGAACCAGCTTGATATTCCGCATAGCACATGCGTCAGCGCACAGAAAGTCCTATGATACAGTCGAGTCCGCGTCAACCGCTGACCCTAACAATCCCATGACTGGAATTACGTTTCCCATCCTGCGCGGTCCACTGGCAGGCAAAAAATGGCTGCTCGCCAGCCGCAGCAACTTTTTCTGGGGGACATACGAGCCGGAGCAGACACAGGCGTTTCAAAAGATCATCCGCTCGGGCGATGTGGTATTCGACGTCGGGGCTCATTACGGATACTACACACTGCTGTCATCTGCACTGGCAGGTCCAAAAGGAAAAGTATTTGCATTCGAGCCGTCACCTGGAAATATTCCATGTTTGAAAAAACACCTGGACATCAATCATTGCGACAACGTGCAAGTGATCGAGCTGGCGCTCTCCGATCACGAGGGCAGCGCACGTTTTGATAACCATGCTGGCTCGGGCACCGGACACCTTTCACTCGACGGACAGATTGAAGTGCAAATTACTTCACTGGATGCCATGTCCGCCCGACTTCCAGCTCCCAATGTCCTCAAAATCGACTGCGAAGGAGCCGAGGTAGAAGTTCTAAAAGGCGGCGAAAAGACCATTTGTTCCGCTAAGCCAGCAATTTTCCTCTCTACTCACGGAGATGGGCTGAAAAAGACCTGTTTCGACCTCCTCGAAAGCTGGGGATATGCTCCCACGTGCCTGCATGGGGATGATTATCTGTGGGTGCAAAAGACTAGTTAAGCCCGTCAAGCCCACTTTTTTGCGCCTGGTTCGTCTAAATTTTCTGTCTGGTTCGTCTAAATAGGTGCGGAGGATTTGGGTGCGCTGCTGATTTTTTGCAACAAGGCCGTGTGTTCACGTCATCTAAAGGCTCATACGTCTTTACAAAGCTTTACCGGCCCTGTTTTTCGGTTGTCGGGCTTTGCTCAGTTATACTTATTGATTCGCTTGAGGATAAGTGTTCCCGGGTGTCTGCGTCCTGCCGCAAACATGAAACTTTAGCCCTGTATTTTGCGTAATTGATGATTGATTACAACCGGCCCTGGCGCCGTATGGGCCGCAGTATTTGCATGGAGACGAATGAATGCAACTTGTTCCTTGTAATATTATGACTCGGTTGACCGCTATTTTGAGTGTTGCTGCATTGTTTTCGAGCACCGTTGTCGGTCAGACCGCAACTCAGGTTCCGCCGGATTCTCCCCAACCCCAGACGCACTCCTTCGAGTTGAAGGACTACAGCAAGCCGTACTCGCATTTTCCTAATCCCATTAAGCCTTATGTCGGGCATGAAATTTCTGCGCCGACTTTGACCAATACGCCGCGGCTCGACCAGTTAATGCAAAACGGCAAGATCATGCTGTCGCTCGATGATGCGATAGCGTTGGCGCTCGAGAATAATCTGGATATTGCCATTGCCCGCTACAACTTGAATATTGCCGACACGGACATCCTGCGCGCGAAGTCTGGTCAAAGCACCCGAGGTGTGAACACGGGAGTTGTGCAGGGAACTCCGGGTGGTGGGAACGGAGGTATTGGTGCGACTTCGACAGGCGGTGGTGCAGGTGGAACGAGCACAGGTTTAGGCGGTGCCGGAGCGGGAACCGCGGGCATTGTTACCTCTACGTCGGGCGTGGGATCTGCAGTTCCTTCTTTCGATCCGGTTCTCACGGGGAATTTGACTTTTGATCGCAGTCGTATCCAATCTTCCAGCCCGTTTAGCGACCCTTTCACCAGCACCAATAGTACGACCGCCAATTTTAGTTACGGCCAGGGCTTTGCGACCGGCACGAACTTGAGCGTTGGCTTTGATAACTCGCGTACCACCACTGGTTCGAGTTTTTTGAAATTCAGCCCACAGTTAACCTCGGGCATGCGTGCGCAGGTGACTCAGCACCTTCTGCAAGGCTTCGGATTTTTGCCCAATACCCGCTTTATTCGCATTGCAAGGAACAATCGTGAGATTTCTGATGTTGCCTTTCGTTTACAGGTAATTACAACGGTTAACCAAATTCAGAATATCTACTGGGATCTGGTTAATGCTTATGAGAACGTGAAGGTGCAGGAGGAATCAATCCGCCTCGCGGAAAAGACCCTTGCCGACAACAAGAAACAAGTGGAGATTGGCACGCTTGCGCCAATTGAAGTGGTAAGGGCGCAAAGTGTTGTAGCCACCAACCAGCAGTCGTTGATTGTTGCCCGGACCAATCTCGAACTGCAACAATTATTGATCAAGAACGCTCTCAGCCGCACCTTGGTTGATCCTGCTCTTGCGGAAGCGGAAGTAATTCCTACCTCCACGATGGTCCTGCCTGAAAAGGAGCCGGCTGTTCCCGTGCAGGATTTGGTCAATGACGCTCTCAGTCATCGCGCAGAGTTGGCGGAATCGCGGATTGACTTGACCAATCGTCAGATTACCAATAAGTCGGCAAAGAATGCGCTGCTGCCGCAGCTCGACGCATTTGCCTATTACGGCGGATCGGGGCTGGGTGGTGTGCAGAACCCTGTAAACCTTTGCATCAATCAGACTCCGGAACAACAACAAAAGGGTTTTTGCGCTGGGCCGAACCCGGCGAACGGAGGAGTGATTGGAATCCCAGTGGCAAACCCTGTTAGTTATGCTGGCACACTGAGCCAATTGGTTGACTCTACCGCACCGGACAAGGGAATGGGGCTAACGCTAACGATTCCGATCCGCAATCGCTCAGCCCAGGCCGATCAAATTCGCGCCGAATTGGAATATCGTCAGGCACAGATGCGCTTGCAACAGCTGGAAAACCAGGTCCGCATTGAAGTCCGCAACGCGCAATACTCAGTACAGCAGAACCGTGCTGCGGTAGAAGCATCGCAGGCAGCGGTTGAGTTGGCGCGCCAGTCGCTGGATGCAGAACAAAAGAAATACAGTCTGGGGGCTTCCACCACAACCTTGGTATTGCAGGCGCAGCGTGACCAGGCGCAAGCACAATCCAATCTGGTTCTCGCCACTGCCAACTATCAGAAGTCGCGTGTCGAACTGGACCGTGCCATCGGCCTCACTCTCGATCACAACGGCATTCTGATGGATGACGCCGTCAGAGGACAAGTGACTAAGACACCGCATGTTCCGTATGTCGTGCCATCGAGTTCAGTTCCGCCAAGCACGACAACGCCGCCTGTGCAGCCGCAACAGTAGCTCTAGACTTAACTGGGCACGATAGTCGTGCCCTTTTCTTTATTCCGCGAACTTGTGCCGCAGGTTATTCTCTCCACGTGACCATTTCGGTCGTCGTCATCTCCTATAACGAAGAAGCTAACATCGGGCGCACGCTAGAAAGTGTGATGCCATTGGTGCGTGATGACAGAGGAGAAATTATTGTTGTGGATTCGGGGTCCACTGATCGGACAGTCGAGATCGCAAAATCATTTGCAGCCAAGGTGTTCGTTGAGGAATGGAAGGGCTATGCCGCCCAGAAAAATTCAGCGATTGACAAAGCCACCGGTGATTGGATTCTGAGTTTGGACGCGGATGAAGAAATTAGCCCAGATTTAGCTAGGCACATTGTTTTTGCTGCGACCAACGACGACGGCCCTTTTGAATGGAATCTGGCCCCTAGACGGAATGTTAGTTACGAAGACCTTGGCACCGATGTGGGGCCTTTGCCATTAGCATTTTGGATCCCGCGAAGGAATTTTTTCCTCGGTCGTTGGATCAAGCACGGCGGTTTCTATCCTGATCCCAAGCTTCGTTTGTTTGCGCGAGGAGCGGCGCGGTTTGATGAGAATCGTTTGGTACACGAGGACGCTCAAACAAATCGCCAGACTGCAAATCTACCTCAGGGACATATCATTCACCACTCCTATCCTACGGTCTCTGACTACATCGCACATATGAATCGTTATTCCTCCTTGGGGGCAGAGATGGCGGTTGCGAAAGGGAAACGAAATTCTTTATTTCTCGATATTACTTTCCGTCCCTTGATGACTTTTATTTATAACTACTTTTTTCGGCTTGGATTTCTCACTGGACGCGAAGGGTTTTTACTTCATGTAGGGCATGCGGTGTATGTCTCTTGGAAATACATGAAGGTCTGGGAACTGAAGCAGTCGAAAGGCTGATCAAGCCTATCCCGCGCGTGTCGCATCTGCTACTGCGCTCTCAGGTATCGCCAGCACAGGCGTCACGCCGTCAGCATAACCGATATCAAACAACATTCCTTCCGACATCACTCCGCGCATCTTCCGTGGCTCCATATTCACCACGAACAACGCCTGCTTGCCTTCGATCTCCCGCGGATTCACACGCTCCTTGCGAATACCAGCAATAATCGTTCGCTTATGGTCTCCAAAATTGACTTTAAGCTGGCAAAGCTTGTCCGAATCGGCCACGTCTGCAACCGACTCTATCGTGCCGACGCGAATATCGATTTGATCAAGGACCGCTGAAGTTATAAAAGGCTTGAGAGGCGCGGGTGTCATCCCCGCATTGTATCGGCTTGCCTTGCTCGGGCGCGTCGACTCTCCTATCATCAATACGAGGACCGACACATGGCGGACACCAAGCCCACCAAGTCGCAAGTTGCAGAAAGTCCAGCCGCAGACATTTACCAGGACCGCCATCCTTCGGACAGCGAAAAAATATGGGCCGAAAAGGCGCTTAATCCAACTTTGAATAAGGCTCCTGAGAAACCCATCGGAGCAGCCTCAGGCGTAAATCTCGACGAGCATGGCCAGGCGCAATTTACTACGATTTCAGGCGTTCCCATTCGCCGGCTCTACACACAAGCCGACCTTCCCGAGGATTGGGGCTACGAAAAACATCTTGGCTATCCCGGACAGCCGCCGTATACCCGCGGCATCCATGCCTCGGGATATCGCGGCAAGCTTTACACCATGCGTCAGTTCTCCGGGTTTGCTTCGCCGGAGGAAACCAACAAACGCTACCGCTATTTGCTAGAACAGGGGGGCGGCGGGCTTTCCGTCGCGTTCGATCTGCCCACTTTGATGGGTTACGACTCCGATCATCCCGCGAGCGAGGGAGAAGTTGGCAAATGTGGCGTGGCCATCGATTCGCTTGAGGACATGGAAATTTTATTCTCGGGAATCGATTTGGAGAAGACCACAGTTTCCATGACCATTAACTCGCCGGCTTCGGTGCTGTGGGCGATGTATTTGGTGGTCGCAGAAAAGCAGGGGGCAGATTGGAATAAAATTTCTGGCACGGTGCAGAACGACATTCTGAAGGAATACATCGCGCAGAAGGAATATATCTATCCTCCGGCTCCTTCGATGCGTTTGGTCGTGGACACCTTCGAGTTCGGCTCGAAGTTCACGCCGAAATTCAACACCATCTCTATTAGTGGATACCACATTCGCGAGGCCGGCTCGACCGCCTTACAGGAATTGGCATTCACGCTCTATGACGGCGTCGAATACGTGGAGTGGGCCCGCCGCCGTGGACTGGACGTGGACGAATTCGGCCCGCGCCTAAGTTTTTTCTTCAACGCGCACAACGATTTCTTCGAAGAGATCGCCAAGTACCGCGCGGCGCGCAAAATCTGGTATCAGGTGATGAAAGACCGTTTCGGAGCCAAGAATCAGCGTACTTGGCTCATGCGCTTTCACACCCAAACGGCGGGTGTCTCGCTCCCGGCGCAGCAGCCGATGAACAACATTGCCCGGGTGGCCATTCAGGCAATGGCAGCCGTGCTGGGCGGCACGCAATCTTTGCACACCGATTCCTACGACGAAGCCTGGGCCCTACCTACCGAGGAAGCCGCTCGCATCGCCCTGCGAACTCAGCAAATTATCGCCTACGAATCCGGTGTAACTCAGACGGTTGATCCTCTGGGTGGCTCGTACTTCCTGGAAAACCTGACACTGCAAATGGAAAAGGGGGCCTTCGACTACTTTGGCAAACTCGATGCCCTGGGTGGAATGGTCAAAGCAATTGAGCGAGGCTACCCGCAGAAGGAGATCGCCGAATCGGCCTATCAATATCAGCGTGCGGTCGAAGCCAAGGAAAAAGTCATCGTCGGCGTAAATGAATTTGCGATCGCGGAAGACGCTCCGTCGATTCTCTACATTGATGAGAGCATTGCAGAGCAGCAGTCAGCGAAACTGAAAGCCTTGCGCCAACGTCGCTCCAATGAGGAAATACAGCGGCGTTTGGAATCATTGAAAAAGGCGGCAGCTCAGCAGCCTACAGGCGAGTCCGGAGGCGATGTTTCTTCGGCGAATACCATGCCCTACCTCATTGACGCTGTACGCGCCTACGCCACGGTCGGCGAGATCTGCCAGGCTTTGCGGGAAGTGTACGGGACATATACCGAATCAAGCGTTACCTAACTGCTGTGATAAATCAGGAAGCCTATCCTTGAATCTCGAACAAGAAAAACAATCTGCCGCCCGCCAGGCCTTGGGTTTTATCCATGATGGCGACATCGTTGGCCTCGGTACCGGCTCTACTTTCAATTACCTCCTGCCGCCTCTAGCCGAGCGGGTACATGCAGGCCTGAAAATTCTGTGTATCGCGACTTCCAACCAGACTGCGAAAGCAGCCGCGGAACTTGGCATTCCACTGACTACGCTCGACGAGCATCAGGAAATAAATTTAGATATCGACGGTGCTGATGAAATTGATCCTCAACTGGCGCTCATCAAAGGCGGTGGCGGTGCGTTCCTTCGGGAAAAGATCGTGGCCTCAGCGGCAAAGAGATTGGTGATTATCGCCGACTCCACAAAACAAGTTTCCCTGTTGGGGAAAGCTCCTGTTCCGGTTGAGGTAGTTCCGTTTGCGCAAGCGTTAGTGGCGAAAGAAATTCATGGGCTGGGAGCTACCGTCAACCTGCGCAAAGATAAACAGGGGAAGGTCTTTGTTACCGACGAAAGCCACCACATCTTGGATTGCCATTTTGGAGAAATTCGTGATCCTCGCAACCTGGAACGGCAACTCGAAGAAATCCCCGGCGTGGTTGGTCACGGGCTTTTCATTGGGATGGCTGATGTAGTGCTGATCGGCAAAGACGACGGCGTGATCGAATTGCGCGCGAAAGGTAAATAGTCTTCAGGTGGAAATCTCACCCAGTGCGCCCAGAAAGCGCATCACTTCCTCTTGCGTGTTGTAGTGGGCCAGACCAATCCGCAGAAACCCGCCATCTCTTTCCACATCCAGTCGTTCGGTCAGGCCGATGGCGTAGTAATTTCCATCCCAGGTAAAAAAGCCTTGCCGGCCCAGCTTTTCTGCGAGCTCACGTGGACGGTGGCCATCAATCCGTACCGCTACCGTCGGGCACCGACTGTCAAAGCGCCTGGGATCTTGAATGCCATAGAGCTTGGAACCCGGAATCGCTTTAAGGCCCGCAACCAGTTTTTCCAGCAATTCACGTTCATGCTGTTGAATCGCGGAATAGGCGCTGAGTAAAGCCTCGCGCCTGCCTGATACCGCATGCGAAGCTTGCCGCCCCAAGTCGGCCAGATAATCCACACACGCCGTAATTCCGGCGATGCATTCGGTGTTCAGAGTCCCCCACTCCCAGCAGCCGGGAATGTCATCCGAGTTGGCGCGAAGTTTATAGGGCCGGAAGCGTTCCAGATATTCATCCTCGCCGTACAACACACCCATGTGAGGTCCGAAAAATTTGTAGGTCGAGCACACCAGGAAGTCACACCCCAGCGCGGCTACATCAATTGGGCCATGCGGCGCGTAGTGGACGGCATCCACATACACTAATGCGCCGTGTTGGTGAGCAAGGTGAACAATCTCGTGAATCGGATTAATCGTGCCAACGGCATTGGACGCGTATCCAACTGCGATCAGCTTGGTGCGATCCGTAATCTTACCGGCCAGATCGTCCATGTTCAGCGTGCAATCAGACTCGTTGATGTCGGCAAATTGAATCTCCACCCCTTTTTCCTCGAGGGCCCGCCAGGGAGAAACATTGGCATCGTGATCGAGCCGGGTCAGCAAAATTTCATCACCCGCAGAAAGTTCTCGCCCAATGGCACGGCTCACGGCGTAGGTCAGCGTCGTCATGTTCGGTCCGAACACGACTTCTTCAGGATGGCAGTGGAGAAAATCCGCCATGGCGCCACGTGCTTTATCGATGACGGCGTCGGTGCGTTCGCTAGTGGCAAATGCTCCGTGAGTATTGGCGTTGGATTGCTTCAGATAGTTACTGATGGCATCAATGACTCGCTGAGGAACTTGTGTTCCTCCGGGGCCGTCCAGAAAGACCGCTGGCTGGCCGTTTACCGTTTGCGCTAAGGCGGGGAACTGGGAGCGGACCCAGGAGATGGCCAGTTTGGAAGCGGTTTCGTTTGGTGTCGTCAACATGAGTTGGTAGGCTATCCCATCATCGTCGCGTGGTTGGGCTGGATTTTGTACATCACGCGAATCTCATTCGGATTTTTGTAAGGGTATTTGTCCACTCCCAAATATTTCTTGGCCATCTTGTCAATGTGCGCGGCAGCACCTTGCTCGGTGATTTCCACGACTCGTCCGCGGAGCTCCAGATAGCGATAGGGATTGTCAGGATCGATGATCGCCAGCGAAACCCGGGGATCACGGCGAAGATTGCGGTCCTTCTGCCGGCCTTTGGCGGAGTTGATGATAACAAGATCGCCCTCCACGTCGCACCAGACCGGCGTCACTTGAGGACTGCCGTCGGGCATTAAGGTCCCTAGGCTGGCAAAAGCTTTCTTGTTGAAAAGGTCACGATATTTTTCCGGGATAACCTGGGACATAACCCCTCCTGTGGCAGAAATTATATCTGCGAAGCGGGATTCATGGGTGGCAGGGATGGACTGAACCCTTCAAATGAGACACTGGCACGCGGCACGCTTTGCAGGAGAAAGGAAACTGCGAGTGGCAAAGAAACGAGCAATAGGTCGATATCCTAAGGCCTTTCGGAAGATGGCTGTCGAGCGTTTGAAGCGATGCGAAATGATTCAGGAGGTGGGGCGCAAGCCCATTTACTACGAGCGTCCGATGGAAATTGCTATCTCACCAGATTCAGAAAACGAAGCCCTAGCGAGTGTGCCAACCGAGTTCGTCTCAACCGAGGGGGTTCACCTCAGGGAACTGTGCCCACCATCATTGTCATTCCGAGCGCAGTTTTTGTCGCGCGAGCAATCCGCTCCGGCAAAGCAGATTCCTCCCTGTCGCTGCGTTCCGTGTTGGAATGCGGGAAAGGGCGTAGGTCAAAGCTGTACGATTCGCTGAAAGGCCTTCCCAGCAAGGGATCTCAGAGATTTGCACAGTGACAAATTCTCACTGCGCCGACCCTGCGCGCCAATCAAATCGCAAAAATTTACGGAAAGGTTGCTAAATTGACGCAATCAAGCCGCAGTTTTTGCCAGAATCGCACCAATTCCGCTGCACCTGCCTGTGAACCGCTTGCACTCCAATGAAAAACAAGCAGATACACTCGCTCACTTTCTATTGACTAAAAAATTAAAGAGAGTAAAAACATACTCGTTCTTTGACACCTTCTGAAGTTTTCCCGGTTGGTGCGGCGTCCGGGGCTCGAGCCGAATCGCTCATCCCATCGCAAGATGAGGAAGAGAAGGCAAGGTGAGGGTCTATAGCAAAGCACTGGGTGAGGCGAACAAGAAGACAAGTTGAAGGCCAATATAGAGTCCCGAGGCGTTAGGCAGGTTTATCCAGTTGGCGGTAAGCCCGGAGCCCGAGTACAGATCGCGCGACGCAAGCCGCAAGGTGAGCGACGAATGCAGGTCGGCAAGGGTCTAAAGCGAACTACTGGCTGAGAGGAATGGGCCAAACACCACCTTGGGACTCTTAAATTTTTGTGTGGAGACGGGGCTTGCCCGGTCAGCCGAGCGTGAGCTCGGTTTTTTTATTTAAGGCCCTTGCGCCATCTGCAGTTTCGCTGGCGTCACCAATCTCGCTCGATAGATAGTATTTCTCTCCGCAATCTCTGCTACCACGTCGACATTGATCACGTAACCACCCGGCGGTAGATTCTCGCCGAAAGGAATCTCGAAGTCGATGGTCTCGTGTTTTAGGCTGAAATGCTGATAGCCGATCGCGGTGGCCCTGCCGATATCATTCACCGCCAAAACAATTGCCGTCAGATCAAAATCGTCACCGGTTTGATTGGAAACTTTGATGGAACCTTCGACCCTCTGCCCGTTGATCTTCGCCAAGTTGCTCCACTGCACTAACAACCCAGCCAGTACGTGCAGCACCAGTTCCTGATTTCGTTGATGTGCGGGCCTGCCGTTGTCGCTGAGAGTGAGGGTAAAGTGAAAGTCTCCAGTTTCGGTGGGGAAGCCTTCTAATACGCCGGTGGGATCGAGATGAATCCCCGGTGGGAACGAGCCCTGCGCGAGTCTCCAAGTATAAGGAGGAGTACCGCCTTGCGCCTCCAACTGTTCGCGATATTGCGCTCGCAGGAAGGCTTTGAGAACAGGCCCGTTTTTAATGGAGAGTTGGGTGCTGGAGTCAGCCGAAGCTTGGCCAAAAACTGCCGGTGAGATTAGCAGCGTAAAAACCGCAGCAATCACCCGAAACATTGATTGTTCCTGACTGCGCATAACATTCAGATGCAAAAAGCCCCAACGGAAAGTCTAGTCCGCCGGGGCTGGAAGCTCTAGGTATTTTAGTTCACTGTAAGAGAGGAACCCGAATCTATTGCTGTTTCGTCATGTTCCCATAAATCTCGATGTTGGTATCATTCTCCAAAATGTAGGCATCTGTCGGAGAGATCATATAAAACACGAGATTGTTAGAAATATTGTTGAACGAGCCGACGACCCGGCCATTGCTTGAAACCGTATAAGTGCCAGGGAAATTCGCGGGCTGGTTGATTACCCCGGTGACATTGATAAGCGCCCTCATCGTCACGCCGCTGGTTCCGTTCCATTGCAGTGTTCCTACAAAATCATTGGTATCGCCGCTCCCGGTGCCGTCAATCCCAGTCATATTGAAGGCATAAGAGCCATTGAGGGTCGCACTGGAAAAAGAGCCGCTCTGCGCGCTCAGACTGCCATCGGACACGTCCGTATTCGAATCATTCAGAAAGAATGCGCGCGTAGGACTGACCAGCCAAAAGATTTCGTGGAGATTGCCGACGTCGGTGTTTAACGTTACATCTGCCCGTCCCGTGCCGGCTACCGTGTAGGTCCCGGTGAAAGTGACAGGGCTACTAGGGTTCGACGCTACGCCGTCTATCACTTGGTCAAGATTGCCAGCTGAAATATTACCGCTGCCATCAGCGTTGAATCTGCCAGCCATGTTGAAGCCGATCAGAGTGTTTATTGTGTCGCCGACACCGGCAAAAGCATAAGCGCCATTAAGAGATGCATTGGAGAAGGTGCCGCTTTGTTTCTCGGCTTGTCCAATACCAATCTCTCCCGTGTCAGTGGAGAAAAGAATGAGATGACTGGAATCTACGACGTAATAAAGAAACGTTGACGTGGAGTTGGTGTTATCTGTGAACGTACCTGATCCGCGACCATTATCTGTGCTGGGAAAGTTGAAGGTCCCGGTAATGGTGGACTGAGCCACCGTAAAATTATTATTGCTGTCGACATTCCCAGCGACTGCCCCATTTGTAACCGTGAATTGCCCCACCTGGCTGGCAGGGACCAATGACCCGACGGCGATTCTGTGTTCCCGGAAAACATATGTTCCGCTGGGTACGACGGCAAAAGCGGTCGCGTCTTGTTTTAAGGCGATTCCCGAGCCCACCAATCCTGTATTGTCTGCTTGAACCATTTCAACCTTGGAAGAGTTGGCGATGCTTAGAGCATAGGTTGCCGTGCCTCCACCCGAAGCATTGAAAGTCATAGCCGCAGTGCCATCAGAACTGACTGAATATGTACCCGTAAAAGTCGCAGATTGTGGAGAGCCGCCTTCGGCAAGGTCAAGAATTCCACTGGTAATATGCCCATTGCCATCCGCGGTAAATACTCCTGCTTCGCGAAACGGGACTGGGACCTGGGAAAGCAGATCAAATCCTGAGAGCTGAAAAGCATATTGTCCGCTCAACGTGGCATTGGAGAAGCTGCCATTTCCCCCGCCTCCGCTTCCAAATCCGCCGCCATTACTGCTTCCGCCACCGCAAGCCAAGCTAAACGCCAGCGACCCAACTCCTACGAACAGCAGAAACTGCCTCATGTGTGTATTCACTGCGAACTCCTTACGCTGAAATCGGGGTCGTGACATGACCGCTGAAAATTGCGAACAGGCTAATAACCTAAAAGCCTTAGATGCTTCTATTACTCCTTGATAACACGGAACAGGACCGAAAGTTGTAGGGAAAGTAATCGAAAGTAACCATCGGCTTAAGGAAAGTTTACAAATCCCGGCTGTGATAAATTCACTAAATTCGAACATGAAGCAGATTGCTGAGTGGGCTCTGAACATTGCCAGCCAAAAGGGAGCATCCTATGCGGACGCTCGTGCCGTAAGCGACCGTGGCCGCGCTCTGGCTACGAAAAATGGAAGAGTGGGCAGTGCCTCGGATTCTGAGTCGCAGGGAATCGGTATTCGTGTGCTCGCCGATGGGGCTTGGGGGTTCGCAGCCTGTGATGATTTAAGCCGAGCTTCGGTTGAAGCTACTGCGTCTAGGGCAGTCGAAATCGGCAAAGCCTCTGCGCGGGTGAAACAGCACGACGTCCGCATGGCTGGGGAGAAACCCGTGGTTGCGGAGTGGACCACACCTTACAAAGTTGATCCTTTCACTACTTCGGTAGAACAAAACCTCGAACTACTGTTAAAAATCGATTCTGAGTTGCGGTCGGTGAAAGGAGTCACGCTGGCGGAAACCAACATGAACTTCCGTCGCGAAGAGCAGTGGTTCGCCTCCTCCGAAGGCGCGAACATCCATCAGACTAAATACACCACCGGCGCTGGGTATGCTGCCTATGCTTTCGCGGGCAGCGAAATCCAGAAGCGATCGTACCCCACTTCGTTCGGTGGACAATGGCAGAACAAAGGTTACGAACTGATTGAAGAGTTGAAGTTGATCGAGAATGCCCAACGTATCGGAGAAGAAGCCGTCGCGTTGTTAAAAGTAGATAAATGTCCTGAAGGCAATTTCACCATCATTTTGGAAAGTGCTCAGCTTGGCCTGCAAATTCACGAGTCAATCGGACATCCTATCGAGCTGGATCGTGTTCTTGGAATGGAAGCCAATTTTGCCGGCACGTCCTTCCTAACTTTAGACAAATTGCGCACGCTGCGTTACGGCAGCGAGCTGGTGAACGTAGTTGCCGATGCGCGCCAAGAACATGGCCCCGGCCTGGGAACCTTTGCTTACGATGATGAGGGCGTACCGGCGCAATGTACTCCGATCATTCGTAATGGCCTGTTCACTGGTTATTTGAGCTCGCGCGAGACAGCGCACATGGTGGGGCTGGATCGCTCCGGAGGAACGTTGCGCGCCGAGGGTTGGAACCGTCTGCCAATCATCCGCATGACCAATATCAGTATTCTTCCAGGTGAGAAGCCGCTGACCCTGGAACAACTAATCTCCGATACCGATCATGGAATCTACATGCAGACCAACCGTTCCTGGTCGATCGACGACAAGCGTTACAACTTCCAGTTCGGCTGCGAGATGGGATGGGAGATCAAGAACGGTAAGCGGACGTGCATGGTGAAGAATCCATCTTACTCGGGAATCACCACCGACTTTTGGAATTCCATGGATGCGATTTGCTCAGCAGATGAATGGACGCTATGGGGAACTCCGAACTGCGGCAAAGGACAGCCCCAGCAGGTGATGGGTACCGGGCATGGCGCATCTCCGGCGAGATTCCGCAATATTAAGGTGGGCTCAGCCTACAAACAATCCTGAGAACCGATAACTGAGAACCGGAAACGGAATATTCACCCCGCGATGCTCGACCAAAACAAAGCCGCCGATCTGTTCGCGAAGCTGATGCGGTATTCAACTGCGGACGAAATCGAGCTGTATATCTATGGTGGGCATTCCGCCCTCACTCGTTTTGCCAACAACACCATCCATCAAAACGTAGCCGAAGACAACGTTGGCATTTCCATCCGCACAGTATTTGGCGGATGTACCGCCCGCGCCACGACCAACAAGCTGGATGATGAAAGCCTGAAGCGGGTAGTTCAATCGTCTGAGAATCTGGCCAAGGTACAACAGCCTGATCCGGATCTGTTGCCGATGTCCAGTGGTCGTGGTGACAAGCAAACGATCGCACCATCAAGGTACTTCGATCAAACCGCCGCGCTCGAACCTGGGGCTCGCGCCGACGTAGTAAAGAAGATCGTAGGCGTCGCAGAAAAGCACAAGCTCACCACGGCGGGTATTTTCTCCAACTCCAAAAACTTCGAAGGTATTTTTAATTCCCAAGGTCTATCACAGTGGCACAACCAGACTTCATCTGAGATTTCCATCACCATGCTGGGAGAAGACTCTTCCGGCTGGCAGAAATCCAACTCTCCCAATGTGGCGAATCTGGATGGCGTAGCCTTGGCGGAAATCGCAGCCAGCAAGGCCGCGGGTACAGCGCACCCGCGAGAAATCCCCGCAGGAAAATACCCAGTCATACTGGAACCAGCGGCCGTGCTCGATATGGCTGGCTTCATGTTCTGGGATTTTTCCGGAATGGCGATCCTGGATCAGCGGTCATTCCTGAATGAGCGAGTCGGAACCAAACTGTTTGGCGACAACATTAACATCTGGGATGACGTCACCCACGCGTTGCAATCCGGCTCGACCTACGACGGAGAAGGCACGCCTCGCCAGCGTTTGCAGTTGATAGAAAATGGCGTGGTCAAGCGCCTGACTTATGCCCGTGCTACCGCGGAGAAAATGAGGTCCTCCGAGCATAAAGACAAGGTCGGTCCCATCGAGCCAACCGGTCACGGATTCCTGCTTCCCAACGAAATGGGCGAAGCGCCGATGAATATCGTCTTCGGTGGCGCCACGGATCCCAAAACCAAAGAGCAGATGATCGCCTCAACAGAAAAAGGCATTCTGATCACGCGCCTCTGGTACATCCGCGAAGTCGATCCATACCAAAAAATCCTCACCGGTATGACGCGCGACGGCACCTTCTACGTCGAGAACGGAAAAATTCAATATGGTGTTCGCAATTTCCGCTTCAACGAGAGCTTGATCCACATGTTCTCGAACGTTGAGGAGATGGGCACGCCCGTTCGGGCGAGCGGGGAAGAGTCTTTCGATATGGTCGTGCCGCCGATGAAGGTCAAAGACTTCAACTTTACGGAAGTGACGAAGTTCTAGCGCGCGATTCTCACCCTAAGTCTTGTCGCTGCTTAGGTTTTTAGTGCGTACTCACACCTACTATTAATGTCCTTCAGTCATAAATGTCAGAATTTGTCACAATTTTGTCTTTGATTTTCGCCGCAATTCATTGATCTTAAACACGTTAGACCACTCTTGTTGCATGACTTCCGTAACTTTTCTCGGTTGATACCGGGGTGTAATCTCGCCCTTGATGTCGCAGAACGGGCGAACTGTGGAAAACGGAAATTGTAATCAGCCTTCAGAGGCGCGGAGAGAGGGTGTAGTGCCGATGACCCAATCATCTTCGGAAACGGTTAGCAAAGCTGCTGCTTCGCGCTATTCGGAGCTGCAGAGCGCCGCACGCTTTCCTGTGAGGTTGCCGATCTCGGTAAAGTCAAATGCCGGGGAGAGTCTTACAGAATCGGAAAATATTTCCGCCAACGGTGTGCTGTTTCAGCTTGATTCGGCCGTGCCCGTCGGTTCAGCCGTTGACTTCACAATTTCTCTGCCTGCAGAAATCGTGGGCGCAACCGCTGATGTTCAATTGCAATGTCGCGGACGTGTGGCGCGCAACTTCGCAGAGGGATCTCGCGTCGGCGTGGGCGTTGTGATTGAGGAGTACCAGTTCAAGCGGAGTGAAAACTAATGGCAAGCCCGCAACTCAGCCTGGAACAGCCGGAGCGCCCTCTAGATAGCGGCGCAGAAGGTCAGTTTATCCGCGTCATCACTGCGGATACGCAGGCGATTTTCCGCGCCGGGCTGCGCAAGATTTTTGCGGTAGAAGATGACATTCGCGTCGTGGGACAGGCGGAGAGCCTGGCTCAGACCATGGCAGCGGTAAAAAGGTTCCCGGCCGACATCCTTCTGTTTGAAGCCATGATGGCTCCGAATCCGCCGGAAGCAGTTTCCGATTTGTTGCGGCAGAATCCTTCCTTAAAGTTGGTCATCATCACCACCGAGCCGAACGAAGAACTCACGCTGGAGTTGTTCCGTCGCGGAGCGCACGCGATCGTCTCGCGTGAAGTTGAACCCGAGTCGGTGGTTGAGTGTTTCCGTAAAGTTTACGCTGGTGAACCGTGGCTCGACCGGCGCGAAACCCAGTGGGTCTTACAGGCTTATCGCACGCAAGGTTCGCGGCCTGCGTCTGCGCGCTCCAAAGTTCAGTTGACTCCAAAAGAATCGTTGATTGTTTCCTGCGTTACGCAGGGAATGAAGAATAAAGAAATCGCTGTACGCGTGGGCACGACCGAACAAGTCGTGAAGAACTACCTGCGCAAGGTTTACGACAAGCTGGGCGTCGCCGATCGGCTTGAGCTGGCACTCTACTGCCTGCAAAATCGCGTGGTGGATGGAGCAGCTAAACCTGCTAGCGACACCTCTGACCCGAACGGCGCAAATGGAAGCGCGCCGATGGCGCCTCCCGTGACCACTCCTGAAACGGTTTCCTAGCACCACCTCCGCTCCAATCAGCTTGCAATTTCTTGGCGCATGTCTCCGCTCGTTCCTCCACGATGAGTGATATAGTTTTACCCAGCAGAAAGTTCACACGCGAGGACCCGAACCGTGAAAGGCGATCCTAAAATCATTGCCGTTCTGAGCCAGGTGTTGAAAGCCGAACTCACCGCTATCAACCAGTACTTCCTGCACGCCGAGATGTGCGAAAACTGGGGCTACAAGCGTATGGCCAAGCTGGTCAAGAAGGAGTCCATCGAGGAGATGATGCACGCGGAAATTCTCATGGAACGCATACTTTACCTCGATGGCACCCCCAACATGTCCGACTATTTCAAAATCAATATTGGGCAGACGCTCAAAGAACAACTACAGAACGACCTGAACCTGGAATATGAAGCGGTCAAGCGTTTGAACAACGGTATTCAGACCTGCGTGGACCAGAAGGACAACGGTTCGCGCGAGCTGCTGGAAAAAATTCTGACCGACGAAGAACACCATATCGACTGGCTCGAGGGCCAGCTGCACGCGATCAAGGAAATGGGCATCGAAGCCTACCTCGCTCAGCAGCTCTACGAAAATGAAAAATAATAGCCTTCTGAGTTTCACAGAGGGAGCTTAATGGGAGCTGCTGTAATACCCGCTTTTGGCAAACACCCCCAAGCGCGGAGCCCCTTTCGGCAATTTGAGCCTTACCAGAATTTTTCTCCAGGTACTTTTGCCGCTCGTATTGGCACTGGGCCGGTATCCCAATACATACTGGTTTCGCAGCTGAATGCCGACTGTTTTCGCGATCGCGGGCAGCTGGTTCGGATTGTCCACCGCGAAGCACTGCGCCCCGGTCGAAGTAGATAATTCATTCAACAATTCCGGCCCGCGGCGCTCTTCTTCCGAAGCGAAAACGTGATCATAAATTCCGGCGGCGTAGATCAACACGTCAGCCTCTTTGACCAGCGATACGAGTTCTTTTTCTGTGTAGCGGCTGCGGTTATCACCGCCATCGGAGATGATCATCAAGGCTCGCCGCTGATAGCGCGCATGCTTCATTTTGCTTACCGCGAGATACACAGCATCCAGCAGGGAAGTGCGCCCCTTGGGGGTCAGGTAGAGCAACTGGCTCTGAACTTTCTCTACTTCATCCGTGAAATCGACCAGCAACTGCGGTTGGTCGGCAAAACCGATCAGGAAAAACTCATCCTGCGGATTTGCCGTATCGAGCAAGTTTTTTACCGCCTCGCGAGCCCAGTCAATTTTGTCCCTCATGCTGGTGCTGGTGTCGAAGATGATCCCGAGAGATACCGGTTCGTCCTGGCTGGAAAAGTGCTTGATATCCTGACGCTGTTTGTTTTCCAAAACTTCGAAATTGGCCTGCTCAAGGCCAGTCACGACCCGATTCATTCCATCGATAATTGTCACCGGAACCAATACCAGGCTTGCGTTGACGCGAATTCGAGCTTCGTGTCCCGAAGCGTCGGCAGCAGGAGCTGTCACCGGTGGAGTTATGTGGACATCGTCCAAACTAGATTGCGCATAAGCCGTAAAGGGCAAAAAAAAGGCGATCACAAAGGCTGTCAGAACCTTTACTCGCCGGATCAGAATCAGTCTTGCCATCGCTGGCACCCTTCCAATTGGTGCTACTCAAGCAATACTGCTTTCGATTTTCCCGAACAATCCGACAGGCAAGGTAAATCAACTCGTTCGCCACCCTAAATCCGCAGGACAAATTTCTGTGGACTTCTCGCGAAAAACTGTAGGAATCGAGCACGATGGCGCTAGAGTGCGGTCTTGATACACCAAATACCGTATCTTCGTGCCTAGGTTTGGGTGGAGGAGAGCGATCGTTCGATCGTCCATCCCAGCAATCCCAGCAAGGAAAAACCCAATCCGTTCAACAATCCATGCGTACTGGCCGTACGAAGAATCAGCAGCCAATCCTGTTTAAGCCAGTCCCCGATGGCGTAGACAGAAGCGAGCACCATCCCAACAACAACCGACATAGCCGATAAGCCGATATAAATCCGCGAAACCCGTGCCGACAGACTGCGGGAAGCCCATAACTGAACCATTGCCAGAGCCACTATGCTGGCCGAGAGCACAAGCGCGGCGGCCATTTTCAAAGTTGTCGAATAAACGAATCCTGCCGCAACCACAAACGGGGTTGCCATCACGAGCGGGACTACGAACTTGAGAATTGTGTCCTGCCTTTTTTTGCTCCGGGTGTGAGCTAACAGAGTTCCGGCAAGCAATGCGGCAGCAAAGCCGGTGTAGTGAAAGTGTACGGCTGTCAGAAGGCCGATAGGCTCTTGAATTCCCAGCGGCCGCATTCCCAGCCGCGACATCGTCAGCCAGCCACCGGCGACGGCGAGATCGATTCGTCCGATATTCACAGCCCAGGTGACGAGCGAGCGACTTGTGGTGCGCCGTAACGTCAGGGCTCCTGCCAGAGCTATGACTCCGCAAAACAGAAGCCAGGGAATGGCAAAAATCCCGCTCATCCAACCGGGTGCGAGCCAGAAAGAAATCACCGTGCAAATGGCAGCAGCGGGTTGTAAGCGGCTCAACCAAAACTGTACCGTCGGATCGTTCAACGGCAACACCATCCGCCCCAACGCCAACCCCACCGGCACAATGACCAGAGGAGCAAATAGAAATAACAGTTCGATCACGCCAAGCGGAGCTTTCCTCATGCCCGCCATCCCCGTCAGTACGGCCCAAACCAATGCACCAAAAAGCGCCGAGGCTTGTTCCCACTTTGTGATGGTTTGCGTCGTCATCGTGACCTCACCCCCGAGGATGAATCGCAACCGTCCCCAAAATTGCCACCAACACGATCAGCGCTACCGTGTAAGTCAAATAGAGCAGGCCATGGCTCCGTAACAAGCTGTAGTCGTAGTAGAGCCATTGCAATGCGATCCGCAAAAGCCAAAACCCGGCCATGAACGCACTAAGGAACCGTCCGAGAGGACTGGCGCCCAGCAGATCGTGGGTAAAGCCAAAACAGAGTCCTGCAAACAACCCCACAATGAGCACGATGTAAAACCAGTGCACATAGAAGACCTGCCGAATGAAGCTGGGGACATTGGTCAGGTTCTCCGCCACCTTCAACATGCGTGGCAGAGGCACGTTGGCCAGCACAATTCCCAGGTGAATGCAGCCTGCGATCCAAATGAGGTAGGTCCAAGTAGCGGTTGTCATTGCCATCCTCCCTTCGTTTAAGTCAAACATTTCTGTATAAACAGAAATAAAATGCAAAATTTTTTATGCTGCTCCCGGACGCAACAGCTTGCGCAGTTTCCCCCGCATGCGCAGCAGGCCACGCAAAGCAGAAGGCGGAAGTTGCTTCACTTCCTCGTAGGCGGACATTCCGGTCTCGAAAAACTCTGTCATCTCTTCCAGCCGCTCGCGCACATAGGCGTCCGCATTGCCCTCCCGCTTCAACTCCTCCAGACAATTGCGCAGGAGTTGCAGCGTTGGGTCCACCTCCCGGCGCTTCCGCTGCTCGACGATGATGCGGAACATCTCCCACACGTCTTTCAACGATTCGTAGTGCTCGCGCCGCTCGCCGAGCACGTGAACCGGGCGGATAATCCCCCAGCTTTCTAACTCTCGAATCGAGGTGCTAACGTTGGACCGCGCCACGGTCAGAGTTTCCGCGATCTCGTCAGCGGCCAGTGGTTGGGGAGACAAATAGAGCAGGGCATGGATCTGCGCCACGGTACGGTTGATGCCCCAGCGGGTCCCCATTTCCCCCCAGTGGAGGATGTATTGCTTCTGAATGGCTGTTAGGGTTGGCATATCTTTTATTTCTGTACAAACTGAATATACAGAATTAACAGACTGCTGTCAAGAAAAAAAGGCGGCCTTTGCAGGCCTCCCGGGGAGTACCACTTCGATTTACTGCAATACCCGGACCCGGTGCGCCCACATCTGCGGAGCGCCGGTGGTTTGGTTTTTTAAGATCAGTCCACGAACCACCAGATTGGTGGAACCAGCAGTTTCGAGCCCGGCCAATCCGTTGATGTTCACAAACCTCGTGCCGGTGCCGGTCTGCACCGTCAACGGCGCTCCCAGGACGTATCCCAGCAGAAAGTTGTTTTGCAGCTGGAAGCTGCCAGTGTTGCCACTGGTGATGTTCACACTGCCTTGCACCAGATCGCCTACCACGCCCTGACGGCGCAGCGAGATCATCTGGGGCGTGAAAGTGGTGCCGTCATAGCCCCCGCCGACAAAGATCCGTTGTCCGACAACCAATGATGAATTGTTGAACAAGATGTTGGTGAACCAGTTGTCGAAAAAGCAGATGTCATAGTGACTGACCTGGCTGAGATCGAGCGTAACCACGGAATCGGCTGGAATCGAGCTGATTGTCGGCAGTTCTTCTCCGACGAACATGGTTACAGTTTCGACCGGTCCCGTGGTTGGATTTACAGCCAGGATGCGTCCGGAAACGAAGGCGTGCGAGGTAGAAACGACTTCAACTTCACTGGCCAAAATACTTCCATCGGCCTGTACAGTGCCTTCCACGGAAACAAACGCCGGAGCTGCTAGGCTGCTCAAACTCCAGGAGCCATTAAATTCGGTCTGAGCATTTACATCCACGGTGACTTGAAAGCCGCCAATGCGCTGCATGACAAATGATCCGTTCGCAAGGTTGACTGAAACCAGCCCGCCGTTCAGATCAGTGATTTGCCCATCGTCATCGGAGGCGCGAACCACCTGTAGAAAAATGTGTGGATCGACCGCACCGGTGATCTGCCCGGCGGTATCGGTTTGCAGGGACTGGCGCAAGTCGAAATCCATGTGCAGTCCGGCTAGGCCGTTCTGATCGACCACCATGGGATGTGCAAACGAAACCGTGACCGTGGAGCTGGTTAGCGTGCCGTTCAACGTATTTACGGTGGGCGGAGTGGTGCCGATATTCAGATAGGAAATGACCGGGCTTGCCATCGTGATCGTCGCGCTGGTGTAGGTTCCAGGCGCAACTGTGTTAAAGCCCAACAATGACCGCATGCCGACCAGGCGTGCGAAGTCCACGGTTGTGGGCTGGGTCAATATCTGCACGCTGCCGCTGCTGTTGTTAAGGGTGACCGTATTCAGCGTGATGTTGAATGCAACTACCGAAGGTAAGGGCGCATCTTCTCCAGTAACGAACACAGCGCCTTGGCCGGATTGAAAACCGCCGCCACTCGAAGATGCGCCACCTCCGCAGCCTGCCAAGGCAAGTGCTATCGCCAAAACGACACAAACAGATCCCAGTCGCTTCATGAGAGTGCTCCAGGGCACAACGAGGTTTACGAACCAGTCGTGCAGTTCGAGCGTACGAACCCAGTCAATCCGGGGAAGTTTCGTTACTTTTAGACGTAGCCGAATTCCTTGAAAATCCCTCTGGGCGAGGCTTTCAAGGAATTCGTAATACCTAGGGATTACCGGGGAGGGGATTTCTACAGCAAAAAGATTTGTAAAGACGATCTAACGACTATTTAATCTCCATAACCTCTTTCTCTTTCGCCTTGCTCATGTCTTCCATCTTTTTGATCTCGCCATCGGTAAGCTTTTGGATCTCATCGAGCGCGCGCTTTTCATCGTCTTCGGTGATCTTTTTGTCCTTCATCAATTTCTTGATGGCTTCGTTGCCATCACGCCGGATGTTGCGAATGGCAGTGCGATGTTCTTCAAGTACTTTGTTGAGGTGCTTGACCAGATCCTTGCGCCGGTCTTCGGTGAGTGGCGGTACGGGAATACGAATGACCTTGCCGTCATTCATCGGATTGAATCCCAAATCGGAGGTGCGGATAACTTTTTCAATCGTGGGCAACACACTCGGATCGAACGGCTGCACGGTGATCAGCTGTGCTTCAGCGTGGACTCCGGCGATCTGGTTCAAAGGCATCTGCGAGCCGTAGTAGTCCACCGTGACCGAATCCAGCATGTGCACCGAGGCGCGGCCAGTACGTGTGGCCGCCATCTCTTTGCGGAAGTCTTCCACGGCTTTGTCCATTCGAGTTTTTAATTGGCCCTGAATTTCTTTTAAGCCCGCTTCTGCCATAGTCAGCTCCAATACTCAAAACGTTGAATTATACCCAAAACAAAATCAAGCCACCGATTTACCCAGATATCACGGACAAAAATCCGTGTTCATCCGTGTAAATCCGTGGCTTGATTTTTAAGCACTCACCAACGATCCGATTTTTTCCCCGGTCACCACACGGCGAATATTTCCGTTTTCGTTCAAATTGAAAATAATAATGGGGAGATTGTTGTCTTTGCACAGCGAAATTGCGGTCGAATCCATTACCTTTAATCCGCGCTTGAGCACTTCCATGTATGAGATCTCGACAAATTTCTTAGCATCTTTCACCTTCATGGGGTCGGCGTCGTAGATGCCATCGACTTTTGTGGCTTTCAAGATTGCATCGGCCTTGATTTCCATGGCGCGAAGGGAAGCGGCTGTATCGGTGGAAAAATACGGATTGCCAGTCCCACCGGCAAAGATCACTACACGCCCCTTTTCCAAATGCCGTAAAGCGCGGCGCCGGATAAACGGCTCTGCGACTTGGTTCATCTCGATCGCAGACATCACGCGGGTATAAACGCCCTGTTTCTCCAGAGCATCCTGCAAAGCCAATGCATTGATAACCGTGGCCAGCATGCCCATGTGGTCCGCGGAAACGCGGTCCATTTCTTTGGCCTGCTCGGCGACTCCGCGGAAGAAATTCCCGCCACCCACGACAATGGCAATCTGAATCCCGAGTGAATGCACATCCGCCAGTTCGGCTGCGATCGAATGGATGTGGGTTGGATCAACGCCGAAACCCTGGCCGGCCGCCAGCGCTTCTCCGGAGAGCTTTAACAGCACACGTTTGAAGACAGGGGTTGCCATAGTCGGTTCTCGGTTCTCAAACTTGAGTTCCCTGGGACAGCAAAAAGGGCGCCATCGGCGCCCTTGAATTCTACCCTGCTTTCGCCTCGGTGGGCTTGGTAATGGCGATGGTCTCGCCTGCGTCGCCTACCTTGAATCGGGCAAAGCGGCGGACGGCGATGTTTTCACCCAGCTTGCCGATCTTGGCGGCGATCAGCTGAGAAATCGAGACAGTCTGGTCTTTGATGAAGGGCTGCTCGAGCAGGCACACTTCCTCGTAGAACTTTTCCATCTTGCCGGCAACCATTTTTTCGGCGATATGCTGCGGCTTGCCACTAGCGATTGCCTGGGACAGAGCGATGTCCTTCTCGCGCGCAAAGTCAGCTTCGGTTACATCTTCGCGGCGAACAAACTTCGGATCGCTGGCGGCGATGTGCATGGCGATATCGTGGACCAGCTCTTTGAAATCCTCGGTGCGGGCGACGAAGTCGCTCTCGCAGTTGACCTCAACCAGCACGCCGATCTTGCCACCGGCGTGAATGTAGCTGGCGACAGATCCCTCACTGGTAACGCGAGTGGCCTTCTTGGCAGCGACGGAAACGCCCTTCTTGCGCAGAACGACGACCGCCTGCTCCATATCACCTTTTGCTTCGGTGAGGGCCTGCTTGCAATCCATCATCGGCGCTCCGGTTTTTTCGCGGAGCTCTTTTACTTGTGCGGCTGAAATATTCACAGTAGTTGCACTCATTTGACCTGAATTCCTTCTTACAAACTTTGACCCGCGCCGGACGACCCGCGCGGGTCAGGATGCGTCTCGAACTTGAAAACTAAATGTTAGTACGCTTGCGTTTCGACTTCGGGCACTCCGGCGTTGTCTTCCGACGCTACTTCCTTGCGGCGAGTCCCGGCGCCGAGCACTTCTTCCATGCTAATGTCTTCGCCGGTGTCATCGGAAACGCCTTCTGCCGCCGCCTGGCTGGCAGCATCTGCCGCCTGGGCCGCCGCCTGCATTTCAGCGATCTGCTTATCGTCGATCATCTGCACGCCTTCAGCGGCAGAGTCAGAAATCTTCGACGTGAACAGGCGAATCGCGCGCAGCGCATCGTCATTGCCCGGAATCACATAATCCACTTCGGTAGGATCGCAGTTGGTGTCGACCACCGCGACAACCGGAATTCCCAGTTTGCGGGCTTCCCGCACCGCAATCTGCTCTTTGTTCGAATCGATGACAAAGATCGCATCGGGCAGCCGGGTCATGTTCTTGATGCCGGCCAGGTTCGCTTCCAGATGCTTGCGCTCGCGCTCGAGCTTAATGACTTCTTTTTTCGGGAGCAGCTCGTAACGGCCATCGGTGGCCATCTCATCGAGTTCCTTCAGCCGCTTCACCGATTTCTGTACCGTCACCCAGTTGGTGAGCAGTCCACCCAGCCAACGCTGGTTCACATAGAACATTCCGCAGCGCTTCGCTTCCTCAGCCACCGCATCCTGCGCCTGCCGCTTGGTGCCTACGAAGAGGACAGTTTTGCCAGCGGCGGTGATGTCTTGCACGAATTTCGACGCCTCTTTGAACATCTTGAGGGTTTTTTGCAGGTCAATGATGTAGATACCGTTGCGCTCACCGAAGATATACTCCTTCATCCGCGGGTTCCAACGTTTCGTCTGATGCCCGAAGTGAACGCCAGCTTCGAGCAACTCCTTCATGGTGATATTAGCCAAACAACCTCCTTATTGAATCTGCATCCTTCGCGGCGACTCTGCCGCTCGGGATTGCCATTCCCGTCCCGTGCCCTCCAGGCCGGGAAGAATTTGACTCCCAAAAACTCTACCGCTTGCTGTACTGGAAGCGCTTACGCGCGCCCTTCTGTCCGTACTTCTTACGCTCTTTAGCGCGGGGGTCACGTGTGACCATGCCCGCGGACTTCAAGCCCTTGCGCAGTTCTGCGTTGAACAGCATCAACGCGCGCGTGATGCCGAGCTTCACCGCGTCTGCCTGACCGTTTACCCCGCCACCGGTGACACGCGCGAGAACGTTGAACGTGGCTGCGGTGTCAGTCGACACCAGCGGCTGCTTTGCGCTGGCCCGCTGCGCGGGAGTTACGAAGTACTCTTCAAACGCGCGGCCATTGACTTTGAAATCGCCATTTCCGGGGCGCAGATAAACACGCGCAATCGCCGTCTTGCGGCGTCCGGTTCCGTAGTATTGAACTAATTCAGCCATTTAAAATCTTTCTCCGATTTCGTTATGCCAGCACAAGCTCTTGCGGCTTCTGTGCGGCGTGCGGGTGTTTGTCACCCTTGTAAACCTGAAGCTTGCCGATCATCTGCTTGCCGAGCTTGTTCTTCGGCAGCATGCGAGCGACCGCATCTTCCACAATGCGCTCCGGCTTTGCAGCCAGCCGCTTGTTGAACTCTTCGGTCCGCAACCCACCTGGATAGCCCGTGTAACGGTGATAGACCTTGGCTTCGGCCTTCACGCCAGTGGTTTTTACCTTGTCGGCATTGATGACAATGACGTGATCGCCGGTGTCAAGGAAGGGGGTGTATTGCGGGTTCTCTTTACCCATGAGGATGCTGGCCACACGCGAGGCAATGCGCCCCAGCGGCTGCTTGGAAGCATCCACGACGTACCACTTGCGCACAATTTCCCCCGCTTTGGGGAAATACGTAGACATCAGAAATCTCCCAGAAAATTAAAAGTCCAAAGAAAACCGCTGAGCAACCTACATCAAGCGCAGAAAGCGCGGGTGTTCAGGCGGGCAACCGCAGGACTACCAAAGACTTAAAGATAGCCTAGCCTGTGGGAAATTGTCAACGCAGACACTGCACCAGGGTTAGGGCAGGGACTAATCCTAATCATAGGCTAAAGCGTCGATTGGATCTTTGCTGGCCGCTTTAAACGCTGGATATAAGGCTCCGCCTAGCGCTCCGACGATGGCAATGAGTGTGGTTTTCCCAATCCAGCCTAAATTGAAGACTTCCATGGGTAATACCGGCGCACGGGAATGGATGCCAAACCCGGCAATCAGGCTCAGTGCTGTACCCAAAATAATGCCCGCGATCGCTAACGCCGTAGTTTCTCGCAGAATCAAGGCAACGATATAAGCCTTCGACGCGCCCAGCGATTTCAGAATGCCAATTTCACGCGTGCGTTCCATCACGGCGGTGTACATCGCCTGAAAAATTACAATGAAACCGATGGTCACAGAAATCCCAATCACAATCTTGATAAAGATTGACAACGCCGGGATGCTGTCCGCAGTCATCATCGAAAGATATTCGCGCATGGAATGCACGACATAAGTTTGCATTCCGGGTACAGCTTTTACTTCATCGACAACCGTATCCGCGGTATTCGGATCATCCAGCTTGAGGTAAAAAACCGAGGCCTTGCCGCCATTGCCAGTGATTTCCTGAAGGGTGGTCAGCGGCAAAAACTTTCTCGCGCCTTTTCCATGTTCCACAATTCCAGCAACATGAAAGGTGTGGTTCAAGATGTCAAGATTGTCCCCAACTTTGACGTGTTTGCTGTGCGCAAAAAAATCGTCGACCAAAACATCATCCGGCTTTTGAAAAGGCCCGCCTTCGAGATAACGAAATTTCGATCCCATCGTCTCGTAGGAATCAAGATCAATCCCGTAGATGATCTCCGGCGTGCCGGCAGACTGAAGTGTCATCTGCAGCAGAACCGGTGTCACGCTACGAACATGATTTAGCTTGGCCAGGACATCGGCGATTTTTATTGGTGCAGGAGCTCCAGTAATACCGATCATGAAGGAAGAATTCGGAGGCAGAACAATCACGTCTGCTCCGATTCCTGCTTGTCTGTTCTTGGTATCGTTCAGCATCCCAAGCGAGAAGCCGACAATCAGCAAAATCAATGTGACTTCCAGCGCAATGGCCACAATACTGATCAGCGACCGTAATGGTCGGTGCGCCAGGTTCGACACAATCATTTTGTGCATCATGGGGTAGGATTTTACTCCCCGGACCGGTTTTTGCTGGCGCGCACCTGGATTTTGCTGTCGTTCAAGAGGACAACCTCAGCACCGGGCGGCTTCTCAAGGATGAATTTGTCATTCGAGAGCGGGGTATTCAGGTCCAGCTTCACCATACTGAGGGTGATGTCGTACTCCTCCTGCGGACGTTTGATTTCGATCTGCGAAGGGAAACTTACCCCACTATATTCCTTGTACTCCCCATAGCGGACGTCAGTGATTTGGTTGCCATTTTCGTCGTTGACGATCTGCCGGTGCGGCAACAGGTCTGTGCGGCTAAACACAATTTTGCGGGCGACATACCAGCCATGTTCGCCATCCTTGATCACCAAAATTTCGTAATCCGCCTGTTCCACCATTTGCTTCTTGTTTTTAGGATCGACGACTTGCTCCACATCGCTTTGCATCACTGCGCGCTCAGTCAAATCAATCGCCGGAATCAATAGTGCATCGTAGATGTGCTGCGGCCGCAGGTTTTCGAGTGGCTGCTGCGGGTTCGGTGTCTTTACATCATTTCGGCCCTGGACGAAACGATTCTTCGGCGGAATCCAGAGCTTGAACTCCTTACCGTCGCTGACCAAATCGAACGCCTTGGTGCGGACCACCGGGAGCAAGCCGATCATGCGCAACATCTGAGGCTTGCGCGCAAGAACGTATCCGCGGATCTGCTGGTAATCGGTGACCCGGCCTTTTTTCGCCCCGCCCACGGTAGTGTCGATGTCCACGGTGGCGTTCATCGACTGCACCTTGGCCGCCTGGGCGTTGATGTAGTCAATTAGTTCGGCCTGGGTAGCGGTTTTGAGCGGAGCGGTGGAGGCAGTTGGTTTGTATACGTGCGACCGCCACAAACAACCGCTCAGCGGAAAAATTGCCAGGAAAACAATAACGATTCGTAATCTAGACATTGAAGACATGAAATGTAGTGTATGAAACAACCAGTATATATCGTCGGTTTCGCACTTAATGACACAGGTCTCAAATCGGGCAATACCTAATTGATAGGATGTCGGCGGTAAAGAGAAAGTCGCGTAAAGAATTAAATACGAATGAATTGCGAAGACTATCGCCTAAAGGCAATCTTACGGAACTTGGCTACATTGCGGTTATGTTCTTCCAGGCTGCGGGCGAAATTATGGTGTCCGTTGCCGTTGCTCACAAAATAATAGTAATCGCTGGTGGCTGGATGCAGCGCCGCTTCTAAAGAAGTTCTTCCCGGATTGGCAATTGGTCCAGGCGGAAGCCCCGGGTGCTTGTAAGTGTTGTAGGGAGAATCGGTTTGCATGTCCTGATGATGCAAAGCCCCAGTGTAGGTACCCTTAAGTAGTTCTCCGTAGATAACACTGGGATCGGCTTGCAGTGCGATCTTCTTTGATAGCCGGTTGTAGTAAACGCTGGCCACCAGCGGCCGCTCCTCCGCAACTGAAGTTTCCTTCTCAACAATGGAAGCCATCGTCACTGTTTGCTCGACGTCGGTGGTCAACCCCACCTGTGTTGCTACCTGACGAAACTGTTTCACCATGGCCGCTGCCATGTCATGCATGGTCATGGTGCGAGTGAACTCGTAGGTGTTGGGGAAAAGAAATCCTTCAAGGGTCTTCGCTTCCGGAGCTAAATCAGAAATCAGACTGGTGTCAGACTTCGCGACCAGCAAGAAATCCTGCGCTTT
>Ga0207689_10000789_pt1 | contig 30428 bp, 17 predicted proteins | sample KBSMisM52_FD_184312 | JGI IMG/M metagenome (GOLD analysis project Ga0207689, IMG submission 184312) | Miscanthus rhizosphere microbial communities from Kellogg Biological Station, Michigan, USA - KBS Miscanthus M5-2 (SPAdes) (version 2) | ecosystem: Host-associated > Plants > Roots >...
GCCCTTCATGCCTGGGCCAAGCGTCACGGAATTTCTGCCTTCCATCACAGTGGGTCGTCCCACAAGTTCAGCATTCGTTCTCTCGAACAACCGGTCGTCGATTGGCAGCACGTGGTACTTTTCAGCTTCAGCCATGAATAGCGCCTGCAACTCTTTCAACTTGTCCGGATTTTGAGCCGCCACGTTAGTCGATAGACTGAAATCATTAGCGGAGTTGTAAAGGTCCCAGGGATCCTCTGCGAGACCCTGTGAAGGTTTCATTTGCCAGGCTGGACGATGGATCGTTCGTGCGTACCAGCCGTCGCTATAGACCGCCCGGTTACCAAACATCTCGAAGTACTGCACGGTGTGTGTTTCTTTAGCGTTCGAATCCGCAAAGGTGTAAACGAGACTTCTGCCTTCGATCGGATCCTGCTGAATTCCATTGACCGTCTTCGGTGCGGGAACACTACAAGCCTCGAAAACAGTTGGAGCTATATCGATGACGTGTCCAAACTGCGAACGCACCTCACCGTTGGCCTTTATTCTTTTCGGCCAGTGAATGACCATACCGTTACGTGTGCCCCCAAAGTCTGACGCAACCTGCTTGGTGTAGGAGAACGGCGTATCCATCGCCACGGCCCATCCCGCTGCAAAGTGTGGATAGGTGCTCGGGCCACCCCATTCGTCATAGTGTTTCAACATTTCCGGTACACCTTCCGGGACGCCATTGAAAAACGACATTTCATTGAAACATCCATTCATCTGACCCTCAGCGCTGGCGCCATTGTCGCCAACGATGTAGATGAACAAGGTATTGTCAGCCTGACCCGTGTCTTCAACCGCCTGATAGAGCCGGCCAATTTCGTTGTCGGTGTGCTCGGCAAAACCCGCATAGGTTTCCATTTGACGAGCGAACAACTTCTTCTCGTCAGCCGAGAGCGCGTCCCAGTCTTTGATGTCTTTTGGTTTTGGCGCGAGCTTGGTATCTGCCGGAACAATCCCTAGTTTCTTTTGACGTTCAAGGGTTTCCTCCCGAAGCTTGTCCCAACCTTGATCGAACTTGCCTTTGTATTTCTCGCGCCAAACCGCGGGTACGTGATGCGGAGCGTGCGTAGCACCGGGCGCGTAGTACATAAAGAACGGTTTGTCAGGACTTAATGCCTTTTGAAACTTCATCCACGAAATTGCATGGTTAGTCATGTCAGTCGTGAAGTGATAGTTGGGATCTTCAGGAATTTCGACCTGCGCGGTGCCGTCGTAGATCAATGGTGCGTATTGATTTGTTTCTCCACCTATAAATCCGTAGAAATTTTCAAAACCTGAGTGTGTGGGCCAACGATCATATGGTCCAGCCTGCGATATTTCCCAGGGCGGCGTTTCGTGGTACTTACCGTATGCTGCGGTGCTGAAACCGTTCTGTCTCAGGACTTCGGCCATCGGCGTTATCGATTGTGGTCTTACCCCATTATTACCGGGAAACGCAGTCGCGGTTTCCATGATCGATCCTGCATTGTTGCTGTGATGGTTGTAACCAGTCAGCAATGCGACGCGCGTCGGTGAACACAGCGATGTCGTATGAAAGCGATTGTATTTGAGACCCGTCGCAGCAATCTTTTCCAGGTTCGGCATGTTGATCGGCCCACCAAATGTGCTGGAGGCTCCGAATCCGATGTCGTCGATCAGGACCACAACTACGTTTGGAGCTCCCTGCGGCGCTTTTACCTCCCAACGCGCTGGGGCCTTGGCGTTACGCGCATCGAGTTCTTTGTATGTCTGTCGGGCTGGTTCTTTGATTGGAAGGTTAGTTCGGTCTAGTCCGTCAGAAGAAGTTGAGGTGGAAGTTTCAGTTGCTTCTTTAGCACAACTGAAGACAAACAGGGTTATCGCACCAAACAGTACTAATTGAATCACGGTTCTGAGTTTTGGCGACATAGCGTCTCCTTAGAGGGCCTTGGTCTCTTTTCTACTGGGTTGCGCGGAACAACAGTCCGGTGGCTGAGTCCGGTGATTGTGCCCAAAAGTGATTGAGGAGGTACCTGTCAGTTTTGACAGATGCGCGGTGTGCGGATTTTCATCGCACTCTAAAGATACTTGTCTTGATCGCCAGGCTCTGACTGCGGTATGGGCCCATTCCTACTTCCAGTTTGATCCAAACACCACGCCGCTTTGTTATCCGACCCAATAAGAAACCGGCTTTGTAACTGGTGTGATTATCTCGGTTCCAAAAAGTCTGAGTTTCCGAGTCGACTTGTACCCAGTACGGTTTGTTCTTCAAGCGCCACACCAGCAACGGCGTGATCGTCATGTAGTGAAGATCGGGTCGGTCGTTCGCGCCCGCAACCGAGAAAAAGTCCTGCACCTTGACTAAAAAGAATCCGCGCTTCGGAATAAACCGGACGGGGGCGATTACTGGAGCAATCGTTAGCTTCCCTGTTCCAAGCCTCCGGCTTGTAGCGGTTGGTATGAAGACCCCAGAACCTGCAGCCCAAACGAGTTTTCCCTGACGGTAAGGCAGTACGAATGCTTGCGCGTAGATATCCCCTAAACCTGCACTAGTTCCATCTGCGCGGTGCGCCACGACGAAAGGGATATCAAGCCGCGTAAGAACTCCACTTTTCCCAAGTGGGCGGCGACGCTCTTTAAAAACTGCCCGGTCTACCCGAAAAAGAAACGCGTTGTTCCAAGCTTGTCCCTGAAGGTTGTAGTACTCCTCTCGCAAACTCCAAACGACCGGCCTTGTGGGATCGGAATCATCGCCGGCTGGCGGCGGAGGTGCTGTGGTCGGTGATCCTCCCTGCGCCGCCGCGATGGCGCTCAAGCAGAGGATCAATATCTCAGCTCTAACAAATTGCGCGATCCTGAACATTCGTAAGCCTAAAAAGTAGAACAAAATGATGGCACTGGCAGATTTCACGCCCGCATCGAAAGAGTCTATCGGGCCGACTCAGATGCGACTCTAGGGCAGGGTAATCAGCTTCATACCTGTCAACACTGACAGTCTAAAATCGGAGTGCCTACCTGTATTTTTTGCCAGTAGCGATATCAGCCGTGAGAACTAGACTCCACGATGAAGTTAGAGCGAAACCAATGTGTTCACTAGCGGTCGGTTTTGTGAAAAAGAAGTCGGGGAGCTTCACATTGGTTAGCGTTTACTCGATCTTAGACTAGCTCGGGCTATGGGACGCGCATATGGGGCATGCGTTTCCTTTCTGTAGAGGCAGGCGCTAGTCCAAGGGTGCTCTCTAGAATGGTTGGGAGCACATCTCGTCCCGGTCGTCGCCGTTTGGCGTCGGCCGGGACGTTCGATCACAAACCCTGGGCCTTAGAAGGTAGTACCGATGAATCGAAGTGAGCTTACAAATCACGAGAAAAATACGCAGGAGCTATCAGTTCCAACAGTGACTAACTCCAAGACCAGGCCGGCTTCATCACAAGTAAAGGTTGAAATTGCTGGAGCAACCCACTGTGGCCACGTTCGCAAAAACAACGAGGACCATTTCCTGGCGATGCGTTTTCAGCGATCCCTTGACACCCTCTGCACGAATCTTGGTGACGAGACTCTTAAGAATAGTTACGAGGAAGTTGGGTATGGCCTACTGGTCGCTGACGGTATGGGTGGAATGGCCGCCGGAGAGGTTGCGAGTCGAATGGCCCTTTGCAAACTAGTCGAGCTTGTCGTCAACACTCCCGATTGGATTATGCAATTGGATCATCGTAAGAACGAATCTCAGGTGATGGAGAGAATGACTCAACGGTTTCGATTGGTCGATGAGGCATTGAGAGACGAGGCTCAGCAGGAAACTTCAAAGCTGGGCATGGGAACTACGCTGACAGTTGCAGTTAGTCTTGGTAGCAAGCTTCTGATGGGGCACATCGGCGATTCCCGTGCTTATGTATTGCGAGGCGGCTCACTGCATCAGTTGACCAGAGATCATACGCTAGCGCAGGCCTTAATCGATGCTGGTATTGCTAATCCTGGCGATGCGGCGACACACGCACTTCATCATGTTTTGACAGCGGCGTTGGGCGCAACGTCGGAGCGCGCTGATCCACAAGTGCTGAGTTTCCGACTGTCACACAATGATCAGATCCTGCTTTGCACTGACGGCCTAACCGAAATGGTTCCGGCGGAATCCATCGCTTCTATTCTCAATGAGGAAACATCATCATCCGCAGCAGCGTGTGATTCGTTAATCGAAAAGGCGCTGAGTGCCGGTGGTGTCGACAACGTCACCGTCGTATTAGCGCGTTACCAGTTTCCGGAAGGTTCTTGAGAGCAGTCCCTCCACTGAATTGAACAGTAACCTTCCCAATAACAAATACTAAAACCTCGCCAGACAAAAAGAATGAGCGGGTATCTTGAAAGAGATACCCGCTCAGTATTTAACAGGAAGGGCCAGACGCTGCCTCATGTTGCTTGCCCCAGCGCCTGGCCCTTCCCGCTCGTGGCCACTTACCTAAGCGGCCTATGAAAAGTCACGATGTCAATCAGCGGGGGCCCTCATCAGTTTTGCTCATTTTCTTCCGGTTCCAATCGAAACAGAGTAGTTGGTATCGCCTTTGATTTTCGTTGCTCTGTAATCCAGGAACTTACTACGGAGACCATGGCTCGTTGTTGCTGTGCGTCAGTTAGCAAATCTCTAGTTGCCAACGACGATTGCTCTTGCCTTCGCTCGACTTGCTTAACAACTCTGACTGGTTTTGTTATTGCCGCTGACATGCCAACTAAGCCTCACTCGTATCTCGAGTATCTTTCGAACTGGTCCAATGCTAACCGAACGCTATGCCAATTAGTACTGGCATTATTTACAGGTCTAGTGTAGATGGCCGTGGGTACACGACCTCATGCGGGCGCGAGCGAGCTTCTCATTGCGTACTCGATGAGCTCTGCACTACTCCGAATGTGTAGATGCTCCATCATCGAATACTTATGAAAAGCGACGGTGCGTGGCGATACGTTGAGCACAAATGCCACTTCCTTCATCGAGCGCCCCTCAGCTAGAAGTTGAAGAACTTCCTTCTGCCGCAAGGTCAAACTATATTTTGCTTTTCGTTGTTTGAACTTGCGGATAAATGATCCGTCCATGCCCTCGGTCATGAGTGGAGTCACGTAATAACCGCCACGTACTACCTCGCGTATGGCCTGAAGTAATTCTTTGGCGGCGGAGTTCTTGAGCACGTACGCTGAGGCTCCCAATCGAAAGGCCTCGCCCGCAATGTCCGGATCCTGGTTCATCGTCAGGTAGACGAGTTTCACCAAAGGCATCGTTTGCTTAAGCCTTGCACCGGCATTCAAGCCATTCGTTTTTGGCATGCCGATATCGAGGACGATCACGGTTGGCTTCAGTTCGGCTGCGCCTTCAAGTAGAGCCAGCCCATCGCTGAATGTGCCAACTACGTCAAATTCAGGTTCGATGAGTTTCTTAAGGGCTTCCAGAATAAGGGTATGGTCATCTGCAAGAATTATTCGGGGACGGATCATAATTCCTCCAATTCAGATTCGAAAATTCAGCACATCGGCGACGGGTCTTCTACCAATGTGCGGTACCGCCTGGTTCTCACGGCCACCGTGTTCGATTTTCACGGTTTCAGTTTCGGTGTTTAGGGGAACCGAAACATCAATCCGAGTTCCTCGAAGTGGGTGGGAAAAAATGTTGATTTCACCGCCAACAATTCGGACACGTTCCTTCATGCTGATGAAACCGAGTCCTCTCTCCATTACGTCTGATTTCATGTCAAATCCGAGTCCGTTATCGGAGACGGATAAGCGAATGACGTGGGAGTCTCTTGTCAGCACTACCTGAGCAGATTGCGCACCGCTGTGTTTGACGCAATTCCGCAGCACTTCCTGTGCGATTCTGAAAATACAGAGCGCGGCGTCCTTGGGGATGTCGGCCGGGAATCCACTTTGATGGAAGTGAATTCGGGGCTTACCACTAGGCGTCGCAGGCAACTCATCACACAAACTCTTAACGGCAGCCGCCAATCCAAGGTGGTCTAACTTTGCCGGATGGAGTTTGTACGACAGTCGATGAATGTCGCTGGAGATTTCCTGAGCCTGGCCCTGCAGTCGCTGAATTCTTTTCCGCAACATGGAGCGGTCCAGGTTACCCTCAGCCAGTTGTTCAAGTTCGATTGATATGACAGCCATGCGCTGGTTCAAATCGTCGTGTAGCTCGCGCGCGACTCGTTTGCGCTCCTCTTCCTGCGCAGCGATCAGGCGACCGCTGAGATACTTCAACGCCTCTTCGCTCTTTTTCCGCTCGGAAATATCGATCAGGAAACCGTGCATTCGAGTCGGTTTGCCATTTTCTTTTGTGACACTGACCAGGTTTTGTACCCACACGACTTGTCCATCTGCACCCAGCATCCTGAAAGTTAGATCGAAGTGTTCCTTAACCTCTATTTCATTTAGATGAGCGGTTATCACTCGCTCCTGATCAGCGGGGTGGATATGCGACGCAAGGAAATTCGGTTCGCACCAAACGCTTGCCGGATAGCCAAACATTTTGAAAGCCTGTTCGCCGACGTGAGTGAAACGCAAACCCTCAACTTCACCTTCCCACGCCAGAATTCTGGTGGTCTCCAACAACTGGGTTAGCCGTTTTTCGCTCTTCTCAACATCCTCTCGAGCGACGGGCATATCCTCATGGGTGATGAGCACTCTAAAAATCGACCCCGGCAGATTTAATCTTGCCGCGTGCATTGTGAAAGGTCGCTGTTCCTTAAAAGAACGGCAGTAGTACTGTTGATGAAATTCCTTTTCCTCGCTAAAGAGAATTGCCTGCAAATCGTCCTTCAGACTAATCTCCGCAGCGCCATCGGCTTCCGATTGGTGCAGTCTTATGCAACTTTCAAAATAGTAAGGAGCAATCTCGAGGGATTCCGCCCCCATAGCGGTGGGCTGTTGAAGCAGACGCCATGCTTTGCTGGCATAGAGAATGGTTCCAGATTCGTCGAGTACCGCGACGTTCGACACACAAGCATCAACGATAGCTTCCAGAAACTCATCTAATTCGTCGGGTTTCCTGGGTCCGCCCCACTTCGGTGTCTTCTCAGTATTAGTTAGGACTGAAATCAGCGAAGGTGACCAGTGTCGCTCCGACTGCGCCTTCAATTGCGGCTTATATGAAATCTTTGCCTGGGTGTTCTTTAACATAAGTCCATCCATTGGTTCGTTCGTTTTAAGCCTCGTTCCGTACGGCAGTTACGAAGGCCTTCGCTTCAATGCTACGAAGGCTCAAAACCTTGATCGCACCATTCAGAATCGCGAACGTGTTTGACTGAAGATAATTATTGAGGTCGGCTTCGGATTCCCATTCGCTGAAAAGTAGCAACGAATTTTCATCGGCAGCATCGAGATAGAAACGAAATGATCGGCAGCCCTTGATATCCCGTGCAGGTTCAACCAGGCGGCCAATCGTTTGTCCGAGTTCGTTTCCATTCTCTGGCTTCACGGTAATCCTTGTTGTGTTCAAGATCACGACGATACCCCCAAACACACGATCCCCTTTGAATCGGCCCGCACTTTCCGACGTCAGCTATCGCATCTGGCGAAAACTTCGTTAGGTGAAATGAGAACTGAACTGAACTGATTGACTCTGACCTTGCTCCGTTCTCCAGTGCAATCGGCGTGCACAAACGTACGAAGAAGCCGCGGATAGGTGTGGTTCCTTTGTTATGAGCAGGTTAGAGATATTTATAGTGTCGAGCGGTGATGTGTGGGCCGGATCTGACCACTATATTTCGCGGGAACCGCTTTAGTCCGTGGCGGTGAAGATGAATTCGCTTTATTACAACGAAGTTACGGTTTTCCACGGAAATATTTTCAGGCTTGATTCGCACGTCGCCGCTGTATTCCGAGCTTTTGCAGTCGCGTGCGAAGAGTACTTGGATTGAGCCCCAGGATCTTTGCCGCACCGTATTGGCCTTCGATGCGCCAACCGGTGTTTTCCAAGGTTCGAACGATGTAATCGTGCTCGAGTTCCTGTAGCGTTTGCAGTCCAGAAGGTTCTTCTTGCAATACCGGCTCGAAACGATCAACCAATTTCAGAACACCTCCCTGCGTATGAATGGCTGCCCGCTCAATAACGTTGCCCAGCTCTCTGACATTTCCCGGCCACGAATGAGCTTGCAGTATTTGCATCGCCCTCGGTGAGACTTCTGTGATCGTTTTGCCCGATTTCTTGGCGTAGCGTCGGACAAAATGTTCCACGAGGAGCGGGATGTCTTCCTTCCGCTGTCGTAAAGGCGGGACCGTTATGGGAAACACACTCAATCGGTACCAAAGATCTTCACGGAATCTTCCCGCCTCGACCTCCTGTTTGAGATTACGATTGGTTGCGGCGATGATTCGTACGTCAACTTGCAGGGTTTTGGTACCGCCCAATCTCTCGAACTCGTGCTCCTGTATTACGCGGAGAAGTTTCACCTGTAACTCAGGAGCAAGCTCTCCAATCTCGTCGAGAAAAATCGTTCCTCCGTTTGCCAGTTCAAAGCGACCGAGCTTGCGACTACTTGCACCCGTAAAGGCCCCCTTTTCATGGCCAAATAATTCACTCTCGATCAGTGTGGGAGACAAAGCTCCACAGTTGACCTTAATAAGAGGACGATCCTTCCGCAGGCTTTCACTATGAATTGCTCGCGCGACAAGCTCTTTCCCGGTACCTGTCTCGCCTGTGATCAGAACAGTGGAATCTGTAGCAGCGACCTGTGTAACTTTGAAAAGTACGTACTTGATCGCATCACTCTGGCCAACGATCTCTCCAAACGTGCGGTCTGACAACAACTCTTCCTGGAGATAGATATTCTCTGCTTCCAACTGGTTTTTCAGCTGATGCAGTTCTTTGTGGGCCTTCTGCAAAGCCACTTCGGATTCTTTTCTCTCGGTGATATCTATGCATGAGCCGATATAACCGAGAAATACTCCCTCCTCCGAAACCCATGGCTTGGCTGAGTCAATAATCCACCGGTATTGGCCATCATGCCGCCGCAGTCTGTATTCAAACTCAAACGGCTTTCGTTCATTGAAGTGGGCGGTGAATGTCTGGAGACAATTTTCGTAATCTTCTGGATGAATTCCTTTTAACCAGCCCTCACCGATTTCCTCTTCTATTCCGCGTCCGGTGAAATCGAGCCATTGCTTATTAACGTAGGTGCAACCCTTCCTATCGTCCGCGAGCCACATCATGACGGGTGCCGTGTCAGCCATATTTCTGAAGCGCTTTTCGCTTTCACGCAAAACTGCCTCAGCGTTTTTGAGATCGTTCACGTCCACGGACGATCCCACGTATCCGAGAAAGGTTCCATCTGGTGTAAAACGCGGCAATCCTATGGATTTAAACCAACGGTATTCTCCATCGGCACGCCTTAAGCGAACTTGAGTTTCAAACTGTCTGCGCTTCTGAAGACTCTGTTCGTATTCTCCAAGATACGATTCGAGATCATCGGGGTGCACAACGGAAGTCCATTTCATTCCCAGTAGCTGCTCCATCGAGCGACCCACAAATTCGAGATAGCTTCGGTTCACAAACTCACAGCCATCCTGACCATTGATCCAAATCAGCACCGGTGAACTGTCAGCCAGAAGGCGAAACCGTTCCTCGCTCTCCTGCAAAGCCTGTTGGGTTTCCACGCGTTCCGTGATGTCGCTCGAGGCAACGAGCAAGCACTGCTGACTGCCAATCTCGAATTGCTCCGCTGACGAAAGCAAAACTCGAAGGGTCCCTTTCTTCGTTCGAAATTTTGACTCTAAATTTTCAATTGATCCCAATTCCCTCAATTTGTTTAAGAAGTTGGTCCTAGATGCGGGAGTTTCCCAAATGTTCAGTTCCAGGGAGGTATGACCGATCACCTCTTCGCGGTTATAACCGCTCATTTGTAGAAAGCTGTCGTTGACATCCAGGTATCTGCCCTCGGTAATCGTGGTCAACGACATTGGTTGTGGGTTAGCTCTAAACGATTTGGCGAAACGCTCTTCACTAAGGCGTAATTCATCAACCCCACGTTTGCGTTCAGTAATATCGCGAAGAATTATTGTGTAGAAGCTCTGACCGCTCAGTTCGATGTGAGAGATTGAAGCTTCAATCGGAAACTCCTCGCCCGAGGCTCTGAGAGCGTACAAGTCTCCGCGCAATTCCATTGCCCGTTGCTGTAGTTTGTTCTCGCGAAACGATTGGATATCTTGCCGATAAGCTTGACGGTACCGCACGGGGAAAAACCGATCTAGTGACTGGCCTAACGCGTCTCCGGCTGAACAAAGAAAGAGGCTTTCGGCTGCTGCATTGAAGACGACTATCTTCTGATTCTCATCGACAGTAATAATCGCATCGAGCGCCGACCCGATAATCCCGGCCAGTTGCGCTTCGTTTTGTGTAAGCGCAATCTCGGATAGTTTGCGAGCACTGACATCACGTACGACGCTGAGAAAATTGTTGCCCGTCTGTACGATGCGAGCTTCAAACCAGGTATGAGTCCCGTTCGCCTTAACGTCGTACTCCAATACCTGTGGCTCACCAGTTTCTGCGCTCTTGAAACGTTGCAGAAAAGCCTCGGCCAGATCAGGTGGCAACACATCGCGCATGTTCCTGCCGGTGAAAACTTCAGACGGCAACCCCAACGTTTTAGGATCTTTCGCCTGATAGTCGAGATAGACTCCTTCACGTGTCTGGAGAAACATCGGGTCCGGAATCGCCTCCAACAGCGCGTGGATTCTCTCTTCGTTTCGCCTGTGCGCCTCCTCCGAGAGTTGTTGCTCAGTCACATCCAGCGTAACGCCGCGGAAGCCAACCGTCTTTCCGTTTGGATCAAGTTTTGGGACCAGGTGTGCTTCGACCCACCGTGTCGATCCTTCGCTAGTCAGACAACGGAAGCGCAGCTTTTTCTCTTCAGGGTGTAGCGCAATGGCTTTAAACTCAGAAGCAATCCTCTCTCGATCGAGTTGGTGGACGATCTTGAGCACGAAGTCGGGCGTCGACAACCATTCACTAGATGTGTAACCCAACATCTTTTCGACGTAATCGCTAACGAAGGTGGCCTTGAGTTCACCAGTCGATGGATCGATTTGAGTTTCACATACAATTCCAGGAGCGCTGGAGACAACTTCACCCAGCCGGTGGTGCTCAGTATCGTCGACCCCCATTTCAGACGTCCGTCGTCGGAGCCAACTGATCAGTAACCACACAATTAGAAATGCTTGAATTAAGAAAACCCCAATTGCGACGAGGAAATACCACTTGTACAGAGCCCAAGGCGTCGAGGCTTGGAATTCTATTATTGAGTTGGCGGAAAGAGTTTGCCGGGCAAACAAACGCGAACGCATTAAAAGCAGGAACAGGATTGATTGATAAGCGAGACGAAACCAACCACGGGATGGCCACTTCCTTGTGGGAACGACAGTTTGAAGATGATTGCCGGGACAAATGGGAGGCACCCGGGGAGAAAGAAAGGGTCCCATGATAAAACTCTCGATGTTTCTAAATTGCCTTTGGGCATCCTTCAGCCCGTCCTAAAAAGACGCCCGACTCAGGAGGGTGATCGAGGTGTCTCCGACTGGCTGCTTGAAAAATATCATACCACCGTTGCCCTTTTGATTAGCTCCTCATCCTTGGAATTTCTTCTAATCCAGCTCACAAAACTTTGATTAAAAGCGCGGACCGCGAACCCGACTGAACTAGCCCATGTCACTGACCAGGCCGTTTTGTCGAGGCCGCGGCTACCGCGCGTTTGATGATCGCCGTCACTTTGGAGTAGCCCCTCCTCCATTAGCGTCGACCACCACCACCTCTAAATCCTCCACCACCGCCTCTGAAGCCTCCGCCACCTCGATAAGTGCCGGCGCCACCACTGCGGTTATAAGTTCCATAGTTGCGAGTACGCTGTGTTCCATTCATGCGCGCCGCTCGATCACGATCGAGGCTTTGTCTTGTCGATCGATCCATCTGACTAGACCGTGTGCCTGACTGACCCGTCCGTTCACCGCGAGCAGCATTTTCCCGCGCTTGTCGATCGGTCTGCTTTGCTCGGTCATTCAACATGCTGTCTCGTGCGCCATTGTTTTGCGTTGGTCTGTTTGGCGAAGTCCAATTACCGTTGTTCCATTTTTGCCAGTTGCCACTTGCGTCGCGCTTGTAGACATTTCCATCTCTGCCGGCATAAACATTGTCACCCTTTGATCCGACAAAACCTCCACCATCGGGTCCGCGCCGAGAGATCACAGCGCCGCCCTGGCTCCCGCGTGTAACTCGAGTTGTATTACCTGCGCTATTTGTGAATCGCTTTGTGCTGGCCCAATTATCTCCACGCTGCACCTGCGTCGAGCCCCAACTACCATAGACGCCTGAACCTTGTCTGGTCTGAGCGTAAGTTCCCGTTCGCGGGTTATAGGCTTGCGCAGCGCCGCGCGCGCCATATGGTCCATAGGCAAAGGCACCGCGCGCATACGTTCCTGTCGAGGGGTTATATCGTGCGCCAAAACCTACGCCGCCGTATGGTCCATAGATTCGTCCCGCGGTGCCGTAGATACCTGTGTAGGGGTTGTACCAGGCGCCATATCCGAATGTGCGGAAGTATGGGTAATAGATCGGGTAGTAACCGCCGTACCAGTAATATGGCGGGTAATACCAACCCGTTCCCCAAACGGCGCAACCCCAACCGATCATTAAGCCCGTATAGCCGGCGTATGCCGCATAGGTAACATACTCAGAATCTGCGTTCTCAACCTTTACGTACGTCACACTATGGGCCGGAGAACTCGGCGGGATATTGTAGATTTCTGGAGGAATGTCAGTCGCAAGAGTCCATGGACCCTTTGGGTTTTCTGACATGAACCAAACCCCTTGAAAACACAAATAGTAGGAGTGACCCGCCTTGATGACTTCTTTATCAGTGTTCGTCGCGCGTAGCAGTGCTGTACCCGGAATCAGGTCGAACTGCGGTTCGCCCTGGTAAACAACATCCGGAGCCTTGATCTCGTTCTTATTGACCCGCGCGTATTGGGGAACCTGCGCAAGGAGAACAGCTTCAGCCGCCTGTTGTGTGCCCGGTACTGAAGCAAGCACTCGCGAGCGCGGATGTTCCACGGAAATTCTCTTAAAATCTTCAGGGAGATCCGGCGTCGCGAAGGTCCAGTTTCCATTCAGGTTTGGCGCCCTAAACCATCGGCCCGCCACCAGATAGTAAACTGGGCCATCTTTCCCCATCCGAAACAGGTCGCTCTCCGTGTTGCTGATCCATAGCAATCCTGTATTGGGAACCGGAACATACTTGGGTTCTCCCTGGATTTCGATCAGCTCAGCAGGTGCGGTCGTAACGTAAATGTATGGAGCTTGCGCAGCCGGCTTTGCTGGAAGACTTGCGCGGACATCCTTCCAATTCTCATCGTCAGGTAACTTGGTAAAACTATCGGGCAGTTTGGTCGTCACAGACCACGGCCCATTGATACTGGTGGACCGCAACCACGTCGCATCGTTGCGCAGGTAAAACAGGCCAGTCGGTTCGTGACGAAAAACGTCCCAGTTGGTATTAACCGCGAACTTCAGCTCGTTATCCTTGATCGGGCTCCAGATGGGATCACCATCAAAACTAAGCAGGAGCGAAGATGAGTTGGTGAGAAATATCGTTGGGGGGTCGCTCTTCAGACCATCCACGTTTTTTGGGTTGATACTGCTCTTGTCGACGTATGCGAGTACGCGATCAAGCGCAATAAGGCGGTCTTCGTCAGGAATATTCTGTTCAAGTTGAGTGACGATTTCCTGGGTTTGAGTCTTTGAGAGCGTCGGAAAATTTGTCTCTGTAATCTTGACGGTAGAAAACTGAACCAGGCGTCTCTCGACCGAAACTTGAGTCTCAGTCTCAAGTTTGATCGTGCCCATGGCTGGTTTCTGCTCGCCCTTAGATACGTAGGCAACTGCTGCGAGACCTATCGCGTGCTTTTGATCTTGCCACGATGCAATTTGAGGTTGATAAACCACCATCTGGGCTTCGCTCGGCAGACTGTAGCCTCGCGGCCATCCTCGATCTGCCGGTGCTTGCGATGCCGTGGCACTCCCCGCTGCTTGTTGGAACGAATCGACTTTGGAAGCACCTGTTAGACCCCTGAGCATTGAAGCAGGCACTATCATTGAAAGACTAATCAACAAGCTAAAGAATGTGATGATAGTTAGCTGCATAACCCGCCCTTCTTCCCCTTGTAGGTCGAACGCCTCCGTGTGCTCTGTAGGTGCTCCATTAGAATTTGATTGTATTTATCTAATGAGGGATCTGTACCTGTCACTTTTGACAGGCAAAACCCAATGCCAATAACAAATGCGGAGCTTCTTAGGTTGATCCTGCTGAAGGGCAAAGGGTCGGTTGGCGAGTCCAGTGGACATCTGGTGGGTCGAGCTGTGAACACATAAAAATAGATGGGTCGGGACCTCCTGTTTTCCCGACCCATCAGGAAGTGTGCATCATGCAGTCGCTCACAAAACAGCACTTACACACTTACATCACGAAAGCGAGTTGTCTCCCCTCATCTGCCCCATGGACTCGCCAACGCGATCGTTGGAATCCTAAGAGCCCCTTTGGCATTTGATACCTGTCAAATCTGACAGGTAGCCCTAAAATTCTTCAAACACCTTACAGACCACTTCGGGCCTTTCTCCGGCCCTTATTTGCCAGATCGGCGTAATCGCACTTGAACCATCCCAGTCATAACCGCGAAAATGAAAGCGGTGGAAACCCCACATAATAAGACTCCCGCGATAGCTTCAATCCCGGCCAGCAGTCGCCATCGCTGAGGCAACAATACGTCCCCAAAACCAATGGTCGTGTAGCTGCCCAACGAAAAATAGAGCGAAGTCTCCAAATCGACGAACAATCCCCGCTTGTAATAAAAGGCGGCCCACAGGCTCGCTTCGGTCAGATGCAACAACATGATTAGCGAAAAAAGAACCAACAAGATAACGCCAAAGCTAATGCTTCCTCGCGTTTCCTCAAGCCTGTCGCGTCGGTTCAAAACCCATTCTGACATGAGAAGTATTCCCACTACGTGAAGTAACAGGCAAAGAAACGCAAGCGCGACCGCGACTATCAGTTCGATTAGCATCCGCTTCCCGACTAGGCACTAAAACAACCTGGCACATCTCGATAAAACTGTGTGCTAAGACGACCTCATCGGTCCTTAGTATTCAGCTAATGATCTGCTTACCCGTACTGTCAATTCTGCCAGTGTTGACACACCTATCACCGGCCTAGAATTCGCCCAAAGTCACAGGTCAAACTCCTTACCTGGGCACGAGAGGAGAAGTCATGAACTTCCTGCACACGCGAAATCTGTACGTTTCGGTGATTGGGACGACGGCGATGATCGCGTCGTTGTTTGGGCTGGGGTGCAAAGGCAAGAATGCACACGATGCCGCTGCTGCTGCTCCCCCGCCACCCGCTGTGGTCGTAGCCTCAGCTAATCAAAGGACAGTTCCGATATACAGCGAGTTCGTTGGTCAAACGCGTGCTGATAACACGGTTGAGCTTCGAGCACGTGTCGAAGGCGTATTGCTAAAGGTCTATTTCAAAGAAGGCACCCACGTTAAAAAAGGTCAGCTACTTTTCACCATAGACAAGCGACCCTTCCAGGCATCGTTGGAATCTGCCAAAGCACTAGCCGCCAAAGCCGTTGCCGATCTTGCCCAGGCACAGCAACGAACTGATGTGCTTCAGGCTCAGGCTCAGTTGGCAGACGCTCAGGCTGTGTTGACCAGGGCAGAACAGGACGTGGCGCGGCTCGCTCCTCTCGCCAAGGAAAAGGCTGTGACTGAACAAGACCTCGACGCGGCGATCGCAAACCAGAAATCCGCGAAGGCACAGGTGAATTCGCGCCAAGCTAACCTGACAAATCTTGAAGCTGCAGTGAAGTACACGATCCAACGTGCTCAGGCAGAAGTGAAAGGTACCAGCGCAAGAGTGGACCAGGCCCAACTCGATTTGAGTTACTGCGACATCTATTCGCCATTGAGTGGAGTCATCGGATTTCTGCAAGTCGACGAAGGCAATCTGGTAGGAAGAGGTGACGCAACCTTACTCGCCACCGTCTCCGCGTCCGATCCGCTTCTCGTCGACTTCGCAGTTAGTGAAACCGAGTACCTAAAAATGACAGACCCCGAAACGGCAGGCGATCGGAGGGGATCCTTGCGCTTCGATTTGATGCTCTCCGATGAAAGCGTTCACCCCTACCAGGGAGCTTTCAAGGTTTTGGACAGAACAGTAGATCCACAAACCGGCACTATGAAGGTTGAAGCGACGTTTCCTAATCCAGGTGGTTACCTCAGGCCCGGACAGTTTGCGCGCGTGCGCGTCGCCGTTGCTGAACGAGAAAACGCGATCATGATTCCGCAGCGAGCTATCCAGGAACTGCAGGGCGCAAAAACAGTCATGGTTGTCGATGCACAGAACAAGGTCCAAGTGCGCTCTGTCAAAATTGGAGACAAGTCTGACAAAGACATAGTGATACTCGATGGTCTGGTCGCCGGTGAACGTGTGATTGTCGAAGGGATGCAAAAAGTAAGGCCCGGAGGGGAGGTCAATCCTACGGCGGGTGACGCTGCGACAAAGACGCAGGGGGCTAATTAATCATGTCTAATTTTTTCATCAACCGTCCGATCGTTGCCATCGTCATATCAATCCTGACTCTTTTGATCGGCGTCGTTGTGATTAAAGGTCTTTCCATTGAGCAATATCCTTTCCTTGCTCCGCCAAACATTCGCGTGACGGCTACCTATCCAGGCGCCTCCGCAGAAGCGGTTGAACAATCTGTAGCAACCCCCGTCGAACAAGAGGTCAACGGCGTCGACCGAATGATCTACATGAAATCGTCCAACACTAGTGACGGTCGCATGCTGCTCGATGTGAACTTCGAAGTCGGTACCAATCAGGACACCGCGAACGTTCTAACGCAGAACCGAGTTTCAACGGCAGCGGCTCGCTTACCGGCTGAAGTCAATCAACAGGGTGTGACGGTCAAGAAACAAAGTCCGAGCATCTTGATGGTGATCTCGCTTTTTTCACCAACCGATTCCTACGACGCAAACTTCCTCATCAACTACGCTGGCATAAACCTGCGCGATCAACTCTTGCGAATTCCCGGCATTGCGCAAGTCGATCTATTTGGCGGCACCGATTACGGAATGCGTGTTTGGATCAAACCAGACCGGCTGGCGAAATTAGGCTTAACTCCTTCCGATGTTATCTCGGCAATCAAAGAACAGAACCTCCAGGCGCCGGCAGGAAAAGTCGGTGGTGCACCTACTCCAACAGATCAGGAGTTTACCGAAACTCTCAGCGCACCCGGTCGACTCATCACACCGGAAGAATTTGAGAACGTGATTGTTCGACAAACGAACACGGGCGCAGTGGTTCGAATAAAAGACATCGGAAGAGCAGAGCTTGGTTCACAGGATTACAACTCATTTGGACGGCTAAATGGAAAGCCGGGCGGCGCGATGGCAGTTTACCTTCTTCCGGGCGCCAACCAACTCAAAGCCGCGGAGACAATCTATGAAACGATGGTGCATGCAAAAACGCTGTTTCCACCTAACATGGATTACAAGATCGTCTACGACACGACGCCCGCGGTCGAAGCTTCTATTCACGAAATTGTGAAAACATTCGTCGAAGCCTTAATACTGGTCACGCTCGTCGTCTTCATCTTTTTGCAGAATATTAGAGCTACCATTATTCCGCTACTGACAATCCCGATCTCCTTGGTGGGTACGTTCATCTTCTTTCCACTTCTCGGCTTCTCGATAAATACGCTTTCGATGTTTGGTCTCGTTCTCGCAATAGGCATCGTGGTGGACGACGCCATCGTGGTGGTCGAAGCCGTCATACATCACCTCGAGCACGGACTCCCTCCAAAGGAGGCAACTATCAAAGCGATGTCCGAAGTGTCTGCGCCGGTGATAGGCATCGCGTTGATTCTCTCGGCTGTGTTTGTTCCCGTCGCTTTGTTAGGCGGACTGGTGGGGAGCATGTACAAGCAGTTTGCTCTTACGATCGCCATCTCGGTATTGCTGTCGGCGTTCAACGCACTCTCGCTCACTCCGGCACTTTGTGCATTGATGTTAAGAGAACCAAAGCAGATGCGAGGTCCACTCGGCACCTTCTTCCGTGGATTCAACAAGGTATTTGACGTAACGACCAACGGTTATGTTCACGTCTCGCGACTGCTGGTTCGACGTGGCATCGTGACAATCGGGATCGTGGGCGTCGTAGTACTTGGAGCACTTTTCTTTGCGAAACAGATTCCCGCCGGATTTATTCCTGATGAAGACCAGGGAATTCTAGGCGTCAACGTGCAGTTACCTCCCGGAGCGTCGCTCGCTCGCACCAGTGAAGTACTCAAAAAAGTCGAAGAGATACTAGCGAAGACGGATGGTATCGATTCGTATCAAACGATCGGCGGCTACGGAGTTGTTACCAATACGTATCAGTCAAACTACGGTTCTCTGTTCGCGCGTTTGAAGCCGTGGGAAGAACGACATGGAGAAGCGTTGCACGTCAGGGGGATCATGGCCGGCTTGCAGAGAAAGTTTGCGGCCATACCTGAAGGAGTAGTTTTCGCATTCAATATTCCCACGCTGAGCGGATTCGGAGCGGCCTCGGGTTTTAATTTTCTGATCCAGGATCGCACCGGGACAATGACTATTGATGAACTGGGCGAGCAGTCCAGAAGGTTCATTGCTGCAGGACGTCAGCGACCAGAACTTGGCAATTTATTCACTTCATTCGATCCCAACTACCCCCAGGTGAAGGTTGACTTAGATCGTGAAAAGGCGAGAACGCTCGGCGTGCCGGTCAATGAAGTCTTTCAAACAATGTCCACGGCGATGGGTGGAGCATTCGTTAACGACTTCAACCGATTTGGACGCTTGTATCGCGTGTATGTTCAAGCTGAATCCATAGATCGGTTGAACTCGGACGACATCGGAAGGATCTATGTCAAATCGAGAACCACCAATTCAATGGTTCCGCTTTCGACGTTGGTGACCATCAAGAGCATCGCTGGTACTGAACTCACCACTCGTTTCAACTTGCTGAGATCCGTAGAACTACAAGGTTCACCAGCACGCGGTTACACGTCAGGCCAGGCATTGAAAGCGCTCGAGGAAGTATTTGCGCAAACGATGCCCAAGGAGATGAGTTTCTCCTACTCGTCGCTGTCGTACCAGGAGAAGATCGCGCCTCCACCTGGCCCAACTCTGTTACTGGCCATTATCTGTGTCTTTCTTCTACTGGCTGCGATGTACGAAAGTTGGCGACTGCCATGGGCCGTGCTCCTGGGTTCACCGCTGGTAGCTTTAGGCGCGTTGTTTGGTGTGTGGCTGTTTGGTTACGACAACAACGTCTACGTACAGATCGGTCTGGTTATGTTAATCGGACTGGCGGCCAAAAACGCGATCTTGATCGTAGAGTTTGCGAAAGCGAAACACGATGAAGGTCTTTCGCTTGAAGACGCCGCACTCACATCCGCGAAACTACGTTTTCGTCCAATTCTGATGACCGCCTTTGCATTCATCCTCGGCGTTGTGCCTTTGATGAAAGCAAGTGGTGCAGGCGCCGGTGCTCAAAATGTAATGGGCACTGGCGTGTTTTTCGGCATGCTCGTCGCCACTGGTCTTGGAGTGTTCATCATTCCCGGGAACTTCACTTTCATGCTGGGCCTGGGGAGTAGTTGGCGCAAGAAGGCACCCACTCCGCCACAAGTTCCGGCTACTGCCGATGCGGGAGGTGAACACTAATGAAACGCCTAGTTTTGTCTCTATTGTTTGTTTGCACGTTTCAGACTTACGTTGTTTGCCAGAAATACCAACGCCCAAAGGTTCAAACTCCAACGGTGTTTCGCGGGGACACTGCTACTCAGCCGGATCCGCAATCACTGGCAGACTTGAAATGGTTTGAGCTGTTCAAAGATGAGAAGTTGCAAGAGCTCATAAAAGAAGCTCTCGCGAATAACTACGACCTTCGCGAGGCTGTCGCCCGCATCGACGCTGCTCGCGCGAATTACGGCATAGCTCGCTCAAATCAATTTCCTACCATCGGAATCGGCGCTGACGTGGTGAATGAAAGGTTGTCGCGAAGTGGCGCGCTGACTCTTCCGGAGCCCACTAAACGCGATCGGTCCTTCGGGAGTGTTCTCCTGAATCTTCTGAGTTTTGAGCTGGATATCTGGGGAAGGGTGCGCAAAGAAACCGCGGCCACGAAGTCAGATCTATTAGCGACGGAAGAAGCGCGCAGGGCAATAATTGTGACCATTATTGCAGACGTGGCCACTTCCTATTTCAGTTTGCGCGAGCTCGACTATGAACTTGAAATATCAAAGAGTACTCTCGCCTCCCGACTAGAGTCGCTCCGAATAATTTCACTCAGACAGCAACGTGGCGTTGCGACCTTGTTGGAAGTTCGTGAGGCTGAGAATCTTGTTTACAGTGCTTCTGAAACAATACCGGCCATTGAACGAGGGATAAGCGCTGCTGAAAACTTTCTGAGCTATCTCACTGGTCGAAACCCCGGGAGTATTGAGCGCGGATTGAGTCTGACCGACCATCAGTTGCCAGTGAGTGTACCGGCTGGTTTGCCTTCGGATTTGATCGAACGCAGACCTGATATAAGGTCGGTCGAAAATAGTTTGATCGCCGCGAACGCCCGGATAGATGTTGCTAAGGCAGCATACTTTCCGCGAATTTCACTTACCGCCTTCCTCGGCTTCGAGAGTGGTGAGTTGACGAATCTCTTCAAGAACAGTAGAAGCGTTTGGTTTCTAGGCGGGGAGCTTGCTCAACCAATCTTCACAGCTGGACGTTTGAAGTCAAATGTTCGCTTTACCCAGGCTCAGCGCGACTTCCTGGTGACTGATTATCAAAAAACTATCCAGGGAGCGTTTCGCGACGTTTCTGATTCGTTAGTCGCCTATCAAAAATTGAGAGAAGTGCGCGCCCAGCGGGAGTTGCTTGTCGCAACTCTTCGAGATCGATCTCGGCTTTCCTACTTGCGTTACACCGGTGGCGTGGCTACGTTGTTGGACGCACTTGACGCCGACAGAAGTCTGTTTGATGCTGAGCAAAGTCTGGCCCAAGCTCGTCGTGACGAACTACTGAGCGTCGTGCAACTGTACAAATCCCTCGGTGGCGGTTGGCAATAACGCAGAAAGTTCCCATGAAACTAAAAGAGATCGTTAAGCGGTCGAAATCCATCGCCGAACCGTATCGCGTAACTGATGGAAAAAACTTCCGGCTAAAAGATGTAGATCCGTCAGATACTCAAGGTCTGAAGTCCGAGGATAAGCCACGAGCAAAAGAAGCTCTGCGGGTAGGAGTTGAGGCTCTCGCTGGTTTGCAGGACATGCTCTATGCACAGGATCGTTGGTCATTGCTGGTGATCTTTCAGGCAATGGACGCGGCGGGTAAAGATGGAGCGATCAAGCATGTCATGTCAGGTATCAACCCGCAGGGATGCCAGGTCTTCTCTTTCAAGTCTCCATCGGCAGAGGAACTTGACCACGATTTCATGTGGCGTTGTTTGAAGCAGCTTCCTGAGCGTGGTCGCATCGGTATTTTCAATCGCAGCTACTACGAAGAGACGACCGCAGTTCGTATTCATCCGGAGTTTCTGGCAAGCCAGAAGCTACCGTCTGAACTCGCGAAGAAAGATATCTGGGACGAACGCTTTCGAGATATTCGCAATTTCGAGAAATACCTTTCGTGCAATGGTGTAGTTGTACGCAAGTTCTTCCTGCATGTGTCGAAGGGTGAACAGAAGAAACGTTTTCTCGAACGACTTGATAACCCGGCGAAGAACTGGAAGTTTTCTTCAAACGATGCGAACGAAAGAAAGTACTGGAAGGACTACATGAAGGTCTACGAGGAGACGATCAGGAATACAGCAACTGACTATGCGCCATGGTACGTAATACCCGCCGACAATAAATGGTTTACCCGCCTGGCTGTTGCCGCAGCTGTAATTACCACTCTCGCTTCCCTGAATCTCGCATATCCAACAATAAGTAAAGACAAGGTCAAGGAACTCGAAAGCGCGCGCCAAGCTTTGCTGGACGAGGCCAATCAGTGAGTGCAGTTGCTTTGTCCGAGGTTTAGAGGCTCTTGCAAAACTCTCATTCTCCCCAAGCTTCAGCTTGGGGTTTTGGTAGCGCGATTTTGAGGAACCGTTTTAACGGTTTACGAGTTTCGTTCTTTAGCTCGTCGTTGTGATTTGCAGAGCTTGTCTAAATCTAGAAGGCCCGAAACTGGTCACGTCGACAAGCTGAAGCATATCGGACACTTCGATGGCAGAGACGCCGGTTAATTCAAAATCCGAACCAGGCCGCTTAGCGAACAGTTTTCCCGCACTGAACTGGTTGCCATCCTACGAGGGTAAGTGGCTGCGCGCTGATCTCGTCGCTGGACTGACATTGGCAGCTTACCTGTTGCCCGCAGGGATCGGCGACGCCTCACTGGCCGGACTTCCGCCACAGGCTGGCATCTACGCCTGCCTGTTCTCGGGACTCGTCTTTTGGTTTTTCTGTAGCTCCAAACACACGGCAATCACCGTCACTTCTGCTATCTCACTTTTGGTTGGCTCGTCGCTTGGAGGATTGGCGGGAGGCGATCCTTCCCGATTTGCAGCATTGGCGGCGTGCGCTGCTTTACTGGTTGCCGTGATCGCCTTCATTGCCTGGCTTGTGAAAGCGGGCTCTGCAGTGAGCTTCATCTCCGAGACAGTGCTAGTCGGCTTCAAAGCAGGCGTCGCACTCTATCTCGCAAGCACACAATTACCAAAGTTGTTCGGCATGAAAAGTGGTGAGGGTAGCTTTTGGAGAAGAAGCGGTCATTTCTTATCCCATCTGAACGAAACAAATCTTGCTTCACTAACCATTGGGTTAGCTGCATTAGTAGTGCTCGTATTAGGCAAGGTGTTCCTGAAGAATAGACCAGTAGGTCTTTTCGTCGTCATTGGCGGCGTCGTTATCGCAACTCTGATGGGGTTGGACGCTCGCGGTGTAAAGCTCCTCGGAGAAGTACCGCAGGGATTACCACCGTTACATTTGCCCGCGGTTCACTGGAACGATCTCAATGACCTACTGCCGTTGGCATTGGCGTGTTTCATGTTGGGTGCCGTGGAAACAGCGGCCATCGGTAGAATGTTTGCCGCTAAACATCGCGAACGGTTCGATAGCAACCAGGAATTTCTTGGTTTAGCCGCTGCGAATTTGTCAGTCGGCCTGGCCGGTGGATTTCCGGTAAGCGGTGGGATGTCACAGTCGTTGGTGAATGAAAGCGGCGGAGCACGCACACCACTCTCCGGTCTCGTTGCCTCAGGGATCATATTGATCGTCAGTATTTTTCTTTCTAGCTCACTACGAAACCTGCCGCAACCAGTGTTAGCAGCAATTGTTCTGATGGCGGTTGCTGGTCTTTTCAAAGTTTCTGAATTGCGACATCTTTGGCGCGCGGACCGTTCCGAGTTTGTCGTAGCAATCGCTGCCCTGGCGGGTGTGCTTGGTTCAGGACTTTTGCGCGGCGTGTTGATTGGAGCGGTTATTTCTCTTGTCCAACTCTTGCGCCGTGGATCGCAGCCACACATCGCCTGGCTTGGTCGAATTCCCGGCACAGATCGTTTCTCTGATCGCGCGCGAAATCCTGACAACGAGAACGTCGCGGGGATTTTGATCTTCCGAGTCGAAGCCGGTCTTGTTTACTTCAACGTTGATTATGTAAGGGACACGATATTGAGCCGCGTCCGGTCCGAAGATCCTGCGCCTAAACTCGTAGTGTGCGACTTCTCGGCCTCGCCGCGCGTGGATCTGCAAAGCGTACAAACTATAGACCTGTTAGCTGAGGATCTCTTGGCTCAGGGTATTCGACTGCAAGTAGTCGAGGCGCGCGCGTCGGTTCGCGATCGCTTGCGAGCCGCGGGCCTGGACGAGAAGCTCGGTGGTATCGATCGATTCCGGACTGTAGCGCAAGCTGTGAAGGATCACGAGCAGGGGCAGTAGGCCGGAGCAGTCGGCAGAAGGCAGATCTATCATTGGTCATTTTCCATTTCTCATTTTCCATTTTCATTCGTCTTTTACGCCTGAGTTTGCATACTGAACAGAGTAAGAAATGACCAAATGAGAAATGGAAAATGACCAATGATAAATGTGCTTTCTGCCTTCTGCCGATTGCTCCTGCCTACTGCTGCTGGAACGCCTGGACCTTCGGCCTGGCAATTCCCAATTTCTTCATCCGCGAGCGTAGCGTACTCGCGTGGACACCAAGCAAATCTGCCGCTCCTCCCTGGCCCTCCACTCTCCAGTGAACCTTCTTGAGCGTACGAAGAATCAACCGGTACTCGTTTTGATCCAGCGTTTCGATTTCACTCTCGTGTTCGTGATCGGAACCATAAGGGGTGTCACCAGTTTGAAATGCGTCTTCAAGTCTTACCAGGTCGAGACTATCGATGAGCCGCAGCTTTGAACGATCGCTAATAATAACTGCGCGCTCAATAACATTCCTCAACTCTCGCACATTCCCGGGCCATGAGTAGTTCTGCAAGACCGTCATCGCGCTGTGAGGAATCGCAGCGATTTCCTTACCGAGCTTCGAACTAATCTGCTGCGCTAAATGTGAAACCAACATTGGAATATCTTCCTGCCGCTCACGTAGTGGTGGCATAGTCATTGGGAAGATGCTGAGCCGATAGTACAAATCAGAGCGAAAATTGCCTTTGGCCACGGCTTCAGCCAGGTTGCGATTGGTCGCAGCGATAAGTCGCACATCAACCTTGATCGTGTGGCTGCCACCAACACGCTCAAACTCACCCTCTTCAAGCACACGCAAAAGTTTAGCTTGCAGCTCGAGCGGTAATTCGCCGACCTCATCCAGAAAAAGTGAACCACCGTTGGCAATTTCAAACCGCCCAGACCGTTGCTTATCTGCCCCCGTGTACGCGCCTTTCTCGTGGCCGAACAACTCACTTTCAATAAGTGGCGCCGGTAATGCGGCACAGTTGACCTTCACCAACGCATGCCGGCGCCGTGGACTATTGTTATGAATGGCATGGGCCAACAACTCTTTGCCGGTTCCGGTTTCTCCCAAAATCAAGACAGAGGTATTCAGTGGTGCCACTTGTTCCGTTTTTTGCAGGACCCGCTGAAGAGCTTCACTTGTGCCAACAATCTCCCCGAAGTTTCGTGCGACCCGAATCTCCTCTTGCAAATAAACGTTCTCTTCGTGCAGTCGATCCTTTAATTGTTGAACTTCGGCCAGAGCATTTTTTAGCGCGTCCTCGGCCAGCTTGCGCTCGGTGATGTCTATGTTGACGCCTAACATCCGCTCGGGCACCCCCGACGCCGAACGATGAAGGCGACCCTTAGACGACACCCACCGCACGCGGCCGTCGCGCAGGACCAGGCGGAACTCGTCGTAGTACTCCTCGCCCTCCGCGATCAGCTCGTTGATGTTCTGCACAACTCGGTCGTGGTCCTCCGGGTGGATGAACTCTACAAACCGGTCAACCGTCGCCACGCCGTCGTCAGTATCGAGCCCGAGCAACTCCCAGATCATCTCTGACCAGACCGACACGCCTGTCCTCACGTCCCACTCCCACGTACCTATGCGAGCCGCCTGCTGTGCCAGACGAAGGCGGGCCTCGCTCTCGCGGAGCGCTTCCTCAGCCAACTTGCGCTCTGTGATGTCGCGAACCACGCCCAGAATTTTGTCTTCTCCTGCTTTAACTATCGATGCTTCAAAGACGCTAACACCATCGGGCAATGGATAATCAAACTCGAAGAGCACTGGCATTTCTGCAGCTTGTTGAAAGGCTTTTTTGAACTTTGTGGCCAGCTCTGGATTGGTTACGTCAGAAACATTCTTACCAAGGAATTGCTCGAGGGGCAGCCTTAGGACTTTGGGATCGGAAACATGGTAGTCCAGAATCGTTCCGTCATCGCTGTAGAGGAACATTGAATCCGGTATCGCATTAAGGATAGCTCGGTTCCGGACTTCGCTTGCATGAAGCGCTGCCTCACGTCGCATTAAGTCAGCACGTGTATATGCGTCTTCAATGTGCCACGGAAGTTGATGAAGATAGCCGGGAGTCTTCATCACGTAGCTGGACGCGCCTAGATTAAGCGCCTGCCGCGCCCAATCTTCATCTCCTCGACAAACCAGGACAACCGGGATGTCGAGCTTATGTGTGAGGCGCAATTCTCTCAGCACCTGCAGGGCGTTTAGTTCGGGAAGGTGAAGCGCCAACAAGAGAACGTCGTAGGTGCGTGAAGTCTCATCTTGTTTCATTGACCGAATTACATCGGAACCCCGGGGGACGACAATGAGGTGAAGGTGATCGGCGTGCACTGCAAAGTGCTGGAGTGTACCTTCCGAATCCGCCTTGTTGTCTTCGGCATAGAGAACATTCAAGTGATGACTTCGACGAGCCGCGTTAGCACGAAAATGGTTGAGAGCGCTCTCGAGGATGACTGGTAAGCGAGCAAGATAATCCTTGCTCTTAGCCAGGTAGTCATCTGCGGTGGCTTTCAGAGCAGCGACCGCCGTCTCTTCATCTCCCATTCCGGTTACAACCACCACTGCGAGCGGCAGTCTGTTTTCGCGGATATGTCTAAGTAACGAAAGTCCATCACCGTCGGGCAGATGCATGTCGGTGAGCACAAGATCTAACGGCTCCGAAGCCAACCGACCAAGACGCTGACGGGCCTTCTCAATCGTTGATACGGATTCAAGGTGAAGATGCGGAGCAGTCCTACTCAGCATGCGGACGGTTAGATCTGCATCTCTGGGATCGTCTTCGATGTACAGAATCTTCATAACTATCTTGCCGCGGTGTTCAGTGCACACCAATAAACTTCGATCTGAACTGCAATTTCCATGAACTTGTTGAATTCCACTGGTTTGACGATGTAAGAGTTGCAACCAAGCCTGTATGCTTCTTCAATATCGCTATCCTCAGCAGAAGTTGTTAACACGATTACTGGAATCTTCGAGTACTTCGGGTGATGTTTCAAACGGCGCAAGACTTCAAGCCCGCTGAACTTCGGCAGCTTGAGGTCCAGCAAAATAAAGATCGGGACCTCTTCGCCTGCTTCCCAACGATCGATATAAGCAATAGCTTCTTCTCCGTCGCGTGCTAACTCAATCGGATTGAGCAGCCGGCTTCGTGCAAATGCTCGTTTGGTAAGATCTGCGTCAGAGGGACGGTCTTCAACCAGAAGAATTGGAGCCAGGTTGTCGTTCATCCACTAAATTCTCCCTCCAAGGATTTCGGAATTTCCAAATAAAAGGTTGCGCCCCGTCCCAGTTCACTCTCAGCCCATGCCCGGCCGCCCATCCGTTCCATTGACTTGCGCACGATGGCCAGGCCCACTCCGGTTCCGGGATAATCCTCGATCGAATTCAACCGCTGAAAGATATTGAAGATTCGATCGTGATATTGCATGTCAAACCCGACGCCATTGTCCCGTACCGACAGCACGACACTTTTCGGTGTTTCTGTTGAGCTGATTTCGATCCGCGGTGCGGAAACTTTACGACTGAACTTAACAGCATTGTCGACGTAGTTCCGCAGTGCTTGATGAATTGCGTTAGCGTCGCCAACAATGCTCTCTCCATTAATGTTGATTACAAAGTTAACTTGCTCCTCACTCCCCTCCCGCCTTGTTTGCTCGACTACGGTATCAACCAGAGACGCCAGTTCAATACGATCCGACTTCAACTCGCGGCGCTCAAGCCGTGAATACTCGAGTAAGTCGTCGATCAACTGGGCCATCTCTTCGGTTGACGTATGGATAGTTTTCAGGAAAGAACGTCCTTCCTCGTCGAGCTGTTCGAAGTAGTCTTCAAGCAACAGACGGCTGTAACCATCGATACCGCGCAACGGCGCCTTGAGATCGTGGGCCACTGAGTAGGCGAATGTTTCCAGTTCGCGGGTCTTGTTATTCAAGGCGGCGGTACGAGTCGCGATGCGCTCTTCAAGTTCAGCATTGAGCTGGGCGAGTGCCCGTCTGGCACGACGCCGGCGGCTCCTTTCGACCAGGAGAACAACTATGAATAATGTTTGCAGGAGCGACAGCGTGAGAATGCCGGCGATGTACCACTTATATTGGTGCCAGAATGTAAGCACTCGAAACCCAATAAAGCTGCCCGGTGGCAGATTCTCTTCACTAATGCCCCAACGTTGCAACTGCCTCCAATCGAACATAGGAACCTTAGGTGCGCCCTCGACACCAATGTCTTGCGGATGCGTTCCACTCAGGATCCGCAGAGTGATTTCAGCCAGCTTAGCGCCATTGGTATCGGGACCCTGAAGGTATCCACCTACTATTCCTTGACCAAGATTCCCAGTTCCCATGCCATAGATCGGAACCGATGCAGTGGGTGCAATCCGAGCGAGCACCTCGAAAGTTTCGAGAAGCTTGCCTTGCTCATTCACTGATTGTTGCCAGACGTAGAGGGCTATAGAATTTGAAGGCAAGCTTGCCGTTCGCGAGATCAATTCGTTAAGAGGTAGATCGGTCAGATAAATGATTTCGACCTTGCTGGTGAACTCGCTGAGTTCCCGCCGCGCCGCTGTTTCGTATCTCTTGTCGCGTTCAGGCGAGCCACTAATAACGAAAAGTTGCTTAGTATTCGGGTGGAGTTTAAGTGCCAACTCAAGAGTCTCTCGATAAGTACTCTGATGGATGATGCCGGTAATGCCCGGCCCAGCTGAAAGAGTTTCCTTACCTCGCGAAGTGGTCGCCAAAAACACAATTGGAGAGTTGGGGAACAGATCTGCACGATACTGAAGAAGGAAATTGAGTGGTATATCAGCCGTTGCGACTACCACGTCAATGGATCGTCCTTCATATTTCTGACGGAGGTAATCGTGAAGGAAGTCCTGGCGTTTGCCCGGAAACCGAGTGGTCTCCATGTATTCAGGGTAATACTCCAGGTTTCGGGAGTTAGGCGATTGCTGAAGCACCGCCTTAAAACTTTCGTCGAACTTCACATTGCCTGGAAAATCCTTGTTGTCCCAGTAGAGCACCAGTATGCGGTGAGTGCGGTCGCTCGACTGTGCATGAAGTGAGGCAGGGGAAAACAAAATCGCCAGGCCTATCACCCACAGAAGCAGCGGAAGCAGGCCCCGCAATCTCAGAATGCTCTGGAAAGTCTCAAACCGACTGTCGGGTATATGAGACGTTCTGACTAATGGCGTCTCACGATCTGAAATAACCACCATCATTGATATTCAGCTAGCCGATTAGCTTGATAGCAAACTGGATCTGCCGTGACGACCCGCTTTCTCCTGTTGGAAAGCGAGTGTTGGTGATTCGACCGAAGGCTGGACTTCCAACAATATTACCAGGCTGACCGAAGTTCGCATGGTTAAAGATATCGAAAAACTCCGCCCGGAACTGTAGTCGAAAATTTTCGCTGAGCCGGGTGTTTTTGCTGATTGAAAAATCTGTATTGTTGAAGGTTGGCCCAATCACAACGTTCCGACCGAGGCTGCCAAAGCGAGCGACCGGAGTGAACACTGAGGTATCAAACCACCCTTCGACTTTCCCAAGGGCTGCGACCGGACCAGTTACGTCGGGCCTTAAAGTGCCCGTTAGCCCGTTGACTGCACTATTGCTCGTGACGATGTTGATGGGATTTCCGCTTTGCGACTGAACAATCAGAGACAACTGCCACCCTTCGATAAACTGGTTCCCGCGGAAGGGCAAATCGTAAAGTGCGCTGATCACAAAGCGATGTCGCGCGTCGAAATCTGAAAGACCGCGATCCCCACGCAAGTCGTAACTGTTTTGTCCGACGATTCCTCCACTGCTAAACGAGTTGTAGTCGAGTGACTTAGACCACGTGTAAGACGCATTGAACTGAAGATTGCGACTCAAACGCTGAGTGGCAGTCAACCACATCGCGTTGTAACTGGAGTTGCCTGCACTCTCCACCTGGGTAATGTTCCCTAGCGCCGTGCCCGGCAAGATAGGACTAGTGGTCGACAAGTTGGTATAAGGTCGTACTCCGTTGATCGGCTGATTCAGATTACGACGAATGATTAGATGCGTACCCTTTGAGCCAAAGTAGCCGGCCATTACGACGAGATTACGAGATAGCTCACGCTGGACGTTCAAATTCCAGGACTGCAAATAAGCGTTATTAAAACCATGATCGATCGACTGTGGCGCAAGTCCCGCGGCTCCTGATAGGTCGAGCGCATTATCTAATCTGATGGTTCCCGTGAAGGTTAGGGGAATTGCGAGCGGTGGATTCGTGGCCGTGCTCAGCACAACGCTCGTCATTGGCTGATCCGTTTGCACCGCATAGCCGACGCGTACAACAGTCTTGCCGTCGCCTTGTGGATCCCATACCAGTCCAACTCGTGGTTGAAAGTTCTTATTGTTCTGGTGGTAGACCTCGTTAAGGTCATCACCTACG
>Ga0207689_10000794_pt1 | contig 30388 bp, 26 predicted proteins | sample KBSMisM52_FD_184312 | JGI IMG/M metagenome (GOLD analysis project Ga0207689, IMG submission 184312) | Miscanthus rhizosphere microbial communities from Kellogg Biological Station, Michigan, USA - KBS Miscanthus M5-2 (SPAdes) (version 2) | ecosystem: Host-associated > Plants > Roots >...
GATTGACGTGCGTCACCTCAACTTCGGGCGGAAGTGAATCCGCAAGCACTGCGAAGCCGTGATTGTGAGAAGTGATCTCGACATGGCCGTCCCGAAAATCTTTCACCGGTTGATTGCCGCCGCGATGGCCGAAGGTCAGCTTGAAAGTCTTGCCGCCAAACGCGCGGCCCAGCAGTTGATGCCCGAAACAGATGCCGAATGTCGGCGTGCCGGATTGCGCGACCTGCTTCACTTCCTCGACTTCTTTGTTCATCGACGCCGGGTCGCCGGGACCGTTTGAGAGAAACACGCCGTCGGGTTTCATCGCGAAAACTTCATTTGCCGGGGTTCCCGACGGCACAACGGTGATACGACATCCGTTTTGCGACAGCTCTCGCAGCGAATTCGTTTTGACCCCAAAGTCGTAGCAGACCACATGAAAGCGCTCCGTGCCCGCGGCGGGAAATTCGTAGGGTTTGTTGGTCGTGACGACACTCGCAAGCTCGCGATTCTCCATTGACGGCGACTGTCGTGCTTTCTCGATGACTGCGTTGGCGTCACTTTCGATCGTCGAAAGACAAGCGCGCATCGCTCCTTTGTCGCGAATGTGACGGACCAGCGCGCGAGTGTCGATGTGATCGATCGCGACGATCCGCCAACGCTTCAGATAATCCGCGAGCGTTTCTTCCGAGCGCCAGTTCGAGGCGACGCGCGCAACTTCACGCACCACGAAGCCTTCCACCCACGGCCGCGCGCTTTCGGAATCTTCTTTGTTGATGCCGTAGTTGCCGATGAGCGGGTAGGTCATGCAGACGATCTGTCCCGCGTAAGAAGGATCCGTCAGGACTTCCTGGTAACCCGTCAGCGAAGTGTTGAAGACCATTTCCCCGCAGGCCTCACCATCGGCGGCCCACGACCGGCCGCGAAATACGCGGCCGTCTTCAAGAGCGAGAATCGCTGTTATTGAATTCATCTTAATTTAGTAACCCACCGCCTTTTCCAGCGCGCGCGCATCGGCAATCCCATCTGACATCGTCATGAAAAACCAATAGCCATTGTTCCAGACGACCATCGCCTGAAGCTTGCGCCCGACCATTCCCAAAGCTTCCATCCGTTTGCCATTCGCAGTTTGCGTGTTGCTGATGATTGCGGTTCGCGATTTGGGATTGCGACCTTCTCTTTCCAGTTGATCCACGATCGAGGAAGCGGACTCTGGACTTGAGAAACTGTAGACCGACAACAACGCCGTCTTGCCTTTGTCGGAACGGTACTCACCGACGCCGGCGTCCTTCGCCTGATCCAACAGCTGAATGCCGAAGCCCGTGGCTGTTTTTCTCATCTCTTCCTTTGTCGAATGCTTGATGAGATTGAACTCACCCAGTCGCTGCTTAATCAAGTCATTGGCATACAGGAGCGGTTGCGGAGTAGGTGTCGGTGTAGGCGTTGGTTTGTTGTTGTTTCCAGTGAAGCTGCAAAGCTTACACGCGAACAGCATCACCGCGATCAGGGCAAGACTGGAGAGGGATTTCACGTCGTCTGCTAGCCTCCAAGATTAATGTTGAATCCGCTGCCGCCGCCTCCTCCTGACTGTGAAGGAAAGAACGGTTTCAGCAATCCGGCGAGCGCGGCGAGATTGCGCGTTTGAATGAGAATCTCACCCGGCCCGGTGAATTCGGCGACAATGCCTTCGCCGCTCACCATGCTACGAAAGAAACCGGCCGCCGCTTTGCGCAGAGTGTATTGTGTCGTGCCTTCCCACGCAACGAGGTGACCGGTGTCGACGACGTAACGCTCACCGGGCTGCAGCACCTTGCGATGAATTGCGCCGAACGAAGAGACGAGCAGAAGCCCTTGTCCCTGTACGAGCAGCACAAACAATCCTTCGCCGCCGAAGAATGATTTCGCGCCGCCCCATTTCGTATCCACGGTCAGGCTTGCGTCGCCGGCGAGATACGAACTCGATTGTACGAAAAACGATTGATTGTTCAGTTCAATCGCCGCAATGTCACCGGGCGCGCCAGGCGCGAGCGTCACTTCGCCGGGGCCACCGCGCGCGGTGAAGGTGGAGACAAATGCGGATTCGCCGCCCGCAGCTCGCTTCAAAGCGCCGAGCAGCCCTCCCTTCATCTGCGATTGCAGCTCCACATTCGCGGACATTGAAACCATTGCGCCCGCTTCAGCCATGATCGATTGCTCGGGTTGCAGGTTCAGTATGGCGAGTGAGAACGCCGGTTGATGCTCGACGTGATAGCTATATCCGCGACCGGCGCCTTCACCATCCATGTCGAGATTGATAGTGCCGGGTTGTGCTGGCGAACTTGCTTCAACGCGCGCGCCGCAGCGCCCACAAAAACCGGGCCCTGTGGCAGGGGCGCCACAATTAGGACAATTCATTGGGTTGGAGTCCTTCGGACGAAAGAAGTCAAAAGACTATTTCTCATTTTCCATTTGTCATTCACGTACGAAGACCATCGTATTTGTCGTCGTGCTGCGGCAAGCGTGAAAGAATGGCAAATGACAAATGAGAATGGAAAATGATTCTGGATTCGCGGGTTTCCGACCAGTTTGCTGCTCACCGTTCACTGCCCACCGTCTTCTGCTTCTTTCCCTTCATGAACTGTTGGGCTTCGTGCAACCAACGCTTCTCAGCGCGGTACTTGTATGCCGGTGCGGTCTTGACGGCATCGATGCATGCCTGCATCGAAGTCGCAGCTTCGCGGTTGTCGCCGAGCCCCGCGTGCGCGCGGCCCATCAAATAAAGTCCCTGCGGATCGTTCTCGCGGCGATCCAAAAACTTTTCGAGCGCGTTACGTGCATCCGCAAACTGTCCCGCGGCAATGTAGGTTGCGCCGATCTCGCGCCAGATTTCGTTCTGTGCATGGTACTGATCTCGCTGCACGACCTGCTCGAAATGGCCGACCGCTTCCGCGAGGCGGTTTTGCGCGCGCGCAATGCGGCCCAGCTGATAGTGCGCATCGACTTCGTCGGGATCGATTTCAATTGCCCGTTGAAAGCGTTCGCGCGCCTGATCCAGTTCACCACGATTCTGATGAATCAATCCAAGATTGTAATGCGCGGAAGAGTCGCGCGGATTGATCGTGGCAGCTTCCAGATTCTGTTTGAAAGCGGCGCGCGCGCGTTGCGTGCCGACGATCTCTGCAAAGTACCCGCGTAACAGGAGGAAAACGAAAAGAAAAAGAAACGGCGACCCCATGATATGACCAAATAGGGGGTACAGGATTCGTGTCAGAGGAAGACTCACGATTGCGGCCAGAATCAAAATCGCCAATGCGCGAATGATCGAAACGCGGAAAAGCTCGCGAACCGCAACGATGGCACCGACGACGAACAAAGGAATGCTCGGTAGATAAAACAGAAAGTAGGACACATAGACCGGATCATTCATCTGCGCCCGGAACTGTGCTAATTGCTCGGGCGTAAAATTCCTGATCATCCAACGCATCTGTTCCGCGGTTTCCGCCTGAGCCGCACTGGCCACATTCGCCGCTTGAAAACCACTGAAATGAAAGAAGGCGGCGATTGCCACAATCAACAAGGCAACGCCGCTGTAAACGTAAAAAGCGACTGACGCGATCGAGCCGTATTCCTGCTGCAGCACCACGCCGAAACTTCCGCGTCTGTCGAACAGGTTCGCAATCAAAGTAATGACGGGAACCACCACGATCGCGATCGTTAGGATCGGCGCTACGGCACGAAACACGGTGCCCCCCAGCGCTAATGGGCCCTGAATCACCGACCGATCACCGGCAAGTAACGCCAGCACCACGCTGCAAATAACCTGAATCAGAAATGTAGCGATGACCGCGGGACCAAGTCGACCGCGATCCCGCACTTCGCGCATCCCGCGCAGCGGTGCGTAGAAAATCATCGAGATGAATCGCAGCCAGTCACTCATTGCAGGTAGTGCGAGCAAGATGCTCGCGAACCGCCGACAAGATGTCGGCGCTCCACAATTTATTGATCGTCGTCCGAACCGTCTCCGTCGCGCCGAGTCGCCGTCCCTGGCGGCACCGATGTGTTGTGCGTGTCGCGCGTGATGACCGTCGCGGTGCTCAGGGGCCAGTAGCGAAACAGCGCCTTTCCATAAATGTATTTCTTCGGCACCAATCCCCAAATCCGCGAGTCACTCGAGTTGTCTCGATTGTCGCCCATCACAAAGTAGTAGCCGGGCTTCACGTAAGTCGGCGGACGGCTCGAGTGTGACATGTTCAGTTGCGGATCGAGATAAGTTTCGATCAGGTCTTTTCCGTTCACGCGTACGTGCCCCTCGTGCACTTCTACCGTGTCGCCCGGCAGCCCGATGACGCGCTTGATGTAACTCTTCGAAGGATCTTCGGGGAACCAAAACACCACGATGTCGCCGCGATAGATGTGCGGCGCCCAGTTGTAGTCGTCGTAATAGATGAGCTTGTTAACGAAGATGCGCTCGCCGTCGTGCAGGTAGGGAAGCATCGAAGTCCCTTCAACTTTCACCGGCTGAATGATGAAGACCATCACCAGCGCCAGCACCATCAGCGCGAAAATCAGATCGCGAAATAGCAGACGCGATTCCTGCCAGAAGTGCTTGCGCGCCGCCTCTTTCGGGCGATGCACTTCGATGTCGAGATCGTCGTTGATGTCGATGGTGCCGAACGGCGGAGCTGAGGATTGCTTTCCAAACATGCTGACTGCGTAGTTGCGACAGCGCCGCACGTTGGCTGCTTATCGCGTGCAAATTCGAGGTTAGCCGCCACTTGCTTGCCTGTCAAACCTCTCCGCGTACGCTTCTGCCTGGGCACGAAGGCCGGCAATAACTTGACAGTGTTTGAGAGCGCTTCTTATCATCCGACACGTTCCATATTTCACTCCAAACGAACTACAGAGCGTCGCCAGAGCGTGATCGGAGGTCAGGACCATGATCAAACTGGATATCATCAATCGTCTCGCGGATCAGACGGGCATTCCTAAATTGAAAGCCGAGCAGGCCGTCGACGCGCTGTTCAATTCAATGAAAGACGCGTTGGCGCGCGGCGATCGGATCGAGCTGCGGGGCTTTGGGGTGTTCGTGGTAAAACCGCGCAAGCGCGGCATCGGACGTAATCCGCGGACCGGCGAAGAAGTCGCGATTCCGTCGGGCAAGACGATTCGCTTCAAGCCCGGCAAAGAATTGCAGGCGCACGAAGAAGGATTGGCTGATACGTAATTCGTCCGACAAAGCAGATCTAATGCGAGCAATGATTTTCGCGCCAGCGCCGTCAGGCGCCGGATGTTTATAGAACGGTGACCAATCAAGACTATCCGCCTGAGTGAAGGTGAGCGCTTCACTCAGGCGTTAACTTTTTCCAGCCCACGTGAACTATAAATATTCCGCGCCTAACGGCGCGCAGGCAGGCCCAATGGTGCTGAGAAGTTAGGCAATATATTTGTTCACTAAATAAGAATGGCTGATTCAGACAACGGGCAACAGTTCGGTTTCTCGACGACGCTTACGGCGCCTACACGTCGCTATCAAAAACCGACGGCGCGTCAATGGGCACTTCACATCGGCTTGTTTCTCCTGACCGTCGTCACGACGACGTTCTGTGGAATCGTCATGTCGCTGCCGGATGTCGGAACAGCATCTTCGGCTGGATCAGGCGGCTTCGCGGGGTCGCTGTGGCTGATTCCGTGGTACTACGTGCAGGCGGTATTCGAGATCGCCAGATTTGCGTTAACGCATCCGCCAGCGCTTGTTCAAGGATTGATCTTCTCAGGATCGTTGTTGGCGATTCTTGCTTCACACGAATCGGGTCACTACTTGTTCTGTCGCTACTACGGCGTAGATGCGACACTCCCGTTTTTCATTCCGCAACCTCCGCTGCTGATTCCGGGAACGTTCGGCGCGTTCATCAGAATGAAATCAGTAGTGCCGTCGCGACGCGCGCTCTTCGATATCGGCCTCGCAGGGCCACTCGCTGGTTTTCTAGTAATGGTCCCGATCGCTTTCGCCGGCGTACTCACACTAAAGCATCAGAATATTCCGCCCGGTTCGTCCGGCATAACTTTTAACGATCCGCTACTGTTTCGCGCAATTGCCAGGGCTTTCAAGATCAGTCTCGATGACGGAGTGGCAAACTCGTTTTATTTGGCTGGGTGGTTTGGCGCGCTGGTGACGGCTTTGAACCTGATGCCGGTGGGTCAACTCGATGGTGGCCACGGAACATTTTCAGTTTTTGGAAAGCACGCGCACCGAAGGATTGGTCAAGTCGCGTTCGCGATGATGGCGATCATTTCGGTGCTCGGATGGTTTTGGCACGGTAGTCCGAGCGGCTTTGTCTACGTGGCGCTGCTCGCCATTATGCTGCGCGTGCGTCACCCCCAACCGGAACAAATGGAGCCGCTCGGGCTCGCGCGGACCATCGTCGCCGTTGTGACGCTGGTCGTATTTGTTCTTTGCTTCCTGCCTTTTCCAATTACGATTACATGAGGATTGAAGCGGTGGACTATGAAGACACTGCAGGCAGCAACCCTTTGATCTCCCTCACGACCCGCTTCACGTCTTCCTGATCGGCGAGTGCAATCATGAAAAACTTGTAGCCCTGATGAAAACAGATCACTCCGTTCGCAAACAACCACACGCCGTCGAGAAATGGATTGCCTCCGAGCAGCCAACTTACGGGTGCGCCGACAATTCCGCCGGGTGAGCCAATCTGCGCGAACATCACTGCGCCCGCGGCGCAACTGAACGCGCCCAGCAAAGGCGCGCCAACATATTTCGCAGCCTTGCGCTGAAACTCAACGCGCTCGCGTTCGGCTTGATCCAACTGGCCGGCCGCAATCAACGCTTCCTGCTTTTTCAAGTAGTCGTCGAACTTGTCATAGAGTTTACGTAGGCCGATTACGGGCAGCGCCGAATGCGTCAGCCAATGCGGATGGCCGCCGAGCAGAATCGCGTCCACGCCGGGAAATGCCGCGCCGGCGCGAATTCCGAGTATCAATGAGAACGAAACCGCGGCCGCCTTGCCGGGATTCTCTTTCACCCAATCCTTCGCTTTCAGAATTCCGGCGGTCGCCGACGCTGACACCTTTGTCGCGCGCAAGCCGGTCCCCGCCATCTTTGTCGCCGTCGTGGCGTAGTTCACCGCATTGTCGAAAGCCTTCTCAGCTTTCTTTCCCACTGGCCCCGTGTTGTCGCGAATGATTTTGCCCGCATCGCTCGCTGCGTCGCGAATGGTGCGGCTCGCGTCCTTCGCATGACGTTTCGCTTCATCAGCCGCGCGACGAGCGCCCTCTCTCACTTTTGGATCGTCTTTGATGCGACCGGCTTCGGCGCGCAACTGTTCGGCGCCTTCGGCAATGGTTTTGGCGCCACGGCGCGCCGCGTCGCCGGCCACGCGCGCGGTATCTTCGACCATGCCGCTGACGCCCAGCTTTTCATCAAGCTCCTGCGCCTTTCGCTTCGCCGCGCGGTGCAAGTCGTCAATTTTTTCTTTGTAATCGGCCATCGTTGGACTCCCGAGTATTCTACGCTATCAACCTGTGAAGAGTTCAAACTAAGGCCTTTGCGGGTGGGGACCTACTTTGCGTTTTCTTTGCGGTAGTTGCGACTTGGCGTCAGATTATTTGTGGTAAAGAAGGTTCGGGCAAAGGCGCAAAGGATCGCCAAGCGCTTTACTTTTGCATTGAGGCTCTTCTAATTTTGGCTGGTGCCCAAGTGTCCGACATGCGGTAAGCCCGTCGAGCGGCGGGACAATCCGTGGCGGCCGTTTTGTTCTGAGCGATGTAAGCTCATCGATTTTGGTCGCTGGACCGACGAAGAGTATCGCGTGCCCGGCCAGCGCGTGAACCCTGGGGAGATTTCTGAACAACCCACGCCGAAACCATCCGATGATGAAGATTAGGGTTGCCGCAATCATCACGTGCGCGCTTGTTCTTGCCGCCGGTTATTCGTGTGGGTGGCGAACTGGGCCGCCGGCGACAACCGGTGGCGCCAATGCCAACACCGATCTGAGCACGCTTGCAGGGTGGGAGCTGTCAGACGGCAAACGCGCGCGAATTTCCGACTTCAAAGGGAAGGTGGTGCTGCTTGATTTTTACGCTACCTGGTGTGAACCGTGCCGCCGAGAGACGCCGCACCTGGTTGCCCTTCATCAAAAGTATCAATCTCAAGGCCTCCAGATCATCGGATTGAATGTCGGAGGCGAAGATGATTACGGCCAGGTTCCCGAGTACAGGCAATCATTCGGAATCGAATACCCGCTCGGAATTCCCGACGATGAACTGATTGAGCAGTTGTTGGGTGACAATGGAAACATTCCGCAAACGTTCCTCATTAATCGTCGAGGAAAACTCGTAAGCCATCTTGTCGGTTTCAGCGAAACGCGCGCGTCCGAACTGCAACAGTTTATTGAGTCAGAGCTGCAAAGCCCACCGTGAACTCGCGTGGCGACGAGTGCAGGTCTGTAGTATCCTCTCGCGACTCCGATATGATTCGAGAAAAACTTATCGACAGGGGTGTCAGCGAGAGCTTGAAGTTCCGTTGGCGTAGTCACGAAATATCGCGCATTGAAGGCCTCAGCGATGCGGTGTTTGCTTTCGCGGTGACCCTGCTGGTGGTGTCGCTGGAAGTGCCCAAGACGTTCGAGGAGCTGATGCATGCAATGCGAGGCTTTGGCGCATTCGCGATCTGCTTCGCGCTTCTGTTCGTGGTTTGGTTCAATCAAAACAAGTTTTTCCGCCGCTACGGTCTGCAGGACGCGCTCACGATAATCATCAATGCGGTGCTCCTGTTTGTGGTCCTGTTCTACGTCTATCCGCTGAAGTTCGTGTTCACGTTTCTCATCGATCGTTTTACCGGCGGTCATGGTGAAGTGCGACTGCCGAACGGAACGGTTGAAAGCATGGTGGACAGCGCCGATCAAGTTGCTAGTTTGATGATCATTTTCGGCGCGGGTTACATCGCTGTCTTTGGAGTGTTCGCGCTGCTGTACTGGCACGCCTATCGCAAACGCCAGCAACTTGAGCTCAACGAGTTGGAAAGCTTCGACACGCGGACAGACATTCGTGAAAGTTTGCTAAACGTTGGCATCGGTGTCGTATCGATGAGTCTGGCGGTGTTTGGCGGTGGTAACTGCGCAGGATTGTCAGGAATGACTTATATGCTTACACCGGTCGTCATGACGCTGCACGGTACGCTCAACGGCCGCCGCCGCCGAAGACTTGAAGCAGCACTCGCTCCTGCCCTCTAACTTGTCCGGCTCTTCTTTCGAAAGTAGTATCCGTTGCGCGCGCGTACGACCAGCTTCTTGTTCGTTTTCATGACCGCCGGCGTTAACTGCACTCTCACACGCCGAAATTTTCCTTCTTCAGTGTTCTCAGGCGGCCGATAGCCGAGGGTGTACCGCGTGCGCAGGCGCGTGAACATCTCTGCGAGCCGAGTGTCCACTTCCTTTCGATCCGCGCCGAGAACCTCCCCGCCTGTTTCTTCACAATATGAATTGACGCCGTGAATCGTCCCGAAACTGAGAATATTGAAGACTTTGCCAAACGCTGCACGCACGACTAATCCGTAAACAACCGTTTCCGAGTCAAGCAGATCGTTAATGACTTTGGTTTCCCCGAATTTACCGCCGGCTGGGGCGATATTGTCAGTGATCACGATGATCGCGCGCCGATTTGTCGGAGTGCTCGCCTTGTTCATCTGCTCGGCCGCTTCATGCAGCGCTTCGTTCAAATAAGTTCCGTGTCCCAAATACGTCGTGCTGGCTTCGCTGATCTTTTCCGCGGCGAGTTTTCGATCTTTAGTAAACGGCTGAATGAGTTTCGGGTAATCCGCGAAGGCCATGACCGCAACTTCATCTTCAGGTTTGAGTCGTTGCAACGCATCATTAGCGCCGGCGCCGACTTGTTCGATGATCGGCGTGACGCTTCGACTAATGTCGAGCAGAAGCAATACAGACAATGGCAATTGATCCTGGCTGAAGTAAGCGATCGGCTGCTTGACGTTCTCTTCATAGACCTCAAAAGCGTCCCGGGTCAGCCCGCCAAACATTTTCCGCGTTTTCTTGTCAATGACCTGCGCATCAAAGACGACGAGATCGGTGTTTACTTTGATGACGTCGTTCGGATCGATTTCCTGCGCGGTAACCGATTGGACAAGCAGCAGCGTGAGACAAAGACAGATGGCCACGGACGAGGTCAGAACTTCTCGAATTCGTCGCATCATTTATTTTCTACGCGTAGGAGAGCCAAAAGGTTTGCACTACGGGACGACTACGGTTACTGGCTGGTTATCGCCTGACTGCAATTTGATGTGCATCGCGGCTGGCGCCAGTTGCCCGATGATTTCCGGCATGGAAAGCCACAAATCCGCACCGGGCTGTTTCTGTGCGCGCATCGCGAGCAATGGACTAAGGCTTCAACGGTTTGCCGCCGTTATCGGCGCTTTTGATCGCACCCGACTGATCCATCAAATACGATAGTTTTCCTGTTTGACCATGACGCACGGGCTGGGCGGAAACGGTGTAGCTCTTGGCGTCTTTGGCAAGCGCGATCCCAAACTGATAGCCGCTCAGCTTCGGATCGATGACGTCGTTCGAAAACATACCTGCCTGAATCAGCGCATTAAAGTCACCGTACAGTCCGTTGTGCTGGGAACTGTAGATGCCTTCCCAGATGGCCAGCCGCTTCAAAAAATCTTCGGCGTCGGCCTCGTGTCCTTCCATCAGCGCGTCGAGAAAATAGCGACGCCCGGCTTTCTTGATTTCCGCGGCGTCGGCTTCTGACCCGAACAGTATGATCCAATCGTTGCCTGATTTGATGAGATTCAACGGTTGTGAAGTAACTTGCGGACTACTTTCGGTGACGGGCACCTTCACGAACACCGTCGCGTTATTTCCGGTGATTTGCTCGCCGGTGACTTCGATGTTCGCGGGGATCGTCGCAGCCTTCTCTTCGAAGCCGGGACGTAGCAACTCCATCTCTTCGGCGTTGAGACCTTCGACCGCGGGTTTGTAACTGGTCAGCGAAAAGGCGTCGCGATAGCGATGCTCGCGCATCGCCTTGTAGAACTCGCGGACGACGTCGGTGGGCGTGCGCGGCGCCGGATTGTTCTGTGCGTTACAGGCGGGCGCGGCGAGCATCGTCAAACTTGCACAGACGCAAACCAGGGGAAGCAGACGGTTCGGAAAGAATTTCATGAAAGGCCCTCGAATTACTTGCGAGGCGCGCCAGACTTCAGCGCGCCTCACATGGTTTTACGACATGGTTTGATGTTTTAGCCAGTCTTCGCGGTGTCCTTGCCCCGCAAGATCACCTCACGACCGGCGAGATACAAGAGCACTGTGATGATCACAAACGGAATCAACGGCAGGAAGTTCTCGAAGTTGCCGTGGAAAAACGGATTGTGTCCCGCCCAAGCCCCGATCTTATCGTTGAAGTTTGATAACGCAGGCATGCTGTTCAGGAAAGCGAAGATGATGCCCGCCAACGCACCGCCCGCGATGTAGCCCGAGGCCATCAAGACTCCTGGACTCTTGTCACCTTCGGCGACAAGTTGTTCTTCTGTAAGCTTCTGCCTGGCGAACTTCCGTCGCAAGTACTTGTCGACCAGCCAACGTACCATGCCGCCGATGAATATCGGACTGGACGAAGCGAGCGGCAGGTAAACTCCAACGGCAAACGCGAGCGACGGAATGCCCGACATCTCGAGCACGATCGCGATCATCACTCCCAGCAACACCAGCGTCCAGGGAAGTTTGTGACTGAGGATGCCTTTGATGATGTAGCTCATCAGCACGGCTTTTGGCGCGTCAAACTTCGTCACGGTCGAATGGTCAGGTCGCTCTTTGTGCGTACCATTAATCGCTGGATCAGCAAGATACACAGGCGTGCCACTGTCGTCGACGAGATATTTGACTGCGTTCCCGCCCTCGGTGTCGGTCTTGTGATAAGCGCGGTATGCCTTTGTATCTTTGGCGCCCTGCGGACCGGATAGCGTTTCCGTTTTCAGGGTCGGCAGCTGCGCAGGGTCAACTTTGAAGTTTGCTGATTGCGCAACTTTAGGATCGGTGACGGGCACATAAACTGTTCCCGCTTTGTTCAGTTCTAACAGAATCGGTCCGAGCATCACGGCCGACGCCAGCGCGCCGACCAGGATTGCCACCTGCTGATGCTTTGGCGTCGAGCCGACTAGGAAGCCTGTCTTTAAGTCCTGCGAAGTTGTGCCGCCGTTCGAGGCCGCGATGCAGACAATGCCGCCAATCGAAAGCGCGGTGACGTAATAAACCGATCCTGTCCAGCCGACCAGTAGAAAGATCAAACACGTCAGAAGCAGCGTCGCGACCGTCATGCCTGAGATCGGATTCGACGATGAACCGATTTCACCCGTAAGTCGCGACGAAACCGTTACGAACAGGAATCCGAAGGCCACGATCAGAATCGCGCCGAGGATGTTCCATTGCAGACCAAGCTGCGGGAAGATCACGATCAGCGCCAGCAGGACAAAAATGCCGCCGAGCACGAATTTCATCGACATGTCCTGATCGGTGCGCACCAGTCCGGCACGCGCCGCTTGCCCGCCGCGCAAATCTGCGAGACCGCCTTTCAAGCCGCTCCAGATTGTCGGCAACGATCGGCCCAGGCTAATAATGCCGCCCGCAGCGACCGCGCCCGCGCCGATGTAAAGCACGTACGCGCCGCGAATGTCGTTCGGACTCATGGCACTGATTGGCTCGCCGCCCGGCGGCAATGCATTCGGGATCGCGCTTCCGAAAAACTTGATCGCAGGAATCAGCACGAGATACGCAAGCACACCACCGGCGCACATGATCGAAGCGATGCGTGGCCCAATGATGTAACCCACGCCGAGCAGCGCCGGATTAATCTCCGCGGCAATCGATCCGCCGCTGAATGCCCCGCCAAAAACTTTTTCCGGGGTGTCCTTCCACGCTTTGAAGGCATCCATCGCGACTTTGTAAACGAACCCGATACCGAGGCCGGTGAAGATTGGCAACGCCCGCACTTCAGAAACCGGCGCCGTTGTGTCGGTGTGGGCCGCGGCGCGCGACGTTTCATCGGCGCCAGCCTTCAAAACTTCCGCGCAAGCCGTGCCCTCTGGATATTTCAGATATCCATGCTGCGCAACGATCAGCGCGCGACGCAGCGGAATCATCATGAGAATGCCGAGCAGACCGCCGAGCACCGCGACGAGCATCACGCGCGTGAACTCAAGATCGAAACCGAGGATCATGATCGCCGGCATCGTCACGCCGACGCCGAACGCGATTGATTCACCCGCGGAGCCGGCCGTCTGGACGATGTTGTTCTCGAGGATGTTCGCATTGCGGAGGCCAATTTTGGAGAGCGCGCGAAACAGCGTAATCGAAATCACCGCCACCGGAATCGAAGCGCTGACCGTTAAACCCGTTTTCAGAACCAGGTAAAGCGACGATGCGCCGAAGATCATCCCCAGCACAGTCCCCATGATTATCGGCAACACAGTCAGTTCCGGTAGCGTGACGCTCGCCGGAATGTACGGCCGAAAGTTCGTCAAATAGGGGTTATCAGGCTTGAATCCGACGCGATCGGGAAACTCCTGCGCCGCTGCGGCTTCACCCGGCGTGATCACTTCACTCGACATCAGCTCGACCTCCGAACGAGTTTTGAAAAAGCAGGGAGAATTGCGGGAAATACAGGGATTACTTTACACGCCGTGGCGGGCAAAGAGCAAAGAAGAGAGAGCCAGGAGCAAGCTCATAGAAACGCCGAATGATCAGGGTTTTCGGCTTACCGCCGCGTGCCTACTGCTTACTGGTGTCCGCCCTGGGCGCGATGTAAACCTCGCGTGACTGGACACGGTAAGCCTTTTCGTCAGTTACACCATCACCGTCAACATCGACTTTGACCAGAATCTTGTGCGGTTTCCCGTCGCGCACGTCGCCCGCGCTGAAGCCGAGGCTGTATTGATTGCGCAGCAGCCCATTGATCGAGCTAAGCACCGTCGGCAACTCTCCTTCAAAGGTGACCGGAAAGTAAGCGCCGCCAGTTTCTTTGGCGAAGGTCTTCAACGTATTGTCCGCCTGGAGGAATGTCATGCGGTCGATTGGCACACCCATGATGTTGCTGCCACGTCCCGGGTCCATCATATCGCCATACTTCTTCACGAACATTTGGGCGGTGCCAATGATGTAAATCGGAATCCCCGAGTTCTGAACGATTTTGCGAACCTGGTCATAGTTGATCTTGCTGAAAGTATCGATGCCCGAAGCGACCAGCAGCACGGCCTTGCGTCGATCGTTCGGCACCGCAACCATACCCGCGTACTCCGAAGTGCGCGCTTTCGAATCTTCCAGCACCACTGAGTCGCCACGTCCACCAATGAGCGTTAGTCTCAGCGCGTCGTACATATTCGTTTCGATGAATGCCGGGTGATTGTTCAGAAGCAGTTGAATGACCTGTTGAATGCGCTGCGGATTGTTGGTGAAGTCCGTTATCGGCGTCGGCCGCATGTCATAGGCGATGATGGAAACATAATCCTGCGGCGTGATGAACTGCGATAGAAAGTACGCCGTGGGACGGATGACTTCATACGTTCCCGGCTCTTGTCCGCCGCTGCCATAGTAACCGAATACTTCGCCCAGTTTGCTGAACTCAACGACCAGCGTAATCGTGATCGGCGCGTCCGGCGTCGAGAAGTTCGTGATGTCGCGCTTCACGCCATCGACATACACTTCGAAATTCTTCTTGGTCAGACCAGTGGTGATTTGGCCCGTTTTCTTGTTGTAGACGACGGCATCCACGTTAACGACGTTCGTGCTGACTTTGACTGTCTCAGTGTCCTTGCCGGCGATGTCGGTCGGCAGCGGCTCTTGCTGCTCCTCTTTTTCCTTTTCGTCGCTCTTTTCCTGTCCCGGCGTGGGACGTTTGTTCTTCTTTTCGTCTGACGCAGGCGGCAAGCGTCGCGCTTGCCCGAAAAGCGAAAGCGTTTGGGCGCTGCCAACGAGCGCGACGCACAGGAAGAAAACGGATACTCGCTGCCATAAAGAACGCGTCATCTGGAGTCCTTTCAACGGTCAGGCCGGAGGTTCAGCTTGGTTTGAATCGGAATATAGGTTGCGCGCGCAAACCGGGTCAAGCTGGTTGGGTTATCGGCCGTGGCCTGGAACGTGTGATGCGGGGGAAAGCACGGGCGTTTCCTGCTAAGTAGGGTGTCAGGTGACGGGGATCGGGGGCGCGCGTGGATGTGACGTCATCAGATACGCGATTACCTGATACCCGTCACCCAACGCCCTAATTCCCGCCGCCCGCCTCTGCTTCAATCACCACTTCGAACGTGCCTGAGTTGTCGCTCAAGTTTCCTTCGTTCACGCCGAGGAAGAGGACACCGTCGCGCTGTGCGACAAAGTCGCGGCTGCTGCCGATGAAAATGAACTCATCATTATCGTCGCCAATCACCGCAATCAAGCCGCCGGTTGGTTGAGTGCGCATCAGCTTTTCACGATCCTGAACGCTCGGCAGACCATCCGCAGTCGAAGAACCTTTCGCGCCAAGGTTCACGCGGCCGGTCGCGCTAATTCGCAGCCGCTGTCCCCGCCTCACTACAAGTCCGCTGTTGGTCCAGCCATTTGTAGAATTGTCCGCGCGCACGCGCACGTTAACGTTGAAGAACTGCGGAGGATTGGGATTTGCCGACGTGTTTGGATTAGACGTCTGAGGTGGCGACGGGTTCGATGGACGTGTGTTGTTTGGTCGCGTGTTTGCCGGTGGCTGATCAGGAGGTTCGTTTGGTGCCGAAGAAGTGTTGTTTGCTTCGTCAGCGGGGGCGCCGTCGAACTCGATCGAATCGACGTCTTCCATGTAAACGGTGACGCGGCTCTTGCGCCCGCGTGTGCCGGTGCCGACCAGGATCGTGAACTGCTCGTTTTTGAAGCTGACAATCTGTCCGCGAATGACGCTGCCGTCCTTCAAGCGAATCGTGTCCGCGAGCACAGGCAACGCCGTGCTCAGCGCGACCGCAACGACAATCGGCCATCGAAGCAAAAACTTTTTCATAGCGACCTCCAGAGACGTTCGATCAGGCCCAAAGCCTGTTTACATCCACTTGTGATTTCGAATAACGGAACAGGCTGCCAGCCGATTCCAGAACTCAGGAGAGAAATCTGTTGCGATTGATGCCGGAAGCTTGCGAAGAGTTGTGCAGAGACGCTACGGCCGCGGAAGAAAATCGGCGAAGAGACGAACCAATCAAACCGCATTTTATGCACGCGCAAGTTTACCACAACCTCATGGCGTGGCGGATCGATCAATCGCCATTGAAAATCATCTGCGGGTGACTCTCAAAACGCTCGCAGAGGGACCGTCACGGCTCGTCAAGGTTGGGCGCTTTCAATTCGCCGGTGAGCAGGTCCGGGCGGAGGCGTGCCATGTCTTCAGGAGTCGTGCTGGCGGTGGGGCGGGCCTCTTCACCGATGGGCTCGGGTCCGGGTGTGATGACAACTTCTTCGATCACTTCGGCAATAGTTTCGCTGCCGCGATGCTCAAGCCAGTGGCGATAGGTAACAGTAAGCACGGCGATCACTGGAATCGCGAGAAAAATTCCGGCCACGCCGGCAATCTCGGCGCCCGCGAGAATCGCGAAAATTACCGCGAGTGGGTGCAGGTGGATTCCGGTGCCGATGATGCGCGGGTAAATCACGTAATCCTGGACGACGCGCAACACGCCAAGAAACAGCAGCACCATCACAGCCGCACCCCAACCAGAGTGCAGCAGCCCAAGCAGCGCTGCGAGAATCGCAACCGTCAGCGGACCGACTAACGGCACGAACTCAAAGATCCCGGCAATCAATCCGAGCACGAGCGGGCTGGGCAATCCGAGGGCCCAAAATCCAATCGTGCACATGATGCCAACGAGCAGACAGGCAGTGAGCTGTGCGCGAATGTAAGCGGCGAGCGTGCTGTTGACGTCCTGGAAAAACTCATCGCCGCGCCAACGCAGACGCCCGCGCGGTAACATCGCGAGCACTGAACGTCGAAATGCGTCGGCGTCCTTCAAAAAGAAAAAACTGAGGATGGGAATCAAGACCAGCCACGGAACAAAAATGATCCAGCCGACCATTCGTTCGACTGCCGCGGTGACCAGATCGCCACCACGCCCGAGCAAGCTATCTACGTACTGGGCCGCGCCCTCAGGCATGCGCCGCTGCCGGAAATATTGATTGAGACTCTCCGTGCTACTGCGGATCTTTTGAAAGTAAACGACAGCCTGTTGCTTGAATTCGGGAAATTGCGCGCTCAGTTGCGGAATAAGGAGGTAGATCACCAGCCCGACGCTGAAAAACAGCACGATGTAAACGATCATTATGGCAAGCCCGCGTGGAATAACGCGCAGGCGCCCGCCGATGTGCATCGGTCTTTGGACTAAATCAACGAGCGGGGCAACGAGATATGAAAAAAAGATCGAGAGGACTATTAGCAGCAGGACGGCGGTCAGGCGATAGATGATCCAAAGAAGCGCCACGAACGCCAGCAGGATCAACAGAATCCGCAAAACTATGCGCGTCTGATACCACGACTGCACGTTGTCGATGGGAACGGGTGTTAGATTCTGCGCTGGCATTCGAAGGGCAAACGCGACTCGCTAAAGTTCGTCTTCGTCTAACTCATAATCGGCTTCGTTCATTTTGATCATCGCTTCGTGCCAGACGACTCCGCGCCATTCATCGGTTTCGCCCAGCAGTTGCAGTGCGGCTTGTGGATGCGCGGGATTGCGTTCGATGCGCAGCACCTCAGCGATGACCCGCAGCTTTTCGCCTTCATCGCCCAACACCAGGAGGTTGACGGTGCTGCCGACCGGAGGCAGCTCACGTTGAAAGTGGACCAGGGTGCCTTCGGGACCGACGTTCTCGGTTTGGCCTTCGGAAACTATGTGTACACCGTCGGGTGTGTCCCACTCGGCGCGAATCGGAAACGAAGCGACATACCGAGGGCCGGAACGATTGTCAGTGTAAACAACTTCGGGCATCCTCAACTCCCGGGGCAGGCAAGATTCAACCGCCGCATCATACAGGGAAAAGGATTTAGGGTGAAGGGTGTTGGGTGACGGGAAAGGTGTCGGGTGTCACGTGACCGGTGTCAGGTGACGGGTGACAGGTGGTCATTGGTGTTGGGTGCAGCGTGTACTGATCATGTTGTGTGGGCCATGAGGAGAGAGTGTGCTCGAGACATGTATGCCCTGCTCCCCCGACACCCGGCACCCGATACCCGATACCCTCTTCAGCTATTCTTCTTCGCCTCTGAGTTTTTCCAGCACCGAAAAATCTTCGAGCGTGGTGACGTCGCCGGCGACTGATCCGCTCGTCGCAATCTCGCGCAACAGGCGACGCATGATCTTGCCGGAGCGCGTCTTTGGCAGCGCATCGGCAAAACGAAGATCGTCAGGACGTGCGAGCGCGCCGATCTCTTTTGCGACGTGCTGGCGCAACTCTTCTTTTAGAGGATCTGTCGGCGTGCGGCCGCCTTCGAGTGTGACGAACGCCACAATTGCAGATCCTTTCAACTCATCCGGCTTTGCTACCACCGCGGCTTCAGCAACTGCCGCGTGTGAGACAAGCGCGCTTTCGATCTCGGCAGTTCCCAGACGATGGCCAGCGACATTGATCACGTCGTCGATGCGCCCCATGATCCAGAAATAGCCGTCCTCGTCTTTGCGCGCGCCATCGCCGGCAAAATAGATGCCGGGAATTTGCGACCAGTACTGTTGCTGATAGCGCTCGTCGTCACCGTAAATCGTCCGCAGCATTGACGGCCATGGTTTCTTGAGGACGAGGTAACCGCCTTCGTTTGGGCCAACGGACTTCCCGTCCCTCGTCATGATGTCGGCGTCGATACCGGGAAAGGGTTTTGTGCCTGACCCCGGCTTGGTCGGCGTGGCGCCGGGGAGTGGCGTGATCATGATTGCGCCAGTTTCGGTCTGCCACCACGTATCGACGATTGGACAACGCTCTTTGCCTATGACGCGGTGATACCACATCCACGCTTCGGGGTTTATTGGCTCGCCGACCGTGCCGAGCAAACGAAGCGTTGAGAGATCGTGTTTCACAGGCCACTGCTCGCCCCACTTGATAAACGCGCGAATCGCTGTCGGGGCGGTGTAGAGCGTGTTCACTTTGTGTCGTTCGATGATGTCCCAGAAGCGATCTGGTTCGGGCCAGTTCGGCGCGCCTTCATACATCAAAGCAGTCGCGCCGTTCGACAGAGGTCCGTAAACAACATAGCTGTGACCCGTCACCCATCCAATGTCGGCGGTGCACCAATAGATGTCTTCGTCTTTGAGATCGAAGATCCATTTCGTCGTGAGGTGCGCTTGCAGCAGGTAGCCGCCGGTTGTGTGAAGGATGCCCTTTGGTTTTCCCGTCGTCCCCGAAGTGTAAAGAATGAACAGCGGATGTTCGCTGTCGAGTTCTTCCGCGGGACAATTCGCATCAACCGTTGGCATTAAGTCGTGCCACCAGTGATCGCGGCCCGGTTCCATGTGAATCGCGCTGCCGGTGCGTTTGACGACGACACATGATTGCACTGAAGGAGTTTGCTTCAGCGCTTCATCCACGGCGGGTTTTAGTTTCACTTCGTTGCCGCGCCGCCATCCGCCGTCTGCGGTAACGACTGCTTTGCATTGCGCGTCATTGATGCGATCGATAAGCGCATTGCTGGAAAAGCCGCCAAACACAACCGAATGCGTCGCTCCAACGCGCGCGCACGCGAGCATTGAAATCGCGAGCTCAGGAATCAAGGGCATGTAAAGCGCGACGCGATCGCCTTTTTCCACGCCAATCTTCTTGAGAACGTTCGCAAAGCGGCACACTTCTGTGTGTAGCTGTTGATAGGTGAGCGTCCTTGTTTCGCCTGGCTCGCCTTCCCAAATCAACGCGGCCTTGTTGCGCCGCCATGTTCCCAGATGTCGATCGAGGCAGTTGTAACTGATGTTAATCTTGCCCCCGACAAACCACTGGGCGTGCGGCGCTTCCCACTTCAGAACGGTGTCCCATTTTTTGAACCAGTGCAGCTCGTTTTCGGCGAAGCGCGCCCAGAACTTTTCCGGATCGGCAGCTGCCTCGGCGCGCAGCGCCTCAAGCTCTTCCATCGATTTGATGTGCGCTTGCGCAGCGAATTCTGGCGGTGGTGGAAACACGCGCTCTTCGTGCTGAAGAGATTCGATGTTTGTTGCTGGCGACGACATAATTGGAGCGCACGCATCCTTGCGTGCGGGTCGCGAGCATCCTGCTCGCGGTCCAGGGTGACAAATCTTATCAGCCCGTCTGCAATTCCTCTACTATTTCGCCCATGACTTCACGTGCTCTGGCAACCTCGTTCGGTGCAAACGAAATCGCTCCGACTACCGCGTGTCCGCCACCGCCATAGCGTTCGCAGATCGTGGCGATGTTGTGACGGCGCGGCCGCGGCGCCCATGGGTTTGAGCCGACGGAGATTTTCGTGCGCTGTGGAGCACGCGTCAGAGCCACGGTGTAGGTCGCTTCGGGAAACAAATAGTACGGAATGAATTTGTTGAAGCCTTCGAATCCTTCGTCCACCAGATCGAACTGTACAACGTCGTTCTGAAAAGTAGCTTTGCGCTGGATGGCAGCGAGGGTTTCGCGATGGAGTTTGAGAATCGGCGCGAACTGTTCCTGAATTGCATCGCTGGTCGCAACTTCGTTGAGTGAATGCCCCGTCAGATCGCGGATGATTTGTTCGATGAATGACTCATCGGGAGTGCCTTCGATCACCTGCATCAGTTGCAGCGCCGGCTCTTTCAACTCAACACACTGTGCGGGTGAGTCGTAAAAGGCGCCGTCGATGATGTGCGCCCAGTGAACCAGGTCGCCGAGAGGGTCGGCATTGAATCCAAATTTCTGACTCGCGACGTCGGCAATGAATTCTGTGCAGGACTTTCGCGTTGCATCAAGAAATTTCTTTCCTGAAGTGTCCGCGCGAAAATGTGCTTCGTCTTCCGGCGTGAGAAACGCCGATTGATGATGATCGAACCACCACGTCAGCTTGTCTGAAGTGGAGTACTTGAAGTCGACGATCGCATTTTCGTCGCCGTCAAACATGTCGCGGTCGAAGAGCAAATTGTTGGGACGGTGCAGCAAGCCACCGTACGCAACATCTGCGTCGGCGTGAATTCTTTCGAGGTAAAAACGGGTGAATGTCGCCGCCGAAGCGACGCCATCAAAACAGTGACCGTGATACAGGACGCGCAGTTTCATTTAATGATGTGTGCAAAAAGCCGGACATAGTAGCAATTGCGTGTCAGCGAAGCCAGCCGGCACAGAACCGCGAGCGGTAGCGAGCGGGATAAAGATTCAACGTTTCCCAAAATTGAGTCCTTATCCCGCTCGCTACCGCTCGCGGTTCTGTAGTTTCTGTCGCCCGCTTCGCGGGCTCAATCTATCTTTACTGTCTTCGGTCCCAGCGCTGAAGCGCTGGGCTCGTATCTCATGCTGTCCGCTGCGCGGACGCCGATTGCGGCAAATCAACGGAGGCATGCGCACGTCGCCAACGAACAATTAGTGCGATCAAGGCAGCGACGCCGGCGACAATCCCGATTAACTGAGACGTGGACAACCCCGTCAAAGTCGTGAGTCCCCAAATGTCTCCGCGCGGATCGTCGCGCACGAACTCGATTAGAAAACGAACGGTCGCGTAAATTAACACGTAAGCGAGAATAACCTGGCCATTGAATTTCTTTTTCTTGTGCAGCCACAGCAGAAAGAAAAAGACAATCAGCATGACGAACGACTCGTAGAGCTGTGTCGGGTGCAGATGAACTCCAGTGGGGACGCCGGTGATCTCGTGACCTGCTTCAGTAAACTGCACACCCCAGGGCCACGTCGTCGGTTTGCCCCAACAGCATCCCGCTGAAAAACATCCTTGCCGGCCGAAAAAATTTCCCAGCGCGATGCCGGGTGCGCACGCGTCCGCTGTCTTCCACCACGGCAATTTCCAGCGCCGCATCAGAAAAAATCCGGCGAGGACCGCGCCTAGCAATCCGCCATAAAACACACCCCCTGAGCGCAGAAAATCGAGAGAAAACAAAAGCTTCGGGTTCTGACGGTACTCGGGCTCGGTGAAAAACATCAGCAACTTTGAGCCAATCAGAGAGGAAAGCAGCAACCACAGACAGAGGTCGTAAATCTTTTCTTTCGGCAGCCCGTCGCGCGCCGCCAACCGCACCGTCACGAAAATAGCGCCGAGAAACGCGATCGCGAGAAAGACCCCGTAAGTGTTTACGGGAAAACTGCCGATGCGGAAAAGAATGGGATACATCGTCAGTGAGCGGTGAGTGAGCAGTGAGCGGTTCTCATGAACTTTGCGTTACGGTTTCTTTGGTTAGTTGCGCTTGCTGTTCTTTTCTGCTGCCAAAAATCAGATCATACGCGAGCAACAACGCGCCAAAGCTAATGCTGGCATCGGCGACATTGAACGCGGGCCAGTGATAGTTGCCGGCGTGTACCAAAATGAAGTCGATCACAAAGCCGAGCCGCACGCGATCCGTCAGGTTTCCTAAGATCCCAGCGAGCAGCAGGGCACAGGCTCCGAGGATCCGATCATCATTGCGCGGCGTGCGAAAAAAATAGAAGAGCACCGCCAGCGCAGCGACCGCCGCCAACACCACAAAAAACCAGCGGCCAAACGCGCCGCCTTCCTGTAGTTGTCCAAACGCGATACCGCGGTTCTCAGCGTAAACAAAATCAAGCACGCCGCGAATTACCGTGACGTCCTGAAAACGCAGGCGCCGCACCGCCCAAGCTTTGCTCGATTGATCGACGAGATAGATCCCGGCCGCACAGATCAGGTAACCGATGCGCCATGCAATGCGGGTTCTTTCCGATAATGGTTTGAGATAGTTCATTGTTGGGCTCTGAAATTCGCTAGCGCTGGATGCGATTTCAGCCGGGTAGCGGCGAAATACTTATAGAATCAGGACAAGAACCAGACCCTAAGCTCCGTAGGAGCGAAATCTTCTGTCGCTCATAAATGAGCTCCGAGAGTTTAAAGGCCGCGGTGGCTATAAACATTCCGTACCTAACGGCACTCAAGGCAACTCGTTACTCGCTTCAATTTCCTCGAGCGCTGCCGTACAACGCTCGCACACAGTTGGAAAGCGTGACGATTCCCCCACGCGTGTCGAGTAGTTCCAGCACCGTTCGCACTTTTCGCCGCGCGCCCGCGCGACCGTCACTTCGACCGCATTCGCATCCATTTGTGCGTTAGGTTCGCGCAGTTCGACTTCAGAAACTATGAAAAGATAGCGCAAGTCATCTGCGTGCCGTTTGAGCTTGTCGTAAGCTTCGCTGCCGGCCGAGATTTCCACACGTGCTTCGAGCGAGCTGCCGATCGTCTTGGCGATGCGCGCCTCTTCCAACTTTCCCAGCACCACGTCACGGTACCCGAACAGATGTGCCCATGAAGTGAGCAGCTCGGTATTGTTTGCATCGCCACCGCTCGCCGGTATCAGCGACAGATGAACTGATGGCGCGCGCGGTGCGCGTTCATCGGATGGCAAGTTCTCCCAAATCTCATCAGCCGTGAACGCGAGAATTGTAGCCAGCATGCGCGCCAGCGAGTCGGCAATTCGATAAAGAACCGTCTGGGCCGAACGCCGTGCCTGGTTCTTTGGCGCGAAGGTGTAGAGACGATCCTTGATAATGTCGAAGTAACGCGCCGAAAGCGTCACCGTGCAGAACTGATGTAGCCGTTGGTAGACGCCGTGAAAATCGTAAGCTTCATAAGCATGGCGCACGTCGGCGATTGCAGAATCAAGTTCGGCCAATGCCCAACGATCGATTTCCAGTAAATCGTGTTCGTTAACGGTGTCTCGTGCGGGATCGAATCCCGCAAGATTTCCGAGCGCAAATCGCGCGGTATTGCGCACTTTGCGATAACCGTCACTGACACGCTGAAGAATCTCGTCCGAACAGCGTATGTCTTCCATGTAATCGGAGGACACGCACCAAAGTCGCAGGATTTCCGCGCCGAGTTTTGGAATGACTTCGTCGGGCGAAACGGCATTGCCGAGCGATTTGTGCATCGCTTTGCCCTGCGCGTCCAACGTCCAGCCGTGACACAGGACGGTGTCGTACGGTGCGCGATCGTGGACCGCGAGTCCAACCATTAATGACGAATTGAACCAGCCGCGAAACTGATCGCCGCCTTCGATGTAAACGTCTGCCGGCCAGCGTAAGTGGTCGCGCGCTTCGAGTACCGCGATCGATGAAGAACCGCTGTCAAACCAAACGTCGAGGATGTCGGTTTCTTTGGTGAACTCAGTCGCGCCGCACTCCTCGCAATTGAAATTTTCCGGAAGCAGCTCGATCGGTTCACGTTTGTACCAGGCGTCGGCAGATTCTTTTTCGAAAATGTCGGCGACGTGCCGCATGACTTTCGCATCTGCGACTACATGAGTGCATTTCGCGCAATAGAACGCGGGAATGGGCACGCCCCACACTCGCTGGCGCGACACACACCAATCAGGCCGGCCCTTGAGCATGTTACGCATGCGATCGCGGCCCCATGCAGGAATCCACTGAACGCGGTTGTCGACTTCGCTGAGTGACATCGTGCGAAGTGACCCGCCCGCTGACGCAGGCGGTTCTGACTTCTCATCCATAGAGATGAACCACTGCGGCGTCGCCCGAAAGATCACGGGATTCTTGCAACGCCAGCAGTGCGGATAGCGGTGATCGTACTGCTCGGAAAAGAGCAGCACGCCGCGATCGCGCATGAAGTCGACAATCTTTGGATTCGCTTCAAAGACCGTCATGCCCGCGAAGTGTTCAACGTCTGAAGTAAATCTGCCGCCGTTATCAACCGGACAGTAAATATCGAGGCCGTACTGCTTTCCGATCACAAAGTCGTCATGACCATGACCGGGTGCGGTGTGGACCAGTCCAGTCCCTGCTTTGCTGGTCGCAGATTTCTCGCGCGCTTCGCTGACGTCGAGTTCAGTTTCTGCGTCAGCTTCGCCGCCCAGCGTCACGTGTTCACCGACCATGAAGAGCGATGGCCGATCAATCCACGGATGTTGAGCTTCGAGACGATCGAGTTTCGATCCCGCAAACCGCGCGAGGACTTTTGGATCAACCAGATTGCACTGTTTGGCAACGACCTCGAGTAATTCCGCGGCGACAATGTAGACATCTTCACCGCTTTCAACTGCGACATAATCAAAGTCGGGATGCACCGCGATGCCGAGATTCGCCGGCAGCGTCCAGGGCGTCGTCGTCCAGATTAATGCGAAGACTTTTCTTCCTGCCAACGCGGGATCGATCAAAGCAGGATCGCTCTTCAGCAGGAACTTCACATAGACCGACGGACTCGTGTGCTGATGATATTCAACTTCGGCTTCGGCAAGCGCCGTCTGATCGTGAATACACCAGTAGACCGGACGCGCGCCTTTGTAGACGAAGCCGCGCTCGACAAAACGCGCAAACAGGCGCGCCGTCTCGGCTTCGTAGTGATCCGACATGGTGATGTACGGATTTTCCCATTCACCCAGAATACCTAGTCTTTGGAAATCTCTCGTCTGACGCTTCAGAGCATTCGCGGCGAATTCACGACAAGCGCGGCGAATGCTCAACGGCGGCATGTCCTTCTTTTTCTCGCCGAGTTTGCGTTCGACGTGCAGTTCGATCGGCAGACCGTGACAGTCGTATCCGGGCACGTATGGCGCGTCGTACCCCAGCATCGTGCGCGATTTCACGATGAAATCTTTCAGAATTTTGTTGAGCGCCGTGCCGAGGTGAATGTCGGCGTTCGCATACGGCGGACCGTCGTGCAGGATGAATTTTTCGGCGCCCGCGCGCGCCTCGCGAATCATCTGGTAGAGATTCATGTTGGCCCACTTTTTCAGGCGCGCGGGCTCAGTCTGCGGCAAATTTGCCTTCTGCCCGAAGTTTGTCTTCGGCAGATTGACCGTCTTTTTCAGGTCGAGTGTTGCTTCTTCAGTTGCCATGAACGTCCGTTTATCAAAAGCGAAATAGTAACATGCGCGAAAACGTGTCAGAAGCCCGCGCGTAAGCAAGGGCTCGTTCCGCTACCGATACTCGCGATGTCGTTGGTCCTCAATTACGGCCGGGCTTCTGACACAAACAAAAACCCGAACCACGTGTCGGAGACGATGGTTCGGGCTCTTCAGCCGTTCGATGTTTGACGCCTTCAGCCGATAAACATCTCCTCGTCTCCGTAACTGCGGTCAATTGTAGTGGGCGACGGCGCGACCAGGACTTCCAGGCCGCGACGTACACCCGCTAGTATGGCCGCCAATTCACGCGCCGGCTCGATCACTTTGCGTTGAATGAATTCAGTCGTCGTCGCCACGCGCTCATGTGTCGTGTCGATCGCGCGACTGACCAATTCGACTTTTTCCTTCGCCATTTCGGCGGTGTCATCAACCAGCACGGTCAGTCCGCGCACTTCTTCTTTGATCAGCGCCGCTGACTCAGACAAGTGCATGGTCGCGGTCGACAGGTGACCTGACATCACGTTGACTTGTTCCGCGATCTGCCGTCCCTGCTCGGCAATCTTCTGGCCCTGTTCGCTCAACGCATTCGCGCGAACGATTAGCGGATCGAGTTTCTGCTCGACTCGATTGACCGTATTTACCGCGCGCTTGACGAACACCGCAATTGCGATCATCGCCGCTGCAATCACGAGGAAAGACACCGCGATGATCGCAGTGATGATTACCAGCCAGAAGAGCGGTTCGTTCGCGTTCATACTCTACATTGACTTCTCAGGCGTGTAAGTCGGCGCCGCTTCTGTCCGTCCCGAGAGTTCAGTCTTGCGCTTCTCTTCGATGTAGGCCTTCTTGCCTGCTTCGACCGCCGCCGAGATTGAACCAGCTTGCGACGACACTGCACCCTTTGTCTTGCTCACAACTTCACCGGCCTTTGTGCTTGCGGTGTCATACAAATCGGATGCACGTTCGCGCGTCGCTTCGTAGTACTCACCGGCCGTTTCGCGCGCGGTATCGTAAAGCTCACCGGCCTTCTGGCGCGTCGTGTCATAGTACTCACCGGCCTTTGCACCGATTTGCTGGGCCGCTTCTTTCGAGCGGTCAATGCCTTTGCGCGTGGCGTCGGCGATGTCGCTACGCAACTCTTCGCCTGACTTCGGCGCAAACAACAAAGCGAGCACCGCGCCTATCCCGGCACCCACCAGAAAATAAGTTAATCTTGCCGAAATACTATCCCCGTAATCCCGATCGTCTCCCATAGCAGTAATCCTTTCTGGAGAGGCGAATCCCTGCGGAAATCCGCCTGTAAATTTCAATTTGTTCCCGGATGATGACTGCTCCGGACTATAACAAAAGGCCGGGAGGCAGGCAAGGCAGTTACTAAACGTGTCTCTGCCGAAGCTGCTAAGAAAGTGTCAAGACGCTTAGTCGAGTGCGCGACTCTGAAACTTACGCAGTCCTAACCAGGTGAAAAATATGGAAAAACCGATCAGGGCTGCATAAATCGCCGGCATGGACATGTGCGGCATGTTTGGTGTTAGCGCGAGTCGAAAGCCTTCGTTTGCATAGACCAGCGGATTAATAAGCACGGCGTATTGAAACCACGGAATTACGTGCAGCGTAGCCCACGGATAATATGCGCAGCCGAAAAAGATCATGGGCGCCAACAGCAAGGTAAACAGCAGAGAGATTTGCTGCGGCGGAACGATCGTTCCCATCACCATTCCGAAAGCGGCGAACAACCAACTACTCAAAAGGGCAATCAGAACGAAATGAACACTGTCGATCCAGCTCAAGTGGATCTGCACGCGCATCATCAACCACGCGAGCGGCATCACGACAATGCCGGCGATGACTGCCTGAACCACGCCAACAATAATCTTTTCCAGTCCAACCCCCGCGATACTAATCGGCGCGAGCAAACGATCTTCGATCTCTTTGCTCCACCCAAAATCGATTACCAGCGGCAACGACACTGCCTGCATGCTTGAAAGTGTCATACTGAGGCCGAGAATTCCGGGCAGCAGCATGTCGGTGTAGCCCTTTTGAATGATGCCCATGCGCGGCATCACAAACCCGAAGATGAACGTGAACATCAAGGGGTTCAGCGCGACGCGCAGCAGAAAGGAAACCAATTCACGCCGGGCGACGCGCAAGTCACGATGCAGAAGGGCGATAAAGGCAGTCATTGCTTTGTATCGTGGCGTTGAGAACTAAGCTATTGCTGATTCTCGATTGCCGATTGGAGCGAGTTGCCCGCATTGTGGAATCCTCAAATGAGAACTCGACAATTGGCAATCTAAAATCGGCAATCTACATTCACTCTCTCAAGCTTCGTCCGGTCAGGTGCAGAAACAGGTTTTCCAAACTCGGTTCGGCGACGTGCGCATCCGTAATCGTTACGTTCTGATCCGCCGCCAGGCGCATCGCGGTAGCCAACAACCCTTCCGCATGATCCGCATAGATACGCACACGCTTGTCATCCGCTTTTACTTCAACGACACCGGGCATCGATTGCAACGATGAGACAAAACCATCGGAGATGCCGTCACGAACTTGTAACTCCACCAGATAGCCGCCGGGCACGCTCCGCTTCAATTGCGCGGGCGAATCAAGCGCGAGCACCTTGCCGTGATCGACGATCGCAGCCCGTTGGCAAAGCTGATCGGCCTCCTCCATGTAATGCGTGGTCAGCAGAATCGTCAGACCTTTTTGATTCAGCTCAGTCAGTAAGTCCCAGAGCATGCGGCGCGACTGCGGATCAAGCCCGGTCGTCGGCTCATCGAGAAAAAGGATCGCGGGATTGTGCATCAGAGCGCGCGCGATCTTCAGGCGCTGCACCATGCCGCCGGAAAAACCATTCACCTTTTCGTCCGCGCGTTCGGTCAACTCGAACCGGCTGAGCAAGTCACCGGAGTGCTGCTCGCGCTCTTGTTTGGGAATGCCGAAGTACTCGGCGTGGAAGACGAGAATCTCTTTCGCGGTTAGACTACGGTCGAGGTTGTTGACCTGAGGCACAACGCCGATGCGGTGTTTCACCGTTACCGGGTCGTGCGCGACGTCGACGCCCTCGATCTTTGCCACTCCGCCTGTCGGCACAACGCGCGTCGTGAGAATTCCGATCGTGGTGGTCTTACCCGCGCCGTTTGGCCCAAGCAGGCCAAAGAATTCGCCACGCGGAACTTCAAACGAAATTCCATCGAGCGCTTTGACCTCGACCCCCTTGCGGCCTTTTGGCCGATAGGTCTTTTTCAGATCTTCGACGGCGATTACGGATTCCATGGGCTACATTCCGAACTGAAAATGCGTGGCAATGTACCACCAAATCGAAATGGTCAAAACTATCGAGCCCACGAAAAGCGTCACTACGACGCCGACGATTACGGCGACGAAGACCCAGTCGCTCGTGCGCCCGCGTTTTGCCTGTTCGCCCGAGACAGTCGCGCGCTCGCGCAACAGGTGCAAATTGCGAACGTTCGGTTTCCACCAAACAGCGAACAGATAGCCGAAAAAAGGAATCAACCCGACGATGAAATAAATCGCGATGGTGAGTCCCATCCGCAATAGAGTGATCTTCGGCACGCGATAGCGGACAGCAGAAACAAGAATGTAGAACGCGACGATCGTCGTGATGATGTCGCCGAACTCTGGAATCAGATCGATGATGGCATTGAGACCGAATCGCCAGCCAAGCACGGGAATGCGAAACTGGTTGTCCATGATCTGGGTCAGGACTTCCAGCTCGCGTTCAATCTGAATTGTTGTGGGTTTTAAGACACGCTGGCGGCCAACTGCTTCGAGATCTTGAGCTTTCATTTCGAACTTCAGTACTTAGTGCTTTGTACTCTTACGTGTTTCCTGAGAGACAGGTTCACACTGCAAAGCACAAAATGCAAAGCCCAAAGTACGAAGTCCCAAGTTCCCTTTATCGAATCCGTGTCATCTGTTGCCAAAAGAATTTGCCGACGCGTGAAAAGACGTTGCGGCCGTTCTTCGGGTCACGCGTTGGCAGGCCCAGTTCCGCCGCCAGCTTCGGATCAGGCGGCGCGATATCTTCGTCGCCATGCTTTGCTAACAGCCAACGATCAAAAGTACGACTGACCGATCGTCGCTCGGCAACTGACGCGCTGGCTGCGAACGCGCTGCGCAAATCATCAAGATCGGCAATCTCGAATCGGTTCACGTCGTAATAACTGTGCAGCGCTGCGAAGAACTTTTCGTTCCCGAGTTGTTTCCGCAGCGCTTCAAACATCAACGCGCCTTTGCCGGTAACGATGGCTGAGTATTGAAACGTGTTTCGGTAAGATTTTGCCGGCAGGTTTGCTTCCAAATCCTCCCCGCCGAACGTGCGATAAAGCTTGTAGACGCCACGAAGTTGCTCGTCCAAAGCGATGTCGGCTTTTTGCTCTCCGTACG